>Ga0209467_1000080_pt1 | contig 168926 bp, 198 predicted proteins | sample Higcelwee11metaG_FD_187175 | JGI IMG/M metagenome (GOLD analysis project Ga0209467, IMG submission 187175) | Freshwater pond sediment microbial communities from the University of Edinburgh, under environmental carbon perturbations - High... | ecosystem: Environmental > Aquatic > Freshwater >...
TCTTTTACCCACCTCTTCAAGTCGCCGACATCTTCACCATGGACATTAATTTAGCCCATGCTGGTATTGATCAACGTAAAGCTCATGTCATTGCCCGGGAAGTTGCTTCCAAGCTTGGCTTCACCACACCCGTTGCTATTCATCAAAACCTAATTGCTGGTCTTACTCCTCCAGAAGCTGGTGCCAATGATCAGGAAACTCTCAAGATGTCCAAATCAAAACCATCATCTGCCATCTTTGTCCATGACACCCCCGATGAGATTAAGGACAAAATCAAAAAAGCTTATGGTCCACCCCAAGTTATTGAATTCAATCCCTTAATTAATTGGGTTAGAACTCTAGTTTTTTGGGGACAAGATACAGGTGAATTTACCATTACTCGTCCTGACAAGTTTGGTGGCAACATTACCTACACCAATCCCTCTGCTCTAGAAGCTGATTATGCTTCTGGTGCTCTATTCCCTCTTGATCTCAAAAACGCTTTAGCTGATTGGTTAATTGAAAAGTTAGTCCCTGCCAGAAAGTACTTTGAGATTCCGCAACATCACCAAGCATTGGAGAGGATGAAAGAGCTGCTGGCTAAATAGTAAATATTCCTATATAATATAGGATATAACTACCTCCCATTTTGATGTTCTAATCGTTTATAGTCACAAAATTGCTCAAAGCGCTTCGTCAATTCACGCAACTCCATTTCGACTTGGTTCCAAAAACGAATCTTACAATATTGTTTACGGCTATTTTCTTCAAGCTTGCTCTCAAATAAATTTAAAAATGGGTTTTACCACATCTGCTGATATTATAGGACCAGGATTATGTCGTAGTTTTTGGACTTACAACCATGGTGTTTGGGTCAAACACCTAAATCCGTGCCACTCTCATCTAATTTTTGACAAATTTTCTCCCACCTCAATCAAAAGTAAAACCAACCGTCAGCTACTTTTTTCCGATCCTTTGGTTAAACCATTCAATGACCCTATTCTATATGATCTCTTTTTTGACAAACAACTTACCTACAACCAGCTTTCACAATATTCTATTCCCACCATTCCGCTTCAAAGTCTTAGCCCTCAACATGTTTCCGATTCCTGCGCGTCACTCTCTCAATTAAAAAAACTTCATTCTCAAACTTCCGATTTTAGTACCGATATCATCATGAAGGACCGTTTTGGAGCCGGTGGTCGTCATGTCCACAAATTCAAAGCCAACCAATCATTGGAGATGTATCAACTAGCCAAACGCCATCCCCGAGTGTCTTTTATTATTCAACCTTTTACCAAGTTTGATAAGGGCTTTTCCTACCAGGATATTCCTGCCTCCACCGATATTCGCCTAATTTATCTCAAGGGCAAAATTATCCAATCATATATTCGTAGTGCCAAGGCCAACGAATTTCGTTGCAACGAACATCAAGGGGGATTACTGACCTATTTATCTTTATCTCAAATACCCGATCACCTAGTAAAAAAATCTAATCAAATCGCCAAAGAACTAAATTGTGCCAATTCTCTTTTTACACTTGATTTTATTATCAGCAATCGTGGCAACTCCTATCTTCTCGAGGGCAACACTGGCCCGGGTCTTGATTGGAATATGTCGATAGAAAAAAACGAAATTGAAGCTAAAAAATTAATTCGTCTGGTCGCCAACGAATTAAATTCACGACATCAAAAAACCCGCCCTTCGGCATAGCCTAGGACGGGTTTAAAGTTACAGTGAATTAGTATCTGCTACTTCCACCACCACCAAATCCACCTTGTCGTGGACCGCGGGAGTAATTATCTCTTCGTGGGGGTCTTTCTTCCATTGGACGAGCTTCGTTAACTTTAACGGTTCTGCCGTCAAGTTCTTTCTCATTCCACATTTCGATAGCGGCATTAGCCTCTTCATCAGTGGACATTTCTACGAAACCGAAACCTTTCGATTGTCCGGAGAATTTATCTTTAATAACGATTGCTGATACTACTGTACCAGCCTGCGCGAACGCAGCTTGTAAACTATCGTCAGTGGTTTGATAAGACAGACCGCCGACATACAACTTTTTTGCCATTTTTATTGTGCAAATTAATAAATGTAGCGACCTCTCTTAAAACCAAAATAATCCCTACAGCGATATGATAACCTATTTACCCCAAAAATGCTAGTACTGGTACAATAAAACTATGGAAAAACACTTCAAATTTAGTCCTCTATTTATTTTTATAATCATATTCCTAGTCATCGGTTTTTCTGGTTTGTTCTTCCTTTATGTTCCCAACACCGTTGTCGGCTCCGACGATAGCCTTTTTGTTAGCCAGCAGCTCTATTTTTCCGAAAAACTATCCTATCTCTTTGTTAACCCCAAAGTAGGGGATCGCGTTATCTTCCGTCTTTCCGAAAAACCGGATATTGACCAAATCGGTGTGGTTATCGCTGTCGAGGGTGATTCGTATTCTATTGTCAGTCGTAAAATTGTCAAAAACGCCTGGATTGTCCACCGATCCGACATTCTTCGCCGGGTTTATCATCCTTTTGTGTCATACTAATTTGTGACCAAGTTTATTAAAAGTTTTTATTACGCCTTTCAGGGCCTTAAATTTGCCTCATATCAACGAAACTTTCGGGTTCATCTAGCAGTAGCCACAATAGTTACTGTCATGGGTATCTATTTAAATATTTCTCTTCTCGAATGGTCTTTGGTCATTATTTTGTTTGGTCTGGTTCTATCGGCCGAAATTTTCAACACTGCCATCGAAGAAATATGCAATATTCAAAAGGAGAATTTAAAATTAGACTATTTTGACACTTGGAATCCCCGCAATCTTGGCGCCGGAGCAGTTTTAGTATTAGCCATAACATCGGCCATAGTTGGTCTAATTATTTTTGTACCCAAAATAATAGCCATACTTCCACCAGCCACAGGATTGTAAATCCCCAAAACCCCCTCCACACTGTTTTTCGGTCAAATTCTTGATATTCTTTTTTCAAATACCCCGCTTTGAATTCCATGGAGGCGATCATCAGTGCCAACCACGTTCCGCTCGAAGCTAGTCCTCCAAGTACATCAGAAGCCCAATGTACTCCCAGGTAAATTCTTGACACTCCAATCGCCAATACGCACCCGGCTCCCAAAATAACCATCAAAATTTTCATTCTCAAGTTTCTAAAATGTTTCACCCAAAAATAGGTAATAAGTCCATAAAAAGCCACCGCAAAATAGCTATGAGCGCTAGGGAAGGCATAACCATTTTGCGCGATCAATGCCGTTACCTCCGGCGGCCTGGGTCTTATCACCAAAATCTTCATCGCTTCGGTAAACATTAGTCCAATCGATACCGTCAAAAGTAATGTCATCAAATATCTTTCCTTTTTAGCCATATAAAGCAATATCGTCCCCAGTATTGTTGAAAAAATTATCGTTTGCCAATTAGCCAGCAGAGTGATAAAAATCATCACCTCAGTCAGCAGGGGAGTTCTAATCGTCAACACAAAATCATATATTATCCTATCTAAGCCCAATACTTTTCCAGCTTCTATATACGAATCCAATATTTTCAAATAAAGCAAACTCAATCCCACGGCAATAAATACTAAAAGCAAAATACGTCTTTTCACACTTAATCATAAACCACTTATCGGGTTTTTTCTTTTCTGACGAACAACATTGTTCCCACCACTATCATTACAATTGTCAGGCCAATAATTACTGTCAAATTAGTTCCCAAACCAAACAGTACCACTTTGTCATATTCCGGTTTCCCCCAATAATACACACTTCTGACCAAATCAACTGCATAGGTCATTGGTGAAATGCGAGAAAGTATAGTCAAAAATAATGGCAGGTTTTTAATCGGGGCAAATACTCCCGACACAAAGAACATTGGGAAAATTATGAATGGAAATATTTGATTTGCTTGTTTTTGCTCACTCATTCCCGACATTACCAAAGTTCCAAACCCTCCGCCCATTAAGCAAATTAGCCCAATCACCGGAATTAGCCCCAATATTTGGTTTATGGAAAATGGAATTCCAAACACCATTCCCATTACAAATACTCCCACCAGCGACACAATCGCTACCAAACTTTCGCCAATAATTTTCCCCAATACGATTATGTAACGTGACACCGGTGCGATAAACATTTCCTGAGCAAAATCGTTTTGTCTGTCTTCCACCAGTGAAATTATTCCCGCCGCTGTCGATTGGAATAAGTTTTGTCCAATAACTCCAGTGAATACAAATGCCAAAAAGCTAAATCCCACATCTGCCGACAAGTTGGCATCCAAGCTACTTCCCAAAATCCCCACGAATACAAATGGGAACACTAGTCCGGCCAGCAGTCGGGTTTTATCTCGAAATAGTTTTGTCAAATCGCGCAGGGCGATTACGGCGATAGCATTAAGCATTATTGTTTTTGGAAATAATTTCTAAGTAAGCTTCTTCCAAGGTGGGAGTATCAATTCGAACTTTGGTTTTATATTTTAAACTTATTTTTTCTAGCTCTTCTTCTAGTTTCTTGTTTCTAGTTTCGTCTCCCAGATTACCAATTAATTCTTTTTTAATTTCTGCCGGTGTTCCCATTTTGGCCACTTTACCATCATCAATTATGCAAATTCTATCCGAACCTTCGGCTTCTTCTAGGTAGTGAGTAGTTAGGAAAACCGTTAAACCCTCATCTCTCATCACTTCTTTTAAATATTTCCACAAATTTTTTCGTGATAGGGGATCAAGTCCGGTTGTCGGTTCATCCAAAAATAATATTTTTGGTTTGTGAATCAGTCCTCGCACAATCTCTAATTTTCTTTTCATTCCACCCGAAAATGTTTTAATCGGTTTAAAAATATCTTTTTCGATTCCTAATATAGTTGCCAGTTTTTCCACTGCCATTTGGTACTCTTTTGGCATCATTCCAAAAGTCAGTCGGTAGGGGAATAGTCCGTATAATACCGCGTGAAAACGCACATTTTCTTCAGCCGTCAAATTCAAATCCAAGCTTGGATTTTGGAAAATCACCCCAATATTTTTCCGGACTTTATCGGCCTCTTTTTCAATATCGTATCCGGCCACCATTATCTCTCCGCTCGTTTTTGCCAAAGTTGTTGTTAGTATCGATATGGTTGTTGTCTTTCCGGCTCCATTTGGACCCAGTAGTGTAAAAAACTCACCTTCATTTACCTCAAACGACACGTCATTTACCGCGTTTACACTCGCTTTATTATATTTTTTTACTAAATTTTTTACTTCAATAATTTTATTCATAGATCAGAGTCAATGTGTTAAATTATACCATGTGCGGTGTCTTTACCTTTCAGGGCCAAAAAGTCTTTCCAGGTCAAAATAACCCGGTAATTACCACTGAATTTAACAAACCAGTTGATTTGCGATGGGGGATTAACGGCTTTCAAATCAACTCTCGTCTTGAATCTCTAAAATCAAAATCCTTTTTAGCCTGTCTTATCGCCACCGACGGTTATTACGAAGCCGGTCATTATTTTCCCATATTTAGTCAAAAACCCCACTTTTTTGCCGGTGTCCACGACGACAGTGCTTTTACTATTATCACCAAGCCAGCCGACGATATAGTTTTGCCCTACCACCCCCGCATGCCAGCGGTTTTGGACGAATCTCTCGCCCAATCCTGGCTTAGGACGGGGGACTTGTCTCTCCTCTCTTGACCTTTAGATTGACATTAGAATAAGAATTTTTGAGTTATACTGCTTTTATGAGTCCAAATAATGAGCCTAGAATTCCTGCCAATTCGGAAGGTGGTACTTCAATAAACCAGGTTCGTTGCATACCGCGAGATAGAGCCATGTGGATCACAACTCGAGGGGAGGTTTCCGAGTATGTCGAGGCTCCCCTTTTAGAAGCTTGTCTTATCCTTTGGGATAAAAATATCAGAACTCTTTCTTCCAGCGCAAATAGCCAAGATCTCGAACAAGGATACGCCTATATTACCGTTGATTATGAATCACTCTCTGAGGCAAATAAACTTATTGCCCAAAAATTGGGTGAAGTAGAGGATGGGTATACCACATTAGCTGTTAAGATTAAATATCCCCTCTCCGACCAAACATCACAATCAGAGCTATCAGCTCAAGCTGTTGAAACTGCCCAAAATTTTAAAAAACAAATCCCGCGTTGGATTCCAAGTTTTACCATCGAGGAACTAAAAGAACGAAGTATGATACCTCCTGATAATCGTGAAGCAGATAATCCCGAATATTGGATGCCGGCTGGATTTTTTTATGATCCAGATAGTAAAAAGTTCTTTTTATCTGAGGAACATTTTAATAAAATGCTCGAAAATATTGAGGAATAATCTTTAGCCGTTTCCTCCTCTCTTGATCTTCGGGTTATATTCGGGTATAGTGTGGTATGCCCCTCAAACTCGACGCTCCTGTCACTGTCATTTTTGGCTACGATGCCCACAAATCAGTCGTCAAGCCTCTGATAATCAAGTGGGACGGTCGTCAATACAAAATTATCAAAATCGGTTTTCACCACACTTACCGTGAAGGCCGCACTCTTTTCCATGTTTTTTCTGTCGCTTCCAACACTGCCTTTTTTCGTCTAATTCTTAATACTGACAATTTATTCTGGCGTTTAACGGAGGTGGAAGGTGATTAATTTACCATTTAATCAAAAACCTTCTACTTTAATGCACATCGACCTCAATTCCTGTTTTGCCACCATTGAACAGCAGGCCAATCCCTTTCTCCGTGGCCGACCAATCGCCGTTGCCGCCTACGATTCCCCTTCTGGTTGTATTTTGGCCCCAAGTATCGAGGCCAAAAAATTAGGAGTCAAAGTTGGTATGCGGGTCAAAGAGGGGCGCCTAATTTGTCCCGATCTTAAAATTTTTTCTCCCGACCCAAACAAATATCGATCAGTTCATCTGGCCCTAAAAAAACTTCTTCTCACTTATTCCGAGTCAGTTGTTCCAAAATCAATCGACGAATTTGTTGTCAATTTCGAGGGCTATCCATCTTTTAAACTAGGCATGTTTAATGTTGGTCACCAAATCAAATCCAAAATCAAATCCGAAATTGGCGATTGGCTCACCGTTAGTATCGGCATTGGCCCCAATCGTTTTTTAGCCAAACAAGCTGCCGGTCTGCACAAGCCCGATGGTCTAGACGAAATAAACCACCAAAATTATCAGGATATTTATTCCAAGTTATCTCTCACCGACATCACCGGCATCAAGCAAGCCAACGCCTCTCGTCTAAATTCCCGGGGGATTTACACTGTTATGGATTTTTATAATTCTACGATCTACGATCTGCGATCAGCCTTCAAATCAATAACTAGTTATTACTGGTATCTTCGCCTTCGTGGTTGGGAGATCGATGATGTTGATTTTGGCCGCAAAAGTTTTGGCAACATGTATTCTCTCCCCAAGCCTTTCACCAACCCCGCCGATCTAGCTCCAATTCTTCACAAACTAGTCGAGAAAACCACCTATCGCCTTCGCCTCTCCGGTTATCAGGCCAGGGGAATCCACTTGGGAATTTTATATCGCGATCATTCTTTTTGGCACCATGGCCATGTTTGCCATTCTTATCTTTTTGATTCTACCGATATTTACAAACGGGCTTTTCGGCTTCTTCTTTCATCTCCCTATCGTCAGCCAGTCGCCAACATTTCCGTTTCTGTTTTTGATCTTCTTAAAACCAACAATTTACAGCTTGAGTTATTTCAATCAATCGACAAGAAAGATCGTCTCGCCAAAGCAATCGATAAAATAAACCATCGTTACGGCCAATTCGTTATTACCCCCGCCATGATGCTTCAAACAGGGGATCTCGTCCCCGACCGTATTTCCTTTGGCGGTGTCAAAGAGATCGACCTGTTCCAAATATAATATCCACTCCCAGTCCCCTTACTCCCACTCCCACGTACGACCAACGCTCGTTACTCTGATTGTCATCGTGAGGTTTGTCTCCCGCAAACACCCATTCAATTAGGTGCACCCCTTCTAATTTGTATCCAAATGAAGAATTTTCCCCCACCCAAGTAAATCTTAGTTTTTCAAATCCGTTATCATCCATATATTTTTTAAACCCTTCGTGTTTATCTGTTGATTTTATTGAGTCAAAATAGGCGGCTCTCTCTTCAGCCAACCTGGCCAAATTATCATCCCATACCAACGTTTGTGCTCCTTTTCTTCTTCGATATTCGTTTAGGGCCTCCACAATTTCTCTTGGCGTTGCCATGCGCGGATCATCCTCAATTTTCATTGTCCATGTCACCTCATCAATTTGTTTGGCCACTCCCCACTCCTCTTTTTCAACAACTTTTGTCGGCACTCTTACCTTTTTTGTCGGAATAGCAGTTGGCGCAATAGTTGGAGTAGCAGTTATTATTACCAATTCTTCGGGTATAACAATTCTTTCCTCTTTGGGTGGCAACATCACCGTTTGGTTTTTATAATCGGCAATCAAATAATTAGCTCCGATCAGTATTGCAATTATCCAAACAAGTTTTTTAATCAGCATTGATAAATTTTTTGCTCCAACTATAAAAGTCGGTTTCGATTTCTTTGGCAATTTCCCTAGCTTGCTCGCTTTTATATTTGGCGATACTGATAGGGGAAGCAAAATCAATTTGAATTTTTGGCATAAATCGATTCAGTAGTGGTATAAGTCTCAAATAATCAAATGTCGAAGTTCCCCTAACATAGGCCATAACCAATTTTGCTTTACTTTTGTTACCAAGTCCTTTTACCATGTGCCCTATCCCCGCCAAAAACCTTCCCTCTTCCTCACCAGCCGCTGGAAATATTATTACCAATCCACCTTTGGACACCATCTCTGCAGCTTTATTAATGCTTTCAATATTTTTTTGATGCGATTCTTCCTTTGAAAATTCTTCGGCTGAATGAATTTTTTGAAGCAGTCTAAATTTCAAATTCAATTGATCGGCAACCAACCGATGAACGATATATACCGGAATCACATGTTTGTCCAAACTCGGCAAAATATTTAAAAAACTATGGTTAGCCACCAAGTGCACATCATCTCTTTTATCCATCGCCGACAGTAGGATCAGTACTTCCGCCTCCGACGGGTGGTTGCAAATTACTATAGTGGGCTCCTTTTCCAGAGCCACATCAGTTTCGGCCGATTCTTTGGTAAATTCAATTTTGCTATGTGTTTTTTCAAAAATCATTTGCATCGTTTTAGCAAATCCAAATTTTTGAATATTCCCATCAACCCGTCTCATCAATCCGCCGGTAATTTTTGAAGTGTAAAGTGAGGCTCCCATTAATTGTCGCTCCCCAACTCTAATTTAATTTTTGGTATTATATTCATCTCAATCTATGATAACTGAAATATTTTTTGATATCGAAACCAAAAAAATTTTTGACGATATTCAAGGTTATGATCCCGCCGATTTAGGTATTTCCATTATTTCAGTTTATAAGCGACAAACTGATGACAATTTAGTTGAAACCAGTGGCCAAATGTTTAGTTTTTGGGAAGAGGATTTTGCCTCTATGTGGCCTTTGTTTACCAACGCTGATCGAATAATTGGTTTCAATTCTCTTCATTTCGATGTCCCGGCCATGGCTCCTCTGGCTCCCTATGATTTTAAAAAACTAACTCATTTCGACATCATGGATCATGTCAAAAATTCTCTTGGTTTCCGAGTTGGCCTCGGCGCTCTTGCCGCCGAAACTCTTGGTCACAGCAAAATCGATCATGGTCTCAATGCCGTTCGTTATTGGGCTGAACATACCACCGAATCACTTTCCAAATTAAAAAAATATTGTGAAGCCGATGTCATGGTCACCAAAGAAGTTTATGATTATGGTTTAAAAAACAAACATTTAAAATTCAAGGACAAATGGAACACTCCTCGCATGTTTGAAGTCGACTTTTCCTATCCCCAAAAAACTATCGAACCCCAGTTGGGTTTATTCTAAGATCTAAACAATTTATCTTTATCCCAATTTCTTGGATTGTTCTCAATATAATATTTAATTTGTTTTAGTCTTTTTTCATCCCTAATTATTTCTTCGTGATATCGCGATTGCCACCCAAACCATGTTGTTAATTCTTTTCTAATTTCATATGTTGATTTTGCTTTTAACCATTGAATAATTCGGCCCAGGCCATGTTCTGTCATTTGACTTTGATAGCTGTCTAAACCTTTCGGATTATTTTCTGTAGAGACGGCATTTATGCCGTCTCTTTTATTTAAAATATTTATCCTGTTTTCAGAGACAGCATAAATGCTGTCTCTACATACAAATGGTATATGCTGATATTTCAACTTAATCAGTAAATGGACATGGTTTGGCATAACTACATAGTTTTCCAAATGCAAATTTACAAATTTGTTTTCTAGCAGACTAATATTTTTTTGAATAACCAATCCTCTTTTCGATAAATTTATTTTATTATCGATTATTGAACCAAAGAATTTATTGTGGTTTAACGTGCAAATAGTCACAAAGTACCACCATGGTGAACAATAATCCCATTTTCTCAATCTCGACGATTCTATTCTGAATTTATCTGCAAATCGATCCACATCAAATTCTACCTTTTTTCTAAAGTATCTTACTATCCTCTTCCTCCTCCCTGCTCTGTTTATTCAACACATACACATCCTCCCGATATTCCCCTTGTCCCACAAATTCTGCCTCACCGTTAAGTACCATTTCATAAGGTCGGCAAGCCCGGCATCCTTCATCTCCGTTGGGACACACAAATCTTTCCAACTGTCTGGCCAATTTCATTTGCTTTCCAATTTTTAGTATTTTTGCTTCTGATTCTTTTAAATCCGGTAATTCTTTTGGAGTCAATTCATCATTAATTCCCAGGTACCAATACCAAGCCCCATCCACTTTTCGTTTTTGACAGTTGTGGACCAGTAAGTTATATATTGGCAACTGTAGGCTTTCAGCTCCCTCTTCATTTTTGGAAGTTTTAAAATCAATTATTTCCACACTATCCGACTCGGGTATATATTTTAGCCAGTCAATTTTTCCGCATAGTATCAAATTATCTTCTTCCGACAACCAATAGTAGGGCAGGTCCATATTTATTTTTACCGCCAATTCTTTCACTGGCCCAGGGTGATTTCGCACCCGTTCAATCATTACTCTTCCCCTTTCCTTATATTTATATTCCGTCTCTTCGTCAAAAAAACCGCCATTCTTTCCACTCACTTTTTTCCACGCTCTTTCGTATTTATCCAGAAGTGGTTCTGAGAATCTCAAATCAGTTTTAATTTCCGACAGCGACTCTATTACTTCATGAACTGCCATTCCCAAAGCCAAAGGAGGGGCAATTATCTTAATTTTATGTCCAGTTTTTGGGTCTTTGTACACATTTTTCAAATAATACGATCTTGGACATTCCAAAAAAGTCGATATCGATGAATGTGACAACCAAACCGCGCTATACTTATCTTTAGCCATAGTCTAATCATAACTTATTTTTATTTTTTTAGAGTTTAATGTTTAGATTTTAGTGTTTAAATATAAGCATGCCCTCCATTCGTCTCAATAAATATCTAGCATCTCTTGGTATCGCCTCCCGTCGTAAAATCGACGAGTTTACCTCGTCTGGTCGAATAACCATCAACAATCGCCCCGCCGTTCTGGGTGACAAAGTAGATCCCGAAATTGATATTGTTGTCGTCGACAAAAAAATAATCAAACCCACTCCCACCACCCTTGTTTATTACTTACTCAACAAACCCAAATTTGTCCTCTCTACCACCACCGACAACCACGGTCGCAAAACAGTTCTCGATATGGTTCCTCCTTCTCCTCGAGTTTTTCCTGTCGGTCGGTTAGACAATGAATCAACGGGCCTAATTATTCTTACCAACGATGGCGATCTGGCCCTTAAGCTTACTCATCCTCGCTACCATTTACCCAAAACTTACGTTGTCTCAATTATCGGCAAAATCACTCCGGTCACTCTTTCCAATATCAAACACGGCGTCATTCTCGATGACGGCAAAACCGCCCCGGCAGATGTGCAAATTCTTCCCGAAAAATTTGGCCAAAAGCAACTCCAAATAACCCTATACGAAGGCAAAAAACGCCAAATCCGCCGGATGTGCGCCGCTTTACACCTCCATGTCGTCGAACTTGTCCGTATTTCTATTGGTCCACTTTCCATTGGCGACCTTCCAGTCGGCCAATATCGCCCTCTCACCTCCAAAGAATTATCTAGCCTAAAAAACTAAAGTTCTCATAATTATATTTCTCGTCGTTGGCCAGCTCTTTTTTGTAGTCTTCCATCATTTCTCTCGATCCGCACACAAACCATTCATATTCTTCCCAGTTAGCAACTATTTTTTTGATATCAGCCACCCTCAACCTCCCTTTTTCCTCCGAATACCAATTAATCAAATTAATCGATTTGTTTTCAAATTGTAAGTTAAATATCGCTTCCGTTTTATTCTTGGTTAGGTAAAAAAGCACCACCTCTTTATTTTTAAGGCTTCTTGTCATACTCAAAAAGGGAGTTATCCCAATTCCACCAGCCACCCATATTTGTTTTTTATTCTGCCCTGCAGAATCAAAAAATTTCCCATACGGTCCCCAAATATTTACCCTCACTCCTTTTTCTAGTCGCCCCATCTTTGAGGAATAATCCCCCAGATTTTTTACAGCAATTGTTAATTTCGAGCTACTTGGATCCGATGCCAAAGAAAAAGGGTGAACCTCTTTGCCCACCGTTTTGTCTTCAAATTGAAAATAGGCAAATTGTCCTGGTTTGTACATCATCTTTCTGCCCACTGGCTCCATTTCCAGCAACACTATTTTTTCCTCAATTCTAATTTTTGTCACTCGATATTCGTACCTTGGCCCGACAAATTTATACAAAATAGTTGTGTAAACAAAGCTAATTGCTCCCACAATTCCCCAACCCAGAAGCCACCATTTCACTCCCCCCTGGCTCATCATCACTCCATGCCAAGCTCCCAGTAAAAACGCCACCCCCATAATTTTATGTGACAATTTCCACTTATCGTAGGGGAGTTTGACTAGCACTGTCAACACTATCCCCAAAATCATCGCATGCAACCCAGCCACCCCAATATTTATTGTTCCAATTTGACCAAAAAACAGAGGCATTTTTAAAGCAATTGGATGGGCGATTAGTGCTCCAAATGCCAGCACCCCCAATATTTTGTGGTTATGATAGTTTTTATCAAGCCCTCCGTACCAATCCTCAATCATTTTTAATCTGGTCGTCAACAGGAGTACCCAAGCCATTGTCACCAAACCCAGCCTTCCCGCCAATTGCCCCAGGCTATCAAGGCTAATTAACACCGTAATTAAGGCAATACTAAGATAGTATATATTGCCTTTACTTATTTTAGTTTTCATTGGTCAGAAACTTTTTGATTCTTTCCAAATCGTCGCCATGTTGTTTTTTAAAAGTCTCACTCATATCAGTTCCGCATTTAAAAATGTCACCACCGGGGTGCAATCCCCTAAAAGCCGTAATGTCATATTCCCTTCCAGCCACTTTAATCAGGCATTTTTCTGCCTGAGTTGCCGTCGGTGAAATTTCGGCTACGGGTTCCTCTTTTGTTGGTCTGGTATTAAAGTAAGCCACAGCCCCAGCCACAATAACGATCATTAGAATTAGTTTTATTTTTTTCATATTCCAATTATTTTATCAACTTTTGCCACTTTTCCATAGATAGTTGTCTATATGATATTTCTTCTATTTTGACATAATCCTGTTCTGTCAGTATTTTTTCATGGTCAACTCCGTGTATTTCCTCTCCATAAGGTACCACAGTAACTTCCTGTTCTAAAAACTGAGATCTGAGATCTGAGATCTGAATAACTGAATTGTAATAAACGACTGGGTCTCTAAAGCTCTCTATCATATACACCTTATCTGGCAAATCATTTACCAGGCTTTTCCAGTCTTCTCGGTAAAAATTGGGGTTAAGCACATATACCAGGGAAAACACCAAAAACCCACCCGCAATTATTTTATTTTTCCCAATGGCTAGGCACATTATCGGAATTAAGTATAAAAATCTAAAATACTGCATCATCGGCGTAAAAATCGAGAACACTATCCCCACTCCCAAAGTCAGCCAAAACATCCACAAATACTGACTTAATTCTGATCTCCCTTTCTTCAAAGGGAGAAGCCCCGAAGGGGAGAGAGATTTCATAACAAATATCGCCCACACCCCCGAAATCACATAATAAATTATTTTTGGCTCAAAACTAATTCGTCCCGAAGTAAATTTCATTGGAATTAAAAGTAAATTTTTTATATTTACTTTACCCAGCACCAAATCCCAGTTTGTCACTGTTGCCAACATTTCCGCCGAATTTTTCAACTGTTGTTGCATTAACGGCCAGTTAATTCCTATCGCCACCACTACCCACCAATTAAGTTTTATTGTTTCTTTATATTGTTTATTAAATAGTAGGTACAAGGTTAATCCGGCTGCCAAAAATATTGAACCGTAAAATGTCAAAAACCCAATTCCCAAAAATAATCCTGTCCATAGGTATTTCTTTTTAACAAAAAAATATATAGCTATTGTTGCCAACATTGTCGCCATCGAGTACATTCGCGCCTCTTGCGAGTAGTACACCAGCAAGGGATTAAATCCCACCAGCATCGCCGGTCCAATTCCCCCAATTTTGTAAATTATTACAATTGTAATTAACGCCATTATTACCGACAACATTCTTACCCCTACCTCCGAATACCCCACCACGTTTGTCCATGTTTTTAAGGTCAAATAATAAAGCGGTGGGTGAAAATCACTTTTAGAAAATTTAGTCGGTATTTCAGTCAAGGAATAATTTTTAGCCACATTCACCGATATCGCTTCATCCAGCCACAGTGATTGGTCAATCCCAATTAACCGAATCAACAAGCTGACGATCAAAACCAAAATTATTTTTTTAGACATCTGTTAAACTAAATTATGATTAATTGGATAAAAACTCACAAACTAACTCTTGTCCTAATTATAATCGTAATGTTGCTCGGTTCCAAATCTTTTTTTGGAATAAGCCCCATGTCCGTTTCTACCCGATCAAGTGGGATTCAAAATCTAAGTATAATGCCATCCGTTGGCGGCGGTTCTGCTGTCAAAATGGACTACTTTCAGGAAGCTAGCCCTGTTGCCACATCCGACAGGATGTTAGTTCAGGATTCAACCTTATCTTTAGTAGTTAAGGATGTTTCCCAAGCAGTAATTGATATCGAAGCCAAGGCCAAAGAGTTTGGTGGTTATCTTGTCGATTCAAGTCTCAACATCCCCGAATCTGCTGCTTCTGGTTCAATCATTGTTCGTATCCCCGAAGAAAAACGTGCGCAAGCTCTGAGTATATTCAAAAGCCTAGGTGTTAAAGTAGTTAGCGAAAATATTCATGGGACCGATGTTACCGATGAATACGTCGACCTCGAATCACGACTTGATATTTTGTATCAAACCAAAACCAAGTATCAAAGCATTATGGACAAAGCCGTTTCAGTTACTGATTTGATGAATGTCCAACGCGAACTAATCAATCTCCAAGCTCAAATCGACAACCTCAAAGGTCAGCAAAAATATTACGAACAATCAGCCAAACTTTCCCGGGTTTTAGTCTACTTATCCACTGATGAATTAGCCCTACCTTACTCTCCATCTACCGAATGGCGTCCCGCCGTCGTCTTTAAAACTGCCGTTCGCTCCTTGGTTAGTCATGTTCGAAGTTTGGGTAGCCTATTAATTTGGATAGTTGTCTACTTGCCAATTCTTGCCCTAGGTTATCTCGGTTATCGACTAATTAAAAAATATTTAAGTAACAAAAACAGATGAAGCCAGTCATGGTAATTACTGGTGCCGCCAACGGTCTTGGTCGTGAGCTGCTTGCCTTTTATCACCATAAATTTGAAATTATCGCTATTGATATCGACAGAATTGCTCTGTCCGCCATTGCCCGTAATTTTTCTGTTACTCCTCTTGTCTGTGACATAACTAATTATTCCGATTTAGAAAAAAAGCTTAATTCCATTTTAAAAAATAGAAAAGCAATTGACTATTTAATTAATTGCGCCGGACTTTATCTCGACGGTGTTTTAGAAAAAAATTCACCCGATTTAATTTCCAAGGTAATCAACGTTAATTTACTCGGCACCATCAATTTGTGCCGTTATGTTGTCCCCCTAATGAAAAAATCAAAATCAGGATTAATTATTAATCTGATTTCTCAAGCGGGATTATCCTACAAAGCCAATTTTGCTGTTTACGATGCTTCCAAGTGGGGGGTTACTGGTTTTACCAAAGCTCTTCAGCTAGAACTATTTCCTCATCACGTTCGCGTAACTGGTGTTTATCCTGGTCTTCTTGATACCAAATTTATTAAAAATGCTGTCGAAGATAGAACAGAATTTCCCCCAATCAATTTAACCGATATGGTCAAGACCATCGATTTTGTAGTTACCCAGCCCTCCGATATCACCATTCCCGAAATCGGTATCCGTCGTCTTAGATCCTAAAACTTCATTTGACTTTTTGTTGCTAGAATTATATTATTTAACGTACCCGAATAAAACCCAAATATGCAAAGCCAACCTCTTGCCTCATTACTTCGACCCAAATCCTTATCCGAATTTGTCGGCCAGCAACATTTAGTCGGCCCCAACAAGCCCCTCAAAATCGCCATCGACAATCACCAAATATTTTCTATGATTTTTTGGGGTCCTCCCGGTGTTGGCAAAACTACTCTTGCCCGGATTATTGCTCTTGAGGCTCAGGCCGATCTTTACCAACTTTCGGCTGTTTCCGCCTCCAAAGACGATATCAAAAAAATTATTGGTAATGGTCAACCAGGTCTAGTCAAAAAAATATTATTTTTAGACGAAATACATCGCTTTAACAAAGCCCAGCAAGATTTTTTATTACCCTATGTTGAATCAGGGCTTCTAACTTTAATTGGTGCTACCACCGAGAATCCCAGTTTTGAAGTCATCGCCCCGCTACTTTCCCGTTGTCGGGTCTTTACCCTTCAAGAACTAACCAACGATGATATTTCTCAAATAATCGACCGGGCCATATGTCTATTAAACAAAAACAATTCTCCCCCCGTCTTGTCAAAGAAGGGGGTCAGGGGGAAGATTGGTATCTTAAAACCTGCCCGTGATTGGATGATCAACATGGCCAATGGCGACGCCCGTCAGTGTATTACCATGCTCGACAACGCCTTTACTCTTTATGGTGATTTAAAAATTGAGTCTCTCAAAAACGCTCTTCAAAATTCTTTTTTGCGCTACGACAAACAAGGGGAAAGCCACTACGACACCATTTCTGCTTTTATCAAATCAATGCGTGCCAGCAATCCCGACGCCGCCCTATATTATTTGGCTCGAATGATTGAATCAGGCGAGGACCCAAAATTTATAGCTCGCCGGATGGTAGTTTTTGCCTCCGAGGATATTGGTATCGCCAATTCATCAGCCCTTATAGTCGCCAACCAAGTTTTTGAGGCCGTCACCAAAATCGGTTATCCCGAATGTTCCATTAATTTATCCCACGGCGTTGTCTATTTGGCCAAGTCGCCAAAAGACCGGAGTTGTTACGACGGTCTTCGAGCAGCTCAGGCCGATGTTCGCCAATATGGCAACCTTGCCATTCCCCTCAGTCTTCGCAACGCCCCCACCAAATTAATGAAAGAACTCAACTATGGCAAAGGCTATGAAATGTATTCCAAAGAAGATTTGTTACCTGAAAAATTAAAAGGTAAAAAATATTTTAAAGAAAAGAAAAAGCAGTGATTTATAACCAAAAATCCTCCCGATTAAATAACTGGAACTATTCAAACTCTGGAACCTACTTTGTTACCATATGTACTCTCAACAAAAATAATTTCTTTGGAAAAATAATCGATAGACATATGGAACTGTCTGCCCGTGGAATTATTGCTCGGGACGAATTATTAAAAACAATATTAATTCGAAAAAATATCATTATTGACCCTTGGGTGATAATGCCAAATCATCTTCATCTATTAATTCACGTACGAGATTTCCATGTAGAGACGCCCGGCGGGGCGTCTATTAATATAAAAAATAAAACCAACGCAAATATAAATAATAATGAAACGGTTTTTAATATACCAACAAATAATGAAAACCAAATTTTAAATTCAAATGATTTATATGAGACGCCCCACCGGGCGTCTCTACAGGGAGATCAAATACGTTCACCAATTATCCCATGTCATAATAACCACCCAGAATTTTATTTAAGATTAAGTACTAAATCAAAACAAACGATACCAAACGTTATAAATCAATTTAAGTCAAAAGTAAAACATACATGCAATCAGCAAAATTTATTTTTTGCCTGGCAATCTCTTTATCACGACATTATCGTCAAAGACGAAAATCAATTAAACACGATTAAAAATTACATTATTAATAATCCTCTTAATTGGCAAAGCGATAAATTATATAATTAATAATATGAAAGACATTCTGATATTCCAAAATGAAAAATTAAAAATCTCTTTTGCCTGGTATGATCTTTGGGTTGGATTATTTGTCGACGCCGATAAAAAGAAACTATATTTCTGCCCAATTCCTACAATACTATTTACACTTAAATATGAATAGACAGATCATCTATTGATTAGTTTTCAACTATGCTTCCCGGTGAATTTACCAAACGAGTTTGGGCTCTTGCCCTCACCATTCCCTCTGGTCGGGTGACAACTTATGGTTATCTGGCGGTTGCTGCTGGTGGCCATCCCATGATGGCCCGCATGATCACTTCAATTTTAGCCAAATCGCCCGAAGTTGATTGTATTCCTTTCCATCGAATAGTCTATGCCAATGGCAAAATTTGGTCCGATCCCAAATACGATAAATTAAGAAAAAAATTATATAAAAAAGAAGGAATCAAACTCGACAAAAATAACAAAATCATCGATTTTGAGCAAAAAGTTTTCACTTTTTAGTTCCCTCCCTTTTTCAAGGGAGGGTGCAGGGTGGGTTTCGTTTTCAGCCAAAATTCAGCCAAAAGGTTATAATCATACCTACATGAGAATTTTAGTAGTCGAAGACGAACATCGAATTGCCAACTCCATCAAAAAAGGTTTGGAGCTCGAAAAGCATACCGTCGATGTAGCCTACGATGGTACCGAAGGTTTTGATTTGGCTTCCAGCGAAAAATACAATCTAATTATTCTTGACCTAATGCTTCCTGGTATGGATGGTCTTACTATTTGCCGCCAGCTTAGGGCAGAAAAAAATCACACCCCAATTCTAATTCTTACCGCCAAAGGCCAAGTTGAGGACAAGGTTTTGGGTCTTGATACCGGCGCCGACGATTATTTAACCAAGCCTTTCTCTTTTGAAGAACTTTTAGCCCGAATTCGCGCTCTTTCCCGCCGCCCCAACCAAACCGCCGATGAAATTTTAGTCCATCACGACATCTCTTTAAATCTTAATCAACTTCAGGCTTATAAAAACAAAAAACCTCTCAATCTATCCTCCAAAGAATATATGATTTTAGAAATGTTTCTCCGTTCACCTCAAAAAATTTTAAACAAAGATCAAATTATTAACCATGTCTGGAACTACGAATCCGACGTTCTCCCCAACACGGTTGAAGCCCACATCAAAAAACTCCGCCAAAAAATTGGCCAAAATACTATTGTCACCATTCGTGGTTTTGGTTATAAATTGAGCAACGATGTTTAACCTTGCTCGTATCAAACTTACCGCTTGGTATTTACTAATAATTACCGTTATTAGTCTGGCTTTCAGTTTTTTTATCTACCGATTGATGACTCTCGAACTTGACCGTTTTGTCCAAAGCCAACAATTTCGTTATGAACGCCGTTTCCCTGGGCAAGTTCTCCCCTTACCAACTTTCGTTGATTACGATTTAGTCGCCGAAGTAAAAAACCGAATTAAGATCAGCCTTCTAATCGTCGACGGCTCGATACTGCTAATTTCCGGAATTTCAGCTTATTTTTTAGCGGGTCGAACACTAAAACCAATTAAGGATATGGTTAATTCTCAAAATCGTTTTATTAGCGATGCTTCACATGAGTTTAGAACACCCCTTACATCACTCAAAAGTTCCATGGAAGTATTTCTTCGCGATCCAAAACCATCTGTAAAAGAAGCCAAAAGCTTAATCGTCGACAATATCGCCGATGTTAATAAACTCCAAAATCTTTCCGATAGTTTGTTAAATCTAGCCCATTTTCAAAGCACATTACCGACAATAAAACTTGTCAAGACAGCCTTGAATCAACCAATTCAATCGGCCATTAAAAAAATTTCATACCAGGCCTCAACCAAATTAATAAAAATAGTTTATTCACCCTCCAAGGCTTTCGTTTTAGGTGATGTTCATAGTTTGACCGATTTGTTTGTTATATTTTTGGACAATGCTGTCAAATACAGCCCCGATAAATCTAGAATTACCATCACTACCCACAAGAATAATAATTTTATTATTGTGTCAGTTATCGATCAGGGTATTGGCATCAGTTCTCAAGACATCCCTCACATCTTTGACCGATTTTATCGCTCCGACACGGCCAGGAAAAATCTCAAATCAGGCGGATACGGCCTTGGTTTATCAATCGCCAAAAATATCCTCGACTCACATCACGCCCAAATTGAAGTCAAAAGTAAATTAGGAGAAGGTAGCCAATTTATTGTCAAATTTCCTGTTTCAAAGTTCAGTTAACTTTCAGCTAATCGATTTACACTCCGCCATGAAAAGAAAATTACTCATAGTTCCCGTTCTTTTAATAATTGGTTTTTTTATTTATAAAACCGTTAGCAGTTCGGCTTCTTCGACTCCCAAGTACACTACCGACACTTCCTCCAAAGGCACACTAATTGTCAATCTCAGTGTTTCTGGTCAAGTAACCGCTCTCAATAGTCGGACTGTCACCACCACTGCCTCCGGAGTAGTCAAAAAAATTTATGTTAAGGAAGGTCAAAAAGTATCCACCGGTACTCCAATTTTGGAAATCGATCTTGACTTAAATGCTCGCCAAAAGCTTCAATCGGCCTATTCCGCCTATTTATCAGCTCAAAATAGTCTCAAATCTTCTCAAGATCGCTTTTATTCACTTCAAAGCGATTTAGTTAATACCAAAAATATTTTTATAAATCAGTGGTCAATGCAATCACCCGACGATCCCACCTATATTCAAAAACACAACTCTTATTTGACGGCCCAAGCCGCTTTTGACAATTTAACGAACACAATCAAACAGCAACAGCTTGCCCTTGAATCAGCTCGTCTCAGCTATCAAGCCGCCAGCTCAGTCGTTTATGCCCCAATATCCGGCACAATTAGTGCCATCTCGCTTTCACCGGGCATGATTCTTAATCCAACTTCCGATTCAGCCAACAGTAGCAATATCGAGAACAAAATTGCTATTGTCAAAACTGGAGCCACCCCTACTATCACTGTCAATTTAACCGAAATCGATGTTTCCAAAGTTAAAGTCGGCCAAAAAGCTACGGTTGAGTTAAGTGCTCTTCCCGATAAAATATTTTCTGGTAAAGTAATCGCTATCGACACTCTCGGAGTATCAAGCAACGGCGTTGTCACTTATCCCGCTACGATCCAGTTAGATTTAGGGTCCGACCAAATTTTGTCCAACATGTCAGCTACCGGCAACATTATTCTTGATATCCGTAATGATATTGTCAAAGTCCCTTCTTCTGCAGTTCAAACGGTCAATGGTCTGACAACAGTTCGAACTCTCGAAAACGATCAACTAAAAAATATCGATGTTACCATCGGCGCTACCAATGGTTCGGAAACAGAAATAGTTTCCGGTCTTTCCGAAAATGTTACTGTTGTTACTTCGGTTACCAATTCCGCTTCCACCAAATCCACTACCAACTCAACCTCAGTTTTTAGTGGTATGGGTGCTGGTGGCGGTATGAGAATGCGCTAATGCAAAAAGATTTACTTCAAGTTAGCCATATTTCCAAAAAGTATCAAAACTCTTCCGTCACTACGGTGGCTTTAGATGATATTACATTTACCATAAAACAGGGCGAATTTGTAACCATCATGGGCCCTTCTGGTTCTGGTAAATCCACTTTAATGCATATTTTAGGAGCCTTGGACAAACCAACTTCTGGTGATTATATTTTAGATGGCCATCGGGTCAACGATCTTTCCGATGATGAATTATCGGAAATTCGTAATCAAAAAATTGGTTTTATTTTCCAAGCTTACAACTTACTTCCTCGTACTTCAGCTTTAAAAAATGTCATGTTACCTATGTCCTATGCCGGTGTTCCCGAAGACATTCGACTTGAGAAAGCCAAAAAACTATTGGAATTAGTTGGTCTTTCCGATCGTCTCTATCACACCAGTAACCAGTTATCCGGTGGTCAGCAACAACGTGTTGCCATTGCTCGTTCCTTATCTATGGACCCATCCATTATTCTTGCCGATGAGCCCACTGGCAATATCGCTTCTAATCAAGCAGAAGAAATAATGGGAATATTTCAAAGTCTCAACAAGTCAGGTCGGACAATAATTATGATTACCCACGAACCCGATATCGCCGCTCATTCCAAAAGAATTATTACCATCAAAGATGGCCTTATTAGTTCCGATGTACCAAACAATGAAAAACTTAAAGGAATTAATTATTGAAAGTTTTATTAGCTTAACGCTTAACAAAACAAGAACTAGCTTGGCAGTTTTGGGTATCGTGATTGGTATCGGTAGCGTTATCGCCCTAATATCTTTGGGTCAATCTTCTCAAGCTGCCATTCAGTCGCAAATTCAATCTTTAGGCTCTAATCTTTTAACTGTATCTCCTGGATCGGCTACTCAAGGGAGTGTTCGAGGGGCTCCTGGTGGAGTTACAACTTTAACATTGGCCGATGCAACCGCTATTAAAACATCTCCCAACATTACCACTATCAAAAATATCTCTCCCGAAGTCTCAAAACGATCACAGATTGTTACCTCCAGCGCCAATACCAATTCCCAAGTGATTGGCGTGCTTCCAATTTATTCTGAAGTTCACAAAGTAGAACTTCAAATCGGAAATTTTATAAGTGAAACTGATGACCAATTAATGTCTCGTGTTGCCGTTGTCGGCCCCAACGTCGCCACCACTCTTTTTGGGGATGACAGTGCCATAGGCAAAACAATTCGAATCAATGGTCAGGCCTTAATAATTGTTGGTGTCACTACCTCCAAAGGCGGTACTGGTTTTAATAACACCGATGATTATGTTTATGTTCCTCTATCCACCGCCCAAAAAGTTCTATTTGGCCAAACATATCTCAATTCGATAGCTCTTGAAGCCACCGATGCCGACGTTATGACTCAAGCTCAGGACGAAGTTGGCTATTTGCTTTTAGAACGTCACCGGCTCGACGACCCAACCAAAGCCGATTTTTCTATTTTCTCCCAGCAAGATATTCTCAATACCGCTTCTTCCGTCACTGGCACTTTTACTACTCTTTTATCGGGTGTCGCTGCAATTTCCTTAATTGTTGGTGGAATCGGAATTATGAATATTATGTTGGTCACCGTCACCGAACGGACTCGGGAAATTGGTCTTCGTAAAGCCCTAGGTGCCAAAAAGAAAACTATCATTACCCAATTTTTGGCCGAATCAATAATTCTAACTTTCAGTGGGGGAATCATCGGTATTATTTTTGGCATCATTGCCTCTTTTATTTATTCTCAGGTTTCCCAAAGTGCCTTTATTATTTCTCCCTTATCGGTTCTTTTGGCCTTCTTTGTATCCACAGCTATTGGTGTAATTTTTGGGTGGTATCCCGCCCGCCAAGCCGCCAACAAAGAGCCAATCGAAGCCCTCCGATACGAATAATTAAATCCCTCTGTCCTTCGGACTTCTCCCTTTGACAAAAGGGAGTTTTTTATTTTATCTTTAATTCCTTTTTTCTGTTTTCAATTTGAGTTTTTAGATCAATAACTACCCATTTCAAATTTTCTTCAATTTGTTTATCTGAATATCTAATTGTTTTGATCTCTCTAATATAAAAATATTCATCCCTTGATTGGTCCAAATAACTTTTACCAATATGAGAACCTCCATCAATTTCGATTATCAAAAGTAACTTTGAACAGTAAAAATCGGCTATATATTTTCCAATCGGTTTTTGTCTTAGGAAAGTATATCCAGTCTTGTCTTTGCATAAACATATGTTCCAGAATAACAATTCTGATTTTGTTGGTTTATGTCTGTTTGTTTTAGCAAGTGGCCTCAGTTCTTCCAAATATTTAAGAAATCCATTTTTTGCTCTAATCTCTTCTGGACAATAATATTTCACTAAATTCTATTATTCCCCAAAAACCTCCTTTAATCAAAGGAGGTGGATTCCGATTTATCGGAAGACGAAGGATTTAAAATAATTCAGGCAAACTTCAGTTAACAATATTATTATCGATTAATATGAAAAATCAAAACATTCTCGTTTCTCTACTCCTAATTGTTGTCTTTTCTGGCTTCGGCTTTTTTGCCGGGACAAAGTATCAATCCTCAAAAACCCCTACTTTCGGCCGAATGGGTGTCCGACCTGAAATCTCCGCTACTCCCAGGCGTATGGGTTTTAATCAAATTATGGGCGAAATTATTGCTCAAGATGAAAAAACTATAACCATCAAAACTCTTGACGGTAGTTCCAAAATTATCGTTCTCACTGATTCTACTTTATACAACAAATCCTCTGAGGCAACTATAACTGACCTAAAAACTGGTGAAAAAGTCGCCATCTTTGGCAAAGAGAACACCGATGGCACAGTTACGGCCGACAATATCAATCTAAATCCTGCACTTCGCGCTCAAACTAATTAGTTTAGTCCACAAAAGTTAAAGCGTATCCTTTTTGGTTTCCTCGACCAGTTCGACCAATTCGGTGACAATAGTCATCATAATTATTCGGTTGATCATAGTTAATTACATGAGTTATATCGGCCACATCAAGTCCTCGAGCTGCCACATCAGTGGCAACGAGAATCTTAATTTGATCCATTTTGAAGGCAGCCAACACTCGTTGTCTTTTGTGTTGAGGTTTATCACCATGGATTGCATCAGCCAAAAATCCTCTTTGCTGTAAAGTTTCAGAAATTCTTTGGACCATGATTTTAGTTCCGCCAAACACCAATACTTTTTTAAATTCCTCTTTTTGCAAAAGTTCAACCAATTTATCTTGTTTAAAATTACGGGCCACTCTCACAATATTTTGTTCGACATGGGATGAAGAATCTGAAGTTTTCACCGACACTCTCACTGGGTCAACCAGAAAGGTATTGATTAACGCTTCAATTTTACGATCCACTGTAGCTGAAAAGAAAAGAGTTTGTCTTTTACCATTAATTTGGTTAACAATATGGCGAATATCTTCAATAAAACCCATATCCAACATTCGGTCAACTTCATCCAAAACTAAAGTATCCAAGGCGGAGAAGTTTATTACTCTTCTTTCACCCAAGTCTTTAATTCGTCCCGGAGTTCCAATGATCACGTGAGGGCCTCTTTTAATATCAATTATTTGTTCTCTCATAAACGCGCCACCGATAGCTAGGGCAATATATACTCTAAGACCAGGTGTAAACGATCTGAATTCTTGTTTTATTTGCATTGCCAATTCGCGGGTTGGAGCTAGGATAATTATTCTTTTATTGGGATTTTCCAAAATCATATTAATCAATGGCACAGCAAAGGCCGCAGTTTTTCCGGTTCCAGTGTTAGCAATTCCCAATACATCCCGACCGTTTAATACCTCAGGTATTACCTGGTCTTGAATTGGAGTGGGTTTAGTAAAACCTTTATCCAGAATATTTTTTAGCAAAATATCGTTTAGGCCAAAGCTTTCAAAAGTGTTTTTTGTTTGAGTATCTTCAATTTTTACAAAATCCTCAGCTTTTTTAATATATTTGCTTGTATCTATCTTATTTCCAGCAAAACGAGCTCTTTTAGGGGCGCCGCCAAATCGGCTACGGCCTCCAAAGCTTGGGCGAGCAGGTCCGCCAAAACGTTTAAAAGAGTTTCCACCAGAAGATCGGTTGTTATTATACATATTTATTAATGGCCCGAAGCCCAATAATATAATATGTACCAGTACGTACAAAGGGGCTTATCAATGCCAAAACAGAGAGTAGTCTACCACATATCCTATAAAATGCAAATCTACCACATCAGCTTCAGCCCAGAATACCCAAAACAGGCCAAAGCGAACAAAAACAAGGCTATTTCAATTACCCTTTCTTTTCTTTTTGCCATTTTTTGATTTGTTTTAACATCCATAGTGACGACAGTACAAACAATAATATATAAGGTATCTTATCTACCGTTGGCAAGCAGGTCGTTATATCTCCCAATATTTCCCCATCAAGGCTTACCGCCTGAACTTCCGAAGCAACATTTTTATTTATTCTCACTGTCTTTGATTTTAACAAAAACTCAGTTGTTGAAATATTTGATGTTACTATTTCTCCGTTTTCTCTTTCCCCAACCCACACGGTTTCGGTTAGCAACTTTCCATCCGAATTTACCAAGAAATTCAAAGGTATTCCAAAAGTAACTTTACCATTCCCTCCAATTGCCACATCGCCAATATTTATCCTGTTTTCACTAATTACTCCACCACTGGCAATAATCCTGTGAACCAAATAAGTTTTGTAAGCTTTTGCTTCTCCTTCATTTCTGGCTTTAATTTCAAATTGAACAGTGTCACCTTGATACACAAAATCATTTACATTATTCCTGGCCTCAATTACTAATTTAGGCAGCAAATTACTTTCTTCCTTTTTTTCAATAATTCTGGTTTCGGTTGAATCATTGTTATTATCCAAAGTTACTTCGGTATTTACTATCGACACATTGGCATTGATAGGAATACTTTCTTCCGAAGCTATCGCTTGTTTAATAAGTTTATTCGCCTGTTGGCCATATTCTGCTTTTGCTCTTATTACAAATCCGCCATTAGTTTTTGCCCCCATATCACCCACAGTCCAACTAACATAAGACCCATTTTTGAATCGTTCTTTTCCGCTATTATCATCAACATATTCCAATCCGTAAGGCAAATTCAAACCAACTTTGACATTTTTCGCGTCGTCATAACCTTTATTCTCATAAGTTACATTAATTAACAATTCATCTCCCAGAGCAAGTTCATTTTTTGAAGTGTTAATATCTATCGCCATATCCGGATAGGCAAATATCGCGTTCCCATTCCAGTCTCCAATTATATTTACCATCCCATAAAACCAGTCACTTCCCACAATATTTAGGTTGGCCATATTAGCAATATTAGCCACTGAATAGGCGTTACCAGTGTTGATATCGCCCCCGCCCACGATCGTGTTGTTGCCCGTATTTGCGACAGCCGACACATTATTAAAAATATTGGCAAAATTTAATATATTTATATTTCCTCCAGTATTTTCACGATTTAAAATTCCGCTCAAAAACATTCCTCCAATTCCCGATTGCACCGATCCCGGCGACAGCCAGTTGTATATGTTTCCATTCCAGCTACCCAAGTTATTAATTCCCACCATCATCATTGCCGAATTTATCAAATTAAAATTCGCCATTGTCGACACATTAGTCATACTTACCGAATTACCCGTTATTATCGACGAACCTTCACCCACTACTTCATTGTTTCCGGTATTAGAGTCAGCCACGGCCACCGATTCGATATTGGCATAATTATTTATTTCCAAATTTTCTCCACCAGCGCCAGTTTCATTTCCGACAAAATTTCCCGGATTAGGCAATATGATGTCTCCTAAGGCCGAAGCATCAATGTTAATTACTCCTACAAACACTCTCGACCCAATAAAATTTGAATTGACCAAATTTATTACATTAGCCAAAGCATAGGCATTACCAGTTGATATCAAATTATTTGTTCCTCCGAGAATCGCATTATCGCCTGTATTTGCCGTCACAGTTAATTCAGTCGTTAGCTCCGCGTAATTATTGATATTAAAAAAATTATTTTCAATTTGATTTTCCGGAGTCGCAAGAAGTTTCCACAAACTATTTAGGTCCAATTCTTGCATCTCCCCCGACACACTATTTAGTAAAAACACTTTCGTTGTCGAATCTATTGATGTTGTATTAACCGAATTAACCACGTTACCAACTGCTACCGCACCACCAGTCTCAATTGTCGAATTTTCCGCCGGTTCTTCTTCTACCACCACAACCACATACTGCTCCTCCGCCACTGGTTCAACCGATAACGCAACTGGTTCCTCAGGAATTTCCGTTGGTGTTGGAGTTAGGGTTAGGGTGGGAATAGGGGTTTCTGTAGCCGTGGGTTCTGGTGTCGGAGTTGCCTCAGGAGTCGTGGTAGGGCTTATTTCTTCAGTTGGAGTAGGCGTAATTTCTTGCGCCAGCACTGATGCTGGCAACATAATTTGGTTAAAAAACAAACCTAAGAACAAAAATATTTTATTTATTTTATTTTGCATATTTCTTCCAGACCCGCCGATATGACGGGTCTGGAAAGTAAATATTTAGTTAGCTAGACCAAGACCAGTCACATTAACATTTGTGACTATCGAAGTTGACAATGATCCGGCGGCTCCAGAGAGAATAGAATTATTTGCTCCTGAACCAAGAATCATGTTCATTCCGGTACCACTTACGGCATCTGCCAAGCTATTTATTTTGGCAAAGTTAGATACCGATTTTAATCCGACTACATTTCCGGTGTAATTCACTCCACCAACTTGAGAGCCGGCTTCAGAATATGCAGTTCCCGAGCTAATATAGTTAGTAGTTACTGGTGCTGGTGCTGGCCATCCAAACATCGAAGGCATAGCTAATTGAGGCCCGCAAGTATTGCAGGTATCAATTAAGTTTCCACCAGTCGTCGACACAGCATTTGCAGTTGAACTTACAAACGCGACGTTTTTGACAGTTGCACCCATTTGTGGCATAACCCAAGGCATTGGCATGACGATAGCCAAAGCGGGGGATGCCGAAGTAACTAATAATGCTCCTGCAAGTAATAAAGATGAAAGTTTCATAAGAAAAATAGAAAAACCTATAACAATAACAAAAAATACAACCGTCTTTTTCTTTCTGTTACCTCCTTATATACATTAACTTCTAAGCGTCAAAACTCCTACAATACAAGTACATATAGACAAAAGTCTATATTTAAAATTGTAACAATAAACACTTAATTGTCAAATTCAAAAAACTAGGAAAATAGGGGACAACTGTTACAACTTTGCTTCAAATAGCAAAATACTTCCTTACCATTGCGGACTTTTTTCACAAACCCACCTTTTTCTAACTCGTTCACATGAAAAGTTACTGTTGGCTGTTTTAATGATGTCAATTTAACCAACTTATTAATACTTACTCCCTTATCATTATCTCGAAGATATATAAAAATTTTAAAACGTGTTGGCACGGCTATAATTTGAAAACAAGTGACACATTTCGACTTAATCATTTTTATAGATTATCATCTATACATCTTTAATGTCAATTCCAATTATTTCTGTTGTACAATTACAAAATGGGAAAATATACGACAGTCAAGATCGCTGGACCAGCCGGGTTTGGAATCAAAACAAGTGGTCAATTATTATCCGAAATTTTATTAGCCCACGGCCAACAACTAATTGATTATTCGGAATATCCTTCTTTGGTCCGCGGTGGTCACAATACCTATCAGGTAACTTTTTCATCCCGCCAAGTTTTTTCAGTTTTTCAGCAAGTTGATATATTTTTTAGTATCAGTCCCGGCCATTATCAGTCACACCTTTCCGAATTCAATTCCAGTAGTGTAATTTTTTACGATGAAGACAAACCAGTAAAATCCTCTAAATCAACATACATTTCTCTACCTCTTCGCAAATTATCAGAAGCGATTGGTAGCCAAAATTTCCGCAACACTATTTGTCTTGGGGTGGCTTGTTTTTGTTTAAATCTCGATCCCGAAATAGCCAAAAAAATTATCTCTCACAAATTTGCTTTAACTGAAAAAGAAAATCTTGCCGCCTTCGACATCGGTTATGGCTTTGCCCAACAAAACTGTTCTAATTCCCGTCTTATTCATGAATCATATATCATAAATCATAAATCAGTCCTCAAGCTCTACGATGGCAATGAAGCCTATGGTTGGGGATTTTTAGCCGCTGGTGGCAACTTTTTTGCCGCCTATCCCATGACTCCGGCCAGCGGTGCTCTTCATTTTTTAGCCCAAAAACAACAATCACATCACATCCAAGTCCACCATCCTGAGGACGAAATAGCCGCCGCTTCTATGGTTGCCGGAGCCGCTTTTGCCGGGGCTCGTGTTGCCACCGGAACATCTGGCGGAGGATTTGCTCTGATGACTGAAACAGTCAGTTTTGCCGGTGTTGCCAATCTACCAATTGTTTTCTATTTGGTTTCCCGTCCCGGTCCAGCCACCGGTTTACCAACTTGGACAGCTCAGGGAGACCTGCTTTTTGCAGTTAATTCTGGCCACGGTGAATTTCCTATTATCGTCCTCGCCCCAGGCTCTCAGCAGGAGACCTTCGAGTTTTCCGCTCTATCTCTCAATCTCGCCGCCAAATTTAATCTTCCGGTCATCGTAATTTCCGATAAAACTGTCGGTGAGTCAGGTGCTTCAATAGCCGATCTATCGGGTAAAAAAGTCAAACAAATTATTTCCTCAAAACCAATTCCCGGTACCCCCAGCCACGAATATTTGGCCAACAGTTACGAACACGACGACCAGGGATATTCCATCGAGGATTCGGCAACAGTCAAAAAAATGGTCGAAAAACGCTTAGCCTTAATTCCCAAAATCCTAAAAACTCTCCCCAAGGCTAATTTCTATGGAACTCCTGACGCCAAAAAACTAATTGTCACTTGGGGTTCTCCTGTAGGTGCAATTCTCCAAGCCTTAGAAGGTCAAACCGATTATGCAGTTCTCCAAATCCGTTCTGTTTGGCCCATCGATCCCGATATCAAAAAGTTTTTTGCTTTTACCAAAGATATTACAGTTATCGAGAACAATGCCACCTCCCAGCTTACCTCTCTTTTAAAATCTCAATTTGATTTCAACCCGTCAAAAATTATTTTAAAATACGACGGCCGTCCTTTCTTCCCCGAAGAAATTCGCCAACAGTTAGGTATTAATCATAAATCATGAATCTAAAATCAAATGTAATTCCTACTTGGTGCCCTGGTTGCAACGACTATCTTCTCATGTCTGGTATCGACCAAGCTCTTTCTCAGCTGGATATAAAAAAAGAAAATATTGTTTTGGTTTTTGATATTGGTTGTATTGGCAACATGGCCGATTTTTTTAGCACCTATGGTATCCACACTCTCCATGGTCGTTGCCTACCAACAGCTCTGGGAGTCAAGCTTCATAATCCAAAATTAACGGTCATTGCCATCGGTGGTGACGGGGGAATTTATGGTGAAGGTTTAAATCATCTTATTGCCACTGCCCGGGGAAATTACGACATCAAAGTTTTAGTAGCCAACAATCAGCTATATTCCCTAACCACCGGTCAAACCAGTCCAACTACTCCCAAAGGCTCAAAAACCAAATCAACTCCACTTGGTTCCGTTTCTGTACCAGTCGATGCTGTCGCGTTGGTCAAAACTGCCAATGCTGATGTAATGGCCAAGTCAATCGACGGCCGTCAACCAAAAGAAATAATTGATTCAATCAAAGAAGCTGTTTCCACCCCCGGTTTTGCTCTGCTCGACTTCCGACAAGTCTGTGTCACCTTCGGAAAACAACTAAACTCGTAACCAATTCCAAAAAGCAACCAAGCTTGTCCTATTCGCAACATACAAATCGTTTAAGTATCTACTTCCTTCTCCTAATTGATAATTATCATCGCCCAAATCCAAAAGAAATACAGTGGTATTCTTCTTTTTATTCTCACCAACATGCCAATTGTGAAAACTTATTCTTTGTCTTTTTGAATTTGCTTTATCTTCAACTAGTCTCATTCTTTCCCAAATTTGACTATACTGTTTTTTTGTAAATGGCTCGCAGGCATTATCCATTTCTTCCTGTCTCATAAAACTGTTAAAACCCACCAATCTTCTTAGCCCTATCCCAACATCGCTCATGAATAAAAAGTATAAAGTTGGCGTCAAAGTTGCCAGATACATTTTATCCGGCACAGGCAGACCATGTTTCCGAAACCTTGCCCATACCCGAAAATACGCCATAGCTTCTTTTTCTGAATCTCCAGGCTTAGGATAAGAATATTCTTTCGTTACCATTGGGAGAACTTCTCCATTCAAGCACAGTTCGGTCCGGCATTTTGGCCCTTCCGCTCCTCCGACTGCCATTTGACTTAGTGGGGTATGTGAAACCCGATATTGGTTGCCATCAAAATCAGCTACATTCAAAGTTTCCCTTAGCATCCGAAGTATTATACTACAAGCATTTTGGTTGGTACAATCCTTTTGCTCCCAAATCCTGGACTCCCTGCCAAGTAAAGTATTCGGCCGGGAAGTTTCTTATTCGACCATCTTTACACTTTTCTAGTTTTTTTACTTCGTAGTTTCCACTGATGACGGCTATAGTTATCAAAAAAAATACCGTTACTATTATCGCTGACCACCACCACATATCTTTGTTCATAATCGATTTTATCAAATCTTTCGTGCCACGATTGCCATGAACAAGGGGAATTCTTTTCTGGCCTTATCCTCCATTAATGCCTTACTACCGGTAGATTTTTTATCTGATATCCATTCTTCTATTTTTTCAATCACCATTCCATTATCAAATAGCATTTCCGAATAGGCCGATATTGAAAAATGGTAAGAAAATGTTGTCTGATTATCTTTTCGATCATGTGGAGAAGAATCGATGGGAATTTCCATTGATGACATATAACTTTCCTCCATTCGATACTGCTTGCCATCAATTTCTTTCCAATCACATTTTTTTGGTATTCGAAAAGCCGGATGGTTAAGTACCATTATTATTTTTCCTCCAGCATTAAGTAATTTGGCACAATTTTGAAAAACCCCAAAAGGCTTTTTCATGTTTTGCAGTGACAATATCATTACTATTCGGTCAAATCTTTCATTCGTTTTTATTTCTCTGGTTGCATCTTCAACCAAATACCGATGATTCAAATTTTTATCTTCTTTTTGGGCAATTTTAATTAGATTATCGGACAGATCAAGCCCCCAATATTTATCATGCTCAATCAAATATTTTCCTAATATCCCTTGCCCACAACCCATATCCAATACTTTCATCTGATTATCCAATTTTAAAAGCCGGAGTACATTTGGCATGATAACTTGTCGATGATAATAATGCCCTTCACTACCAACAATTTCGTTGTACCATTTACTAATTTTTTCCCATGATGTATTTATCATAATTAATTATAAGACGATTGACCTTAGTATATTCAGTGCTATAATCAGCCAGAATATGATAAAACTAACAAAATTCATCTATCGCCTATCTTTGTTTATTCTACCGCTATTTTTGTTTATTAACCTTTCCAAATCAATTGTGTCTTCCACCAACGGTGGATCTCACTGGGGAAATTGGTCACCAACCACTTCTTGCGCGCCCAGTGCATCATGCGGTACTACTGCAGGCACACAAACTGTAACTAGAACTTGTCTTCCCGGAGGCTTTGGTTACGATTGTCAACTTTCTTCAGAGCAATGCGATGAAGCTTGTCCCCAAGTAACATGGTCAACCAGCAGAACGATTTGTGTTCGACAACATAAAGGTAGGTGTAGTGAATACTCAACTGAAACATTTGGCCCAATAACTTTCACTTATAACAAATCAAATGATCCTCACAAATGTCATCGACCTACTCCCTCAAGCTTGGAACTTCCCAGTTGGACAATTGATGATTTTAATCACGATAATTCTGAGCACCGATCAACCGTTAAAACTAATTGTGTTCAGATCCCCGCCCAATCACAGACAAATGTAGTTTCCTGCGCAGTTCCTTTCGTCCCTTGTGTCACTCCATCAGTAACTTCGACTCCATACCCCACCGATACTCCAACTACAACCCCGACAGTTACAAGCACTCCCGAAGTAACCCCTTCTGAGCAACCAACATCGTCTCCCACCTCATCTCCAAACGTCGGTGGTGACAACGGTGGTAGCAGCAACCCTCCTGATCGCAATTGTTACGACCAGTCTCCTTCCGCCCCCACCAATCTTCGTGCCACTGCTCTTGGTGGTGGTCAAGTCCGACTTAATTGGGATCCGGTCTCCGGCCCAGTTACCAATTATGTAGTTGGATATGGCCCAAGTATGGGGAATTATCCTTATGGTGACCCCAATGTTGGCAACGTCACTTCCTATATAGTTAAATCTCTAAATCCTGGTGGTAATTACTGTTTTTATGTCCAATCCCAAAATGGTTGTGCTGGTGGCCCACAGTCCAATGTGGTTTGTACCAATCAACCCCAACAGAATTCATTTCGAGTTCTCGGAGCAACCGATAATTACAATCCTTTAGTCACTGGAATAAAAAATTCCTACGGTGGTGAAGTTCTTGGAACCTCAACCGAATTAATGGCAACAGCCGAAGTTTCCTATTCCAACAGCAAATTACCTTCCGGTAATATTAAGGATCTTGCTCACTCAATTTCAATTCCCAAATTAAATATTTCTACCAATGTTTACCAACCTCAAAAAATTGGTGATGAATACACTGTAGGACATCGAGAAATCTTAACCGACAACATTGGCGGCAACCAAGTTTATTACGGTCATAACGGTACTGATATTTTTGGTAAGTTATATCAAATTAAAAAAGGTGACAGCATTACCATTACTCAAAACGGATTGTCTACCGTATATTCCGTTGACGAATTACAATTTGTTCACAAATCCCAAGTCGATTCATTAGTTTCCGGTGCAGGCCAAATCGTTCTAACCACTTGTAGCTACACCCAACCGGATTATCGAATAGTAGTTAAAGCTTCAATCAAATAAAAATGAGTAAAATAATCAGCACTTTAATTGTCGTTATTGGTATCGCTTATTTACTATTTCGAATATTTGATATCAATCCAGTCGCTTTGATAAAAAACCAACCAACTGCTACCCCCACCCCCGATGCTTGGTTACCATCTGGCTGGAGTCAGCTTAGTTCTTCCGATAACGAATTAAAATTAGAAAAAACAGTTGAATCAGGTTTAAAACCCCAAATAGTATTCGAAAAGTCTACTTTGGAAACTGGTACCGATTTTACGGCCTACACCAGCCGATTAATATCGGGTGCCAAATCAGCTATTCCATCTTTAAAATATACTCAAGACGATTTGTCCGATTCATCCCGCACATTGTCAGGTTTTTACTATAACCAAAAGAAAAAAGTTTTTGTAACCCAAAAAATATTTCAAAAGGATAATTCTGTTTACACTCTCACTGCTTCATATTCCACTGATTCAGAAAAAAGTGAAATATCTTCTATCTTTGATTCAATCGTCTCCCAACGTCTTCCCAATTAACTAGTTTCCACCAATTCTCTACATAGGCTTTTCGGTCGTTTTTGTAATCTAGGTAGTAGGAATGTTCCCACACGTCTAGAACCAAAATTGGAATTGCCCCGTTAAGTCCCAGTAAATTATGTTTTTCCAATTGGCCCACTGCCAACCCACTTTCAGTTTTCCACAGTACTGCCCAACCCGAGCCCTCGACCGTAATAGCCGCGTTGGTAAATTCATTTTTAAATTTTTCAAAATCTTCAAACATTCCTTCTGGTGGCAAATTATTTTCAGTAGGGGATCTCATGTTTTCCCAATATATTTGATGCATGATTGCGCCATTATAATTAAAGCTACTAATTTTGCCAGCATCCAAGGCCAAATTAAAATTATTTACATACGAAGCCTGGTGTTTATCGTGATGCAGTTCAACTATATTTTTAGATATCACGGGTTCCAAAGCATCATAAGCGTAGGGGAGTGGAGGTAGTGTTAGTTTATTCATAACTACTACTAGTATAGTAGGAGTATAAAACAGTTGTCAAGTGTTAAAATAAAGACAGTTCTCAAAAAATTACAAATCAATAAATTTAATGCCAAACTCAATTCGCAACAAAATTCAAAAACTCGACTCTATATGTATTTGGTCAGAAAACCCCCAAGAGTTATCAAAGTTTTATAAGGACATTTTAGAATTGGAAGTAGATTCTATATTAAATCTTCCGAAGGACACAGGAATTCAGTTTAAAATCGGAGAGACTTTTCTCTTTATTGGATATCACGACCAAATTAAAGGCAATTCTCATGACCCAAACCGAATTATGATAGGGTTTACAGTTGACTCAGTCAACAGTATTAGCCAACATTTAAAATCATTGGGAGTTGAGTTTATTTTAGAACCATCCATTTCACCTGATGGAACGTTTTATGTATCTACCGTAAAAGACCCTGAAGGTAATATTATTCAATTTTTTAGCGATAAACCATAATGAATTCATACGAGGACATTTTTCAAAATAAATCAAAAATTCTTTTTGTCACTGCTCATCCCGATGATGTAGATGTGTTTTTTGGAGGATTGATTGGGCGTCTAAATAACGATAATAAAGAAAGTTATGTATTGGTCACTACTAATGGTGGTCGAGGAAGTAAGGACAATATTATCTCCGAGAGTCAGTTGGCTGAGGCAAGACTTGCCGAAGAAAAAAATGCTTTGGCTTTTTTACACCAAGATCCACAAAGAATTCAATTCTTAAACTATCTCGACGGTGAAATTGAAAATAATTTTGAATTGATCGGAAAAATTAGCGCCGTAATCCGGGAATTCAAACCCGATATAGTTTGCACCCATGAACCCAACAGTATATATTTCAGATTTAGGGATACACAAGACTCGTATATTAACCATCGCGATCACCGGATAACCGGCACTTCGGTCTTGGACGCAATTTATCCTTTTAGCCGTGATGCTTCATTTTTCCCAGAGCAAAAAAATGTCTGGAAGGTAAAAGAAATCCTTTTGACAGGTGAGGCTGTGACAAACACCGAAATTGACTATACATCACTATTTGATCAAAAACGACAAGCCCTCCTCGCCCATACGTCTCAATTTGATGAGACCTCAGTAAACTCAATTTTGGCTGATGATAAAAAAGGCAATTCGTATTCGGAATCATGTAATTATTTAAAACTTGGTTGGTAAAGTGCAATAGTCACCAAAAAAACTTTACCCTAATCTTACTTCGACCCTTTTCCCCAAAGCTTGCGCGATTTTATTAATTAAGCCAAGTGTTGGATTAAAACTCATCGACTCAAGTCTCGACAAAACTGCTTGAGTAGTTTTGGCTTTTTTGGCCAGTTGTCTTTGGCTGTAGCCTTTATCAATTCTGGCTTTAATTAATTGACGAGTTAATTGATACTGAAGCTCACTTTTTTCCCACTCAGCTTTAAAACCCGGTTTTTTTAACTGTTCGTTTAAATAATCATCAAACTTTATCATATTCATAGCTTCTATGATATCTTATACGACATCATAAGTCAAGGTGTTTTATCCTATCTAATGCGATAGCAATTTCTTTGCGAGGAGTCTTTTGTTTTTTCTTAACAAAAATGTGTAATACAAAAACCACCTTTTCTTTTCCAATACAAAATATTCTAATGTTGTCTTTGCCTAAAATTCTTAATTCCCAAAAACTGGTTCCAGTAACTTTTTTAATGTTGGGTACTTTTGCCGTTAAACCAAATTCATTTACATACTTAATTTGACGAAGTACTTTTGACCTCAGTTTATCATCACACTTATCCAGGAATTTAATTATCGGGTTTTCTAAGTTATTGCTATAAAATATGACATCGTAGTTATTTTCCACACATAAAATTATCACAGTGTAAAATTAGTTACAAATTTAATATATTATATGCCCGCAGACTCATCACTGTTTGTCGAATCATTAGCCAATATATACTTTCCAGGCGAGGAGGGACATGTCGTAAATAAAGTTCTTCCGAGGCAAACTATAAGATTAACTCAAATTGAAGAGAGACTAAATAGCATCCCCAATTTCCCAGAAGAGTTAAAACCACAAGCTACTGGAATTGCTAATTTACTTGAGCATTCTGGAATCGACCCAATACACCCAGGCGAAGGAGGAATTCTTGCCTTGGACACTACTACCCCCGAAGACAAAATCAAATTAGGTGAAACACTTTATGGCGACGATTCATTGGTTGTTATTATTGGTCAAAACGGTATCATTGGTCGATTTATTTTTCCCAACCGCACTGTTGTCATTGAATATTTGCAAGATTCCGACGAACCAATTGTCTTGGATACCGGCGATGCAGAAGAAGCTAATAAAAGCTTTTTGTCTAAGGCTTTAGAAATGGTTAACCAGCAACTTGTTATCATCAAAACATCATAATGGCCACTAAAAAATTCACCATTCTCCACAGCAATGATATGCATGGGGATTTTTTGGCCGAAGTAAGTGGTAAACCTGGTCAAACCATTGGTGGTCTGGCCCTCCTTTCCGCCTATATCAACAAAGTTCGCGCCGAAGAAAAAAATGTTTTATACGTAGTCTCTGGCGATATGGTTCAAGGCAGCCTGATCGACACCGAGTACAAAGGCATATCTACCATCGAAATCATGAATTATCTTGCCCCCGACGTAGTCGCCTTAGGCAACCACGAATTTGATTATGGTCTTCCCCATCTTTTATTTTTGGAAAAGATGGCCAATTTTCCAATTGTAAATGCCAATCTGTACATCAAAAACTATGGTCGTCGACTCATGACTCCCTATAAAATTATTACCAAAGATGGCTTTGATTTTCTCTTCACCGGTATCATCACCGAAAAAGTTATCGATTCCATTTCCCAGGACAAACTTATTGGTTCTTTTATCAATTTGGAGGAGGCTTCATCCGAAGTCGGCAAAATTTGCAATGCCTACAAAAATAACGATATCGATTTGACCGTTTTACTTACCCATATCGGTTTTGATTCCGACAAGCAACTTGCCACCATGCTCAAACCCGAGTGGGGAGTCGACCTTATCATCGGCGGACATTCCCATACAGTTTTAGAAAAACCCGAAAAAGTTAACAATATTTTAATTACTCAAGCTGGCACATCAACCAATCAGGTTGGTCGCTTTGATATTGTTGTCGACGACGGCACCAACCAGATTGTTGATTATCAATGGTCCCTAATTCCGATTACCAGCGATATCGTTGCCCCCGATCAAAAACTACTGGATTTTATTCAAGGTTTTAAAAAAGAAGTCGATGCCAAATATTCAGCTATTCTTTCCAAATTTAGCTCTCAACTTACCCATCCCAGTCGGGAGGTCGAAACTTCGCTTGGCAATGTTTTTGCCGATGCTTTTGCGCAGTGCGCTCAAAGTGACATTGCCCTGGTTGGCAGTGGGTCAATTCGAAGTCAGCAACTTGGTCCAGTAGTTACTCTCAATGATCTTATAACTTGTTTCCCCTACAACGATTCTTTGGTAAAAGTTACTGTTTCCGGACTTCAGCTAAAAAATCTTTTTTCTCATATTATGAGAATCGAAAACCGCGATGGCGAAGGGGAGTGTTATCAAGTCAATTCATCTGTTAGGGCAACATACTCAAACAAATTAGACTCTCTAACTGTTGACGGTTCACCGATTACTGATTACTCAACCTACACCCTCTGTCTTCAAGGCTATCATTTTAGCCAAGCCGAAAAATATCTAAATCTTTCGGGTATAACCGAATCCAAAGTTGTTTCCACTTCAGCCCAGGATGTCATAATCGAGTATCTTCGTAACCATCAAAACATTTCATCGGCTATCGAAGGCCGTTTGGTATACAATTAGTTATGAAATTCAGTAAGATATTTCCCCCTTTTACCATTCTTCTGTCTGTCGCGATTAGCCTTTATCTCTATCCGTATTTACCCGACACTCTCGCCACTCACTGGGGTCTCGATGGCAATGTTGACGGCTATTCTTCCAAGTTTGTCGGACTTTTTATCATGCCCATTATTTCCACTTTTTTATATTTACTATTCTCTTTTCTGCCCGTATTACCAACTTACAAACGTCGCTGGTCTGAATTTGACCAGTATTTTTATCTTTTTATCAGCCTCATGTTTGGCTTCCTTTTTTATGTCTATCTCTTAACCATGTTTTGGAACCTTGGGCTACGTTTCCATATGGGTCAAGCTATCGCGCCATTTTTGGCCATCATTCTATTTTATTCAGGTCATCTTTCAACCATTTCCAAGCGCAACTGGTTTGTTGGTATCCGTACACCCTGGGCCATGCAAAGCGACAAGGTTTGGGAAGCCACCAATCGTTTTGGCGGTAATTGTCTAAAAATAATTTCAGCCTTTAGTTTATTAATAATAGTTTTACCTCAAACTGGCTTATTCTTGTTTGTCGCTTCGATATTTTTATTACTACCTATTACTTATCTCTATTCGTACATTATTCATCGTCGCTTGTCTTAGTTTTTGTGCTGGCCACCCATATTTGCACCCCGATAACCACTATTAGCATTATGATAATTGCTCCAAAAAGATACATCGGAGCCTGATTCTCATCATTCATTTCCTTGGTTGGTGATATTGTAATCGGGATTTCAGTTGGTTTTTGCTCCAATGGAGACTCTGTAATTTCAGGTACAGTAGTTTCAGTCGGCACAATGGTTGGAGAATTTGTTGGTGCTTCAGTTGCTGTGGCCGAAGACTTAAGAGTTATAATCGGAATTTTTTCCAAATTTATCGACGGCTTGATAAATTTAATCGTGGTTGGAGTAGCTGACGGTAAAACCTGGATTTTTATATCCTTAATCGGCAAAAATTCCAAAGCATTCGCACTTTTTACACTCATAATAAATAACCAAAACCATACAGTTTTTGTTATTTTCATTACCACATATTAACACTAATAAAAAATACCGTCAAACTGGGGTATAATTGCCTGTGGTTATAATCAAAACACCCGATCAAATCCAAGGCATTCGTCAATCTTCTCGCCTAGCCGCCAAAACTCTAAACTATGTTTTAGGCCTAATCAAACCCGGTGTTTCTACCCAAACTCTCAACGATCTAGCACACAAGTTTATCGTTGATCACAAAGCCATCCCCGCACCACTAAATTATGGTGGTTTTCCCAAAAGTATTTGTACCTCGATCAATAACGTAGTTTGTCACGGCATTCCTTCTCCTCAAGTGTTTCTCCAAAAAGGCGATATCGTCAACATCGACATTACTACTATTTTAGACGGTTATTATGGCGACACCTCAGCCTCGGTTGCTGTTGGGCAGATTACCTCCGATGCCAAAAAATTATTAGATGTTACCAAAAAATCACTCGATCTAGCTATCGCGGCTATTAAGCCTGGGGCTAGTCTAAATGACTGTGTGGGAAAAATTATTGAAAAATATGTCACTCCATTTGGATTTACTCCCGTCCGCGAATTAGGAGGCCATGGTGTTGGTATAAAATTTCATGAAGATCCATTTGTTTACCATTTCGACACTTCACTTAACAAAACAATATTAAAACCCGGCATGATTTTTACCATCGAGCCAATGATCAACGCCTCGCCAGATTGGCGGGTCAACTTTGACCCCCGCGATGGCTGGACAGTTCGGACCGTCAATGGCGCTCTGTCAGCCCAATTTGAACATACTATATTAGTTACTCCATCAGGAGCTGAAATTTTAACTCAAATATGACCCTTCTCGACGGAAAACTTGTCGCCTCACAATTATTAAACACACCCCTTAATAAATCACTTCATGTGATTTTAGTTGGTAACAATCCTTCATCGGTAAAATATGTTGCTTTAAAACAAAAAAAATGCCAGGAAGTCGGTGTAAAATTTACTCTCCATCACCTCGAAAATGATTCGACTTTAAAATCTTTGATTCTTCAATTAAACAACGACTCCAATGTCGATGGTTTTTTTGTTCAGTTACCAATCCCCGACAAAAGTGTCCTGTCTCTCATCGATCCCAGCAAAGATGTCGATGGTCTCAATCCCAATTCTCATTTTACTCCAGCCGTAGTTGTTGGCATTACCAAACTTTTGGAATATTATCACCTCGATTTTACCAATAAAAAAATAGTTATCTTAAACGACTCAAATTTAATTGGCAAGCCACTGCTTAAGTTTTTTCCCAAGGCTATTTTGTGCAACGACCAAACTCAAAATTTATCCGAAGTTACCAGGCAAGCTGATTTGTTAATTTCCGCCACTGGAGTAAAAAACTTAGTTACTGCCAATATGGTCAAAGATGGAGCAGTAGTCGTCGATGTTGCCAATGGTGATGTTGATTTTACCCAAGTATCGCCAAAATGTAGCTATATCACTCCCACCTTCGGCGGCATCGGCCCCATGACCATCGCCAGTTTGTTGTATAATCTGTCACAAACAAAATAAATATATGACAATTGAAGTAAAAAAATCAATTGAGACCATGTTAAGGGCGATTATCCATATTGAATCATCTTACCCTCTACATCAAATGCAAAAGATATTAGTAATCAGATCTACTTTTGATTACTTAGTCGGAGCTAACCAGTTAACTATAGACGAAAAATCAGATTTGGTAGCTTTATCAAATGGTATGATTTCAAGGGCTAATCGACAAATTATTGAGTAGCAATATATTATGCGAATACAACTTTACGATCGTGGTCTACCACAAGGCAAAAAACTTTTTGAAAATCTTGACCTAGCTTGCCAGCGCCTACATCTCGATTTTGCCCCCGAGTATCTTAAGGATATGAACCGTGTCTACGCCATGGGTTATCAAGGCAATACAATTTTATTAATCAACGGTGAGCCAGCTCTAATCGACAAATATCCCGGCCAAAAAGAATTGGAAGGAATTATTTCTGATTTTATAAAATAAAAAAAGTTTTAAGCCTCCCCTGTCAAGGGGAGGTCCCGACCTGCCCACCGTGGCGGGAGGGGGAGGGGTTTGATTTTAAATCTTAAATAATCTCTTCGCATTCTCATCAATAATCTTCTCCGTTTCTTCAAAACTCATTCCCCAAATCTCGGCGACTTTTTTGTAGGTAAATTCAACCCATTCTGGTTTATTCGTTTCTCCTCGATGGGGGATAGGTGCCAAACATGGAGTATCTGTTTCCAAAACTAGCCTGTTTTTAGGAATATTTTTGACTACTTCTTCCAACCCTACCTCGTAAGTAACATTCCCATCAATTCCAAAATACCAGTCACCCAAGTCGACAACTTTTTGTATCCGCTTCTTTCCGCCAGTGTAACAATGAATTACTCCTCTGGCTTTTGGATATTTACTTAATATTTCTATGGTTTCATCACTAGCCTTACGGCTATGTACAATCAGCGGTTTATTGTATTTAATCGCCAACTTTATTTGATATTCAAATAATTCAATTTGTCTTTGTTTGTCGACGCCATCGGTAAACTCAAGTCCACATTCTCCCACCGCCACCACCTCATCACACATCAAACTTTCCAAATCAGCCATTTCTTCAGTAGGATGAATTCCTATTGCTGGCAAAAGTTTCTTATTTTCTTTTGCTAAATCCAAATTGTCTTTTGAGTCTTTAAAACTACTCGCCGACAATATTATCCAACTTAATTTGTCTCCCTGAAAAGGAACAATTGGGATTGACAAATGAGCATGTGTATCTATCATGCAATTCTCGGAAACAGTCCACTTTCCAGCGGTTTAATTTCTCCGTCAAGTAAGTCCAAAATTTTATCGCAAACAGTCGGCATCACTGGTCTTAAGTAATTAGCCGCTATACACAAATTATTGGCACATTCGGTCAATACTTCAATTCTTTTTGGATCATCACTTTCTAGTTTCCATGGCGTTACCTCATTTAGTCGATTATTCGATTTATCAATATAGTTTTCAAACACCCAACTTAGTGCCTCATCAAATTTCAAATTATCAATTAATTTAGTGAAGTCTCCCTTGTCAAAGGGAGATTTAGAGGGATTGGGAATCGGTAATCCGATTCCTAGTTTACATAAACGGGAGACAAGGTTCCCCAAATTATTCGCCAAATCAGCATTATATCTTTCCTTAAATCTAGCCATTCCAATATCTACATCACCATCGGTTGGAAAAGATCTGGCAATCAAGTACCTTGCTCCATCAGCCCCAAACATTTCCACCATTTCTTTTGGTGGAATTGTGTTCCCCAGCGACTTACTCATTTTTTGCCCATCAATGGTATAAAAATCATGAGTATAAATTTTGACTGGTATCGGCAACTTCGCCGACATCAACATCGCTTGCCAAATTACAGCATGAAACCACAATATTTCTTTTCCCAACAGGTGCAAATTTGCTGGCCAATAATCTTGCTTGCCTTCCAAAAACTGAGTGGCACTATAGTAATTAATTAAAGCATCAAACCATACATAGGCCGTTTGTGAATTATCCCAAGGAAGGGGAATTCCCCAAGTTACCTTTTCTCTTGATAGCGAAATGTCATTAACTCCGGCTTTTAATTTTGCCAACACTTCTCTTCTTTTACTATCTGGAAAAATATAATTTGTCTTATCATTTTCAATCAGCTCAATTAATTTGGGGACATATTTGGACAACCGGAAAAACCAATTTTCCTCGCTTTTTTTAATTGTTTTGTCTAGCGGATGCATTGAGCAATGGTTGTCAACCAATTCCTTTTCTGTCTTAAAACTTTCACAACCAATACAGTACCATCCCTCATATTTGTCTTTATAAACATCACCAGTTTCATAGATTTTCGTCAACATCTCAGCGACTACTTTTTCGTGTCTTTGGTCGGTCGTTCGAATAAAAAAATCATTTTCAATGTTGAGTAGTTTCCAAGCTTCTTCAAATTTTGGCGCTATCATATCGCAATATTCTTGCGTTTCCATTTTATGTGCTACTGCCGTTTCAGCCACTTTTTCTCCATGTTCATCTGTTCCAGTCAGAAAAAATACCTCTTCTCCCAGTTGTTTATGCATTCTGGCCACGATATCTGCCGCTACAGTTGTACAGGCCGAACCAACTGAAGGCTCCGCGTTTATATAATATATTGGGGTCGTGATGTAAAACTTAGGCATGGCCTATTTTACAACTTTTTTGACAGTTTTTTTGACGATTTTCTTGACCTTTTTCACTTTTTTGACCACTGCCTCTACCGGTTTACCAATCTTTTTTGCCAAATGTGATTTTACTCTGGCAATTTTATTTCGATGCCATATATTTTTCTTGATGGCTTTATCCAACATCGATTGAGCTTCAACATAAGCTTTTTCAGTTGGGTCAGCTAAGAATTTTTTGACGGCTTCTTTAAGTTGAGATTTAAAATCCCAGTTTGTTTTTTTGTTTCTTAACGCTTGTCGAAGTGATTTTTTTGCAGATTTTCCAATAGGCATAGGTCATATTCTATCTAAATCGAAGTTGAAATACAACTATATATTAGTTTACTTTCCAGACTATAATGGGTTATGCGTTTTCACACGATTAAACATCGAAGTATTTTGTCGGCCTCTCTTGTGCTTGCCGCCACCTTTGGGATGTCAGCCATTTTAGGCTTTATTCGTAGTCGTTTTTTGTATGCTCATTTTTTTAACTGTTGTGTCTCCGAGCTTGATGCCTACAATGCCGCTTTCCGAATTCCCGATCTTATTTTTAAACTTCTAGTCACGGGCGCGTTATCAGCTTCATTTATCCCCGTATATTCAAGTATTCTCCACAAGAATGAAAAGCAGGCCGAGGCGGTTGCTTCAACGGTGATTAATCTACTATTAATAGCTTTTGGCATAATTTCCGTCATTGTTCTCATTTTTACTCCCTACTTTACCAGCCTCATCGCTTCCGGTTTTACCCCCGACCAGTTGGCTTTAATGACCTCGCTTACTCGAATTCTTCTTATCGCTCAAATATTTTTCTTGGTCAGCAATTTTTTGACAGGGATTCTTCAGGTTCATCAAATATTTTTGGTTCCGGCTCTTTCTCCCATTATTTACAACTCTTTTATTATCCTTAGCATTTTAGTTTTAGCTCCAATTTTTGGAATATACGGAGTCACTTACGGCGCTGTTATCGGTGCGTTTTTCCACATGGCTATTCAAATTCCGTCAGTCATTCACGCCGGTTTCAATTATCGTGCAATCATCGATACAAAATTAGCTGGGGTTCGGGAAATAATTCGTTTGATGTTGCCACGAAGTTTGTCTTTGGGTTTAGGTGAAATCGAAAATACCGTCACTTTATTTTTTGCCAGTAATTTAGCCGCCGGTTCTCTGTCAATCTTAAATTTGGCCATGCAGATAATGTATTTACCTAGCCGAATCTTCGCTACTACGGTCGGGCAAGCAAGTTTACCAATCCTTTCCAAAAATGTTGCCCGCAACGAACTAAACGAGTTTCGAGAAACTGTTCGTCGCACCATTCTTCAGAGTTTGTATGTAGCTCTGCCGATTACTGCCCTAATTTTAGTCCACAGATTGGCCATTATTCGTCTCGCATTCGGCGCCAAAGAATTCCCCTGGGCAGCGACCTTGTTAACCTCCAAAACCCTCGCTTATTTAGTTCCAGCCATCGCCTGCCAGGCAATAATTCAAATTCTAGTTCGTTCTTTTTATGCTCTTCATGACACCAAAACACCTCTTAAAATTTCCTTAGTCTCTTTAACAGTCAACGTTATTTCAGCCTACATATTCGTAAATTTTACCGACATGGGTGTTGTGGGGCTTGCCTTAAGTGCATCTTTGGGCAACCTAACTCAAACTATCGGATTGGTTGGTATGTTTATCAACAAAATTGACGGTCAGGGTTGGGATAAAGTATTCATCCACTTTTTCAAAATAATTTTAGCCTCAGCTATTTTATCTGTATCTGTTTGGTCAAGTTTAAAATTTCTCGATCTGTTTATTCTTGACACTACCAAAACTATCAACCTAACCATTCTTTTTGTACTTTCTTCTACCATTGGTTTTGTCGTCTATTTTATTGTTAGCTCATGGCTAAAAATCGATGAAGTCAACAGCTACAAACGACTTTTGCTTCGTCTGGTAAGTTGGGTCCGACCTTCGTAATTTACATTCTCCTTATTTTTCTACTATACTGTTTATATGGCTCTAAAAAAGGAGATATCTTTATTACCCGATGAACATAACAGCAGTCTCCTTTCTGCCCGAATTATTAAGTGGGCGGTCACTGTCGGTCGTTACGTAATTGTTTTTACTGAGTTAATTGTTATCGGTGCTTTTATCTCTCGCTTCTGGCTTGATCGCAAAAATTCTGACCTTTCCGAGATTGTTCGACAGCAAAAGGCAATTCTTGAAAGCACCCATGCTTTTGAGCAAGAATACATCCTGCTTAACAATCGTTTAGCCGCTATCAAACAGCTTTATACCTTTCAGCCCGACTATAGTCCCAGCATCAACTCTTTGGTCAACAGCACCCCCCGCGAAATTACTTATAAGAATTTATCAGTTCTTAAAGATCAAGATTCCTCAGATGTCCGACTTGAACTGGCCGTTTTTGCTTATCAGGAAAACTCGATTATCGATTTTATGACCAATCTTTTACTCAATCCGACTTTTGAATCAGTCTCTGTCAATTCAATTGAGAAAAAACCAAAAGATTCCAAATATACCGTCAATCTTAGCTTAGTGGTTAAACCTGCCAATGCCACTACCCGATAAAACCACTCCATCAGTTTCTATTGTTAAGCCAATTTACGATTATCTTAAAAAACAAAAAGAGAATCAAAAATTTATTCGTTCTTTGGAAATTGGTGGTGCTTTTGTATTAATCTCATTTTTTTTGATATTTGCTATTATGCCCACAGCTACAGCCATTTCAACCTTGCTAGGCGATATAAAGTCCAAAGAAATTATGGTCAAAACTCTCAAGTCAAAGATCAACAACGTCATCGTCGCCCAGGACACCTTTTCTCAAATTCAAAGCCAGTACTCTCTTGTTAATTCCGCTTTGCCCGATTCTCCCGATTACTATGGGTCAGCCAATCAAATTGCCGGTATTTTGGTAGACAATGGAGTTACCCCCGACAGAATTGGCTTTGACTTAAATATGAAAAAAGACACCAATTTAAATTTACCAGCTGATATAAAATCCTACACGGTGACCTTTCCATTACTTACCGATTTTTCCAAAAGTAAATCTATAATTTCCGGTTTAATCAACAATCGACGAGCCAGCTATTTGCCCACAACCACTTTTTCGCTCCAAGAAACCGATGTTGGTAACAAATTAAAACTCAATGTTGTTGCTACCTATTATTATTGGGAGCCAAGTTTATGAATAAAACCAAAATTTCAAAATACATTTTGTTAATTTCAATCACTACGTTTTTGGCTATATTCTTTTATATTGTTCAATCAAGCTACAATAATCTTATCCAACCTTCCCGAGATGTTGTAAAAAGTGATCTACTTCGCCCGATTAACCCCAATATTGATCGTGACGTTTTGGATCAAGTTGAGTCAAAAACCTTTAATCAAAACAATAGTCTAATTTTTAATCCGCCACCCGAAATTTCTCCAACCCAATCTCCATGAAAAAAGAAAAATCGTTTCCAACTATCATTGGCCTGATTTTCTTAATCGCCAGTATTTTTGGTGGAGTTTATCTTACTTCTACCAGCAAAAACATTTTCACCAAAGCTAGTGGTGATTGTCGACCAGACAATCTTCAGATAACTAATTTAACTCATCAATCTGCCACCGTCTCTTTTGTCACTAGTTCGCCCTGTTTGTCCAATATTAGTGTTGACAACCGAACCATCGTCGATACTCGATTCCAGGTCACCTCAACCCAAGCCTCCCCGGTTAAAATTCATTATTTCCAGATATTTGATCTTCAGCAAAACCGTCCGTATTCTTTTTCAGTTATAAGCGGCGGTAAAACATTTTCTGAAACTACTTATAAATTTACAACCGCAACACTTCCCTCTGGCGAAATACCCCAATCAAATCTTGCCTGGGGTAAGGTACTATCTCCCGATTTGTCGCCGGCAACCAACGCTATACTTTATCTAAATATCCCCGGAGCATCACCTTTATCGTCATACATAACTTCTCAGGGCAATTGGAATATTTCTTTTGCCTACTCATTTAATGAAGCCAAGAATAATTGGTTTCAGCCTCCAGCCGAAGGTATCGAGGAAGATATAATTGTAATTTCCGATGATGGAAGTCCGACTCAAATTGCCAACTTTAGTCTCCATAACAATCCTGTCCCAGACATTATTATTGGTCAAAATTTTCTTACTCAAACTGATACCAGCCAGTCCACTGGCCAGCTTCCCTCGACGGATACATCAGTTCAATCGCAAAAATCGTTAGATGTATTAAACCCCAAAGATGGAGAGATTCTGAATACCGCTCGTCCTCAGTTTTTTGGCTCCGCTCCGGGAAATAGTGAAATTATAATTACAGTTGAGTCACCGCAAACTTTTACCGGACAAGTTACATCTTCAACATCAGGCGATTGGAATTGGTCGCTCCCCGACAATCTTACTCCGGGGGAACACACTATTACAGTAAAAACTCAAAATCCAATTTCTGGAGTGTGGGAAACAATTCAGCGCAAATTCGTTGTTATGGCCGCCAGCGGCGACAATCTAGCTTTTTCGGCCACACCATCAGCTACCACCGTGCCCACTTTTGCGCCAACCCAAGCACCAACTCTTATTCCCACTACGATTCCAACTGCAATTCCAACAACGCCACCTCGAACCAGTCACCCCAGCACCGAGTCGGGTGTTCCAGTCACCGGCAACGCCTATCCGACTATAATTATTGGTTTATTTGCGTTAATATCATTTATATTAGCTAGAAGATTTTTCTAAAATAAGGTAAATTAAATAAGTGAAAAATATATATTTAATCGCTTCAGTCGTTCTTTTCCTCGCTTCCTTGGCTGGAGTGGTTTACCTTGTCCAACAAAATCAAGATACTCGTAATCAAGCCGCCCTACCGACATGTCGAAATATTGAACCATGCGGGGACAACTGGGTACCAGCCGGTAGATCAGGTAGCCGATGTTTTGAAGTTTTGTATTGTAATGACGGCCAAGCCTGTAAATTTACCCGAGAAAAAGTTTGCGAAGGCAGTGAGCCGTCACCAAATCCAGCCGATTGCGAAAGATCAGAATGCACCTTAAACGATAAGATTTGTAAAGGTGCCCCCTATAGTCAAAATGGTTTTGAGTGCGAATGTGTCTGTGGAGACGGTAAAACTGTTTGGAACTGTAGCTCATACAACCCATCATCTTGTCCGCCCGTTGGAGCCCCCACTGGAGATAAGTGCGGTAAACTCCAAAATGTAATAAGGGACGGACGTTGTATACGGGCTACATCAGGAACGCTTGATGTAGTTTCAAAATATTCATGTCCTGTCGGTCAAGACGCATCAACAGGTTGTCAATCAAATCTGCAATTGTTCCGCAATGTAACCGAAGTTTGTGTCGATGCTAATTTGTGTGGTACTCAGCAAATTGATTATCATTATCCTGGCGAAGGTTGTTGGGAATCTGTTACCAACGATGACTGCACTTCTCCCACCTCTCCTCCACAGGAGAATCCCAGTCCAAAACCATCAGCCACTTCTACCCCCAAACCAACTGCCACCTCAACACCAAAACCATCAGCCACCGCGACTCCAAAGCCCTCCAACACACCAACTCCCACTTCCACCCCCAAACCAACAGCCACCAACACTCCTGGCCCAACTGCAACCGGCACTCTTACTCCCACTTTGACTCCCACCAATACTCCTGTTCCAACGAATACTCCTGTTGCTACCAATACTCCAAAACCCGACAGTACCTCCACACCTGTTCCGACAGATGTCATTGCCTCTGGGCCTAGCCCCACCAGAATCGTTCTTCCTCAGGCAGGGTTTGAGTTCCCTGTTCAAATTCTTACAGTTCTCGGTGCCATCGTCACTTTAGCTGGATTTTTGATATTATTGTAGTAATGAAGTTTTATTCCAAATATTGGCCAATTCTCGAAGCGATTCGGCCTGTCCAATGGATAAAAAATTTAAGCCTCTTTGCCGCAGCTATTCTCAACGGTCAACTTTTTATCCCCGAAATCTTTAATAAAAGTTTTACTGCTTTCATTGTTTTTTGTCTTCTTTCATCATCATCATATTTAATCAATGATCTTCTCGACATTGAAAATGATCGTCGTCATCCAGTCAAAAAAAACCGCCCACTAGCCCGAGGCGCGGTCTCAGCCTCTTCCGCAATTTTTGTTGCTATTAGTTTTTTATTTCTAGGACTAGGCTTATCGCTTTCCGTCAATAGCAGTTTCTTTCTAATCTGCCTTACATTTATTCTTCTTCAATATCTATATTCTCTTTTTCTCAAAAAGAAAGCAGTTCTGGATATCATTGGTATTGCATTTTTCTTCATCCTTCGTGCTTATGCCGGCGAGATTGCCACTGGCTATCATTTGCCAATCTGGATAATGCTTACAGTAATTTTTCTGGCTTTATTTATTGCCTCTGGTAAACGTCGAAGCGAGCTTCATACCACTGGTACTAAAAGTCGCCAAGCCTTACAAAATTACGGCAAATCTCTTTTAACTTTCTACACTACCATGTTTGCCGTTTGCGCTCTTGTCACTTACTCCATGTTTACCTTTTTTGAAGAGAAAATTCAGTTCGACGGTTTAATCCATCAATATTTACTTGCAAATTTTCCCAACGCTCTCGATCGAAAATGGTACATGGTTACCATTATTCCCGTTATATTTGGCATCATGCGATACGGCCAGGTTATCTTTGAAATGCAAGAAGGGGAGCGACCTGAGCGCGTTATTGCCACCGATTTACCGCTTTTAATCTCTGTCGGAACTTGGGGGCTAATGATGATTACCATCATCTATGTCCTCTAAAGTAATATTTTCTGTTTTAGCAATTCTTCTTATCTTCACCCGTTTTTTTGGGCTTAATTGGGGTGGTGGATATTTTTTTCATCCCGACGAGAACAATATGGCCTCTTCGCTCAGCCAGCTGTCGTTTCAAAATCCGGATCCTCATTTCTACGCTTACGGCCAATTCCCCCTATATTTAGGATATATCTCATTAAAACTTGTCGGCCTTGATAATAATTTCCCCAACTCAATTTATATTCTTCGTTTTTGGTCAGCCATATTTTCCATCGCCTCTGTTTATTTTTTCTATCAAATTTATAAAAACAAAATATTTTTACTTTTTCTAATTTTTACCCCCGGCCTTATTCAGCTTAGCCATTTTGGTACTACCGAGTCGCTACTCATTCTTGTTTTTTCAATTTGTCTCTACCTATCAATTTATTACCCCAAAAAATTTTTTATTTATTCTCTTGTTCTGGGTATCGGTATTGCCTCCAAAATATCCTCTCTAATCTTTTTTGTCCCATTTATAATTGCCAATTACAAAAAACCATTATTAATAATTTACACCCTAATACTTACAGCCTTAATTGCAATTATCTTATCACCATACAATTTAATTAATTTTGCCGATTTCAAGTCCGCCATGACCTATGAAACTTCCGTAGCCAACGGCTCTCTTCCCGTTTTTTATACGCAACAATTTAAAAACTCTCTTCCTTACATATTTCAATTTACCCACGTATTCCCTTATATCGCCGGTCTCCCAATTTTTACAATATCTTTTTTTGCCCTATTTCTTATTCATAAATCATGCGTCCTGAACCATAAATCAATAATTCTTGCCGTTTCCTCTATTGTTTATTTTATTTATTTCGGTCAACTTTATGTCAAATGGACTCGTTTTATGTCACCCCTCTTCTTTATTTTTCCCCTTTTGGCCGCAATTGTAATTTCTCACCAAAACAAATATTTAAAAAATTTTCTAACCCTAATTTCCATCATTCCCGGAGTCATATTTTTTTCTCAATATTTTGCCACCGATATTCGTCTTCAAGCGTTGTCCTGGATGTCTTCCAATTTGCCAGTACAATCACATATTCTTTCCGAATCTGGCAACGTAGTCAATCTTCCCCTTCAAAACAATTCTTTTTCAATCAACAATTATGATTTTTACAATCCAGTCGAGAATCTAGCCAGCGCCATTCATCAAGCAGATTATATTCTAGTTCCCAGCAGGAGAGTGTTTAAAAATTATGATTTAAAATATCATCAGTCCCTTTTTAATGGCTCTCTTGGATTTACTCCTGTTCATATTTTTAGCCCGGTAAAAGATTTATTATTAAATCAAGAAAACGCCGAGGAAACCTGGTCAGTTTTCGATCGTCCCACCATTCGCCTTTATCAAAAAAATATTTTATTCACTTCCGATGAATATTCTTCTAAAATATAAATTACTTTTAGTTTTCCTGCTGGCACTTGCCTTAAGGCTTTATGGTCTTAATTGGGATCAGGGCAACCATCTCCATCCTGACGAGCGTTTTTTAACCATGGTTGCCGCCGATATCAAGCTTCCGTCATCCATTACCCAATATTTTTCCACCAGCCATTCCCCACTTAACCCTTACAACTATCCCCAATATCAGTTTTTTGTTTACGGAACTTTTCCCCTATTTTTGACCAAAATCTTAGCCTCGATTTTAAGTCTAAACTCCTATGATCAAATCCATTTTTTAGGCAGGGGACTCTCGGCCTTGTTTGATGCCTCCAACGTAATTCTTTTATATTATTTATCCCGCAAAAGAATTCTCCCTTCTTTGGTTTATGCTCTGATGGTTTTACCGATTCAGCTGTCTCATTTTTTTGCTGTCGACACCTTTTTGGCAACTTTTCTTTTAGCCACCTATACCGCCCTTTCATATAAACTATTTTTTCTAGCCGCTTTTGCTTTTGGCCTTGCACTAGCCTGTAAAATTTCTGCTCTATATTTCGTCCCCATAATTTTTATCTTTTTATTTATCCACCGACCCAAGAAATTTTTACTGATTACTGTTTGCTGTTTACTAATTACTTTTATCACCTTTCGGGTTTTTCAACCCTACTCTTTTTCCGGTCTTTTCACCCCCAACCCCCAGTTTATCTCCAACTTAAACGAATTAAAACAGATGGCCAAACCCCAAATTTATTTTCCCCCTTCAGTCCAGTGGATTGGCATAACACCCATCCTGTTTCCCCTAAAAAATATTATTTTCTGGGGAGTTGGCCTGCCATTTTGCTTTCTTTTCGTTTTTTCAATTATCAAAAAAACTAACAATAAATTATTCATACCCCTGGCCTGGGTGTCGATTTTGTTAATTGCCCAAGGTGTTCAATCGAACCCCATGCTTCGATATTTTTTACCAATCTATCCAGCTCTCGCATTAGTAGTTACTTTTCACAAATCAAAAATATTTAAGCTATTTTTAATTTTCCATATTATTTACGCCCTTTCATATCTATCGATTTATTCTGTCCCAAATTCTAGGGTACAAGCCACGACTTGGATAAACAATAATATAGAACCCAACGAAGTAATTACCTCAGAGTATTGGGATGACGCTCTCCCGTTGGGATTTTCCAAATTTCAAAGTAAGGAACTCCATCTTTATGATCCTGATACTCCCGAAAAATGGCAAGTTATTGACGACCAACTAGCTTCAGCTGACTATATTATTATGTCTTCCAATCGTCTCTGGAGCAGTATCCCCAGGGTTCCGCAACATTTCCCCCAAACCTCTAAGTTTTATCAAGATTTATTTTCAGGAAAACTAGATTTTCAGTTAGAAAAAAGTTTTACCAGTTATCCTGGTTTTCGACTCCCAATTGCCCAATGTTTTTTTCTAGGCCCATCCAATTATCCTGGAGTTTCTAATCGTTGGTTTGAAACCACTTCCTGCGATAATCCAGGTATTTACTTCCGCGACGATACGGCTGAAGAATCTTTTACCGTCTATGATCACCCCCAAGTATTAGTATTCAAAAAATCAAAATAAATTTTCGTATTCGTCCACCGTTTTTTGATAATCAAATTGGTCAATATTTATTGCTTTTTTTTGATAATAAATCTTGCCATTATTTAGGACCAAATTAATTTTTTCGGCCAAATCTTCAACATTATTTGGTTGGCAAATTTCTCCCATTTTTGTCATTGTTACCGGCACTCTTACTCCTGGCAAGTTTGTCGCCACCACTGGTGTTCCACACACCATCGCCTCCGCCTGAACTATTCCAAATGTTTCCAAGTTATTAGTACTTGGCAACACCAAACAATCAAATTTAGCAAAATATTTATTCAATTTATCATGATCAATTGGTCCTACCATTTCTACATTTATAAGTTTTTTATAAGTGCTATCTCCTGCCACATTTTTGTATGGTCCAACTAGCATCAATTTTGCCTCAACTTTTTTCATTGCCTCAACCAGAACATCCAATCCTTTCTCCCAGGCAATCCTTCCTACGTATCCAACCATCTTCTTCCCCTCCTTGTCAAAGGAGGCCTGCCCGCCGTGGTGGGGGTTAGGGGTAGATTGAGAGGGGGAGATTTTAATCGGTGGCAACACATACACCAACTTATTTTTAAATAATCTCAAAAATATCGACGATTTTGCATAATCTTTGGTGTAAGCCACAATTTTATTCGCCCACCAATAAGTCATAAAATGAATCGGAAAAGTAATCAGGGCAATTAATCGATTACTAATTGGTCCATCAAAACCGAATTCACAATGATGTGTCACAATAATCTTTTTGCCCATAATTTTCGCCCACAAAGCCAACCAAAAGCTTTCTACTGCCGGCAAATGACAGTTAACAACATCCACCTTTTTCACTTCGCCAAATGACTTTAGCCAATATAGTGGCATCAAAAACCCTTTTCCTATTTGCCAGCCATCAATCAGAACAATATTTTTTTGTTTTTTATTTTGTTTTTGGTGGTTACTAGCAATTACAAAAACTTCATAATTTCTTTTAGCCAGTGTTTCAGATAGAATTACAGCATATTGGGTAACCCCCGAAATATTTGGCTTCCAATAGGTCAAGCCGATCAATATTTTTTGGGTACTCATTCCTTTAATTTATCATGAAACATTCAGCTTTTTACTGGCAACCCCAAAAAGATTATCTACGTCTCATCACCTCGACCAAGCCCGGCAAGGTTATTTTGGTCATCCTTAACTATCTAATTTGGCTTTTCTTATTTTACATTTCTTTTTTATTGATTCGATTCGATGTCAATTTCTTTTGGCAAATATTATTTGCCACCGTAATTTCCGAAGCTATTGAGCGCTATTTAAAATCCAAAGTTTATTGGGTTCGTCCCATGTTTCTCCGTCATGACTCGACCCCCGTTGGTTTAGTCGACAAATGGTACAAAACCGGCTCCTTTCCCTCCGGCCACACCATCAAAGCTGTTTTTTTTCTTTTATTTTTGCTTACAGTCAATGTCTTTCCAGTTTCTCTATTTCTAGCAATCGTAACCCCCTTAATATTTTTTCGAGTTTTAGTGGGATTTCATTATCCAATTGATATTTTTGGCGGATTTATCATTGGAATTTTTGTCTACCTAATTAATTTTTGGTACGTATTTCCAAGTTTTCTAAACCAAATTATCAAATTAATATTTAATACTATCTTTTTTATCCACTAATGCTGGCCGACTTTTATCCAATTATTACTTGGTGGTTTAACTTTCTTGTCATCGGTTTATGTTTCTTGCCGGTAACTACTCTGCTGTTTAACCGCTTTTGGGATAAAGGCTATATCTTCTCCAAAATAATCGGTTCAATCATTCTTAGCTATTTGGTTTTAGTCTTCGGAATACTAAAAATATTTAGTTTTAGTAGGATCACAATTATTAGTCTACTTATCTCGCTTTTTATCATCAACCTCGTTATTGCTCTAAAAAAACCTCTCAAGCTTACTACCCGCCACAAAATAGTTTTTGCATTAGAAGAACTTTTATTTTTAGCCATTCTAACCGTTTGGTCTTACGTCCGCGGCTTTGCTCCCGACATTGAAGGTCTCGAAAAATTTATGGATTGGGGATTTGTCAATTCAATCCTTCGGTCACAGTATGGCCCTCCGGCCGATATGTGGTTTTCACCTCTCCCTATTAATTATTATTATTTTGGCCATTACCTAATTGCTATTATTACCAATCTTTCTCGCATTCCTTCTACCATCACCTACAATTTAGCCATTGCTTCCACCTGTGCTCTCACTTTTGTTTCTTCCTTTTCACTAGCATCAAACATTGTTCGTTCAATTCCCAAAGTTACAAAAATTTCTATTATAGTTGGTGGACTTTTTTCTGCATTACTTCTTACTTTTGGGGGCAACCTTCACCCAATTTACAAAATTGGTAGCAATATTATTAAAAACGAAGGCAAATTAATTCTAACCACCGCTTCCATCAAGAAAGCCGCCGACAGCTATTGGTATCCCGACGCTACTCGTTTTATAGGCTTCGATCCCGACATCAAAGACAAAACAATTCACGAATTTCCTTTGTACAGTTTTGTTGTCGCCGATCTTCACGGCCACATGAACGGTATTCCCATCATTCTTTTGATTGTTGCCCTAATTTACATTTCTTTTTACCACCGATTCTTTTTACCCCTTCCATTGGGATTTTTGTTATCAGTCGCCTATATGACCAATGCCTGGGATTTTGCCATTTATGGCCTTTTGTTTGCTTTCACTTATTTTTTCGTTACCAAAAACGTAATTAAAACAATCCTTTTTGGATTATCCACGATCGTATTTTGGTTTATTTTTACCTTACCTTTTTCTCTCAATTTTACCCCCATGGCTGAAGGTCTCAAATTTTCCGATATGCACACCCCCTTCTATCAGTTGTTCGTTCTTTACGGAGGTTTTTGGCTAATCTGTCTCCCTCTTGTCATATTTTTAATTAAAAAATATTTTACAAATCACCGTTTACTAATTACTGATTACTTCGTTCTCGGCTTAATGGCTACCGCCACTCTATTAGTAATAATTCCCGAAATTGGTTATATCAAAGATATTTATGTTTACGATCATCGACGAGCCAACACCATGTTCAAACTTGTTTACCAGGCTTTTATTATCTATTCTCTAACCGCCGGCTATTGTCTGATACGTCTTCGCCAATTTATCATCTACAAAGCATTATTCTCCATTATTTTTATTTCTCAAATAATTTATCCCTACTTTGCCATCAAATCATTTTATGGTTTTACCAAATATCACGGCCTCTATGGGCTGAATTTTATTAAGAGTTCTTACCCCGATAATTTCCGGGCTATCAATTGGATTAACCAAAATATTTCCGGCCAGCCAACAATCGTCGAGGCTGTTGGTGATTCCTATACCACCTATGGTCAGTTTTCTATCGCCACAGGTTTACCTACAGTCCAAGGCTGGGTCGTCCACGAATGGTTGTGGCGCGGTGGCTATGATTTACCAGCCGCCCGCCAAACTGATGTTCAAACAATTTACGAGTCAAGCGAAATTGATCAGGTCAAAACGTTGCTAGATAAATACAATGTCTTATACATTATCGTTGGCGACAAAGAATATGAAAAATATCCCAATCTTAATGTAGCCAATTTTGACCAACTGGGAAAAGTAGTTTTTGAGTCCGGTAAAACCAGGATCTATCAATTATTTTAATATTTATTACTTAAAACTTAGAGCTTAAAGCTTATAACTAGATAATGACTTCTATTCTCGACGGTTTAAATTCCGAACAACAAAAAGCCGTCACCCACCTAGGTAGCCCTTTGCTGATTTTGGCTGGTGCCGGTTCGGGCAAAACCCGCGTTCTAACTCACCGAGCCGCCTTTTTCGTTCAGGAGAATTTAGCTCAACCGTCAGAAATTTTACTTCTAACTTTCACCAACAAAGCCGCCGGTGAAATGAAAGAAAGAATGTCGGTTTTACTGAAATCTGACAAACTGAGAACAGACAACACTGTTTTCGCAGGTACTTTTCACTCATTTTGTTGTCGGGTTCTTCGGTCTGACGGTGCCTCAATTGGGGTTTCGCCCAATTTCGTTATCTACGACTCCGATGATCAGGAAAATTTGGTTCGGTCAATTCTGTCCGATATGAATTTAACTCCCAAAGAATTCAAACCATCTTCAGTCATGTATTACATCGAAAATGCCAAGAATTCTTTTCAATCACCCGCCGATATGATGGCAACAGCCCACGGGTTTTGGGAATCAACCGCCGCCAAAATTTATCAAAAATACCAAGAAAAAATCACCAGGTTCCATGCCCTTGATTTTAATGATTTGCTATTTAAAACGGTCGATCTTTTTTATCAAAATGCCTCTGTTTTAAATCGTTACCAAGAAAAATATAAATACATCCTAGTCGATGAGTATCAGGATACCAATCAAATCCAATATCTATTAACTAAGTTACTAGCCAACAAAAACAAAACTATCACCGCAGTGGGCGATGCTGCTCAAGCAATTTATGGTTGGCGGGGTGCAGATTATCGTAATTTAACCGCTTTTACGGCCGATTTCAAAGATGCACTTGTTATCAATCTTGAACAAAATTATCGCTCTACTCAAATAATTCTGACCGCCGCCAACAATGTTATTTCCAAAAACAATTCCCACCCGATTTTAAAATTATTTTCCACCAAAAAGTCGACTGACCTTATTCAAGTTTACCAAGCTGATTCAGAAGTGTCCGAAGCCGAATTTGTTAGCGAAAAAATCGAATTTTTAGTTCGCGATGTTCGGCTACGCTACAAAGATATTGCCGTTCTGTACCGAATGAACGCCCAATCGCGCGTCATCGAAGAAGCTTTTCTAAAACACAATATTCCCTATGTCCTTATCGGTGGTCTTCGGTTTTACGAACGCTCCGAAATAAAAGACATTATTGCCATGCTGCGCTTTGCCGCCAACAATGCTGATGATCTATCCAAAGCTAGGGTTGAAAAAGCGCTCGGTAAACGTCGCTTAGCAGTCTTTGAGGACCATTTATCCAAGCTGTCTTTAAATAAATTAAATTCCAATGAATTACTCGAATCTTTAGTTGTCAACTCCGGTTATCTTAATAAATTTGACCAGAAAGATGAGGATGACCAACGAAAGATCGAAAACATTAAGGAACTAAAATCGGTTGCCGCCACTTTTCCCAAGCTCAATGATTTCTTGGAAAATATCGCCCTTGTTCAACAAGAATATTCTCAGCAGGAAAAAAGTAAAAAGAAGGAGAAAAAAGAGGGGATCAGGCTCATGACCTTGCATAGTAGCAAAGGTTTGGAGTTTGAGGCCGTATTTTTAGTTGGGTTTGAAGAAGGACTATTACCTCATTCACGCTCAATGATCGAGGAGTCGGATATTGAAGAAGAGCGACGATTAGCCTATGTTGGTATTACCCGGGCCAAAGATTATTTGTATATTACTCATGCCTCTCGTCGGTTGTTTTTTGGCAAATCATCGTTAAACGAACCATCTCGTTTTTTAGCCGATATACCTGGCAATTTAATAGAATTTAGTGAATCCACCAGTATCGTTCGTGACTATCGTCGTTCTGCTCCATCCGGTTCCGATTTTACCTACGACCCTGATATATACTAATCTATGATCACCCGCATCCTGTATCCCGAAGAAAAATCCCAATACAACTCCGTCGTTACCCATCCACTTCACACTTGGGAATGGGGAGAATTTCAAGAGGGCGAAGGCCATAAAGTTTATCGTTTTGGAATTTTTGATAACAACAAAATGGTTGGAGGTTACAGCGTTTCTTTTCACAAAATTCCCAAAACCGATTATTCCATTGGAACAATTCTCCGTGGTCCGGTTGTCGATTCCGATATGATTGAAAATATTAAGCGAGTAGCCACAGAGCAAAAAGCCATTTTTGTCAAATTCGAACCTGATGTTTGGCAAAAAACTTTTGACGCTAACAACAACCCATCATCTCGATCAGTTGACATGGATTTTCCCGGACTTCAAATATCTCCCAAAGTTGCCTTTTATCCCTATTCTTATGTAGTCGATTTAACCAAAACTGAAGAAGAGCTCCTAGCCCTTATGCACAGCAAAACCCGCTACAACGTCAAAATTGCCAACCGTCATGGAGTAACTTTTACCCACGATTCTGATGATTCTAGTTTTGAAACTTATCTGGATTTATTATTCGAAACCACCAAGCGTCAAGGATTCTATCTTCATTCAAGAGCATATCATCGTAATTTGTGGAAAATATTAAAACCAACCGGTATGGTTCACATTTTTATTGCTCGCTATCAAAACGAACCTCTTTCCGCTTTCATGATTTACGCCCACCACGATCGACTTTATTATCCTTATGGAGCATCTTCTGATAAGAATCGACAAGTTATGGCCCCCACTCTTTTAATGTGGGAGGTAATCAAGTTTGGCAGGTCTTTGGGATTAAAATCTTTTGATATGTGGGGGAGTCTTGGCCCCGATGCCAAAGAATCCGAACAAGGCTATGGATTCCATCGTTTCAAGCAAGGTTATGGTGGACAGTTAGTCCAATTCGTCGGCACTTACGACTTGGTCATCAAACCAGAACTTTACAAAATCTACAATTTCGTCGACAAGTATCGCTGGAAACTCCTCCGCCTCAAAGCCTCTATTTTTAGAAGATAAAATATGTATACTTAATTTAATGAATGGACCTAATGCGCATATAAAAGAATATATATTAATCGCATTATTTTCTGTAATATTCACACTTTCAATTGTTTTTTTATACACAAAATTTCAACCGAATAATCAATCGCTCGTTTCTATTCCAGAATCAACAATCTCTCCCACCCAAACAATTAGTCAAAACCCCACGAGTGTAGAATCTCCTGCTCCTCACAGATTAATAGCTTATATTGAAAACTCTAACGTATTTATTTTTGACCCTTCAACAAAACAATCAAGGCAAATTACAAAAAATGGGTCCATCACTTCGATTAGGTGGTCGAAAGATGGTCGTTGGCTGTATTGGTTAGCACGTTATAAGGATAAAACCAATTATGGATTATACTCTTTTGGTAGAGGCGAATATCCAAATTTCAATGTCGACATTTTTCTTGACGCAGACAAAGAGATTTTTAACAATTTTTCTGGTAATGGCGATCTGCAGAACGATATCTATACATTTTTCCCACTTGTTACCAGAAACCAGTTAATAATCGGGTCTCGTGACGGGCTATATTTAGCCACTTTGATTGGCGATCGCAAGGCAGATTATAAGCAGCTTTTCAAATATCACCCTCTCGAAGGAACCGGCGATTCAAACATCAAAGATAGTTATGGTTTAACAGATGTTGATACAAACGAAAAATACATGCTCTTAAGTTATTGTACTTGGGAAATGTGTCCAGACTCCGGTTATAGTGAGATCGACAATCCCAGATTTATTTCTTTTTCAATAACACCCGACGACAAAAACACCACTTTTGGTGATGGCAATTTTTCCCCATCTAGTAAATACGTTTTAGTCGGAGGTGGGCAAAATGATATGACCGGCTACAATCCTAGCGAAATTGTCTATTCATTTCCAAAATTTGAAAAAGTACTTGATCTTAAGTCTATTTACAATAAAGATATTGAATCCTCAATCTTCCTCGGTGACGATACTGTAGCCATAGTCCAAGAAGACATTAGTCATATTCCTGGTGAATCTGTAAATGTAAAAATTGCTATTGTTGATGTTAATAAACAGGAAGAATTGTCACACACAAATATCACTTTGCGGAACAAAAGCGGCGGTGAATATCTTTATCTAATTTCAGGTGACTCAAAAGAAATCTTGTACGCGATAACGGAGAATGGTTCAACCAGGTACTATTCAGTTAAGATCAATCCCGATTTTTCTTTTGGTAGCACGGACGAACTATACAGCACCAATATAAATAAGAATTGGTATTTTGTCCAAACAAATCTTTAGTTTTTATAGGTCGACAAATATCGCTGGAAACTCCTCCGCCTCAAAGCTTCTTTATTCCGTTAGTCTCTTCAAAATTTCTCGAATCAATTCCCAAGAGCGAATAAAACATATCTCTGCATCTCTGGTCAAAAATATTTACAACTCTGGAATCATAAGCCAGAGCGGCAGTGTGGCTCCGTGGGCTCATTTCAACTAGTTCTTCATCTAAAAATGCCCTGAGCATACGTAGATTGCCTAGTAGTGTATTGTCGCTAGTAGTTGGAATCTGTCTATCAATGTACTCAAGCATCTCCACATAAGTCATCTCTTTTCCCATTTGTCGAATTTTATCATTTTTGCGTTAAAATACTCTATCTATGTCCACAGTCATTAACTCCGACACGGTTTCCAAAGTCGCCAAACTTGCGCGACTCAATATTCCCACCGAAAAATCCGATTTATTTGCATCCCAAATCGAACCGATTTTGGAACATTTTGATTCTCTAAATAAAATTAATGTTGCTGGTGTTGATCCTACCTATCAGGTTACAGGCCAAAAAAACAGGTTGCGTGACGATATCGTTGATACAACCAGAATGTTTACTCAAGCCCAAGCTCTCGCCAATGCCCCCAAAAGTCACAACGGCTACTTTGTTACCAAAGCCACTATTTCCAAAAAATAATGTTAATCGATAAATCAATTTCAGAACTTGCCACTGGCCTCCGTGCTGGAGATTTTTCATCGGCCGATCTAATCAACGAATGTTACGACAATATCGAAAAACTCAATCCAGAAATTAATGCTCTAATTACGATTATCCCTAGAGAGCAAGCTCTAAAAAAAGCCTCGGAAACAAAATTAACTAACCTACTTTCGGGAATTCCTTATGTGCTAAAGGATTGTTTTGTCACTGAAGGTATAAAAACCTCCGCTGCCTCAAAAGTATTAGAGAATTTCATCCCTCCATACTCGGCTACAATTTACAAAAAATTATCGCAAGCTGGAGCAATTCTAATTGGCAAAGCCAACATGGACGCTTGGGGTCACGGTGGCTCAACTGAGAATACCGACTTTGGCTCAACCAAAAATCCCTGGGATACAACTCGCGTCGCCGGTGGGTCGAGTGGTGGTCCAGCCGCTGCTGTTGCTTCCCATATGGCCGTATTCGCCATTGGCGAAGATACGGGTGGTTCAATTCGCAACCCTTCCGCTTGGTGTAATTTAACCGGGCTTAAAGTTACTTACGGCCGAGTTTCTCGTTATGGTTCAATTTCTTATGCTTCATCTTTTGACACAGTTGGCCCAATGGCCAAAACTGCCCAAGATTGCGCCATAATTTTAGAAACTATTGCCGGTGTCGACCAATACGATGCCACCAGTTCCACGCAACCTGTTTCCTCATATAATTCTCAAATTTCAAATTCCAAAAATATTGTCATCGGAATTCCTCGGGAATTTTATGCTGATGGTTTGGATCCCGAAATAAAAAAATCTGTTTTAGAAGTCGCCCAAACTCTAAAAAAATCAGGCGCGACAATAAAAGAAATATCCATGCCTTTATTTGATTTATGCATCCCGGTTTATTATTTAATTGCCCCGTCAGAAACTAGTTCCAACCTTGGCCGTTACGATGGTATCCGTTACGGCACAAGTCGCGACAATTTTACTGACGAAACTACCCGCCGTATTTTAATTGGTACCTATGCCCTATCGGCCGGATATTACGACGCTTATTACAAAAAAGCCCAGCAAGTTAGAACCTTGTTTATTCAAGAGTACAAAAAAGCCCTGTCCGAATGCGATGTTTTACTGCAACCAATTACTCCCACTCCACCCACCAAACTTGGCGAATTGATGAGCGATCCATTAAAAAATTTATTATCTGATGTGTACACCACCTCTCAAAATCCAGTTGGTGTTCCGTCTTTGGCCCTACCCTGTGGATTTACTTCATCTGGCCTGCCAATTGGCGCCCAAATCATTGGCCCCATGTTTTCTGAACAACTTTTACTCCAAATCGGCCACCAATACCAACAACTAACCAGTTACCATCTCCAAAAACCAAAATTATGAAATTTGATGCAGTTATAGTCCTAGGTACCGGAATCAAGCAAGACGGTCAGTTGCCAGATAGTAGCATCCGCAATATCAAACGAGCGGTTGAGTTATATAAAAATCGTCATACTCAAAAGTTAATTCTAGCCGGTAAATGGGCCTGGAATTGCAAATACACTCCTCGTCTTACCGAGGCCGCCGCCATGCGTCTTGTCGCCTTAAATAGGGGAATACCAGCTGTTGATATTCTAATCGAAGACCAAAGTTCAACCATTGGTTCTAACCTTTGCAATGTAAAAGAAAAATTTTTGATTCCTCAAAACTTTAAAAATATCGCCCTTGTTTGTATTTCTGATGTTATCAAAGAGCGAATGGAATTAAATTTAAAAATGATTTTAGGCCCGGATTATACTTATGAAATCGTTATGGCTGAATCTTCTTATCCTCCTGAAAAATACGCCGAAATCAAAGAATCAGAAACAAAAAAAATGACCGAGGCTTTAAAATTTTATAAAGATATTACTCCCGGTGATCACAAATTAATCAACGAACTCGGCCTCGCCGATATTAATAATAAGCTCCAAAACCTATGATTATGAAACTCGACGCTACGATTATCGGAAAAATAACTTCTCAGTCGGATATGGATGAGTTTGTTAATTCACTTGAACTCAAATCCGACACTGTTATTATCAAGCCAAATTGGGTCGAAGCAGCCACCGGAGCGCATACTGAAGCCAAGGTTCTCGATTTATTATTAGCCTCCCTCAAGAATAAGAAAATCTATGTTGTCGAAAGTTACACCTTTTGGCGACATCAACAATATTTAGAGAAACTGGAGGACGCTTTTTCCTCCAAAGAAGCCCAGCTAGAAACTGGCAAAGTTCATTGGGATTTTTATCAACAAGCCGATGATTGGTTTTTAAAACATACCGGTATTGGTGAAGTTTTGAAAAAATATGACGCCACTTATATCAATGTTACCAGCGAGCTTTGGGCGGACAAACAATCACCAATATTTCCAGTTCCTCAGATTCTTTACGACCTCAAAGGTTCCGATTTTATTTCTTTTGCCAAGCTAAAAGGTGATGCCGATTATGGTGCCACTTTGTCGATAAAAAACATATTCGGTCTTTATCCCGACCCAACCCGTTTGGCCAAATATCACGCCGAAGGTGAGTCTCACCTTGCTCAACATATTATCAACATCAACAAAATCTATGCAGAATTGTTTAATTGTTATTACCTAGTTGAAGGTATTTTTTCTGCTAGCCATTTCGATTGGGCAAATCAGCAAAACACTGTCCATTTTGATAATTTAGGCTATGTTTGTGGTGGCCAGGATGCAGTTCAAGTCGATGATACAGCCTTAAAATCTATCGGCCGACAATTACGTGGTGCTCTTTCAAATTTACTCATCGACTACCAAGCTCAAATTGGAGGCACTTTCCAAACACAACAAATCCCCAACGATCTAATAATTAATTTCCCAACCTTATGAAAATCACCCCTATCATCGGACTAGAAGTCCATGTCGAACTAAAAACCAAAAGCAAAATGTTTTGTGGTTGTGATGCCTCTCATTTCCATGCAGAGCCCAATACTCACACCTGTCCAGTCTGTCTCGGCCTCCCCGGAGCGCTACCGGTACCCAACAAAACTGCCTGCGAATGGTGCATCAAGTTGGGCCTTGCCCTTGGCTGTACCATTAATGAGCAAACTTTTTTTGAACGTAAAAACTATTTTTACCCCGATTTAGCCAAAAGTTATCAGATCACCCAGCTTCAAAAACCATTTGCCATCAATGGCAAACTCAGCCTCGATGGTCACGAAATTCGAATTAACCGAGCTCACCAGGAAGAAGATACTGGCAAATCAGTCCATGTTGGCGATGAAACCCTGCTCGATTTTAATCGTTCCGGTGTTCCATTGGTTGAAATAGTTTCCGAACCCGATATTCAATCTGCCGAGGAAGCCAAAAAATATCTCGAAAAAATCCAGCAAATAATCCGTTACATCGGCGTTTCCGACGCCGATATCGAAAAAGGTTCCATGCGTTGCGAACCAACAGTCAATTTAAAGATAGAAGATGACACCTTGCCTGCCGGCAGGCAGGAGTTTTACACCCCACTTGCCGAAATCAAAAACGTTGCTTCATTAACTGGTGTAATGAATGCCATCAATTATGAAATCGATCGCCAATCAAAGCAATTTGAATCCGACCAAATCGAGAAAAATTCGAGTAACAAAACTACTCGTGGTTGGGATGCTGATAAAAATCAAACATTTTTACAGCGCGAAAAAGAGGGGAGTGCCGATTATCGCTATTTTCCCGAGCCCGATATTCCCCCAATAGTTTTTACCCCCGACCAAATCGAAGCTATTAAGGCCACTTTGCCAGAATTACCCGATGCCAAAATTGCTCGGTACAAATCTCTTGGTCTCTCCGATTATGACGCAGATCTTTTAGCCGATACTCAAGATTTTGCCGCAATATTCGATAAAATAATTGGTGACTCCACTGATTCTGAATATGCCAAATTTGTCACTAACCTTCTAATTGGCCCCCTCAAGACCGTCGAAATTACCACCGACAAGATTAATCCCACTCATTTTAAAAATATTTTCGAACGGAAAGCTGACCTATCATCATCTGCAATCAAAGAAATAGTTCTTGATTCCTACAACACCGGTACCGACCCAATTGAAATTGCTACCACCAAAAAATTATTCCAAGTTTCCGATACTGGTGCCATCGAGCAGATGGCCAAAAAAGTTTTAGCCGATAACCCCAAAGCTGTTGAAGATTATAAGAAGAATCCCATGTCAATCGGGTTTTTAATCGGCCAACTCATGCGCGCCTCCGGCGGCTCCGCTAACCCACAATTGGCTAAAGAAATATTGGAAAAACTCTTGCAATAACTTGCATTTTTTCAAAATTATTCTATTCTTCTTATAGAAGAATGAAATCATTGACCTATTCTGATATACAAAGTATTGAAATGTCCGTACAGTTGTCCTATAATAACCCACTCATTAAGAATTTGAGGTTTCTGTAAGGTCAATTGGCTTTTCAGTGGACCTGGGGGGAGATGATCCCCAAAAGGAGAGTATGCGAATACTTCCTGTCCGCCCGGACTCCAGGCCCTAGGCTTCCAGTTGACCTTGCTGAATCCTTAAATCGTTGGCGGAACCTCAGAAGTAGAATCTGTAATTTCAACTGTTTTATTATTGTGAAGTTCAATCACAAACATTTTTCCAAACTGTGGCGTTTCTTCGACTTTGTAATCATATTTCCCCTTACTAATAGCTGTATCAATGTTCCATTTACCGAAAAAACTTGTTGCTACGGCACTTGCACCTTGTCCTGTCCGTCCGCGAAACAAACTAAATTTATGTTTTTCATTCGGGTCAGAAATAAATTGAATTCCCACCCTTCGTGTTTCAGGATCAAAGTACAATACAACAAATTTAAGTTCCTCTGTAATTTTATTTTCATCCAAGAACTTACCAGGAAAACCAAATGATTTAGATCCAGTAATTGTTATTTTATCCTCGTACTTTTTATTTATATCAACAAACTTTTCAAATGCCATTACTAATTATACATAGACTACTGACAAGAGTCAAATAAACACTGATCAAACTAAAAAGTATGTAGAACAAAATTAGAGGAGAGGCAAAAATAAGACAAGAAAGTAACAGAAACATTAATCAAGCATTACCGCTAACCCTCAGCTTGCCAAAGAAGTTTTGGAAAAATTATTAGGTTAAAATGACATCTTTTATTTCCGTATATTTTCCGTGTATATTTATATATGGCCAAAAATAAAAAAGCTACTTCCAACCCCGTTACTTCAACCACCTGGTTACTTTTAGGTCTGTTTTTCGTTGTCTCCGCTTTTTCTTTCAAAATCATTCACACTCTTAATCAAATCAGCGAAGCCATCCCCACGATTCAAGATATTCGGTAGAGTAGGTCTAAAATTGAGAAGAAAACCTTTTCATATCTAAAGTCACCATCCTCACAAATTGACCACTTAGACTAACAAGCCTTTGATTCTTTTCTGCAAAATCAGGGATTTGTCTTCTTAACCTTCTGGCCTCAATCATATTCGCTGCAGTTACCGCCAATTCAGATAGAACACCGACGATTTTTTCAGAATTATCAAAATTGATTTTCCATGTATTTCGAGCAAGTTCTCCAAGCAATACCCCGGTTTGTCTTTCAGACATATAACAACAGTATCCCAATTCAAGCAGATTTCTCCCCATCATTAATTCGGGTACAATTCTTAGCACCATTCCATCATCTACAAAATCACCAGTACCGGTAACTACAAGTCTGTTTGCTACTTCTCTGTTGAGTGGAACTTCAATTTTGGGAGTACCTTGAATATTTATATTATCAAGAATGTTAGGCAAAAATTTTCTGTTGCCACAAGCAAATCGATCAATTAATCGTGATCGGTTTATTTCAAGTGGCGATTGAAGTCTCTCCTTGGGATTCCGCGCTCTCAAAACTGAATCCACTATCTCTTTGGTTCTTAACTGCATTTCAACATATAATATCACCAGTGAGTGACTCTTCCAATTTTGATCAAGAATACCAAAAACTCAACCCCGACCAGCGATTGGCCGTCGATACCATTGAGGGTCCGGTCATGGTCATCGCCGGCGCCGGAACCGGCAAAACCCAAACCATTGCTCTTCGTATCGGCCAAATTCTAAACCAGTCTCAAGTCAACCCCAGCAACATTTTGTGTCTAACTTTTACTGAATCTGCCGCCCTCAATATGCGCACCCGACTTTTATCGCTCATCGGCCCCTCCTCCTACCACGTCCGTATCGCCACTTTCCACGGTTTTTGTAATTCTGTTATTCGCGACAATCCCCAGTATTTTCTTACTTCAATTTCTGAATCAACCGCCATTGACGATGTTACCCAAATCGGCCTAATCCAAGAAATCATCGACTCTCTTCCCGGTGATAGCAGTCTCAAGAATCTTCACTCTCCCTACTTTTATCAAAACGACATTATCAAATCGATTTCTACATTAAAAAAAGAAAACACCTCAGTTGACCAATTTGAAGTATTGGTCAACAAAGCCGCCGAGTTTGTAAAAATTGCTACGCCTTATATTGAAAAGCTAGTCGCTATTCGAGCCACGGCCAAATCAAGCGAAGAAATTAGTTCTATCGTCGCTGATTTATTAAATAACCCCAGTATCGATATCATTTATCATTCTCAAATCCAATATTTTCAAAGTCTAAATCTTTCACCCTCTGAAACCAAAAAAATGGTCCGCGACTTTTCTGACAAAACCGCCACCAGCTTACCTAAAATATCCGATCTGTTGGCTATATATCGCCAGTACCAAACAACTCTTTCCAAACGAAGTTTGTTTGATTACGAGGACATGATTCTTTGGGTCTTGACCGCTTTTAAAGCCAACCCTGCTCTTTTGTCCCAATATCAAGAAACATACCAGTACATTCTAGTCGATGAGTTTCAGGACACCAATAATTCCCAGTTTGAAATCATCAATCTTCTCACCAAAAACCAGGAAAACCCCAATATTTTTGTCGTTGGCGACGACGACCAGTCTATTTATCGTTTCCAAGGAGCCTCAGTCGAAAATGTTTATTCTTTTTACCAAAAGTTCAAGCAAACCGTTAAGGTTATCGCCCTCAAGAATAATTACCGATCCCACCGTCTGATATTACAATCAAGCAACCAAGTCATTTCCAACAACCAAAATCGGATAACTCAATATATAAAAAACCTCGACAAATCTTTGGTTCCCACCCAAACCTTCGACCCTGACCCCATCAACATTATCGCCGTCCGCTCCTCTGTTGAAGAAAATTTTTTAATTGCACATCAAATCAAAAAACTGATCGATACCGGCACCTTACCCTCCGAAATTACCGTTCTCTTCCGCAACAATGCCGATGTCGACGAACTTCTACCCTTTCTTGATCAACAACAAGTTTCCTACCTTCGTTCCGATTCCACCAATATATTGGACAATATTTACATCCAGCAACTACTAACTTTGCTCAAATATCTTCTTGGTTCTCAAAAGAAAAGCGCCCTAGCTCAAATTCTCTCTTTTAGTTTTGTCAGGATCCCCAGCCTCGACCTTTACAAATATTTCCACCATCAGGAGATTTCAGCAAAAGCCCAAAAAAGAATCGACAAGTTTATCGCTTCGGTTGCCTATATCCAAAAACAAAAGAACAACTTACCTGCCGACCAATTATTCAACTTAATTATCCGTCGCTTTAAATTTTTAAAATTTGTTTTAAAAAATGCTGATCTGACTTTATTAAAACAACTCAATACTCTTTATTCTCATCTTAAAAATAGCCTTAAAATCCAAAAAATATCCCTTAAACAATGGATAAAATTACTTCAACTTTTACAGGATAATAATCTTGCTCTTAATTCTTCTCCACTCGTGTCTCAGTTGGATAGCTCAATTCGCCTAATGACAGTCCATAAAGCTAAAGGTTTGGAGTTTGAACACGTTTTTATAATTCGGACATTATCAGGCAAATGGGATGGTGCTTCGTCTCGGACACTAATTAAGCTCCCGCTTGGCATTCTCAAAACTGAAATCACCCAAAACATCGGCTCTTCCGATCTGGAAGAGGATCGTCGTCTTTTTTACGTCGCCCTAACTCGCGCTAAAAAACAAATTTATATTTCCTATTCCACCCTATCTGATAGTGGCAAAGAGCAATTACCTTCGGTTTTTGTCAATGAAATTGATCCCCAACTTATCGACAAAAAAACCTCTGATCAGTTAACCGAAAAACTAGCTCTCCACCAACAATTTGAATTAAAATTACCCAAGCTTGTGTCGTCATCATTAAAAGATTATCTTAATCTTTATCTTTCCACTCAGTATCGTTTCAATATCACTCATCTCAATTCCTATTTAAAATGCCCACTCTGCTTCTTTTTCAGAACCATTCTTCGTCTCCCCCAGGCGAAAACCCGTTCTTTATCATTTGGCACCAGTGTCCATGGCGCCCTGGCCTATCTTTATCAATCTAAGTGTTCTCTTGACCAACTTCTCATAATATTTGATCAAAATCTGGCTTCCGAAAATCTCAAGAAAAATGATTATTCTGACCTTTTAACTCAGGGCCATCAAATTCTTACCACCTATTATTCCCATTATAAGGACAAATTAGATGGCTCATTTTTGATTGAACACGATTTTAAAACCTTCAACGTTCGTCTAGATGACATTCCCATTACCGGCAAAATTGACCGGATGGATATTCTGACAGACAACAAAATTCAGGTTGTCGATTACAAAACTGGCCGTCCCGATTCCAAATACAAAGAGTTGTCCTCCGATGGTGATTATTTTCGCCAGCTCGTTTTTTACAAACTCCTTTGCGACAACGCCCACGGTTTTAAGTACCAAGTAAGTTCTGGCAGTATCGAATTCGTCCAAACCGATGCCAAAGGTCAGTTTCGAAAACCAGAATTCGAAATTAAAAAAGAGGATACCGACAAGTTAACCCAACTTATCAAGGAAACTTATCAAAAAATTCTATCCCTCGAGTTCCCCGTCGGTGTCATTTGCCCCGACTCCGACCACCTCCATTATTTATTCGACAAATATTTTACGAGTGGAAATAAAAATTAGTACCTTTACCGATGAAACTGGTCAGGACACAAAATGGAAGCAATTCTACGTCTGCACTGTTATTTGTTTATCCAAAGACCAACAGGCCATAGAAACTAAACTTGAAGAAATTGAAAAAACTAGTAAAAAAACAAACAAATGGTTTAAATCGAATAACACGAGAAGAAGAAAATACGTTTCAGAGATTTTATATTGGAATCTTACAAAAGATTTAAAAATGTATTATTCTGCCTATCAAAACAAATCAGATTATATTGATTTAGTTGCATCACATTTAGTAAAGGCCATTAAAACATATAGTTCAAACGCGCAACCTGAGGCAAAGATATTTATTGATAGAGTGGACCAAAAAACAATATTAGGAATAAAAAAAGAAATTAAATTGTTTAAGATCAAATTCAAAAAAATCCGCGGTCTAAAAGACGAATCTTCTTCAATTATAAGGTTGTCCGATACCATTTGTGGTCTTATTCGAGATATGGGTAACAAAAAAGTACCTTCGTGCTATCGAACTCTTTTTGGCAAAATTCAAAAACTATAGACCAAAAAAATGCCAAGCTGTCTTGGCTTGGCCACCCAACATAAGCATAATTTAGAGGCTCTAGTTGGCTGTCTCTATCCTTGCGGAAATTCCTATGACGGTAACTTTCGAGTTGAGCAATTTTATCATACAACTATATGATAATACAAGTAAATTATTACCTAATATATGAGTTTAATTCGTAGGTCTGTATAATTAGTAAATGAAACTCTTAATCAAACAATTCGATCAATCACTTCCTCTTCCCGCTCACAAAACCGCCGGTGCCGTCGCAGTTGATTTATATTCTCGCCTGGAAATGATTATTGAGCCAGGTGAAATCGCCTACATTCCCATGAATGTGGCTATCAAAATCCCTGATGGTTATTTTGTTCTTCTTGCTCCTCGAAGCTCAACCCACAAATTAGGAATAATGGGAATTAATGGTGTTGGAATTATGGACCGCGATTATTGTGGCAACGATGACGAATATCATTTTGCTGTTCGTAATTTTACTGATAAGTCCGTCACCATCGAGAAAGGGACTCGCCTTTGCCAATTAATTTTAATTAAATGTGAGACATTTGAGTTTGAGTCAGTAGAATCTATGCCCGATCCTTCTCGTGGTGGATTTGGTACCACTGGAACAAAATAAGGTGTTAAAATTAACCAATGAAACAATACGAACAAAAAATCGATGCTCTAGGTGAGCTTTATTTGGTTAAAAAAGCCCCTTTCCAACTTCCGGTTAGTGTCAAAGAATTGTTTGTCAAATACGGTCCCTACGTTGCCGCCGTTCTTTTAGTTTTATCTATTCCTGGTATGTTAACCGCTTTTGGAATTGGTGTTGTTGCTAGCCCATTTTCCTATCTAAGTGGAGTCAAGTTTGGCCTTTCGTACAATATTAGCCTAATCACTGGAGCAATTAGTATCATTTTGTCATTCTTATCGCTCCCAGGTCTTTTCAAACGCCAGCTTTCCGGCTGGAGATTATCTTGGTACGCCTCCCTCGTTTCCCAAGTCGGTTCACTTATTTCATTTCAAATTTTATCTGTCATCATCGGTCTTTTAGTATCGATGTATTTTCTCTACCAACTAAAGTCGTACTACAAATAATTTTAACCACTCCGGAACGCTTGATTTATAGCTTCTTTGTAGAACTGAGGCATATTTAGTTCCTCGATTTCATCTATTGAGAATTGTTGAAATTTTGCTTCACCAGCCTCTCCTATCAATTCAAAATCACCAACTTTATTGATTAATTTGCAAAGATAGGTGACGACCAAAACTCCGCGAGACTCATCAATCGAGAGTTTGATGGTATACAAATGAGCTTGGACTATCTCTTGTACTTCAGTTTTAAAACCTAATTCTTCCTCTAGCTCCCTTGTAATTGTTTCTGTCGGCTGCTCTCCTTCATCCATTTTTCCTCCTGGCAGTTCCCATTCGTTTCTTTCATTCTTGCGAAGCCACACTTTGCCATTTTCGATAACAATACCTTTAACTGAAACTGGAATTAGATAGGGTATGTACATAAAAGCATTGTAACAAAGAAAAGCGGAGTGGTTTAAATAAGGTAGAATAACTAATCATGCTAACCTACATTCTTCTCTTCTTAATTCTTGCCGCTATTCTCTATTTTATTTACCTGCAAAAGAATAACCGGCCCGATCCAATCGATCTGTCCAAAGCCATCGACACTCTAGTCAACCAAGCCAATGACAAGTTAAATGACAAAAATCTTCAAATCCAAACCGATCTATCCAACAAAAAAGAAGCCATCGAAAAACTAATAATCGATATTAAAAACCAATTAACTACCGTTGAAAAAGACCGCATTGGCACTTTCACCAATCTCCGCGATGCGATTGAAAACAACGCCAAACTTACCAAAGAATTATCGTTAACCACCGAAGGACTAAAAAGAGTTTTAAGCAACAACCAACAGCGTGGTGCTTTTGGCGAAAAAGTCGCCGAAGACTTGCTCAAAATGTCTGGTTTTGTCATCGGCACTGATTACACCCGTCAGGAAACTACCGGCGATGCCCGCCCTGACTTCACTCTCTACTTACCCGACAAAACCAAAATCAACATCGACTCCAAGTTTCCCTATTCCAACATCGTCAACATGAGTGAAGCTACCGATTCCGACGAGAAAAACCGTTACAAAAAATTATTTGAACAAGATATCAAAAAGAAAATTAACGATGTTACCTCCCGTAATTACATTAATCCCGAGGACAATACTGTTGATTTTGTCGTCATGTTTATCCCCAACGAAATGATTTTTAGTTTTATCTACGAATCTTTCCCCGATGTTTGGCAGGATGCCCTCAATCGCAAGGTTGTCATGACCGGCCCCTTTAGCTTTACTGCAATTTTGCGCATGGTCAAACAAGCCTACGAAAATTTCCGCTTTCAAAAAAACGTCCAGGGAATTATTACCCAGATCAAACTATTTGATATCGAGTTTGAAAAATACAACGAGGAGTTTGGCAAAATAGGGGATCGTATTGAAAGCCTTCACAAACAATACGATGAAGTTAGTTCTGCTCGCACCAAAAAACTTCAAAAAGTTGTCGACAAAATTAAGCTTGAAGATATCCCAAAATCTCTACCAGAATGATCTACCTTCTAAATTTTATCCTCTTATCGGCCTTTAGCCTATTTATCGTCTTTTTTTCACCTGATCTAATTATTAATCGAGTGATATTTTTTGTCCTTATAGCCCTAATTTTTTTTGTGATTAGTCGCTTTATTTTCCAAAAACTAAAAATAAATTTAATATTATCGGGCTACTTTATCACTCTTCTAATTCTTCAGATGTTTGGCTTGCTCAATCTGTTAAATCTGGTGTTAGCCGCCACTCTATTCTTCTTAATTTACATTGCCTCTTGACACCTGTTAGCACTCAGCATATTATATTGCTAATATGGCTGATCTATCACAACGACAAATCAAGATCCTCAAGTGCATAACCGAAGAATTTATCGAAACCGCCTCTCCTGTAGGCTCAGAAACTATCGAAAAGAAATTTAATCTCGGCATTTCTTCTGCCACCATTCGCAATGAAATGTCTTCCCTTACCCAATTGGGTTTCCTGAAAAAAGGTCATCTTTCCGCCGGTAGAGCACCAACTTCCATGGGTCTAAAATACTATGTTCGCAATTTAATGACACCCAAGGGTTTATCAATTTCCGATGAAATCGGGGTCAAGGAAAAAGTTTGGGATTATCGAAACGAATTTGAAAAACTTTTAAAAGAATCGACCAAAGAATTGGCCATGAGAACCCGTTCATTGGCTATTTCCACCACCGACCAGGGTGGACTATATAGCTATGGCGCTTCAAATTTGTTGGAAGAACCGGAATTTTACAATATCGATGTCACCAAAACTGTACTTTCTCTTCTCGACAATAACAATTTTTGGTTCGACATAATTTCCAAAGCTGGTATCAGTAACTATGAGCCAACCGCCGAAATAATCCATTTATTAATTGGCGAAGATTTGGGCATGGAACACCTAGAACCTTGTGGATTTATTTATCAAACCTACGAAGCCGGTCCCCATCGGGGAATCGTTGGTGTTGTTGGCCCTGCTCGGGTCCATTACCAGCAAATAATTCCTGTCGTCGACTATTTTGCTCACATCATTTCCACCATTAGTCGTTAAAAATTTTATGAAAACTCAAAAAGCCAAACCAAAAACTAATGACCTGGACTCGAAGGTTTCCGAGTTACAGGACAAACTAACCCGGTCGCTTGCCGACTATATAAATTTGGAAAAACGCATCGAACGTGATCGTGATTTTATCGTCACCTTAGCCACCTCAGGACTTATTACTCAATTAATCGACGTCCTTGATAATTTTTATCTAGCTCAAAACCATCTTCAGGATCCTGGGCTTCAAATTGCCGTCGACAAATTTAAAGCAGTTTTAATCACCAACGGCTTGGTTGAAATAAACCCAGTCGATGCCACTTTTAGCCCCGAAACTATGGAATGTGTCCAAGTTGTCGAAGGTGAACCGGAGAAAGTTATCTCTGTCCATAAAATCGGCTATTCAATTAATAATCAAGTTATTCGTCCAGCCCAAGTAGCAGTTGGTAAATCTATTAATTAATTTTTATAAAAAATATGTCAAACACAACCTCAAACAAAATCATCGGTATCGATTTAGGTACCACCAATTCCTGCGTTGCCGTCATGGAAGGCGGTACCCCAAAAGTAATTTTAAGTGCCGAAGGACGCAACGTTTTTCCTTCAATTGTTGAACCTCTCAAGAATCTTGTTGGTGACCTAGCCAAACGCCAAATGGTTCTCAATCCCGAGAATACTATATTTTCTGTCAAACGTCTTATGGGTCGTCGTATTGGCGATGCTGAAGTCGAAAAGACCAAGAAAATTGCCGCCTACAAAATTGTTGCTGGTCGCGATGATATTGCCGCCGTCCAAGTTGGTGATAAATCCTATACTCCACAAGAAATTTCGGCTAAAATCCTTCAAAAAATTAAAGCCGATGCCGAAAAGTATTTGGGTGAAAAAATTACTCAAGCTGTCATCACTGTCCCCGCTTATTTTGACGATTCTCAACGTCAAGCCACCAAGCAAGCCGGAGAAATTGCCGGTCTTGAGGTCAAAAGAATTATCAATGAACCAACCGCCGCTTCACTAGCTTATGGTTTGGATAAAAAGAAAAAAGGCATTATTGCCGTATACGATTTGGGTGGAGGTACCTTTGATATTTCTGTTCTCGAAATTGGTGATGGTGTTTTTGAAGTCAAAGCCACCAATGGTGACACCTTTTTAGGTGGCGATGATTTTGATCATCGTATCGCCGAGATGCTTTTGACCAAATTCAAAAATGAAACTGGGGTTGACTTAACCAAGGATCCTCAAGCACTTCAACGTGTTCGTGAAGCCGCCGAAAAAGCCAAAATTGAATTATCGGGTACCGAGGAAACTGATATCAACTTGCCTTTCATCACCCAAAAAGACGGTCAACCTTTGCACATGACTGTCAAATTAACTCGATCAGAATTAGAAAAATTAGTCGACGATTTAATTACCAAAACCATTGGTCCAGTCGAAAAATGTCTCAAAGACGCTGGTGTATCTAAGTCAGAAATTACCGATATCGTTATGGTCGGTGGAATGACTCGCATGCCAAAAGTCCAACAAGTTGTTAAAGAATTCTTTGGTAAGGATTTAAATACTACCGTTAATCCTGACGAAGTAGTCGCTATCGGTGCTGCAGTTCAAGGAGCCGTTCTAACTGGTGAGGTCAAAGATGTAGTTCTTCTTGATGTCACTCCGTTAACACTCGGTATTGAAACTGCTGGCGGTGTTCGCACTCCTCTAATCGATCGCAACACCACGGTTCCGACCAAAAAGTCGCAAATTTTTACTACTTATTCTGATTCTCAACCTCAGGTCGAAATCAATGTTCTTCAAGGTGAGCGGCCGATGAGTGCCGATAACAAATCGCTTGGCCGTTTTGTTCTCGATGGCATTGCCCCCGCTCCTCGTGGCACTCCTCAAATCGAAGTAACTTTTGATATTGATTCCAATGGTATTTTGTCAGTTTCCGCCAAAGATAAGGGGACAAACAAAGAACAAAGGATAACTATTCAAAATGCCACCAATCTTAAAGAAGAAGAAATCGAGCAAATGAAAAAGGATGCCGAAATGCATGCCAATGAAGACCAAGCCAAAAAAGATTTGGCTGAATCCAAAAACAAACTCGATGGCACAATCTTCCAAGCCGAAAAATCTCTTAAGGATTTTGGTGACAAAGTCAAACCAGAGGATAAAACCAAAATCGAGGACAAGCTCAAAGAAAGCAAAGAGCTTTTAGCCAAACCTGAGGCTAAAAAAGAAGATTTTGATAAAGTTTCCGAAGAGCTAACCCAAATTCTCCAAGTTATTGGTCAAGCTGTCTATGCCCAGCAACCTACGGCAGGTGAAGCACCCGCAGATGGTGAGCAAAAATCAGAAGAAAAGAAATCTGATGATTCTAAAAAAGACGCCGAAGAAGGGGAGATAGTTAAATAAAAAATATTTATTGTAGAGATCGGCCGCGGCCGATCTCTACAGATGTATAATCATTATCGAATGAAACGTGATTTTTATGAAACATTAGGTGTCAATAAGTCGGCCTCCAAAGAGGAGATCAAGTCGGCTTATCGAAAAAGCGCCATGCAATGGCACCCCGATCGCAACAAAGCCCCCGATGCCGAGGAAAAATTCAAGGAAATCAACGAAGCCTATGAAGTTTTAAGCAATGACCAGAAAAAATCAGCCTACGACCAATTTGGCCATGCTGCTTTTGACCCATCTTCAGGCGGTTTTGGTGGTCGAACCTATACCGATCAATCCGGTCCTTTTACCTACAGCTGGCAAGGTGGTGGTCAAAATCCATTCGGTTCAGGTACCGATTTTGACTTTGGTGGTTTTAGTAACCCCTTTGATATTTTTGAGCAGTTTTTTGGTGGCAATGTTAATTTTGGTCAAGGCCGCCAACAGCGTTTGGCTACTTACAAAATACAACTAACTTTTATGGAAGCAGCCCTCGGTTGCGAAAAAGAAGTTGGCATCGATGGTCAAAATAAAAAAATTAAAATCCCAGCCGGAGTAGGTGATGGTCAAAGAATTCAATTCCAAAATTTTATTCTCTACATTGACGTCCTTCCCGACGATAAATTCAAACGCGATGGCAACGATGTTTATTACTCTCAGCAAATTTCGATAAAACAGGCAATACTGGGTGATGATATCGAGGTCCCGACTCTAGAGGGCAATCTTAAAATTCGTATCAAAGCCGGAACTCAACCCAACACTTTAGTCCGTCTTCGTGGGAAAGGAGTCAAGGATGTCAATGGTTATGGTGTCGGCGATTTCTACATCCGACTTAATATTGTCATCCCCACCAAGCTCACCTCAAAGCAAAAAGATCTGATCAAAGATTTTGATTTTTAACGCCACTCACCCTTAGTTGGTCTCACTGCTACTCCGGCAGTATCCAAATTATTTCCAGGTCTGTAATGCATCTCTCCACCCGATGGAGTTTTTCGAATAAAACCATACTCCCTTCCCTCGTAAACACGAACAAAACCATCGTCAGTAATTGCAACAAACTTTTCGTCAATCCCTATAATAATTCTTTGTGCTTTGATACTCGAATAAGCTTTCCCTCTAAATAATACAATATCGACACCTTCGGGAAAATCGTTAAAACCTTTTGGTTTCAGTGCCCCTTTTTTGTTTTCAAGAATAATATCGTTAGCTGAAAATCCAGGTGCGATTTCTCGAAAATTTACTTGTAATGTGACATCTTCTCCAGCTGGTAAATGGATTATTTGGTTTGCTTTTATTTCTGCTCCCATAGCCAAATTGTATCACTTAATACTATTTGTTCAATAATTATCTCAAATCTTCAATTAATCCCAATTTGTTGATATACTACCTTAGTTAAAAAATGTAAATCGGAATGGGGGCGTGACACGCCTCCGTTTTTGTTTATAGGAGAAAATATGGATATAAAAAAATTACCAAAAACAGAATTTGCCGCAGCTGTCGCTCAAATTGCTGGTGAACGCGATATCGAAGTTCAGGATATTTTGGACTCAATTGAGGCCGGATTAGTTTCCGCCTATCGTCGTGACCAAAAAGAACACGGCATCATCGTTCCCGAAGAGGACACATTTTCCGTTGAATTAACACCCGAAAGTGGTTCATTTTCGATCTTCAATATCACTGATGGTAAAAAAGTAAATGTTACTCCTCCTGGATTTGGAAGAATTGCCGCTGTTACCGCAAAACAAGTTATCGATTCCCGAATTCGCGATGCTGAAAAGGACAAAGTAATTGGTGAGTATCGACGTCGATTAGGCACCTTAATTCAAGGTACTATTCTTCATGTTGACCCTTACAAAATGACCGTTGGTGTTGGCAAAACTGAAGCCATTTGCCCCAAAGACGAGCAAATTAAGAATGAAAATTTACTTTTAGGCACCAAGAAATTTTTTCTTCTCAAATCAATTGATGAGAATGCCGAATTAGGTCGCAAAGATATAATTCTTTCTCGTCGTGATACCAAATTTATTGAGCAACTTTTTGCCCGTGAGGTTCCCGAAGTTGGCAACAACTCGGTTATAATCGAAAAAATCGCCCGAAGTAGTGGTGAAAGAACTAAGATTGCCGTATCTTCAAATCAGCCAGGTATTGACCCGGTTGGATCATGCATTGGTCAAAAAGGTACTCGTATTCAAGCCGTCCTTTCCGAATTACCACAAGACGAAAAAGTCGATGTCATTGGTTATTCCAAAAATATCAACCAGTTTATCGCCAACGCTCTTTCACCAGCCCAAAATGTCAATGTTGTTTCTATCGGCAACGGCATCGCTGTGATCGAGGTTCCCGAGTCAGAATTGGCTTTGGCCATTGGATCTGGTGGTGAAAATGTCCGTTTAGCTGGCATGCTCGTTGGTCTAGAAATTAAGGTCCAGGCTCTGGCCAAATAAACTATGAATCAATATCGCCCACCTATCGTTGCCGTTATGGGTCATATTGATCATGGTAAAACTTCACTTCTCGATCGAATTCGTAGCGCCAACATCGCTTCTCGCGAAGCTGGTGGCATTACTCAACATATTTCTTCCTACCAAACTACTGTTACCTTAAAATCGGGCAAAACTGCTGTCATTACATTTATCGACACCCCCGGCCACGCTGCTTTTTGTCAAATGCGGGCTCGTGGCGCTCAAACTACCGATCTAGCCGTTTTAGTTATTTCTGGAACCGATGGTGTCATGGCCCAAACCAAAGAATGTATCAAGGAAATCAAAAAATCAGGTGCCCCAGTAATTGTTGCCATGTCCAAAGTTGATTTGCCAACTACTTCACCCGAAAAAGTCAAAGGTCAGTTGGTTGAAGCCGAGCTAACTCCAGAAGAATATGGTGGTCAAGTTGCTCTGATTCCAGTTTCGGCTAAAACTGGTCAGGGTATCGACGAGTTACTGGAAAACATTATGTTAAACGCCGAGATTATGGAGTTAAAAAACGAACCGGATGCACCATTGGAAGCTATCGTAATTGAATCTAAACTGGACAAAAGCCGAGGCCCCGTGGCCTCAGTTATTGTCAAAAAAGGTACTTTAAAACTTGGTGATTCTGTTTATGCCGAAAATGTCGCCTGTAAAGTTAAGGCCTTAATCGATTCTTTCGGACACAACGTTGAATTTGCTCTGCCTTCTACTCCGGTAGAAATTTTAGGTTTCGAATCAGTTCCAGCTGTCGGCGCTATCGTCACCCCCAATTCAGTCACTCCTGAAATCAAAGTCGTCGAGTCTGTTGCTTCATCAACTGAAGAAGTTCCCAGGCTAAAGATTGTCGTCAAAGCCGACGTTGAAGGTACCCTTCAAGCCCTAAAAAACACCTTTACCAACGACGTTCAATTAATTCACTCCGGTGTCGGTGCCGTTTCTGATACCGACATTTTTCTTGCCTCCTCTGCCAAAGCTGAAATTTTCGCCTTTAATGTTCCGGTACCTAGATTCATCAAAAACCTGGCTGATAACGAAAAAGTCAAGATTTTCGAATCGAAAATTATTTATGAAATTATCGAAGATATTCAATCTCAGGTCCTCAAGATGCTTGATCCGACCATCGAAGAAACTACCTTAGGTGAGGGTAAAATCATTGCCGAGTTTAAGATCGATAAGGTTAGAATCGCTGGAATCGATGTCTCCAAAGGCGAAATTGGCAAAGGCGATACGGTCCATCTTAGCCGTGATGGCAAAATAATCAAGGAAGCCAAGGTTGAAGGTATCCGACGAGGCAAAGATATTGTCGAGAAAATCAAGGCTGGTTCCGATTGCGGCATGACATTTAAGCCTTATATTGACTTCAAGATAAATGATGTTATAATAGCCTATAAGAGTTAAGAATGAACAGGTTAAACACCTCTCTATTCGAATCTACAACTCAAAATATTAATCAGTTTGGAAAGCAGCCAAATATGAAAAACTATAATGTTACTGAAATCAAAAATCTTATTGATACCGCCAAAAGCGCTTTAATTGCCGTTCCTACCCTCAACGTTGATTCCGCCGGTGCAGCCTTAGCTTTAGCTATTGCCCTAAAAAAACAAGGTAAAGATGTCAAAGTCTTTTGCCCTCAAAAAACTGATCAAAATTATCAAAAACTAAGCGGTCTTGAGCTTCTAACCGACACCATTACCTCTTCTGACTTAATGGTCACTCTTAACTACCCCCTCGATCAGATCGACCAAGTATCTTATAACGATGACGGTGGTCACCTTAATTTGGTTGTCAAAACCAAAGCTGGTGCACCCAAAATCGAAAATGATAAAATTTCCATCAACAACGATTCCGCTTCAGCCGATGTTTGCTTTATGCTTGGTGATGATACTGGCCTAGGTGCCAACATTTCCATGACTGAAAAGGGTAATTGGGTTTTAATTACCCCTGCCCAAGTTACCAAGGCTTATGCCAAAGCTACTTTACTTGATCCCGATGCTCCTTTTTCCGAAATCTTCACCTTTTTACTTCCCATGTTAGGCCTTGAGCTTGATATGGATTCTGGTAAAAACCTTTTGATTGGTCTTCGAGTTGCTACCCAATCATTTTCTGTCAACGTCTCACCTGAAACTTTCGAAGCTGGTGCAGTTTGTTTACGTGCCACCCAACCTCCAGAAATGAGCATGAGTAATGGCGCCGCCATCAACCCCATGCCAATTGAGAATGTTGAAATGTCAGGTAGCATGGCTCCCGGCACCAACAAACCCAATCCCACCCCAATGGTTTAAACCATCATGAGGATTATTTCTTACGAAAAAATCATCACAATCATTCCTAATTTCGAGGAAGAATTTCCTGTCAAATCTTGTGGTTGTGATACCTACTGTCCAGGTGATTGCAGTCCAGATTGCCCCAACACAAGAACGTGTAGCCCAACATTTCAAGTCAACAATTTAAATAATAATGAGCTTTAAATTTTACCCCGAATTTCCATCAGACTTCTTTTCCGTCGACAAAAAATACAACATAAGCCCATTGTGCGCTTTATATATAATGATGAGAAGTCGTCAGCAGGTTAAGAATAATGCTGATGCAACAGTCGCAATAGACTCTAAATCTCAAAGATTAACTCTAAGGTGCAATGGGGAGGTCCAGTTTGGTGGCCTAAAAATGTGCTGTCAAGATTGTAAGATCCGAGAAGTCGATATTCCCCTTCGCTAATCTTGTGTTATAATTCCTCCTGACTATCAAATCGGTATTTTGGGAGCCATTCCAAAATATTATTATTTTACCGAAGATAGCCAAATAATTACATGGCATTAACTACCGACGAAAAAAACGTCCTAATTACCAAGTATTCTCAAGCCAAAGGCGACACTGGTTCTCCCGAGATCCAAATTGCTCTTCTTTCCAAAGAAATTGAAAAACTCCAAGGTCATTTGGGCGACAACAAGCACGATTCTCCCGCAAAAAGGGGATTATTAAGTAAAATTGCCAAACGTCGACGTTTACTCCGTTACCTTACCACTCACAATCCAGAAAGATATTCCAAAATCATCAAAGACCTCGGATTGAAAAAGTAGTCTACAATAATTTATGAACAAAATTTCTTACGACCTTAAACTGGCCGACAACAAAACTGTTACTCTTCAAACCGGACTTCTCGCTCCTCAAGCCAGTGGGTCGGTTTTAGCCACTTATGGCAAAACCACCGTCCTTGCGACCGTAGTTTTGGGCGCAATCGACAAATCCAAAGATTATTTTCCACTTTCCGTCGAATTTTCCGACAAACTTTATGCTGGTGGCATGATCAAAGGTGGCAAATGGATCAAGCGTGAAGGTGGTCCTTCCGACACCTCCATTCTTTTTGGCCGAATTATCGACCGTTCTATTCGTCCTTTATTTAACACCGATTTCAAATACGAAGTCCAATTAATGGTCACTGTCCTAAGTAACGACAAGGACAACGATGTCGTTGTTCCTGCTTTCTTAGCTTCCAGTGCCGCTCTAATGATTTCTGAAATTCCCTTTAACGGTCCAGTATCTATTGTCCGTGTTGGAAGTAAAGATGGTCAACCCAATCTTTTCCCCTCAATTACCGACCAAACTAATTCTCAATACGATATTTTGGTTTGTAAAGACTCCCAAGGTATCAACATGATCGAAACCGAGGCCAACATTGTCGACAATGACACTATTTTAAATGCCATCGATTTGGGTTTCAAAACTGGCGATGAAATCAACGCTCAACTAAACGAGTTTGCCAAACAAAATGGTAAACCAAAAATTAATTACGAATCTCTTGGTGCCCCATCCGAATTAGTAACCGAAATTGAAACTTTAATCAAAGAAGAAGCCGCCCAATTTGTTGCCAATGGCGCCGACGGTGGTCACATGCTTGGTCAAAAACAAATAATTGACAGTGTTTTGGCAAAATACGAAGCCAAAATCAAAGATGAAGTCGTCGAAAAAAATCACATTATCGAAGCTATCGATATAATTTTGAAAAAATATGTTCGCGTTTCGACTCTTTCCGGTGTTCGTTATGACAAACGACCTCTTGACCAAGTTCGTCCTCTAAATGTCGAGCTCGATATTTTGCCTTGTACCCATGGTTCGGCCTTATTTGAAAGAGGATTAACCCAAGCCATTACCGTGACTACCCTTGGTCCTTTGTCCGAACAACAATATTTGCAAGATAGCCGAGGTGAAACCACCAAACGCTATATTCATTATTACTCTGCCGCCCCATTCTCAACTGGCCAAACCGGTCGAACTGGTCGCCCCGGTCGACGCGAAGTTGGCCATGGAGCTCTTGCTGAAAAAGCTCTAATTCCGGTCATTCCATCAATTGATGAATTTCCCTATACTATTGCCTTAACTTCAGAAGTTCTTTCTCAAAACGGCTCTTCTTCCATGGCATCGACTTGCGGTTCTACCATGTCGCTCATGGCCGCTGGCGTTCCCATCAAAGACAAAGTTGCCGGAATTTCTATTGGTATGGTTTCCGATGATTCGGGTAAATATACTTTACTGACCGACATCGCAGGTATTGAAGATCATTTTGGTGACATGGATTTTAAAATTACCGGTACTCGTACTGGTATTACCGCTATTCAATTGGATATCAAACGCATGGGCCTCTCCATGCAAATGATCCGCGACACTTTTGTTGCTTCTACCAAAGCTAGAATGTCAATTCTCGACAAAATGGAATCAGTACTCGCCGCTCCACGACCAGCCCTTTCTGTTTATGCTCCCAAAATAAAAATGGTTCAACTTCCCGAAGATAAAATTGGAGAAGTCATTGGCTCTGGTGGCAAAACCATCAAAGCCCTAATGGAAAAATATGGAGTTGAAATTGATATCGACGACGATGGTCGCGCTTCAATTTCTGCCATCGATCAAAGCAAAATTGACGATGCTGCTTATGAAATTGAATCCATGATCAAAGAAGTTCAAGTTGGTGAAGACTACGATGGAGTTGTCACTCGTGTTGAAGCCTACGGTGCTTTTGTTGAGTTTCTCCCGGGCCGCGAAGCTTTGCTTCATGTGTCAGAGATGACCCAAGGATTTTGTAGCGATCCTTCATCCATCATTAAAGTTGGCGACAAACTAAAAATTAAAATTGCTGGATTCAACGATAATCATCAAATAAAATTAAGCGCACCCGAATTCAAAGCTGCCCACCCAGGTCAACCTCGACCCGAAGGTGGTCAAGACGATTATCGACCTTCACGTCCACAACAACAATTTGGTCGTTTTGCACCCAATCCTCGTCGTCCAATCAGATAACTCTGTTTTCAGCACTTCTTTGACTGTATACTGATTATATGGAATCAAACGCGCCTTCAATTAGCGAATCAATTGCCAAACTTGAGGCCAAGTCAAAATCAGTTGTTCTCCCCGACGGGCTCAAAGATAAAGTCGCCGAAATTATTTCTCAACTGCAAATTAATTCTCGTTCCGAAGACACTTTTTGGTCCTATTTTCAAATGGCCAACAAATATATCGATTGGCTTATTTCCCTTCCCTGGCAAACAGAAACCCAAGATGTTCTAGATTTGGACTTTGCCAAAGAAAAAATGAATGCCAATCATTATGGCCTTGATTCGGTCAAAGAAAGAATCTTGGAATATGTCTCAGTACTTGCTCTCCAAAAACACCGTCAACCCGATCAGGTAATTCGCGCTCCGATTTTATTATTCGTCGGATTGGTTGGAACTGGTAAAACCACCATGGCCAAATCAATTGCCGACGTCCTTGGTCGTCAATTAATCCGTATTCCCTTTGGAGGTCTAGGTGATCCGCTATATCTTCGCGGCCAATCCCGACTACATTCAGAAGCCGAGCCAGGTGCTGTTATTCGTGGTCTTGCTAATATCAAATCAAAAAACCCCGTCATTCTTCTGGACGAAATCGACCGTGTTGCCGACGATGCTCTTAATACCATTATGGGTGTACTTGTCGAGTTGCTTGATCCCGAACAAAATTCAAAATTTACCGATCATTACATTGATTACCCATTTGATCTTTCACATTGTTTTTTTGTCGCCACTTGCAACAACACTGCCCGGATTGCCACCGCCGTCATGGATCGTCTCGAAGTTATCCAAATGCCATCCTACAATGATGAAGAAAAAATTGCCATTGCTTCCAAATATTTATTGCCTAAAGCCTTGGTTGAATCTGGACTTACTTCTCAAGAGGTTCGGATCAGTGACGCTGTTTGGCCAAGCATAGTTCGACCTTTGGGTTTTGATGCTGGTGTCCGTACTCTAAAAAGAAATATTGAAAATCTCTGTCGCAAAGTAGCTGTTTTGATATTAACCAACAAAGTAACCTCGGTCACCATCGACGAAAGCAATGTCAAACAGTTTATTCCTCAATGGTAATGAATTCTTTTGAAAAATATTTACCAATAATTCTTCTCGCGATTGCTTTTACTATTTTGCTTGTCACCATTTCTCCATACTGGATTTTTAAATGAAAAAATATTTTTTCATCGTTCTGTTATCAATAATTTTTGTTACCTTGCTTCTTGCTATTCGTCCCAAAGCCACTCCGACAAATCTAACCCCCGATCTTGTCCCCAGTCCAACAATTTTTACAACCGAAAAGCTACCTTCTTTTTCTAATTCCAAATATTTTTACAAATTTAGTTGTCCAACAGGTTCGACCCGATCGATTGAAGTGTCTACCGGGGATGGCACTGTTATGCCCTATTTTCAAGAAACTTGTCATTTAGAAAATAATCAGGCCCGAATTTATGTTCATACTATTTCCTTTTACGAATCAATTTCAAAAGACCCATCATTAAAAATAGAAAATTATCTTGAATCTACTCAAGACGGTTTTAAAACCATTTCTTTTTCGGCATCCAACGACGCCGATTACTATGAAATTTTTCTTACTCCCAGTCGGGTTATCAGTCTTCGCGGTTACGATAAAAATTATTTTAGTATCATCAAAAATTCGCTTTCCATTATCAACTATCCCACTCCCACCCTTCAGATAATTCCTTTGATCAATATTCTCGATACTTCAACCTGGCAAACCAATACTTGCCGCCAACTTTCTTTTAAATCTCCACCAAATTCGGAAGTTACTTGTAACCCAAACTCTACCATTACTGTCAAAGTTGGTGATAAAACTGCCGTAATTATGATAAAAAATTATAATGGTGGATCAAGAAAAGACTATTGGGTGGAACAATCTGGGTTAGAATCTTTGTCTTTAAGCAAAATTTCTAGAATCGATGACAATAATTTTGGCCAAAATTCCGGTCTCGATTTCTTTGTTGACGGCCAGGAAAGTCCAATCTTAATCAATTCCGGTAATACGATTATAATTATTCTTGGAGGACGAAGTTATGATGCCAAAACTGGTGTTATCACCCGTTGGGATATAACCGACACCATTGCCTCCACAGTTAAAATCAATGACTAAACTAAAATTCGAAAAAATCCCGTTTCTAGCCACTCTCGTTATTTTTATTTGTTCTCTGATAATAATTTTTTCACCTCTCCGTCCCCAAATCACCTCCGTCACCCCCGAGTTAAAAACCGACCAACAATTGCTTACCTACAAAAACGACCTACATGGTTTTGAGTTTCAGTTTCCAAATACTTGGTATCTATTCGAGGATAATAATTATGAACTTATTCTTTCCAATAATTCTTTCAATCCATCAGTTTCTACCGAGGTAGCTCCACAAGAAGGGCAAATATTTGTCAAAGTATATTATTACAGTTCTGCTTTTGAAAATGGATTAGGTATCACTGAAAGTGAAAATGGTGTCGTCACAGACACCAAATTAATTAATAACGACAATACTGTTGGTGTAAAAGTGGAATATTTAAAATCAAACCCAAAAATTCTAGAAGAAAGTATAGCCATCGATCAAATTACCTCTTCTTTTAAATTCACCTCTGACGCTACAACCTGGAAAACCTACAAAAACGAAGAGTACGGATTTGAATTTAAATATCCAATTTATACCGGTACCGGTCCAGTCCTTCGGGTTATAAAAACAAGTGAAACTTACAAGGAAATAATCAGTCAATATAATTCGTCAACAAACCCTAGACCGGATAGTTGCTCTTCAACATTGACAACCCATTCATGTACCATGTATGAAGATCTACTTTTAGAAAAGTCAGTAACGGTTCAGGACTCAGTTCTCAGGTATTTCGTTACTACTGGAGGTGAGACAGATCAAAGTTATATTTATCTAACTCATAAGAATAGTAAATATCTAATTTGGCTGGGTTTCGCCAACGAGGGAGTTGATAATCAGATCCTCTCTACATTTAAGTTCCTCCCCGACATTTCAACTTGGAAAACTTACAAAAACGATGAGTATGGTTTTGAGTTCCAATACCCTAGTGATTGGACGGCTATTTCTAACAACATTTCCGAGCCAAAAGGGTGCCTTTCACTTGATATTTCAGCTAAAACTTCACCAACAGACGATATTCTGTCATTTATAGACAAAACCTATTTTTCAGATTTTGAGAGCTTCCCAGACACGGATATTCCAAAAATTCTTGCCGATTATTATGTTTCCAGCGACGATTATGACCTTATTAATGTACCAGAATTAGATATGTGTGGCAGTCTGAATAATTTTTTTATAAAAAGTAGAAAAGTTGTGAACTTTGAAATCTTCCACCCTTGCTTTGAGGGCTCAGCCAACAACTTTTGTGCTAATGTTGATTCAGATGCCTTGCTGACAACGCTGTCTTCTTCTTTCAAATTCACCCAACCATGAAACTCCCAAAATTTTCATCAACATTCTATGTTCTAATTATTGCCGAGATGTTTACCAGTATTTTAGTCATCTTATATTTCAATTTCTCAGTTCCCAAACAAATCAATAATGTTCCAGTAATTTCTCCATCACCAACATCCTCGGAATGGCTAACTTACAAAAACGAAAAGTATGGCTTCGAGTTCCAATATTCTGAAGTTCTGAAATTAAATACTGGTGATAATCAAATCCTGCTGACAAATAGCCGAGGGGATGGAGGAGCACTAAATATTTATCCCAATATTTCAGATAATATTTTAAAATTTGAACTACTTAATAGTCAAAACTGTCAAAGATCAGTTAATGAATCGGGTGAAGGATGTCAACAGGTTCTAGTTGATACAAAAGGGCAACCGCTTCCGCAAGTTAAACAAAAATATCTTCAGAATATTGGCCTAACTTTCTACCATCTCAACGCACCATCCATTATTGATATGGACTTTTATTGGTGGAAAAAGGATCAAACAATTTACATTTTGAGTATTCCTAGTTCTTGGACTATGAGTGATCAAATCCTCTCAACCTTCAAATTTATGCCCGATACCTCAACTTGGAAAACCTACAAAAATGAAAAGTATGGTTTTGAGTTCCAGTATCCATCAGAATATTCTTTAAATATTAACGAACTACAAACAAGAATTAACCTTTATTCTCCTAAAGATAAGACAATTGGTCTAAAAATAGTAAATAAAAATAATATGATCCTTGAAGCCTTCTATAAGTTTTTGCCAACTCTTTGTGAAACGGACGATGATTTTTGCGATACAGAACAGCCATTTCCTTATTCCAGCAACAACGGCCAGCTTAGTCCATATTATAGATTAATTTCTAGTAATCAATTTGGCCAAACTCTAATCAGCACTATCGATCCATTTTTCAAACTACACGCTTTTTCTTATAGAGAGAATATTTATCAATTCATAGTCAGCCAAGAGACTCCCGAAAAAGACTTTAATCAAATCCTGTCCTCTTTCAAATTTACCCAACCATGAAACTTCCCAAATTTTCCCAAACATTATTAATCTTAATAATTGCCGAAATATTCACTAGTTTATTAATTATTTTATATTTTAATTATTCAGTTCCCAAACAAATTAATACCGTTCCGGCAATTTTTCCATCACCAACTTCCTTGGAGTGGAAAACTTACAAAAACGACCAGTATGGTTTTGAATTTCAATACCCCGAAGGTCTGAAATTAAATACTGGTGATAATCAAATTATGCTTAGTAATAGTCGCGGAGATGGTGGTGCGTTAAATATATATCCAGATACCAACATTGATATTCCAAAATTCGAGATGCTTCAATATCAGCAATGCCAACAATCTGAAGACCTATTAGGCGAAGGTTGTCCGGAGTTTCTTATCAGTGCTACAGGTCAACTTTTACCCGAGGTTAATCAAAAAACTCTCAACTATATTGGTCAAATTTACTATCGTCTTAGCGCGCCCGCAGTAATAGATTATGATTTCTATTGGTGGAAAAAAGATCGAGTTATTTATGTTTTGAGTATTCCCAGCTCTTGGAATATGAGTGATCAAATCCTCTCCACCTTTAAATTCAACAACGTTCCGATAAAGCTATCAAATGGTCTTTATAAATTTGAAAGTTCGGACAAAAAAATATCATTTGAATACCCGACCAACTTAAAAGTTACTGAAAAAGAAAGCAGAATCGATTTAACAAACAAGGAAAATGAGAATATCCTTTCATTCCTAGTTGGTATTCCGCGAGAGGAAATGCTTAAGTTTCCTAAAAATCAGACTGCAGATGCGACATCAAAATTTTCAAAAGTTCAGATAAATTCAAAAACTTATAACGTTTTAAATGATGTGTACGGAGAAGGATTTCCATCAGGAAATGGTAATTGCTTCGTTGGTATGACTTCTACGAATTATCAAGTTGATATTGATAGTAAAGTACTTGCAGTTTTCGGGTATTTAGTCGAAAACGAGTGTGATGACAATGGTACTCCAACGGCTACTTCTAATGAGAAAAATTTTAACTTAGCAAAGCAAATCCTCTCCACCTTCAAATTCACTCAATAATGTCTGCCACAAATGATCAAAAATTAAAGTATATCGCCTCTCTGGTGGCAGAATGCAAAAAGTGCGAACTCTATAAAACCGCCATCAATCACGTCCCCGGGAATGGTAATCCAAATAGCGAAATTGTCTTTATTGGCGAGGCTCCCGGAGCTCAGGAAGACGCGACCGGCTTGCCATTTGTTGGCAACTCTGGTAAACTACTAGATAAGCTATTAGCCTCGATAAAACTCGATAGGAAAGACGTATACATCTGTAACATTTTAAAACACCGTCCCCCCGAAAATCGTGATCCATTACCTGAGGAAATCCGTGTTTGTACACCTTTTTTAAAAGCTCAATTAAAAATTATTGCGCCTAAAGTCGTCATTACTCTGGGAAGATATTCTATGAATTATTTTTTCCCAGATGAAATGATTAGCCGCGTTCGAGGAATTGCCAAAAAAGTAATTTGGCAGGGGATTCCGTTAACAATTATCCCCGTTTACCATCCTTCCGCTGCACTCCGCAATGGGGCCATGTTTGAGGCCCTGCAAAAAGACTTTGTTACTATTGGAAAATTTTTAGGAAAAATTTAAGCTATCTTGTTCTCAATTCAAGTCAAAATTGAAATTATTACTATATAAATTATGATTAACAATCAAAACAAATTAACACCCCGACCACAGGTACAAAACGTGGTACCAACTCATTTTTCAGCTCAACCCCAAGTTGTACGAATGCCAACGACCAAAGATGCCGTTCGCATTTCCTCTTTAGGTGGTTTTGGCGACGTCACTCAGAACATGTTCGTTTACGAATTTGCCCCTGGTGGTGATTTTGCTAAATCGCAAATTATTATTGTTGACTGTGGAGTTGGCTTTCCAGAAGAAGATGCCTTTGGTGTCGATCTTCAAATCCCCGATACCAAATATTTATCGGACAAAAAAGACCGAATATTAGGCATATTTATCACCCATGGTCATGAAGATCACATTGGAGCAGTTCGCTTCATCTTGCCAATCTTGGGTACCAATATTCCTATTTTTGCTCCAAAATTAGCTTCTGCCTTTATCGAATCTCGTCTGGCTGAAAGCAATGTCCGAGCTCAAATTAACGTTTACGACGTTGGTGATACTTTTACCAAAGGTCCCTTTACCATTGAACCAATTCGGGTTACTCACTCCATCCCCGATACCTTCCATTTAGCCATCAATACTCCAATCGGAGTCTTTTATCATGGTTCTGATTTTAAATTCGATGTCTTTCCCATTGACGGTAAAGCCGCCGAAATTCGAAAAATTGCCGCCTATGGTAGCAAAAAAGTTATTGCCCTAATGTCCGACTCTCTTGGGTCTGACCATGAAGGTTATTCGCCTTCAGAAGGTTCGATAGCTCAAAATTTCAAACGCGAAATTGATGTTGCTAAGGGTCGTGTCTTTATCACCTCCATCAGCTCAAACATCATGCGTTGGAGCCAAGCCATTGAATTTGGCAAAGGCACCGGACGCAAAATTTGTGTTGTAGGCTATTCAGTTGACAAAGCTATCAAAATCGCCAAAGAACTTGGCTATTTGAATTTAGCTGAGACTGATCTGGTCGATATTGAACGGGTCAAAAATTTCCCGGATAACAAACTAATGTTTTTGGTCGCTGGCTTTGCTGGTCAACCCGATTCTGCTCTTTCCAAAATGGTCATGGGCAAACATCGTGTCAAAATTAAATCAGGCGACAAAGTTATCTTTTCCTCGCCCGACTATATCCCCGGCACTACAGGCAATATCTATGAAATGATTGACGTCCTATCTAAAATGGGTGCCGAAGTTATTTATGGCGAAAAGGAAGAAATGCATGTTTCTGGACATGGCTATCAAAAAGAACATGCTCTATTAATCCAAATGACCAATCCTCAGTATTTATTACCGATTGGTGGTAATTATCGACACATAAAAAGTTATTTCACCATGGCCAAAACTATGGGGTTCAAGGATGAACAGTTTATAACACCCGATTACGACTCTTCAGTGACGTTCACCGCCGATGGTAAAGTCGATACTTCGTTTCATATCCCAATTCACAAAGTCCTTATCGATGGATTAGGAATTGGCGACGTCGGAACTACTGTGCTTCGCGATCGAAAAACTTTGGCCGAAGATGGCATGTTTTCAGTTGTCATGTTAGTTGATCAGGTAACTGGCAAATTACAAAAAGAACCAACCATTCTTTCTCGAGGCTTTGTCTTTGTTAAGGAAAATACCGATCTTATCAACTATCTTCGTGACGAAACAGCCAAGAAATTCAATGAAGTTACCAGTGCTCCGGCAAATTTCGAATTTATCAGAACTCAAGTCCAAGCCCATTTGGAACAAATAATTCTTGATAAAACCGGCCGCCAACCAATGGTTTTACCGTTGGTAATCGAGGTTTAAAATATATTTTAAACAAATTAAAAACGCCCTTAATCGGGCGTTTTTTGTGTTAAAGTCGTTTTTTACCCGGATAATTTGGATCGACATCATTTAAATTTGGGCACGCTCTATCTCTCGCCTTAACACGTCTTTCTGCTATATCGGTTGATGCTGTAGAAGCTACTTCAGCTGTCGCTCCAACTGGGACATTTAAAGCAATATCATTCGCTTCTTTTCTGAATCGGCAATAACCTAAAACTTTGCATTCTGGACATAATCGCTCTCTCATGGGCAAAGATTATATCAAAAACAACTTTTATTCGGTAAAATACCCTATGGCCAAAACTCAACTCAAAGATTTCAACACAGATCTGTCCGAATGGTACAACGACGTAGTTCTCAAAGCAGAACTTGCCGACTATGCCCCCGTCAAAGGTTGCATGATCATCCGACCTTACGGTTATGCTTTGTGGGAAGGTATCCAAGATTTTATGAATGCCCGAATCAAAGCTCGAGGTGTCCAAAATGCCTATTTTCCTCTTTTTATCCCCATGCATTATTTGCAAAAGGAAAAAGAGCATGTTGAAGGTTTTAGTCCTCAACTGGCCGTTGTTACTCATGGTGGTGGTGAAAAACTAACTGAAAACCTTGCTGTCCGTCCAACTTCCGAAACCATCATGTACGATATGTATAAAAAATGGACCAGTTCCTGGCGCGATTTTCCGGTCATGATGAATCAATGGTGTAACGTTGTTCGTTGGGAAAAAAGAACTTACATGTTCCTTCGTACTTCAGAATTTTTGTGGCAAGAAGGACATTGTGCTCATTTAACGGCGGAAGACAATCTGGAAATGGTTCATTGGGCTTTGAATATGTACGAGGAAACCTATCGCGATTTACTTGGTATGTATGGTATCAAAGGCAAAAAGAGTTCTTCTGAGAAATTTCCTGGCGCAGGCGACACCTTTACTTTTGAATCTTTGATGCCCAATGGCAAATCACTTCAGGCTTGCACCTCACACGATCTAGCTCAGAATTTTTCCAAATCTTTTGACTGGACAGTCCAGGGCAAACAAGGCGAAAAAATCATGCCTTATCAAAACTCTTGGGGTCTTTCTACCCGCGCCATAGGTGGTTTAATTATGGCTCATGGTGACGAGAACGGTTTGAAGCTCCCTCCCCAAATTGCCCCAATCCAAATTGTAATTGTTCCAATTCCAGGACATGCCACAGCTTTAACAAAAGCCAATGAAATTTATTCTGAATTAAAATCTGTTTTCCGTCTAAAAGTTGATGATGATGACGGGCAATCAGCTGGTTTTAAATTTAACAAATGGGAACTAAAAGGTGTTCCGCTTCGAATTGAAATAGGGGATCGCGACGTTGCCTCCAATTCAGTAATTATTACTCGTCGAGATACTGGTGAAAAAATAACTGAGTCAATTTCCAATCTGCAATCTTCAGTCACCAAGCTTTTAACCGAAATCCAAAATAGTCTATATGAAAAACATAAAAAATTTACCGAAGACCATACCTATTCGGTTGATTCTTATGATGAATTCAAAAAAATAATGGACACAACTCGTGGCTTTATCAAAGCTCACTGGTGTGAAGATGCTGAGTGTGAGGCTTCTATCAAAACTGAAACCAAAGCCACCACTCGCTGTTTACCACTCGATGCCAAAGAGGAAAAAGGCAAATGTGTCCGTTGTGACAACCCCTCCTCCCACCGTTGGATATTCGGTCTATCCTACTAAATTTTTAGAATTTAGGCTTTAGACTTTTTCTCTTTTTATCTCTATACTGTATCTATGCCTCGTGGACGCAAAAAAAAGCATGTTCTTCCTAGCCTAAAACTAAAACCTTCAACAGTTCAGAGTATATTCTTTATATTCTTTTTAATTTTATCCATAATATCGGTCTTTTCTTTTCTTCAAACTGGTCCGGTTCCCACTTCTTTTAATCTTCTTCTAACTGATCTTTTTGGTTTTGCCTCGGTTTTAGTTCCATTTTTACTCATGCTTTTGGCTTTTCTTTTTACCAAAATCAAATCACCACTAAAAGAACTAAATGTCTTTGTTGGTTTTATGTTGATGTTTCTCTCGTTTACTACTCTTTTTCAACAGGGGAGTATCGGAATTTTATTTTGGACCCAAATATTAAACTTATTTAGTGAGGCTCCCAGCTATATAGTTCTCTTTTTTATTTTTATTATTGGTTTTGTTGTTTTGTTTGACACTTCAGTTTTGCAAATTGTCAAATTTGTAGTCAAAGTCTTCGAGATTATTAAAAAGTATGCCATTGGTCAAACCCAAAAGATAAAGCAATCAAGAAAAGATTCCAAACAGACTATTTTTCAATCGGAAATTGACCAAAAACCCAGTTCCAATCAATCAGAAAAGGTCGATGATTTCGTTGTTGGTATCCCTCCATCATTTAAAGCCCAAAACCCTGCACCTTTAGCTACCTCATCGGCGGGAATTGTTACCCCTGTCAGTGGCGATGGAAAAATCTGGCAATACCCCCCTCTATCTCTTTTTGATGACACACCTGGTGCCAAAGCTGATCGGGGAGATGTTCGCAAAAATGCCCAGATTATTGAGCAAACTCTGGACTCTTTTGGTATTCACGCTCGTGTTGCCGAAGTCAATAACTCGCCCTCAGTTACCCAATATGCCCTCGAAGTAGCTCTTGGTACCAAGCTTGCTAAAATTGTTTCTCTAAGTAACGATTTGGCCATGGCTCTCTCAGCTCCAGGCGGTCAAATCCGTGTTGAAGCTCCAATTCCTGGGCGTAATTTTGTTGGTATCGAAGTTCCCAATCGGTCCCTTGAAGTCGTTCCCATCCGCTCAGTCATGGCATCAGCTGCTATGCAGAATGCCAAATCAAAACTATCTGTTCCGCTTGGCCTTGATGTTTCTGGTAATCCCAAAGTCGCCGACATCGCCAAAATGCCTCATGTGTTGATCGCTGGCCAAACCGGATCGGGAAAATCAGTTTGTGTCAATTCGTGGATAACCACTCTTCTTTTTCGTGCTTCTCCTGAAGAGGTTAGACTGATCATGGTCGATCCAAAACGAGTCGAATTAACTCCCTATAATGGAATTCCTCATTTACTTACTCCAGTTATTGTCGAACCAGAAAAAGTTGTATCAGCCTTAAAATGGGCAGTATCAGAGATGGAACGACGGTACAAAGTTCTCACCGAAGTAGGTGCCAAAAATATCGAAGGCTACAACAACATGGCTGGCTTTCAATCCTTGCCTTATATTGTAATTTTTATTGACGAACTTGCCGAAATAATGTTGTTCTCACCTTCCGAAGTTGAGGACAATGTTTGTCGAATCGCCCAAATGGCTCGAGCAGTTGGTATCCATTTGGTCCTAGCTACTCAACGACCGTCTGTTAATGTTATTACCGGTTTAATCAAGGCCAATGTGCCCACTCGTATTGCTTTTGCTGTCTCGTCAATGACCGATTCAAGGGTCATTCTTGACACTCCGGGTGCCGAAAAACTTCTCGGTCGCGGCGACATGCTTTATATTCCCCCCGAACTTGCCAAACCAGTTCGTGTTCAAGGAGCATTTATATCTGAAAAAGAAACTCAGCGCCTGATTGAGTTTCTAAAAACTCAAAAAACTACCGAATACGACAATACCATTACAGCTCAACCAGTCAACATACCCGGATCAAAAGCACCAAACTTAGTTTCGGTTGATGGCGAGTCCCACGATGCTATGTTCAACGATGCTATAAAATTTATCTCTGATACCGGCAAGGCCTCAGCTACATATTTACAGCGACATTTTAAAATCGGTTACGCGCGAGCCGCTCGGTTGCTCGACGAATTAGAGGCAGCAAATATCGTCGGTCCAGTTAATGGCGCCAAACCCAGAACAATATTAGTGCCTCATCGAAACGTAAACGATAGTGAGTTTTAGTTTTCTAAAAAAAATTATGTTTCGAGTTAGTAACCTACTTAAAAACACCAGAGAAGATAAAGAACTTGATTATGCCGAGATTAGTAAGAAATTAAAAATACCAGCAAAATATCTTATGGCGATAGAAGCTGAAGATATAAAAAGTTTTCCCTCAGAGCCATATTGTTCTCTTATTGTCAAAGATTATGCCAATTATTTAGGATTAAATGGTGAAGAAATACTTTCAATCTTTCGTCGTGATTTTGACCGAAAACTTTCGACTAAAAAATCAGATATCAATCGTCAAGGAATTACTCCTCAATTTACATTTGGGCTAGCAATTATCATCGCTATAATTGGGTTTATTAGCTATTTGGGTCTGGAATATCTGAAGTTTAATCGCCCACCATCACTCACAGTTGAGTGGCCACCGGCAAGTCCGGATATGGTTGAGATAAAAGGCAAAACCGATTCCGAAGCTACCGTTCGGGTAAATCAAGATTTGGTTATCGTCAATCAAGACGGTTCGTTTAGTAAAAAAGTCAGCGTCTCTCCTCCCGTTACCAAGATAGTTGTCGAGTCAAAATCTCAAAGTGGTAAAACCACTGTCTCTGAAAAAGTATATTAACTTTATAACTTTACAACTTTATACTTTATACTTATTTTATGGATATAACCCAAATTATCATCAGCATTAGTTTATTAGCCATTACAACCATTATTGTTATCAGTGGAATTTATTTTATTAACCTTCTCAAAGATATTCGCATCACCGTCAACAAAACCAATATCATTCTCGATGATACCCACTCGATTACTAATTCTATTAGCAAACCACTAACTTCAGTTTCAGAATTTGTTATGGGGTTTAAAAACGGTCTAACCATGTTTAACAATTTCTTCAAAAAAGACGACAAATGAGCAAATGCAATTGTCAGGAAAATGACAATGGTGGCAGTTTTGTTTTTGGTCTAATATTAGGCTGTATTGTCGGTGCAATTGTTGCCATAGTAATATACAAAAAAAGTAAAGGCAAAATTCTTGATCAACTCAAAGACAAATTTGAAGATTTTATCAAACCCGAAACACCTGCTCGCAAAGTCGATGTGGTTATCCCATCCAATCTAATTCCTGCACCTTCCAAAGTAATTGCCTCCAAACCCAAAAAACTTTTCATCAAACCCAAGAAATAGGATATAATTCCTCTATGAACGCCCGTGAACTAAAAAATAAGTTTGTCGAATTTTTCGTATCCAAAGGTCACACAGAAATTCCTTCTGCAATGATAGTTCCCGAAAACGATCCTACCACCTTATTCGTATCAGCCGGTATCCAACCACTCGTACCTTTTTTTCTTGGTAAAAAGCACCCTTCCGGTAGTCGTTTGGTAAATGTCCAAAAATGCGTAAGAACAGGTGATATTGATGAAGTTGGTGACCCTGTCCACCACACTTTTTTTGAAATGCTTGGTAATTGGTCCCTTGGTGATTATTTTAAGGATGAAATGATTCCATGGAGTTATGAGTTTTTAACCAAAACGCTAGGTATCCCTGTCGACAAATTAGCCGTTTCTGTTTTTGCCGGTGATGACGATGCCTCACGAGACGAACAAACATCCGAGTTATGGCAAAAACAAGGTATCCCCAAAATAAGAATTGCCTATCTACCCAAAGAAAATAATTGGTGGGGACCTCCAGGTGTGACTGGCCCTTGTGGTACTGACACCGAAATGTTTTTTTGGTCTGCTTCTGATTCTGCTCCTACGGCCTTCGACACCAAAGACAGTCGCTGGGTTGAAATTTGGAATGACGTCTTAATCCAATTTTTCAAAAACGATCAAGGAAAGTATGAAAAGTTAGTCCAAAACAATATTGACACCGGTATGGGTGTCGAGCGCACTACTGCAGTTCTAAATGGTCTTTCCGACAATTATTTATCTTCAATTTGGCAGCCAATAATTTCCAAAATCGAACAAATATCAGGTAAAAAGTATTCTGATAATCCACAACCATTTAGAATTATTGCCGATCACATTCGCACCGCTGTATTTATGATTGCCGATGGGGTGGAAGTATCCAACAAAGAAGCGGGCTATGTTCTCCGCCGAGTTATTCGTCGCTCAATACGTCAGGGCAAATTAATAGGTATAGAAAATAATTTCTTACCCCAAATCGCCATTGCAGTACTAGATAATCAGGATAATTACGCCGGTATTTATCCTGAGCTGGATAACAATAAAGACAAGATACTATCTATTTTAGATAATGAAGAAAATAAGTTCAGAAAAACTTTAAATAAAGGTTTACATGAAATTCAAAAATTAATTGATCGCCAAAAAAGTGTTAGTGGTCAGGAAGGTTTCAATCTTTATCAATCATTTGGTTTTCCGGTGGAAATGATCGAAGAAGAACTCAAAAAAAATAATTTATCTCTTGATATCGATGAATTTAACAAATTTAAAACCGAGCATATTAAGCAATCACAAACATTATCTGCTGGCAAATTCAAGTCCGGTCTAGCAGACAATAGCGAAATTATTACCAAATATCATACTGCCACCCACTTGCTGCACACCTCACTTCGAAAAATTCTTGGCAATCACGTTCAGCAATCCGGCTCCAACATTACTTCTGAAAGACTTCGTTTTGATTTTTCCCATACTGACAAATTGACATCTGACCAACTGAAATCTGTCAGTGATTTGGTCAATCAAACAATTTCTCAAAATATCCCAGTAACCATGAAAACTATGCCCTTTGTTGATGCTCAAAAGCTGGGAGCCTTAGCTTTTTTTGGAACCAAATATCCTGAAATTGTCTCAGTCTATTCAGTTGGTAACTTTTCTTCCGAAGTATGTACCGGGCCACATGTCGAAAATACAAGTACTTTAGGTAAATTCACCATCACCAAAGAAGAATCTGCCGGGTCGGGAAAGAGGCGAATATATGCAGTTTTAAGTTGATCTAATAGTGTATTCTTATTATATAAATGGGTAGCAAGTCTTTTTGGTTAGTTCATGCCGATAATTCGTATATTACAGTCGGTCTTTGTCAGATCATCGATGATCATCCTCAGCTCACATCTCTGGGGCAACCTTTTCCCTGGACAATTTTGGAACCAGATTCAGCCATCAGCGCCGTTGACCAATCGCTTTCGCAATCATCATCCTTAATTAATCTTCCAACTGATGAAGAACCGTCTGACACTGCTTTTGTAATTTCACCAAATTGGTTAGACAACGAAGGTAAAATTCATTCCGATTATTTAAAAATAATTGAATCAATTTGCAAAAAACTCGATTTAAAGCCTTTGGGTTTTATCCCCAACGATGAAGCAATCTTGGAATCTTTTAGTAATCACGATGGTCTGCCATCAAGTTTCGTCTTGGTTCACCTTTCGCCCACTAGTTTTGATTTGTCGTTAATTTATTTGGGCAAAATAAAAGAGCGTTCTCACCACGATCTCTCCGATAAATTTTTACCATCTGATCTTGAAAATGCCCTTTTTGAATTAAATACCGACGCCACTTTACCGCCCCAAATAATCGTCTTTGGCCAATATACTCAAGAAAATGTTGACTCGATCAAAAATTATTCTTGGGTAGGTAAAAAAAATATTGAGACTTTTCTCCATTTCCCTGATGTTATCAGTTATTCACACAATGATATTTTTGCCATCTTTTTAAAAGTTATCTCCAAACAATTTAATCTTCAATTAGATTCAAGTCCTCTTACCCAACCAGATACATTTGTCGTAGAATCAGAAATTATCGAAGAGCCAGAGGTCCAATTGTCTCCAGCAAATCAGTTAGAAACAATTTCTGCCACCGATTTGGGTTTTTCTCCACTGAGCCTAAACACTCAAGAAGTCATTCCCCAAGATATTCCCGTTACTCCTTCACCCTCTCGCCCACATGTCCGTTTTAGTTTCCCCAAAATTCAGTTTCATCTCAAACTTAATCGAATTATTTTTATCCTCGGGGCTCTTTCTCCATTAGGAATTTTGGCATTTTTACTTCTCTACAAAGTTAACTTATCTTTAAGCTTGACTCCCTATACGTTTGAGATAACCAAAAATGTCCAACTAGATGCCTCGGGTAGCCCTGTTGGTGATGACATTCCAGTCAAGAAGAAATCTGTTGACATTGATATCACCGCCAGTACAACTGCCACCGGTCAAAAAACAATTGGTGAAAAATCTCTTGGCGAGGTTACAATTTACAATCCTTTTAGCAATGCCCTTAATCTAGCCAAAGGAGCCGTCCTTACCTCTTCCAAAAACTTAAAATATGAACTATCTACCAGTGTCTCTGTTGCTGGAAGCTCGGCCGACTATGATACTGGTACCATTACTATGGGTCAAACAAAAGCATCCGTCGTCGCCCAAGAGATAGGGGAGGATTACAATCTCCCCAAGGATGAGAAACTATATTTAAAAGATTCTTCTGGCACTCAAATATTAGCCAAAGTCAAAGAAAGCCTTACCGGTGGAACCAAACAGTCCGTTCAGGCAATTAGCGCCGAGGATAAGTCCAATGTTGATCGCCAAATCGCTTCAAATTTAAAAAACTATTCATCCTCGCCATCATTTGAAGAAATAAACCGAACTCCTGGAATTCTTCCAAATTCGTTGACAACCACTAAGCAAAGAGTGGAATACAATCGTCAAGTCGGCGAAGAGGCTGCTTCCTTGGAAGCCACTTCAAAAACTTCTATTTCTATTTTTTATCTTGATGAAATTGACAAGTCATATATCATCAACCACTTCTTCAGTCAGGATCCAAACTTTACCGCCAGCTCTTGGTCTTTGGCTGATTTTACCTTTGAATACACCCCTGCCTCCACCTCTGAAGATAAAACGTCGGGTAAAATTACCATTAAAGGTACGACCTCTCCCAAAATCGATTTAGCCAAATTATCTCCCTTATTAGTCGGAAAAACTCAATCAAAAGCCAAAATAATAATCAATCAATTTTCGCCCCGTATCAATGATTATTCGGTTGATCCTCGACTTTTTATCTTTCCTATCATCAAATCAAATATTAAAGTTCAAACAAAGTAATGGCCTACGTTTATCTAAAATCTAGCCATTCTCCAAAAACTCATATTCGAAAAAATATTTCTCAGGGCCAAAAACGGATTATCGCCATAATTTTTTTCTCATTCGGATCAATTTTACTTTTATCTGTCATTGCTCCAATAGTCCAGTTTCAACTCGAGTATTCGTCAAAGTTTGGCCAGATGATCAATCCTTTATCTGCCGCTCATTACAATCGTTCAGGAAATATCCTAGGGGATCTCACGGCCGATTATACTCAACTTTCAAATTGGTTCGTCGACACTTCGGTTAATCAAGAAAATATTCTCAACTCATCTGAAAGTCAGCAATATGAAATTTCAATTCCAACCTTAAAAGTATCCGACGCTATCGTAAAAATTGGAAGCCAAGACTTAAAAAACAATTTAATTCAGTATCCCCAAACAGCACTTCCTGGGCAAGTCGGTAGCGCTGTGGTTTTTGGTCATTCCGTTTTACCTCAATTTTTTAATCCCAAATCATATTTAACTATATTTTCTACTTTATACAGGCTTAAAACTGGTGATGAAATTTTGGTAAAATACGATAATATTGATTACAAGTATTTGGTAGAAGAGATGTACGAAGTCCAACCAACTGATTTATCTGTCCTCGAGCAACGTTTTGATGGTCGATATTTTACTCTTGTTACCTGTAGTCCACCAGGAACCTACCTTCGAAGATTAGTAATTAGAGCCAGGTTAGCTGATTTTTAATATGAATGTTTTAGCAATTGATTACGGTTCCAAACGAGTTGGTTTTGCCTATTCGATTCAGGGAATTATAAGTACCCTACCACCAGCCAAAAACGATAAGAACATTTTGCCACATATCCAAGATTTAATTTCTCAGTTTGCTATAAAGCACGTCTATGTGGGTCTGTCAGAGGGCGAGTTTGCCGCCAAAACAAAAGTCTTTGTTGCCAAGCTTTCTTCCATGCTAGAATTACCAGTAGAGACTGTTGAAGAAGCTATCAGTACTATCGAAGCTAATCAAATTTATAAAAATAATAGTCGTTCCAAAAAGGATTACAAAAAGTCAATTGATTCTCTGGCGGCTGCAGTTATTCTTCGTCGAGTTATTAATTAATTTAAAAAAAATGATCAAAAATTTAATTTCTCCAATCCAGGCGTGGTTGTTATCTCAAGGCAGATGTGTCGGTTGTGGAGAAGAAATATCCAAAGGCAAAAAAGAAACCATTCGAGGTCAAATTGTTGCTACCTGTCGTTGTGGCCGGGTTTTTATCAAAGATAGCAAATCCAGTAGTTACCGACGAGCGTTATTTGACGATTTAGAATGAGAAGGGTTTTGATATTTAGCTTGTTGTGTTTAGCGACTGTCGCCACATTTTTTTATTTAGCGTCTCCACCTGATTCCAATCAGGAAAGTAAGCAGTTTGTTGTTAATCAAGGTGACGGTCTAGATGAAATTGCGCTTCGCTTAGAACAAAATAATTATATTCGGAACCAGTATGTTTTTATGTTCCTAGCCTCAGTTAGTGGCCTTCGTCAAAAACTCCAAGCCGGTAGTTTTAATTTATCTACTTCTTACTCAAACCAAAAAATTATTAAAGTTTTGACTGAAGCTCAAGTCGCCGAATATTGGTTTAAAATAATCGATGGTCAACGGTTAGAAGAGCTTACTATTCAGTTTCCAAAAGAAAACGAAGGTTATCTTTTTCCCGATAGTTACAAAATACCAGTCGACTATACTCCAACTCAAATATTATCGATTATTAAAAATAATTTTACCAAAAACTTTAATCAGGCCAAATCGGCTAGTATTTATTCTGATCAAGAAATCGTCACTTTAGCCTCGCTAATCGAAAGAGAAGCCCGAACACTTGAATCCAAAAAGATGGTCTCCGGAATTCTTCAAAATCGGCTTAAAATCGGTATGGCTCTTCAGGTAGATGCTTCTGTGCAGTATGCCCGCGATAGTCTTCGCAAGCCACAAACTTATTGGGAACCTCTTTTAGCCAAAGATCTTGATATGGTTTCACCCTACAATACCTACACGAACCCCGGTCTGCCTCCTGCCCCAATCTGCAATCCTGGGCTTAACTCTCTAATTGCGGCATTTAACCCAACGGCCTCCGACTATCTTTTTTATATCACCGGCAACGACAACCTAATGCATTACGCTAAAACTCTCGAAGAGCACAATCAAAATATAGCCAAGTATCTTAAATAGTCTTTTTATTTACCAAATCGTTTAAAACGTTCCACCGTTGCTTCTTTTCTTTTTGACTTATCTCATCTTTATAAATTTTGGCACTAACTGTTCCCCGTCTGGGCGAATATTTATTCAAGTAAGCAATATCAAACCCCACCTCTTGGCACACCTTGACTGTATTCAAAAAAGCCTCTTCAGTTTCTCCGGGGAATCCAATGATAATATCTGTCGAGAATTTCACATCCGGAATCTGAGATTTAATTTTATTGACCAACTCAAGATATTCTTTTTGTGTATACGATCGATTCATCTTTTTCAAAATCTCATCATCACCCGACTGGAAGGGGAGGTGAAGTAATCTATCGACATTCTTATTTTTTGCAATAACCTCAATTAATTCGTCCGAAAAATCCCATGGGTTACTACTCACAAAAGATATTTTGTCTATTTTTTTATTGGCCACCTCTTCCAATAATTTGGGAAATTGGCTTTTAAATCTTTTCTTCCCCATATGTACCCACGAATCAGTCTCGAAATCAGATCCATAACTATTTACATTCTGGCCAATCAGTACTACTTCATTAAATCCCTGCGCGATCGCTTTATCTACTTCATCTAATACCGACTTCATCTTTCTTGATATCTCTTTTCCTCGGGCTTTAGGTACGATGCAGTAAGAACAAAAATTATTACAGCCAGTACTAATATTAATCAAAGCTGCGTTCTTTTTATCTCTAATCGGTTCCAAGGTTAAGAACCTTGATATCGGCACCCATTCATCGACTCCTTTTATTTCTTTATTTGCTCCATAAGCACCAACGGCACACCCGGTTACAACAACCCGTTTACCCTTGATATTGTTAATTAATCCATAAGCTCTATTCTCAGCTGATTCACGAACGATACAAGTATTAATCACCACTTCATCAGCCAGATCTATATCATTAGTTGTTTCAAATCCTTTTTCCCAATAATAAGCCTTTATTCTTTCCGAATCAGCTGTGTTTTGGGCACAACCAAAAGTTTTAATAAATACTTTACGAGTTTTTATTGACACTCCATATTTTACCACCCCAGCTAGTAAGGCCAATTCCCAGAGCCAGTAACAACATTGTTGGCCAATAAGTACCGACTGTTGGTAAAGTTTCCCCTCCTCCCTGACCCACCGAATCCCAATCGACGTTCTCAGTTCCCAAAACTAAGGTGAAAGGCACATTTGCCCCATTATTTTCCAAATTGACCCGATGTTCACCGCCGGACAAGGCGCTTACAGGAGTAAAAACCCAATCTCCAGCCGAATCGGCATTAACCTGAAGAGTCACATCATCAATTGTTATGTTAACTGCTTCACCCGGCAAAGCCTCACCTCGAAAAGTTGGTTGCAACCCCGAATACCACCATTTACCACCCTGAATACCATTTGTTTGAACCTCGCCAATTGATTTAAGGTGAAAACCAGAAGCATAAACATCTTTTACTAAAGCAAGAGAACAACACATCATCAACACAAATATTTTCTTCATACAAAAATATAAATCATTTGACACTCGTTTGTCAAAATGCGATAGTTATTCCATGGATGATAACAATCAAAACTCAAACCCTTCTTCGCCCGATTTATCAAGTCAGTACGACGAAATTTTAGAAAAATATTCTCAACAGCTGACTTCAAATACCACCACGCCTGAGGCAACACCACCGCACTCTGAAGCAGTCTCTCCAATTCCCGAATCTCAGCCTGAACCACAACCAGAGCCTGTACTAGATGAGCAAGTATCTTTACCTCCAGTCGAACCAGAACCAATTCAAGAACAAATCTCATTACCTCCCCCACCTTCTATATCCATTGATAGTTCGGTTCCGAGTTTTGAACCAACAATTCTTCCTCCGTCAGACGACCAAGTTCCTCCGTTAATTAAAAAGCCATCAAATTTTTTCAAAATTCTTTTCTTTATTTCACTCCTCATATTTTTGGGTGTCGCCGGGATCATTGCCTACACTATTTTTTTTGCTCCTCCACCAAGAGTTGATTTAACAATCGATTCGACCACCCCAACAATCGCAGTCGAACCTTCTCCTGGGGGTCCAGTCTGCGAATTGAATGATAAAAAGTATCCGGTTGGAGAAACTTTTACCGCCACCGATGGCTGTAACACCTGCACTTGCGATGAAAACCTTATGATTTCTTGTACCGAAAAAACCTGCCCCAAAGTTAGTCCAAGCGAATCAGATTCATCCGGTGAGGTAAGCTCAAAGACCTATTCGGGTAATGGATTCACTTTTTCATACCCCGAGTCAACCAAAGTTTTGGGCGATACAAAACAATCCACATTTACATTAAATTTAGATGGTAAGATTGCCACAATTCATTTTTACAAACTGGCTACCGACTCCTCACTTGATGAAGTCTTTTTCAAGAGGTTAAGTGCCACCGATCCTTTTTCTGTGGCCAAATACGTAACGGTAACTAGTGAAAAAATAAGCGGGGTTGAATTTCGAAAATATGTCCAAGATCCCGAATATTTTAAGCAGCAGCCAGGAGGCCTCAACCACTTTCTCGCATCTGGCAAAGGTTCCGTTATTGAATTCCAATATGCAGAAGTTTCGCAGGATTTTGTCAAAGAGTTAATATCCACACTTAAAGTCAACTAAACTTTAATGAAAACCAAAATTCTACTTTCTATAATTGCCGTTCTCTTTGTCGCAGTTTTGTATCTTCTTTTCCTCAATCTTCAAAAACCATCCACGCCAGTTATCGTAACTCAAACTCCAACTATTATTCCCACTCAAGCAATTGATCCGACGATAGGGTGGAAAACATATACCGACAAAAACTGGAATTATTCGGTGAAATATCCAGCCGATTGGAAAATAGTCTCTTTTCAAAAACCTACTATCGATATCATGCCAGCAAACAGTGACGACCCCAGGCTTGGTTCTATCAGTCTTTCTTTAACTATGAATCAAGAAACACCGGTTGTACCACCATCTTTTACTAACTTCTCAAAAGTCGACCCTTCGTCCTGCGGTAACTCCACTTGGGCTGTTAAAAACAACGAAAATGATTCTTTTGCTTGTTGGAAATACAACCGTGATGTCTGGTTTACAGTCGAATATTCATCTGAAGTAACAAAGGATATTTATTATCAAATTGTCTCTTCTTTTAGATTTAGAGAAATCGAAGAAATGGAAAGACTTTTTGATGCTATCAACAAATCGCTATACACCAACTTAATTAGTGAATCGTCGGTTGATGATTATTTTGTAAACAATATTAAAGTCACTAAAAAAGGGCAGAAGTTAAATTTAACAACAGCAATTACTTCAAAAAATCATATTAACCAAGTTTTTGGTGTTCTTCAAGAATTTGGCCTTATTATTGGTGGTCAATCAGGTGAAGGGGTAACTGATTTTACGAGCAAAATTATGGATTGCAATTTTTATAGTTCTAGTCGGACAAATTCAATTGAACTCTCATGTTCTTATAAATAAAATGAAAAAATCAACATTATTTTTAATTGTTCTCACTTCCATATTCTTCACTTCTACCATTTACCTTCTTTTCCTCAATTTCCAAAAACCAACAGTATCGGCGCCCCAAAACCTCGTTACACCAAGAACTTCCGAGAGTCCATCTTTACCAAAAACTAAATCCTACAAGAATATACAACATAATTTTGAAATTGAGTTTCCTGGTGAATTAGTTTCTACATTTGAGGAATTAAGAAAACCCGACAGTTCTTATCTCCAGACAATCCACTCTCCTGACTATAAGGTTCACACTGAAGAAATGATCTATACAACTGGCGAGTCTTTTTATTATCTAAGCGCAAGTAAAGTATCTTGTTCTAATTTAACGAAAAAACCAGAAGGTAATTTGGCAAAGATACTTAGGTTGGCACCCAATAATGGGTTTGAAATTTTTCAGATTGACGATCCTGTTGTATCAAGATATTCGGCTAAAATTGCGACAAAAAGTCTTCCCGGTGGATATTGTCTGGAAATTTCATGCTACGGAGATAGCGGTTGCGCCGACAATAAAACATCATCGAATTTTGACCAAATCCTCTCTAGTTTTAAATTTTCGAATATTACACCAATAAATGAAACCCCATTTGTGATATCTGAAAGTAACCCAAAATTTAATTTATCTGGCGAAAATGTTTACCAAGGCAACTTAAGTGCGATCTCTTTTAGGTTTAACAAAGCTTTGGATGTTAGCACCCTTAAAAACAATAACGTCGGAGTATTATGGGGAATAAACGATTATGTTCCTAGTGAAATAAGTTACGATAAGAGCACATATACAGTGACACTCTTATTAAAGGAGTCTATACAAGGTGGCAGGTCGACAGTTGTTGTCAAGAACGTTAAAAGCGAATCGAACGAAACTATCAACCCGGTGACATTTAGTATTGACGTTGCGCTAGATTAATCTAATTCTCCCTCTTGCTCTATATATTAATAAGATATATAATTGCCACATTCGGCGAGCGGTTGGAACATAACTCGCTTAGTCCCGCAACTGCGGGATCTTACTCATTAGTAATTTAACTTTCTTCGATGCCTACCGCTAAACGTATCAATTGGGGCGTTACTCGCTCCGGTATTCCCAAACTTGACTTAATTGCCATTCAAAAAGAATCTTGGCAAGAATTTCTCCACCACGAACTCGCAACCACCATCACTTCCATCTCCCCAATCCTCGACTACACTTCCAACAACTGGCAACTTGAACTTGGCGAACTAACCTTTGACCCTATATCCGTTACCCCCGAAATTGCTAAAAGAAAAGGTCTTAACTACACAATTCCTGTCCGAGTAAAAGCCAAATTAACCAACAAAAGAACTGAAGAAGTCCGCGAAGAACACGTCTTTTTCTTAAATCTTCCCACCATGACCGAGCAAGGAACCTTTATTGTCAACGGTATCGAAAGGGGAGTCATTAATCAACTCGTCCGATCTCCTGGTGTTTATTTCACTTCAGAAGTTGACCCATCTACTGGTAAAAATCTTTTTAATGCCGAAATCCGACCTGTCAGAGGTTCTTGGTTGGAATTCTTTATTGGTAAAAAAGATGTTGTGTTTGCCCGTATCGATCGTAAGAAAAAATTTCCTGCCACTATTTTGCTTCGTGCCGCTTGCGGAATGAACGACAAACAGTTGGTTTCTGAATTTTCCGATTATATCAATGGTACGATATCTGCCGACATTACCAAAAATACTGAAGAAGCTATTCTTGAATTTTATCGCAAACTCCGTCCAGGTGAGCCTGTCGTTATGGAAAATGCCGAAAAATTTTTCCATGAAAGGTTTTTTGATATCCGCACCTACGAATTAGGTACCGTCGGTCGATACAAAATCAATAAGAAATTCGGTTTTAAATTTGAAGATACCGACAAAGAAAATTGGGTCATCAAAAAAGAAGATTTAATTGCCACCGTCAAATATCTTATTCAACTTCAAAAAGGTGAGGTTCACCGAATTGATGACATTGATTCACTCGCCAACCGACGTCTTCGCCGTTGTGGAGAAATCGTTTCTCAAGTTGCCATTCGTCCTGCTTTAGCCCGTTTCGAAAGAATGGTCAAAGAGCGCATGAGCTTGATCTCAACCAAAGAACGACCTACTCCCAGCCAGATGATCAACCCTCAACCACTTATCTCTTCATTAAATACTTTCTTCCGTAGCAACCAATTATCTGCCATTCTTGACCAAACTAATCCATTGGCCGAACTTGATCTTCTCCGAAGAGTTACTGTTGTCGGAGTCGGTGGTTTAACTCGAGAAAGAGCAGCCTTTTCAATTCGTGACGTTCATTCTAGTCAATACGGTCGTATCTGTACTGTCCGTTCTCCAGAAGGTCCGAATATCGGTTTGGTTACCTATCTTGCTCTTTATTCCCGAGTTAACAAATATGGTTTTATCGAAGCCCCTTTTAGAAAAGTCATCAAAGACAAATCTAAATTTATCATTGGAGACGATTGTATATTTTTGGATGCCGATGATGAATATGGTAGCCACATTACCCACTTGGGTATCAAAATTAAAGATGGTAATGTTATCGATCAAGCTTGGGTTCCAATTAGAAATCAAGGAGAATTTGCCGAAGGTCCAGTTGAAACTGTCGAATATATCGATCTAGTTCCCAACGAAATCGTCGGTTCATCCGCTTCATTAATTCCTTTTGTTGATCATGATGACGCTACTCGTGCTCTTATGGGCTCGCACATGCAGACACAGGCCGTCCCATTAATACAACCTGAAGCTCCTATTGTTGGCACTGGCATGGAATCTCCTGTTGCATCTTCTATGGGTAGAACTGTTTTAGCTAAAAATGCCGGAAAAGTTATCTTTGCCGATGCATCTACTATAATTATCGACACTGGAAAAGAAAAAGATACCTATAATACCGCCAAATTTGAAAGAACATCTCCATATGGTACTTGTTACAACCAAAAAATTGTTGTTAGCACTGGCGATGTTGTTAAAAAGGGCGACGTTCTTATTGACGGACCTTCTACTGATCATGGTGAATTAGCTATTGGTCGTAATTTATTAGTAGCTTACGCATCTATTGATGGATTATCTTACGAAGATTCATTCTTAATCTCTGATAGATTAGTCAAACAAGATGTTTTAACCAATATTCAAATTTATGAAAATGTTGCGCAAGTTGTTGAAACAAAACTAGGAACCGAGGAATTAACCAAAGATATTCCCAATGTTTCTGAAAACGAATTAGCCAAACTTACTGAAGATGGTATCGTCATGATTGGTGCCACTGTCGGACCAAATGATATTTTAGTCGGTAAAGTCGAGCCTCGTGGAGAAAAAGAATTAACAGCTGAAGAAAGATTACTTCGCGCCATCTTTGGAGAAAAAGCCCGAGAAGTAAAAGACACTTCTCTTCGTGTTGCCAACGGTGAAGGTGGTGTAGTCATTAAGGTTGATGTTCTCGATAAAGAACAGGGTGACGAACTCGATCCAGGTGTTAACAAAATCGTCAAAGTTTATGTTGCCCAAATTCGTCGTATTCAAGAAGGTGACAAAATCGCTGGTCGTCATGGAAACAAAGGAGTTATTTGCCGAATCATGCCAGAATATGACATGCCTCGTCTGGCCGATGGCACTCCTGTCGATTTAGTTATGTCGCCACTTTCAGTTATTGCTCGTATGAATCTTGGTCAAATCCTTGAAGTTACTTTAGCTCACGCTGGGTACAAACTTGACCAAAAATACGCCGTTCCAGTTTTTGAAAAATATTCAGAAGACCGTATTGCCAAAGAGCTTACTCAAGCTGGCCTAAGTGTTGACGGTAAGGTCCAACTTTACGATGGTCGAACTGGCGATGCTTATGATCAAAAAGCGGTTGTCGGTATTGGCTACATTCTCAAACTTGTCCACATGGTCGACGACAAAGTTCATGCCCGTTCTACTGGTCCTTACTCTCTTGTTACCCAACAGCCACTTGGCGGTAAAGCCCGCATGGGAGGACAACGTTTAGGAGAAATGGAAGTTTGGGCCCTAGAAGCTCACCGAGCTGCCCACACTCTCCAGGAAATGTTGACCATAAAATCGGATGATATTGAAGGTCGTACTCATGCATTCCAATCAATTATCAAGGGATTACCAATTCCGGAGCCTGCTATTCCTGAGTCATTTAAAGTTCTTACCAAAGAATTGGCAGGTTTAGCAATTGAAATTTCTCCTGTCGGCGTCAAAGGCGAAGAAGGAGTCCTGGTTCTTTCCGATTCACCAACAATTGATCCTTCAGTTGTTACCCCGGCCCCTGTTGTCGCCTCAGACGACGATCTAGCCAATCTAAATATTAAAGAGGAGGAGGAAAACTAATATGTTCAAATTCAAATCAATTACCGATTTTACCGGTCTAAAAATTAAATTAGCTTCACCCGAGGATATTCTTGCTTGGTCAAGCGGAGAAGTTCTAAAACCTGAAACGATCAACTATCGTTCCTGGAGACCTGAAAAGGATGGATTGTTCTGCGAAAAGATTTTTGGACCATCACGCGATTACGAATGTTATTGCGGAAAGTACAAGAAAATCCGATTCAAAGGAGTCGTCTGCGATAAGTGCGGTGTCGAGGTTACCACCTCCAAGGTTCGTCGTGAACGTATGGGTCATATTAGCTTGGCCGCCCCTGTTACCCACCTTTGGTATCTTCGCAACACCCCATCTCCATTAAGCATCATCTTAGATGTTTCACAAAAAGAGTTGGAATCAGTCGTTTATTTTTCAAAGTACTTGGTAACTGCCGTCAATGATGATCTTCGAAAAGAAGCTCTTGATAATTTATCGTCAAATGCCGCTAAAAGGCTTTCTCAAATTGAAGTTGATACCAAAAAAATGATCGACCTAAGAACCGAGTCGACCAACGATGAGAAAAAAGCATTATCCAAAAAAATCAAAAACAAAGACCAGCTTTTAATTGCTACCGAAGAACGCGAAGTCAAATTAAAACAGGAAATTCAAAAATTAGAAAATAAAGCCACTACCGAGAAAAATCGCATCGAAGGCTTAATGAAATTTTTGGAAGATAAAATTCGTCAAATCGACGTTTTGTCCATTCTTAATGACGAAGAAAGTTTTTACCTTTCTCAATTTAAAGCCGACATTTTCTATGAATGTAAAATGGGCGCTGAAGCAATTTATGAAATTCTTCAAAAACTCGATTTAACCGAAACAATCGTCAATCTCAAGAAAGAATTGGCCAAAACCTCATCCCGAATCAAAAAGAAAAAGATCATGTACAAGATCCGAATCTTAAACGGAATGAATGAAAACGAGATCAGCCCATCATGGATGGTGTTGACCAACGTGCCAGTAATTCCACCAGATCTTCGTCCTATGGTCCAACTAACTGGCGGTCGTTTTGCCACTTCTGATTTAAACGATCTTTACCGACGTTTAATCAACCGCAATAATCGTCTCAAAAAATTACTCAAACTCGGTGCTCCCGAAATTATCTTGCGCAATGAAAAACGCATGCTCCAGGAGTCCGTTGACACCCTTATTGATGCCGCCAAAAGCTCCAAAAATAAGCGCAAATCAACCAAGCGCACCCCTCGTGCCTTGTCCGATCTTCTCCGTGGTAAAAAAGGACGTTTCCGACGTAATTTGCTCGGAAAACGTGTCGACTATTCCGGTCGTTCGGTTATCGTAGTCGGCCCCGATCTCAAACTTAATCAAGTCGGTTTACCAAAAGAAATCGCTCTCGAAATTTATCGTCCTTTCGTCCTTCGAGAATTAATTGCTACCGGACTTGCCGCCAATATTAAAAGTGCCAAGAATTTAATTGATCATCGAGTCACCGAAGTTTATGACATTCTCGAAAGAGTCACCAAGGACTCTTATGTCTTACTCAATCGTGCTCCGACTCTTCACAAACTTTCTATTCAGGCATTCAAACCAATTTTAACCGATGGTTTGGCTATTCGTCTTCATCCTTGCGTCTGTTCCGGCTTCAATGCCGACTTTGACGGCGACCAAATGGGTGTTCATTTGCCCCTTTCAGTTGCCTCACAGCGCGAAGCCAAGAGGTTGATGTTGCCTTCCCACAATTTGCTTAAACCTTCTGATGGTTTGCCAATCTCCATTCCTTCTCAGGAAATGGCAGTTGGTTGTTATTACATCACTTCCGTCCAGGATATTGATTTAGCCAACGAAAAAACCGAAAGTTTTGATGGTCTTACCATTTTCTCTGACGTTGAAGAAGTCGAATTAGCTTATCAATCACAAAAAATTGGTTTACGCGAATTAATCGCTGTCAAAATCAATGGCCAACTAATCAAAACAACTTTCGGACGAATTTGGTTTAACACCATTGTTCCCAAGGAGTTTGGTTACGTCAACGAAGCCATGGCTGGTAAAAAGTCGCTATCTGATTTGTTGATCAAAACTCTAAAAACCGTATCTCGACTTCGAGCAGTTCGTTTAATCGACGATCTCAAAGAAATTGGTTTCAAGGGCTTCACCTTATCCGGAATTTCTCTTTCCATGGCCGACTGCGGTTATCTTCCCGGTAAAGAAGGCATTATCAATGCCGCCGACAAAAGAATCGCTGAAATTGAGGACAATTACAAAATGGGGCTCATTTCTCTCGAAGAGAAGAAACGACTCTCCCAAAGTATTTGGATGGAAATCACCGAAGATATTGCCGAAAAAACTTGGGCAACTCTTGACACTGATTCTCCAATCCGTATCGTTGCCGCCGCAGGTATCAAACGTGCTTCCAAAGATCAAATCAAACAGCTTTCCGGTATGAGAGGACTTATGGTCGATCCTATGGGACGAATAGTTCCATTGCCAACCAAGTCTAATTTCCGTGAAGGTCTTTCAGTGTTCGAATATATCACTGGAGCCAGAGGAACAAGAAAAGGTTTGGCCGACACCGCTTTGCGTACTGCTGATGCTGGTTATTTGACCCGACGTCTCGTTGACGCCGCTCATGTTGCCATCATTCGACAAGATGATTGTGAAACTACCAAGTTCATCACCATCGAACGCAACGAAAAAGGTCGTGAACGATATTTCGGTCGCCGAATCATGGGCCGAGTTGTCGCCAACGATTTAATCAATCCGGTAACCAAATCGATATTGGTCGCCAAGAATCATCTAATCGATGACGAAATGGTCACTGTAATCGAAGGTATTCCCGAGATTACTTCAGTCGACGTTCGCTCACCTTTAACCTGTAAAGCCAAACACGGTCTTTGTGCCAAGTGTTACGGTTGGGATTTGTCCAATCGCCGACTTGTCCACATTGGCGTTCCAGTTGGAGTTGTTGCCGCTCAATCAGTCGGTGAACCTGGTACTCAGCTAACCCTTCGTACCAAACACACCGGAGGAGTCTTAGGAGTCGACGTTACTCAAGGTTTACCCCGTGTTCAGGAATTATTTGAAGTTCGAACTCCCAAAGTTCCTTCTCCAATTGCTGAAGTTTCCGGTAAATTGAGAATCAAAGAAACAATTGATGGTTACGAAATTAAGTTAACCGGTAAGGACGACAATAATGTCGAAAAAACCGTCACTTATTTACTTCCCACCAATGTCACTTTGTTAGTCAACGATGGCGATTTAGTTGCTGCTGGAACTCAATTATGTTCTGGTTCACTTGATGTCCGTCAAATTATGGATGTCAAAGGAATTGAGGCTGCTCAAAAATATTTGATCAATTCGATTCAAGGTGTTTACGAATCACAAGGAATTTCGGTTCACGACAAACACGTTGAAGTCATGGTCAAAGAAATGAGCGACAAACTCAAGATTGAAGATCCGGGCGACAGCAACTTCCTTTATGGTCAAGTTGTCACTCGAGCTCTTTATCAAGATGAAAATGACAAAATCAAAGCCAAAGATGGTAAACCAGCCAAAGGCAAGAAAGTCCTTCTTGGTCTTATCCAAGCTGCTCTTACCACCGGTTCTTGGTTATCTGCCTCATCCTTCCAGCAAACAACTAGTGTTTTGACTGAAAGTTCACTTCTCGCCGAAGTCGATGGCTTGATTGGCCTCAAAGAAAATGTTATTATCGGACGTCTTATCCCAGTGGGTAAAAATCAAAATGCCAACATTTAATCAATTAATCAAAAAAGGTCGAACCAAACGAAGGTTAAAATTACGTACCGGAGCTCTCCGTAATAATTTTAATTCTATTAAAAATCGTTCAGTTGAAACCAACAACCCTTTCAAAAAAGGTGTTGTTACCGTTGTTAAAACCATGACCCCGAAGAAACCTCATTCGGCTCTTCGTAAAGTTTGCCGTGTCAAACTCAGTAACCGTACTTCAGTTACTGCCTATATTCCTGGTATTGGTCACAACTTGGCCGAACACGGTATCGTTTCCATCCGCGGAGGTCGCGTCCGAGACCTTCCGGGTGTTCGTTACCACGTTCTTCGCGGCAAATACGATGCTAGTGCTGTGGCTGGCCGATTACAATCTCGCAGCAAATACGGAGCTAAGCGTCCTGCCAAAGCCTCTGCCTAGCTTGCAACTTTATAACTTTTAACTTTATAACTAAATAATATGTCACGCAAAGGTCAAAGCAAACCAAGAACCATTGTACTCGATTCCGTTTACAGTAGTCACACCATTAGCAAGCTAATCAACTATGCCATGAAAAACGGTCTTAAGGCTGTTTCTCAAAAACAAGTTTATCAAGCTCTCGATATTATCAAAAAAGAAACCAAAACTGATGATGTCATGGTCACAGTCGAACAAGCTCTCGATAATATCAAGCCCAAAGTCGAAGTCCGCCCCAAAAGAATTGGTGGAGCTGTCTACCAAGTCCCAGCCCCAGTTCGTGGATCACGACAATTATCACTTGCCATTCGTTGGTTGGTCACCAGTTCTCGCAAATTAAGCAGCAAACAATTCCATTCATTCGGCGAAAAATTAGCTACCGAGCTCCTTTCTGCCCTTAAAAACGAAGGTTCCTCAGTTGCCAAACGAGCCGAAGTTGAAAAAATGGCCGAAGCCAATCGAGCCTTTTCCCACCTTCGCTGGTAATTTGTGCTAACATTAATCACATGCTATTTCGTTCACCAAAAGTCGTTCTTTGGCCTCGTCAAGGATCTTTAGAAATCTATATTGATCAAAAAGAGAACAATACCCACACCCTCGAACTCGATTTATTCTCTAACCTTGATTCGGCTCAAGTTCAGTCTTTTAACACTTTTTTATCTCAAAATAAAATCTCCCTCGTCGATATTCTCATTCCCGACGATGTTATTTTGACCAAATCATTTCTTTACGACACTCAAATTACCTCAATTGAAAAAAAGGAAGTCGTCGGTCTGGCCGAAAGTTTTGTTCCTTTCAAAATCAATCCCGAGTCTCTCGATTTTAACCTTGTCCAAACACCCGACAAAACAATTATCCAATCGCGAATCTATGAACATGCCAAAATTACCCAACTTAGGGCAAATCTGGCCAACAGTACCCTCAAGAATTACAATTTAATCTCAGTATCTTCTGCCATTTCTAAGGTCATTTCTTCTGGCCATACTGGCGAGTATTTTTTCCTTTACCCTCTCAATCCCCACGAATCAACTTTGATTTTATCAAAAGGGGATTCGGTCTATCTCACCGCCAATTTTAAGAACAATGCCCTGGAAATTCAAAAAATAATCAACTATTCCAAACTTTACTTTACTTCCACCACCAACCATCTCTATCACCCTGAAGACGATCAACTCAACATTGCCACAACATCCGACATTACTAAGTCTACTTACCGACAATCCGACTATGCTTTAAAATTTAAACGTCCTTCAAACTTTCCCTTACCAGTTTTAGGCTGTATAATAAACCCATCTATGGAAAATAATATCGGAACCCCCAAAAAGAATCTCTTACCATTAGTCGCTGTTTTTGTTGTCACTGCGGCCATTGCCTCAGTTGTTATTTGGTACGTTTTGTCCAACAACTCTTCTGGTCTCGAAAACCCAGGTGGATCAAGTCCTTCACCCACGGTTGTTGAGCAAACTCCGGTTCCAACCGAAGAGCCCACTCCTGCACCTGTCGCTGAAATCAGCAAGAAACTCAAAATCCAAGTTCTCAATGCCACCGATATCAACGGCCAGGCCGCTACTCTAAAAGAAAGATTAGTTAAGTTAGGCTTTACCAGCGTCACTGTTGGCAATTCCACCGAAACTGCTACTGCCAATGTCATCAAAGCTAAAGCTGAATCAGCTACTGCCTCGGCCTATTTCAATCAAAATCTTTTGGGCTTTTTTGACGATGCCACCAGTGAAGTTTTACCAGCCAATTCAACCTACGATGTAGTCTTCGTCATCGGTGAAAAACTTGGCACTGCCGCTGCTCCAACTGTCGCTCCCACTGTCAAAGCCACCCCAACTACTGCCGAGGAAGAATAGCATGACTCTCCACTACGAAATTCTACTCAATGGAGAGCGCGTTTCTGAGCGTTATATTTTACCAACAGGCCAACTAATGGCCAGCATTCGCTTTAGACCCGTAACTAAAATATTTTTCTCTATAAAGGATGTCGATATTCAAACAGGGGGTGTTACCGCATATTTTGTTGAAAGAACTGATCGGGGAGAAACCGTTGATGTCAATGCTAGTATGCTTGGTGCCCGCGTAGCGTTAGTGGATCAAGATCAATATATTCGGCTCAATCGAGAAACGAGAGATGGCAACATTTATCAAGCTATGATTACTCATATTCCCGATTCTACCGAAGAAGAATAGCCTTCACCATCTTTTCCGCTTCGCGAACCGCATAATTAATCCCCCTATCTTCCGGATATATCTGCGCGAAGTTCGCAAGATATACATTTTCTCCCAACTTTCTACTTGGCACTTTATACTTTCTACTCACTATATGTTGCGCATTCTTAAATCTATTCACCCACACCTCATCCGGTTTTTCAAAATTCGGATAAATCTTTTTTAGGTAATCAAAAAACTCTTTTTCAATTTCCCCGTCACTCATCGCAAAATATCTGTGATCATGTGGCACATAAGTCCCCAAATAATATACATGTTTATTTCCATATTGAGTACTAGGTACTAGGTTAGTATGTTGGATAAAAGCCAAGAAAGGGGACTTAGGATCGTTTATATTATGCCAATAGTACTTTGACAAATTTTGTTTTGTGGAAAACACCACATTTATCGCTCCCAAATACTCCACCTCTTTACTCGGTCCAGTATAAATTGTAGGGGTTTCGCTAGCCGAAACCCTATATTCTGTTTGCAAATGTATCTTCCCTCCTAATTTCTTGATTCTAGTTTCTAGTTTCTCAATTATCTGTTGAAACCCTCCCTCCATATACCCCAACTTTCCATCAGAATTTGCCCTAGTATGAATCCTCGCCCACAACCAAGCCATACTAATATCCTTGTAATAATCGTGAAACTTTCCCTTTAGTAGTGGTTCCCATATCACTTTATATCCCTTTTCTCCACAATATTTTTTCATCCAATCAACTGCCGTAATATTTTCATATTTTTGCCAATCGTTATCTTTTTCCAACCATATCTTAACCAACCCCAACCGAATTTTGGAAATAAAATCTAACGGTTCAAATTTCAGCAAATCAACCGGCCCCATGAATGGGTACATCTTATCTTGATAATACAAAGCCGTTTTTTCTGGATACCATTTTAATCTGTTCTGCAGACCCAATTCTTTGATCAAATCGATAATATATTTATCGGTTTGAAAAATATGATGATAAGCCTTTTCAATATTTGTCCCGTTTATTCTAAAACCAGCCAACAATCCTCCCGCCGTTTTCCCTTTTTCGTATATTTCCACTTTAAATCCTTTTTGAAGTAGTCTGTATGCCATCACCAATCCCGTCATCCCCGCCCCGACGATTACTATCTTCTTCTTTTCCATTCCCAATTATACGACAATTAAGCAGTTTGACCCTTGCCCTGCTTCGCCAGCACAAAACCTCTTTTTCATGATATGATATTTCCACTATGAAATGGGCTTTTAGTGCCCATTTTTGTTTATTAATTAAAAAAATAAAAATTTCAATTCGTAATTCGTAATTGATAATTCGTAATTAATTTGTATGGCCGACGCTATTAAGATCACCAAAACCCGCGATGTTCCTATGGACAAAGTCCGTAACATCGGTATTATTGCCCATATTGACGGCGGTAAAACTACCACCACCGAACGTATCCTTTTTTATACCGGTAAAATCCACAAAATAGGTTCGGTCGACGAAGGAACCACCACTACCGATTCCATGGCTCAAGAGCGCGAAAGGGGAATTACCATCCAATCCGCATGTATCACCACTTTTTGGCACGATTATCGTATCAACATCATCGACACCCCCGGCCACGTCGACTTCACTGCCGAAGTCGAACGCTCACTTCGCGTTCTCGATGGCGCTATCATGATTTTTGACGGTAATGCTGGTGTTCAAGCTCAATCCGAAACTGTCTGGCGACAAGCCGATAAGTACAAAGTTCCACGTCTCGCTTTCGTCAACAAGATGGACAAAGTTGGTGCATCTTACCAAGGAACTCTCGATTCCATTACCGCCAAATTACGTTGTCCAATCATCCCCATGGTTCTCCCAATCGGTGAAGAGCATGATTTTATGGGTGTCATTGACCTCATGAACATGAAAATGGTCGTCTACGATAAGGACGAATCAGGCATGGAATTCACTACCAAAGATGTTGATGAAAATTATCTTGAAGCCGCCAAAAAAGCCCGTGCTGTCATGGTCGAAAAAATCGCCGGTGAGGATGAAACTCTCATGGAAAAATTCCTCAATGATGAGGAAATTTCCGTCCCAGAACTCAAAAAAGCTCTTCGTCACGCTGTCATTAACCTAAAACTTTTCCCAGTTTTCTGCGGTGCCGCTTGGAGAAACAAAGGTATCCATCCAATTCTCGATGCCATCGTCGATTACTTACCTTCTCCCATGGACTTACCTCCAATCGAAGGCTTTGACGTTGTTTCTGGCGAAGTAATCACTCGTAAATCCGACAAAAGTGACTATTTTTCCGGTCTTCTTTTCAAAGTCCAATCTGACCCCCACGTCGGTACTCTCTCCTACATCCGTGTCTATTCAGGTGTTCTAAAAGCTGGTGTCGAGGTCTACAACGTCACCCGTCAAAAATCCGAAAGAATCGGTCGTCTTTTGTTAATGCATGCCGACAAGCGCGAAGGTATCGAAGAAGGTTATGCTGGTGAAATTATTGCCTGTATTGGTCTAAAAGAATCCTATACTGGTGACACTCTCGCCGATCGCGAACATCCCATTTCTTTGTCCCCAATCCAATTCCCTGACCCGGTTATTTCGCTTTCAATTGAACCCGAAACTGCCGATGATCAGGAAAAAATGTCTGTTGCCTTAAACCGACTATCGCTAGAAGATCCTACTTTCAAAGTCACCTACAACCAAGAAACCGGTCAAACAATCATTGCCGGTATGGGTGAACTTTATCTGGAAATCATCGTCGATCGTCTTAAGCGTGAGTTTGGCGTCAATGTCAAAACCGGTACCCCACAGGTAGCGTATCGTGAAACTGTTTCCATTAATTCCGATGGTGAGGGTAAGTACATTCACCAATCCGGAGGTCATGGACAATACGGTCATTGCAAAATCCATCTCGAACCAAAAACCCGCGGTGAAGGTATCGAATTCGTCAACGGAGTCAAAGGAGGAGCCATTCCTAGCAACTTTATTCCTGCTATCGAAAAGGGTGTCCGCGAAACTTTGTTAAAAGGTATTATCGCCGGTTACCCCTGTGTCGATGTCAAAGTCACTGTTTATGACGGAACCTACCACGATGTTGATTCGTCCGAAATGTCATTCAAACTTGCCGGTGCCTACGCCATCAAGGATGCTTTCGCTTTAGGTGCACCACAAGTGCTCGAACCTATCATGAAAATGGAGGTAGCCACTCCTTCCGAATTCTTAGGTACAGTCATTGGTGACCTTTCTTCTCGCCGAGGTCAAATTGGCGGAACCACTGAGTCTTTTGGTTTTACTACTATTAATGCTCTTATTCCTTTGGAAGCTGTTCGTGGATACGCTACTGTTATCCGATCACTTACCCAAGGCCGAGGATCATTCTACATGGAACCTTCGCACTACGATCCAGTTCCATCTGTCATCCAAGCTCAGTTGACCACCAAGTTTTCCAATCCCAACGCAAAATAGTAATAAATTGTGAAATTCTGTAGAGACCCGCCCCGGCGGGTCTCTAACGTTTTGTGGTATAAATTAGATAATGTCAACAATAGATTCATCCGCCCAAACCAATTCTGAAGTATTAAAATCACCAGCCCTTAAAGCTGTCGACAGAGTAAAGCAAATCTACGCTACTGGCCAAGCATATGACAGAAAACTTAGCGAGATTACTGCCCAGAATAAAATTCTTCAAGAAAAAAATTTGGATCCAGAGCCAATCCCTCCACAGCCCGAGGAATATCCACTTTTTAAATTATTAAGTGAACAAGAAGCAAATTATAACAATCAAGTACGCCCCTTATTATCAACGATCCAGCGGGGAGCGGACCCGAGGAATTCGCTCGGTATGCCGTTCAACCAAGAGGAAGCTGAATCCAAAGTACAACAAGCCAAAGATGATGTGTCCAGTTTAATTGACAAGGTTGGTGAATATGATGATCCAGAGACCAAAGATTTAGTCGCCGTAGTCCGAGCCAAGGCTTTGTTGGCGGCTGCTTGGGACAGGTATGATGGCAATCCAGAAATTCGAACACAAATTATCAAAAATTATCCTGAATCCCTTTCCTTCTTTTCTAATAACTGTGCTGAAATGATTGATCGATTCGAGTATTCATCAATCGAGAATCTCATCCCAGATGATAAATTTGTTGCCGAAGTTTTAAGAAACGTCGCGCTTGGCAATGCATCTCTATCACCCGAACTTATGGCCAAAGCCGAATTCTTCTGGTACGAAACCAAGGGTCGTGAGCTTTTTCAAACCGTTCATGGAAAACGAGATAAAATCGAAATTCCCGTACTTCAAAAGCTTTGCAGTCTCAATAATCTTCCGGCGAATCTCGGCCCTCAATCAATGGATCAAGGTTCCTGGACCATGATTTGTCGATTAGCCGAACACGCGGGCAAAATGTACGACCAAGGTGACAGCTCTCCCGACACCGTTCGCTTGCAAGCCGTGTTGGTTGGCTATGTCAAAGGTCTTATGGCATCTGCCAATCCAAATATAAAAAATGGCGAAGCCAAAGGCAAGGATCCGGCAGAACTATATAACAACGCCTACGCGTTAATGACCTATCTTGTTGGCGAAAAGACTACAATGTTAGATTGTAACCACAAAGATCAATCCAAAAGACGTCCACTATTCCAAACAGAGCTAAGTCGTGTACATTTAAACGAAAGAAACTTGTCAGGCAATTACCGTGGAGTAGGAGCTAATCTCTATGAACATGACCAAAAGATCAAAAATATACGATACCAAGCCGAAGTCGAAGAAAATAAAAAAAATCGCCAAGCCGAACAAGAGCAAGCCGAACAAGCCAAGGCCGCTCAAGAAGCCGCCAAAGCGGCTGTGCTAGCTGAATCAATAAGGGTATTTAGGTCTGAACAAGTCCAAGGAATTCTTGATAGATTTAATCTTTCCGATGCTTTCAGCTCAGCAAATCAAGCGTTCCAAGAAGTCAACAGATTGGTAACTTCAGGGGAAATTACCAAGGATCAAGGTAATTTTGCCAGTGAAGTGGTAAGGGAAATTTATAATTTCAGTAAACCGGACCAGGGCATTCTTGTCAGAAGCACTACCACCGTGGTTGATAAGAAGGGATTATTTGGTTTTGGCAAACACACCCGCGAAGAACCAGTTTATTTTTCCAACTACAAAGAAATAGATCAGAAACTCGACACTCTAAACGCCAAAGGAAAGCTCACTCAAGAGGAGGAATCCCAAAAACTCGCTCTCGAATATTACAGAAGAATGTCTGATTCTGGTCAGCAATAAGGTTATACTTCTCTATTGACCCTATTTGCCGATCGTTTCACTACTGAATCTGCTCGCCTAAAAACCATGATTACTCATCTCCCGGAATTTATCACATCACCATCTGCACTGTTCATCACAATAAATTCTTTGGAAAAATTACAAATGGTCAAATTGAATTATCAAAAAGGGGAATAATTGCCAAACAAGAATTATTAAAAACATTTCAAATACGTAAAAATATCAAATTACATGAATACGTCATTATGCCCAATCACGTACATTTGTTGGTGGAGATAATCAAAACCAATAACAAGAATTCGGGTAGAGACGTTCTGCAGAACGTCTCTACAAATATTCTCGGTGTCTCTAGACAAAGTTATTTTTCATCAATCTCACCCAAAAGAAATTCGATTTCGAATATTATAAAAATGTACAAATCCTCCGTCACTCGTCTTATCAATCCCCACGCTATTTTCTTCGCCTGGCAACCTAGATTTTACGACGAATTGATCAAAGATCAAAAACAATTTGAGATTATCAAACGCTATATTCAAAATAATCCCGTAAACTGGCAGAAAGACAAATTTTATCAATAATACCGTGTAGAGACGTAGCGTGCTACGTCTCTACATAAATAACATATATATAACCCGTCTCAGCAAATACAACCCCCCCCCACGTCTCTACTACCAAATAAGTAGACCTTCCCATCCCTCTTGAAAATATAAGAAAAAAGACTTATAATACAATCTTATGACAATAGAATATTTAATCGATGAATCAAGAGAGGCCTATGAACAATTTGGAGAGATTCGGATATTTAATGTAAGAAAAGTTACCTCCCGTGAGCCTTTTGACGCTTATCGAACTCTAAAAGATGATGAGCGCCATATAATTCATTCTCCTGAGGATCCAACTCTACCCTCATTAATTATCCCTAATTCTGAACTAATGGTCAGGAATCCAAAAAAAAGCAAACTAACTAAAGTGAATATGAGTAGTGTTAACACTGTTTATAGACTACCTCAAGGCTATTTTGAGTTAACCTTGATAAATCGTAGAACTAAACGCGTTGCCCGCAAGATCTCTGGTTTTAATCTCAACGAATAAGCTTTTTCATCTCTATTTTCATAATTTCCCCCAAATCCGACACATTATGATATATTTCCACTATGAGCATCAGAGATCTTCAAATTGAAACTATTCGACCTACGTATACCGAAATAACACGTATAAAAAAATTAAGTGGGACTATTCTTACTGATATGGGGATAAGAATTGAAGCTCCGGACATAAGTGGTCGCGTATATAAACACACAATTATTATGAGCATTAGTCCAGATACTCGAGCCCATCTACTTTCCTCCGCCAACTCGTATGTACAAGAGTCCGACGAAAATGGACTTTTCTTACTAATAGAACCAGAAAAAGGTTTTTTTAGAGTAAGTCTAAAAATGCTTGAGCACAATCAAGAAATTGGTCATGTAATTCAGGGTATTAATCTAAATCAACAACCCAGACGAAGATTTTAATTTTCCCCACTTTATCTCTTGCAAACGTCAAATTAGCCTGTTACAATCTTAAAGCGTTTTTCGCAATACATTATTGTTAAATATTCGTCCGACAGTTGCATCGGACACAAAAAACATTAAAAAAATGGCTGACACTTTTCAAAGAACCAAACCTCATGTCAACGTCGGTACTATTGGCCACGTCGATCATGGTAAAACTACTCTTTCTGCTGCTATTGCCAAAGTTCAAGGCAATCCAAAATCCTATGCTGATATTGCAAAGGGCGGAACTGTTCGTGATGCTTCCAAAATCGTTACCATTGCTATTTCACATCTAGAATACGAGTCTGAAGCTCGTCACTATGCTCACATCGACTGCCCTGGTCATGCTGACTATGTTAAGAACATGATTACCGGTGCCGCTCAAATGGACGGTGCTATTCTCGTTGTTTCTGCTCCGGATGGTCCAATGCCTCAAACTCGTGAGCACGTTCTTCTTGCCAAACAAGTTAACGTTCCTGCTCTCGTAGTTTTCTTAAACAAAGTCGATTTAGTCACTGATCCTGAATTCTTAGATCTAGTCGAAATGGAAATTCGCGATTTGTTAACCAAATACGGATTCCCCGGCGAAGAAACTCCAATTATCCGTGGATCTGCTCTAAAAGCTCTCAATGGTGATGCCGATGGTGTCGAATCTATTAACAAATTAATGGAAGCTCTCGATACTTATATCCCCGAACCAAAAAGAGAACTAGATCAACCTTTCCTCATGCCTATTGAAGATGTTTTCTCGATCAAAGGCCGTGGAACTGTTGCTACCGGAAGAATTTCCCGAGGTATCGTCAAAATCAACGATGAAGTTGAAATTGTCGGTCTAACTGCCACCAAAAAAGTCGTCGTTACCGGAGTCGAAATGTTCCACAAACAACTCGACCAAGGTCAAGCAGGTGACAATGTTGGTATCTTACTCCGCGGTGTCGAAAAAGATGACATCGAAAGGGGTCAAGTACTCGCCAAAACTGGCACCATTACTCCACACACTCAATTCAAAGCACAAGTTCTTCTCCTTAAAAAAGAAGAAGGTGGTCGACACACCCCCATCTTCACCGGTTATCGTCCCCAAGTATTCATGGGAACCACCGATGTTACTGGCGACGTTGCCTTACCAGAAGGTATGGAAATGATTATGCCAGGTGATAATGCCGAAGTTACTATTACTCTCATCAAACCAGTCGCTATGGAGAAAGGTCAACGCTTCGCTTTCCGCGAAGGTGGACTTACTGTAGGAGCTGGATCTATCGTCGAAATTATTAAATAAATGAACTTGTGTAAGGGCGCCCCGGTGAACACCGGGACGCCCTACATTTCGCAAATCGCACCTTAAACAATATGACCAAAGGTAATCGTATCAGAATAAAACTAAAATCATTCGATCATCGAATCATCGATGAGGCAGCTGTCAAGATTATTCAAGCTGCTGTTACCGCTGGTGCTACTGTTCAGGGCCCGATTCCTCTTCCCACAACTAAAAAAATCATTACTGTTCTCACTTCTCCTCACACCGACAAGAATGCCCGTGATCATTTTGAAATCCGCACTCACCGTCGTTTAATTGATATTTCCAATACAAGTTTAAGAACTGTTGACAGTCTTCAGCACCTCGATCTTCCTTCTGGTGTTGAAATTGAAGTCAAAATGTAATTATGATCAACGGATATATTGCCAAAAAAGTTGGAATGACCCAAATTTTTACCCCAGAAGGTAAAAAGATTTCGGTCACCAAATTAATGGCCCCTACTCTCACTGTCACTCAAATCAAAACATCCGAAACTAAGGACAAATATTCTGCTATCCAATTTGCTTATGGTACTCGTAAACGATTAAATTCTGCCATCAAAGGCAAAATGTCAAAATTAAAATTAGACATTACCCCCAGCAATTTTGTCGAATTCAAATTAAAAGCCGATGCTACTCTCGCTTTAGGCGACCAAATCGAAGTTTCCCAAGTATTTAATCCTGGCGATAAAATCGATGTTACTGGAACTTCCAAAGGACATGGTTTTGCTGGTGTAATCAAACGTTGGGGCTTCCGCCGTCAACCAGTCTCTGGTGGTCAATCCGACCGGGTTCGTGCTCCAGGTTCAATTGGTGCTCAAACTCCAGGTAAAGTTTTGAAAGGTAAAAAAATGCCAGGTCATTTTGGTAACAAAACCCGAACTGTCACTTCACTCAAAATCTATTCTATTAATCCTGAAACCCGAGAAATCTTAGTCACCGGCTCAGTTCCTGGTGCCATCAATTCATATATGACGTTAATAGTCTCCAAGCACCAAAGAGTATAAATAATATGGTCAAAGCAACTATCAAATCAACACCAGCTCCAAAAGTCAAAAAAACTACCAAAGTAGTTTCCGGTGTCAAAGCTCCACTTTTCAACATCAAAGCCGAAAGTTTAGGTGATTATTCATTGCCAAAAACTGTTTTCGATGTCACCGTTGATCCAAAAACCATTGCAGTTGCTCTACGAGTCTTCAAATCTAATCAGCGAACTGCCAACCCGGTTGTCAAAGGCCGAGGCGATGTAGGTGGAACAACCAAGAAAATGTGGGCTCAAAAAGGTACTGGTCGTGCTCGTCACGGTAGTGCCAAAGCTCCTCAATTTGTTGGTGGAGGTAGTGCTCATGGTCCAGTCGGTAATCAAAATTTTGAAAAGAAAATCAACAAAAAAGTAAAAACCTTAGTTTTCAACGGAATTCTTTCTCAATTTGCCAAAAACGAATCAATTATCGTCATCGATCAATTTCAAGATTTGCTTCCCAAAACCAAAGAAGCTTGGAAATTTGTCGATGCTCTAGAAAAATCCAACAAAACCCTTGCTAATTCCAAGAAAATTGGCATAATAACCAATGCTCCTCTCCAGAATGTAAAAAGAGCTTTCGGCAACATTCCCGGGTTAAACTATTTTTCCCTAAAATCGTTAAATTATATGGAATTAGCCAACCAAAACTTTTTAATATTTAGCGCCACCGCCGTCGAAGAGTTGGCAAAATAATATGGCATCACTCAACAACATTATTATCGCTCCAGTCGTTACCGAAAAATCCTACGCTCTTCAAGAGTCGGGTTATTTTTCATTCTGGGTTACTTCTGCTTCCAACAAATATCAAATTGCAACTGCCTTCAACACCATTTACGGCCACAAACCAATTTCGGTCAATATCCTCAATATCAAAGGTAAAACCAAAACCAATTGGAAAAATCGCCAAACGATCAACAAATCCGATCGTAAAAAAGCCATTATCTTTATTGGCAAAGATAAAAAAATTGAAAGTCTAAAATTAAATACCAAATAAAATGATCAAACTTAAATCACTTTTAACCATCAAGAAAAAACAAAGCGGTCGTGATTCTCAAGGTCATGTTTCCGTTCGTCATCGCGGTGGTGAACAAAAACGATACATCCGTGAAATCGATTGGAAAAGAGCCAAAATGGATGTTACCGCCAAAGTAGTCTCTATTGACTATGATCCTGGCCGAACCGCCGATATCGCTCTTCTTTGTTACGAAGACGGTGCCAAATCCTATATCTTAGCTACTTCCGAATTAAAAGTTGGCGACTCTGTAATTTGTAGTGCCAACGCTCCTATCAAAGAAGGCAACCGTCTCGAACTTCGCAACATCCCAATTGGTGTCCCTATCAACTGCGTTGAATTTCAACCCGGTTCAGGTGGCCAATTAATCAAAAGCGCTGGATCAGCCGGATTTGTCCAATCAATCGATGGTGACAAAGCTCAAGTCAAATTACCATCAGGGGAAATCAGAATCTTTTCTGCTTCCTGCAAAGCAACCATTGGCCAAGTCAACAATTCCGATCATTTCAACCAAAAATTGAAAAAAGCCGGTGATTCTCGTCACCGAGGTATTCGTCCAACCGTTCGAGGTGTCGCTCAGAATCCTCATTCACATCCACACGGAGGTGGAGAAGGTAAGTCCTCAATTGGTATGAATCCGAAAACACCATGGGGTCGTCCAGCTATGGGCAAGCGTACTCGCAAACTTAAAAACAAATCTAACAAGTTAATCGTTAAAAGGAGAAAGAAGTAATGTCAAGATCATCCAAAAAAGGACCATATATCGATCCCCGTCTAGTTGAAAAATTAGGTAAAGTCACTGGTCCGGTCAATACTTATTCTCGCAAAAGCCAAATTGCTCCCGAATTTGTCGGACGAACTATCAATGTCCACAACGGTCGCAAATTTATTGCCGTATTCATTACTGAAGACATGGTTGGCCATCACTTGGGCGAATTTGCCTTAAGTAGAACCTTCAAAGGTCATGGTCGTATCGTTAAAAGAGTTCTTGAAAAAACATAATCTATGGCTACTAAAATTACTAAAAAAGTTACACCAGTCAAAAAAGTCGAAGTTGTCAAAGAAGTTGCTCCAGTCATTAAGGCAGAAAGAGTCAAACTTAATTTCTCTCACTCTAACTTAAAAATCTCTCCCCGCAAACTTCGACTTTTAGCCAACGATGTCAAAAAGTTGTCTCCTTCCGATGTCGTTACCAAGCTAAAATTTGTCAATAGCAATGCTTCTCGTTTACTACTCACCGTTCTCAAAAACGCCATTGCCAACGCTACTGTCAAAAAACTATTAGCCGATAGCCTCAAGTTCGAAGAAATTCGAGTCGACGAGGGTAGTAAAATCAAAAGAATGGACAAATCCCATGGTTCTCGCTTCGCCAGAGGTGTCATCATGAAACGCCACAGTCGTCTTTTAATCGTTTTATCTGGTACAATACAAAGTTAAAAAAATTATTACTTTATAACTTTATAAACTTTATACTTTATAACTAAATAATGGGTCAAAAAGTAAATCCAATTGGTTTTAGGTTAGAAACAGGCAAAAACTCTCCCGAGTGGTTATCATCCTGGTATGCTGACAAGAAAAAATACCCTCAATACCTTTTAGAGGATAAAAAAATCCGTGATTTTCTCCAGAAAAAATTAAGTGCTGCCGGAATCGTCACTATCCGCATCGAAAGATCCGTCAAAAAATTAAAACTCTTATTAGTCGTTTCTCGCCCAGGTTTAGTTATCGGCCGAGGTGGTCAGGAATTGACCAATATCAAAAAAGAAGTTCTTAGAATTCTTCCCAAAACCGACGGCAAACAAAACGTTGACATCCAAGTTGAAGAATTCAAACATGCTGATTTATCAGCCAAATTAATTGCCGAAAAAATAGCCTTTCAATTAGCCAAAAGAATGCCTTATCGTCGAGTTGTTCTTTCCTCAATGGAAAGATCAATGAGTTCCGGTGCCAAGGGTATCAAAGTCATTCTTGGTGGACGTATCAATGGAGCCGAAATCTCCCGCCGCGAGAAATTCTCTCAAGGTAAAGTTCCTTTATCTACCATCAGGTCAAAAATTGATTATGCCGAGTGTCCTTCGTTGACCCGCTCCGGCTACATCGGAGTTAAAGTTTATTTATGTCTTCTCTAAACTTATTACTTTCTACTTTATAACTTTATAACTTAATCATGTTACAACCATCACGAACCAAATACCGCAAAGCATTCCGTGGCCGAATGAGAGGTCTCTCAGCTGGTCACCAAGTAAGCTTTGGTGAATTTGGCCTAAAATCCGAAGAATGTGGTTGGTTAACCGCCAATCAAATTGAAGCCGCCCGACGTTCTATTGCCCATTCCACCAAAAGAAATGGTCGCATGTGGGTTCGCGTATTTCCCGACAAACCTTTTACCAAAAAAGGCGAGGGGACTATGGGAGCTGGTAAAGGTGACGTCAAAGGTTATGTCTGTGTTGTCAAGCCAGGTCGAGTCATGTTTGAAATTGCCGGAGTTACCGAAGTCGAAGCTCGCGAAGCCCTACGTTTAGCCAGCGCCAAATTACCGGTTGTTTCCAAAGTAGTTAAGAAACTTTAACCCTTTTTTTTATGAAAAAAACTGATAAAATCTCCTATCAACAGAAGCCAATCGAAGAACTTCAAAAACTTCTTCTCGAAGCTCAAAAGAAATTGGTCGAAAACAAAGCCAAACTCAAAACCGGCAATCTAAAAGATACTTCTGTTTTCAAAAAATTAAAATTCGAGATATCCTTAATCTCGACTCTATTAAAACAAAATGGTTAAAACACAAGCTACTAATACCGGTAAAACTTTTTCTGGGGTTGTCGTCTCCGACAAAATGACCAACACCATTATTATCTCTCTTGCCTACAAATCTCGCCACCCAATTTACAAAAAAATCGTTAAAAAGAATAAAAAAATCTATTCCGAGAACAATATGTCTGCCAAAATCGGCGATGTTGTCAAAGTCCGTGAAGTTCGTCCTTTATCCAAACTCAAAAGATTCACTACTGTTGAAATTTTAAAAAAGGGTAATACCGATTTATAAACTACTATGTTACAACTACGAAGCTTTTTAAAGCCAGCCGACAATTGTGGAGCAAAATCATTTCAGATTATGCACATCTACACTGGTCACCGACATCGACAAGCCCGTTTAGGCGACATCGTTTTGGCTATCGTCAAAGAAGCAATTCCTACCGGTCTTGTTAAGAAAAAAGAAAAAGTCAAAGTCGTTATCGTTAGAACCAAAAAAGAAGTTCGCCGAACCGACGGATCTTACATCCGTTTTTCCGAAAACGCTGGAGTTATCATCGATGCCCAAAAAAATCCTCGAGGTACTCGTATTTTTGGACCGATTGCTCGTGAAATCAAAGATAGCGGATTTAACAAAATTGCCTCAATGGCCAAGGAGGTCTATTAAACTATGAAACTTATCAAAGGCGACAACGTCAAAGTATTAATCGGTAAAGACAAAGGACGTGAAGGTCTAATCATCAAAGTATCTCCCAAAACATCCACTATTATTGTGAAGGGTATTAATATGTTCAAAAAACATATCAAAGCTACCCAGAATCAAAAAGGTGGAATTGTCGAAAAAGAACGCGAATTAGTCTCATCCAAAGTCGCTTTAATCTGTCCAACTTGCAAAAAAGTCACCCGTATCGGTTTACAAATTGACAAAGAAGGCAACAAGTACCGCATTTGTAAAAAATGCAAAGCTCTTGTTCCCTCTCCAAAGGCCTAATTATGCAACTTCCAATTGAAAAACAATTATTCGAAGCTCTCAAAAAGCAATTACCTAAGCGCAATGTTCATTCGTTGCCACATCTTAACAAAGTTGTCATCAACTATCGTATTGCTGATTCCCGTGATTCTGCCGAACAGCTTCAAAATGCTGAAACCGAAATTATCGCCATTACCGGCCAAAAACCTCTTTTAGCCAAATCCAAAAAATCAATTGCCGCTTTCAAACTTCGAGAAGGCGAACCTATGGCCTACAAAGTCACCCTTCGTGATCAACGAATGTACTACTTTGTTGAAAAACTTTTCAATTTAGTTCTTCCTCGTTTACGCGATTTCAAAGGTATGCCAGTTTCCAACTTTGACGATGCCGGTAATTACAGCATGACCCTCAAAGATCAAACATATTTTCCCGAAATCAATCTTGACAAAGTTAACCGAATTCGCAGTGTTCAGGTCACCCTCAACATTTCTGCCACTTCAAAAGACGAGTCAAAAATGTTATTATCGGCCCTAGGTTTTCCTTTCGAAAAATAAAATATGGCAAATTTAGCAAAAGTTGTTCGAGAAACAAAAAAATTACGATACAAAGTTCGTTACCACAATCGATGTTCTATTTGTGGACGACCTCGAAGCTTTATTCGCATATTTGGCCTTTGTCGTTTATGTTTTCGAAAACTAGCCAACCTTGGGGCTTTACCAGGTGTTAAAAAATCTAGTTGGTAAATTATGATCACTTCACTTTCAACTGACTATCTTATTCGACTCAAAAATGCCTCACTTTCTGGCAACAAAACAGTCACCACCCCCAACTCAAACTATCTTCGTAGCATTACTGAATGTCTAAAAAAGAATGGTTTTGTCGTTGATTACACCGTTTCCGAGGATAAACGTAATTTAATTATCGAATTACTCTACACCGGTCGCATTCCCAAAATTACCAACGTTAAAATTTTTTCCAAGCCAGGTCGTCGATGGTACGAAAGGTTTTTGTCCCTTCCTTGGGGTCAAAGTCCTTCATCTATTATCATCGTTTCTACCTCCCGAGGAATTCTCACCCAAAAACAAGCCAAATCGGCTGGTATCGGTGGAGAAATTATTGCTGAAATTTATTAAACTATGTCCCGAATTGGAAACCTCCCCATCACTATTCCCGAAGGTGTCACTATCACAATCGATACCAATATCGTTACTGTTGTCGGTCCAAAAGCTACTTTAACTTTAGTTATCCCACCTCGTATTCATGTTACTCAAACTGAAGGCACTTTAGTTATCACTCGCGATTCCAACGACAAAAAAGTCAAAGCTTGTCATGGTTCGACTCGTGCTCATCTCAACAACATTATCAAAGGTGTTGTCACTCCATTTGTCAAAGAAATGGAAATCCGCGGCACTGGTTACAAATTTGCCATGAATGGCCCCAAAGTTATCGTCACTGCTGGTTACATCCACACTGTCGATGTTACTCCTCCCGAAGGTGTCTTTGCTTCAGTTCCTGAAGAAACCAAACTTGTTATCACCGGATCTGATATAGTCAAAGTTGGCCAATTAGCTAGCAATATTCGTAAAATTAGAACTCCAGAACCTTACAAGGGCAAGGGTATTCGTTACATTAATGAGTTTATTAAGATTAAAGCCGGTAAAACAGCTAAAGCCTAAAATACTATGATAGTTCACGATCAAAAACAAAAACGACTAAATCGAATTCGCAACAAGGTTAAAACTAACCTTGGCGTTCCTCGTCTCTCAGTCTATCGTACCAATACCCATGTTTGGGCTCAGGTAATCGATGACAAACACGGCAAAACTCTCGTTTCTTCCAGCACCAAAACATTAAAGCTTGCTACTGGCACCAAATCCGAAAAAGCCGCCAAGCTTGGTGAAGAAATTGCCAAATTAAGTCTTGAAAAAAATATTAAAAAAGTTCGTTTCGACCGCGGACTATATCGTTACCACGGTCGAGTTAAAGCATTAGCTCAAGCTGCCCGCGATGGTGGTTTGAATTTCTAAAATATGGCCAATTCAGAATTTGAAAAAAGAGAATTTAAAAAAATGGAACGACCCGAGTCGGAATTTACCGATAAAGTAGTTCAAATCAAACGTGTCTCCAAAAAAACCAAAGGAGGCAATCAGATATCCTTTACTGCTCTCGTCGTTTCTGGTGATAAAAAAAATCGGGTTAGCGTTGCTCGTGGCCGTGCCAAGAGTGTCGCCGATGCTATTCAAAAAGCTATTCAAAAAGCCCACAAATCAATGATGACTGTTGTTCAAGTCAACGGTACCATTCCAGGTTCAATCAAATTCAAATTCAAAGGATCTTTGGTTTTACTTCGTCCCGGTAAACAGGGAAGCGGTTTAATCGCTGGTGGCCCTGTCCGATCAGTTGTCGAATTAGCTGGTTACAAAGATATCGTCAGCAAAATCATCGGTTCCAAAAATAAATCTGTTAATGTTTGGGCTGCCTACAAAGCACTCTCTTTACTCCAAAAATAATTATGGAAATTTTAGCTACCTTATCCAAAACTACTGTCAAACAATCTCGCCGCGTTGGTCGAGGTTATGGTTCAAAAAAAGGTGGTCACACTACCGGTCGTGGTGCCAAAGGTGACAAAGTCCGAGGCAAAACCAAAATCACTTTCGATGGTTCAAAGATTAAAAAAGGTTGGATCAAACGTCTTCCTTTCCTCCGAGGCAAACACCGACTCAATAGCCAAAAACAAGTTTCCATTATTAATCTCGCTGATTTGGAAAAGTGGTTTAGTGCCAATGATGTTGTCACACGAGAATCATTAGTCAAAAAATCTCTTATCAAAGACGCTGATTATAAAAAGACAATCAAAATTCTTGGCAATGGTAAACTCACCAAATCCTTAACTATCCAAGGTCTCCGAGTAACTGAAACTGCCAAGCTCCAAATCGTATCTGCAGGTGGTAAGATAGAGGCATGAATCGTCTCATAAAATCTCTTTCACTTTACGTCGAAGGTTTCAAAACTCCATTACTTAGGAACAAAATTCTTTTTACTCTCGGCATTTTAGTTCTCTTTCGTCTCATTGCCCACATTCCAGTTCCTGGTGTCAATTTAGCCTTACTCAAAAGTTTTTTTGCCCAAAACCAACTTCTTTCTCTTCTTGATATATTTTCCGGTGGTACTTTGGCCAATTTTTCGATCGCTGCCCTGGGTCTTAATCCTTATATCAACGCTTCGGTGATGATGCAACTTTTTCAATTAATTTCTCCCCAGCTGGCCGAACTTGCCAAAGAAGGCCAATACGGTCGGGCCAAAATCAATCAATATGTCCGCATTGCCACTATTCCCTTAGCTATTGTTCAGTCTTTAGGAATGTACGGCATTCTTCGTTCTCAAAACATTATTCAAAATCTTTCTCCTTTAACTCTAGTCGCCTTAGTTCTCAGCATGGTTGCCGGTACTATGATCATGATTTTCCTGGGTGAATTAATCAATCAATTTGGTATTGGCAATGGAACATCAGTCATAATTTTTGCTGGTATCATTGCCCAATTACCAATCAGCATGTTCCAAACCCTTTCCGTTACCGATTTTTCTAATCCCCAAAATACTTTCAATTTACTTATCTTTTTAGCTGTTGCCATCGGCTTAGTTCTCGCCATCGTTTTTGTTGAGGAAGCAATTTTGCGCATTCCCATCAACTATGCCAAACGTGGCCAATCAACCTATCTTCCCATCAAAGTTGATACCTCTGGAGTCATGCCAATCATTTTTGCCGTATCTTTGGCTACTGCCCCTTCGCTTATCGGTCAGTATTTAGGTCGTCTACCTCAAACTTTTATCGCCAATCCGGCCCTAGCCTTGGCTCGATTTTTCCAAACCGACGGCATTCCCTACATACTCTTCTACTTTTTGCTGGTCATCGGCTTTACTTATGTCTATACTTCGGTTGTTTTTAAGCCCAAAGACATTGCCGATGAGCTTCGCAAATCCGGCGGTTTTATTCCTGGTATCCGTCCTGGCGTTGCCACCCAAAAACGTCTTCAATTTTTACTCAATCGCGTTGTCGCCATTGGTTCAGTTTTCCTAGGTCTAATTGCTATTTCACCATCAATCATTCAAAAAATGACTGGCCTTACCACCTTAACTATTGGTGGAACCTCAATCCTGATTGTCGTTTCGGTTGTTATTGAACTTACTCGCAAGATCGAGAACGTCGTTCAAACTTACAATTACGACAAACTAACTTATTAACAAATGGTCTATAAGATTCTTATTGCAGTAATACTTTTTTCAATTTTCGGTTCATATATTTATTATCAAGTTAACGCCGATAATTTAGAAAGTTTAACTATCAACTCATATTTTGGATGCAGTACGGGTGGTTGTAACGGTGATGATGTTTGTGGTGATGGCATGGGCATATGCGTGGTTCCTGAGAATTTTTGTTATAAGCTCCAAACTTGTAGTCGAAATTTATCAGGTAGTTGTAAATTCCAGCCAAATCTATCATCATCATTTTGCAACATGTCAACCAACAATTATTCAATTTCTGATGTCTTTTTAAATTATTTTGAAGCTTATTTACAAAAATAATATATGAAAGTTTCAAATTTAAATTTGGAAATTGTTAATTTGTTTTTTGTAAATTTATAATATGCAGATATTCATAATTGGTCCAAGCGGTTGTGGCAAATCAACCCAAGCCAAAAAAATCGCCGAGAAATACGGCCTAACCCATTTTTCTACCGGTCAACTTCTTCGTGATGAAATGGCTGCCAACACTCAGCTTGGTCGCGATGCCAAAGTTTGTCTTGACTCAGGTCAACTTGTTCCCGACGATATCGTTTTTGCCATTCTAGTGGCCAATTTGCAAACCATTAACAATCAAAATTTTATTATTGACGGTTTTCCCCGAATGCTTTATCAAGGCCAATATATTGAAAAATACTTAGCCAACAAAGGCCAAGCCTTGGACTTGATTATTCATCTCGACGTTACTGTCGAAGAAATCCAAGCCCGCCGCGCCGCTAGGGGTCAAGCTTTTCAGGATGCCGCCCGTACCGACAATACCCCTGAGGCTATTGCCTCTCGTCAAAAATTCTATGACGACAACAATGGCCCAATTATGGAATATTTTCAGGAGAAGGGGACTCTCTTTAGGGTTGACGGCAACCGACCCGTTGAGCCTATCTTCGACGATATTGTAAAAGCTATTGAAAATATATAGAAATCATATATAATACATATATGCAAAAACTAATTAGTTTTCCCGATCCAATCTACGACAAGCTACTTAAAAGAGCCAAAAAAATCGGTTTCACCTTTTCTGAATACATGAGAATGATGTCAGTCCAACATTTACAGCAACCTGAATTGCTCGATGAAATCGAAGTTCTTGACGATGAAACTTCAAAAAGGGTCGAAGCTAGTTTGGAAGACTTCAAAAACGGACGTTTTAAGATACTCGGTACCAAGGAAGAAATCAAAAATTATTTCAGCAAATAGTGATTAGAACAATTTACTCTTCATCCAGTTTTTTACGACAATTTAAGAAGATAACGAAACAAAACAGTAAATTAAAAGAAGAAATAATAGAAACTATAGAAATACTTAGAAACGATCCCTTTGCTAACGTTCTTCAAACTCATCGAGTTAATCCCAAAGTTGGTGGCGTAAGATGGGCCAGTCGAGTCAATGGTGACATTCGCATAATTTGGGATTTTAGCAACAACAATGTCCAAATTATTGAATTGTGGGATATCGGTGGCCACTCCGGTTCTAAAAAGGTTTATAAATAATTATGATCAGTTCTGATATCAAAACTCTTCTCGAAAAATCAATCTGCGCTTTCGGTACTGTAGATTCATTCAATAAACCAAACGTAATCGCCATTGCCTGTTGTAAAGTCGTCTCCGACAATCAAGTTTTAATAACCGATAATTTTTTCAACAAAACTCACCAAAATCTTCTTACAAACAAAAACATATCCCTCTCGTTTTGGAATCCAGAAGATGGCTCTAACAATCAAGGTTACCAACTCAAAGGTACAGTCCAAGTCTTTACTGACGGTCCATGGAAAGAAAAAGTTGATAATGACCCCGACAACGAAGGTTTAGCTCACAAAGCCGCCATTTTGCTTACTGTTACCGAAATTTGGGATCTTGCTACCCCCAAATTAATTTGTCGACAACAATAATGTCAATCATTTCCAGCAAAAAAACCAAAAATAGGTTAAACTTAAGTCCCTCTTGCTTGCCCATCGTAGCTCGAAGAGCGAAGTTGGGTCAAAGAGGGATTTAGGGAGATTGAAAAAATTATTTATTCAAATTAAATGCTAAAAGATCCACAAGTCAAAGGAACAGTCACTGAAGTTTTACCCGATCAATTATTTCGGGTCAAGCTTGATGACGACGGTAGGCTAATTGTCGCCTATCTAGCCGGTAAATTAAAAATGAACCATATCCGCTGTCTCGCCGGCGACCGGGTGTCACTCGTCCTTTCCCCCGAGGGGTTAAAAGGTCGTATTGTCTACCGAGGATAGGGTCAAAACGAGATTCAATTATCTCTTTGATATTATCCGAATTTTGGGTTACAATACTCGGAGTCGTTTCCTATGAAAGCTAAATCCAGCATCAAACCACGTTGTAAGAATTGCAAAGTCGTTATTCGACGCGGGATTAGGCGCGTTATCTGTTCTACCAAAAAACACACCCAAAAACAGGGATAATTTTATGAGAATTTCAGGCGTCGAAATACCCGACAACGAAAGAGCCCAAGTCGGTTTAACTCGTTTTTTCGGAATAGGTCCTAAAATTGTTATCCAACTAGCTAAAAAAGCTGGTATATCTTTGGATACCCGTATCAAAGATTTATCTCGCGATGACATCAGCAACTTAATGAAAGCCCTCGAAAGTTTCAAAACAGAAGGAGATTTGAAAAAAGAAATTCGTGAGAACATCGACCGTCTCAAAGCTATCAAAACTTATCGTGGTATCCGTCACATTGTTTCCTTACCTGTTCGTGGTCAACGAACCAAATCCAATGCTCGTATCCGCAAAGGTAAAAAGAAAACAGTCGGCTCACTTACCAAAGAAGCTTGGGCAAAAATCGAAACTGCTCAAAAAGCTGCAACTACCAAATAAATTTAATTACCTATGGCAACTACTACCAACACTACCCCCAACAAAGTCAAATCAACCAAGAAAAAGGTCATCAAGAATATTGCTGAAGCAAAATTGTTCGTTCATTCTAGCTTCAACAATACCATTGTTACCATCGCCGACATGAAAGGTGCCACCATTTCCTGGTCATCTTCCGGTCATGCAGGTTTTAAAGGAGCCAGAAAATCTACTCCTTTTGCCGCCAGCACCGCTTTGGAAAAAGCTCTTGAAGCCGCCAAACCTTATGGAATCAAAAAATTAGAAGTTTATTTAAAAGGTCCAGGAGTTGGCCGCGATGCTACTCTTCGATTCCTTCGAACCAAAAGGGAATACGATGTCGATATTATTTCCGACGTCACCCCAATTGCTCATAACGGACCTCGACCTCCCAAGGTTCGCCGAGTTTAAAATTTTAAAACTATGTCAAGAATTACTCTAGATTCCAAATGTCGTCTCTGTCGAGCTGAAGGTGAAAAGCTTTATCTCAAGGGCGCTCGCTGTTTATCAGCCAAATGTCCAATTGAGAAAAAAGGTGCCGTTGCTCCTGGTATGCATGGTCTAAAACGACACAGCAAACCTACAGATTACGGTATCCAGCTTCGTGCCAAGCAAAAAGCCAAAAGAATCTACGGAATCCAAGAAACTCAATTCAAAAACTATTTCCTCAAAGCCAAAAAGCTCAAAGGACTAGTTGGTGAAAACCTTCTTTCTTTAGTCGAACGACGCCTTGACAATGTAATTCATCTAGCTGGTCTTAGCTTGTCCCGTTCACACGCCAAACAATTAATTTCTCACAAAAATGTTCTTATCAATGGTAAACCACTCAATGTTGCCTCTTACGAAGTAAAAATTGGTGACAAGATAAGTTTGGAATCAAAAACAGCCAAAACTTTAGAAGGATTACTAAAAATTGACGAAAAAGAATTCAAAGCCCCCGGTTGGCTCACTATCGACCGAACCAAATATGCAGTTGAAGTTACTAGTGTTCCATCAGTAGACGACTTCAACCCCAGTATTAATATCAATTTAATCATTGAATACTATTCCCGATAATAGGGACAAAATATGGTCGACACCAGCAAATTTCATATCAACCCAATTAAAACCTCTGCCACTTATGGCAAATTTGAATTGTCTCCACTTATTGGTGGATTCGGTCACACCCTCGGCAATTCGCTTCGTCGAATTTTGCTTATCACTATTCCTGGTGCCGCCATTACTCGAATTCAAGTCGATGGTGCCAACCATTTATTCACCACTCTTCCAGGTATCAAAGAGGATTTAGTCGACATTTCCCTTAACCTTAAAAAAGTAAAATTTGCCTATAATCAAGATGAACCAATCAAAATCGAACTTTCCAAAAAAGGCGCAGGTGTAGTCACCGCCGCCGATATAGTCAGTTCCGATCTTTGCAAAGTTGCCAATCCTGATCAAGTAATCGCTACCATCGTTGATGCCAAAACCACTCTTAGAATGGATTTGACTGTCGAAAGTGGTGTTGGTTACACTCTAGCCAAAGAACAAAAAACCGATATCGTCGGCGAAATCATTCTCGACGCTACTTTCACTCCTGTTCTTAAAGCTAATTACGAAGTTATTCCTACTCGTTTAGGTAAAAAAAGCAATTACGACAAATTAATTATGGAAATCTGGACCGACGGTTCAGTTGACCCTTTAATGGCTCTCAAAATTGCCGCCAAGGACATGATCAAGTCCCTTTCCCAAATTGTTGATCCCAAAGATTTTGAAGAAGAAGTCGTAACTTTAGCCAGTAACCCTGTCAACACCGGATCCGATATTTCTATTGAAGAAATTGAATTACCTCTCCGTGTTACCAATGCTCTTAAAAAAGCCGGTTATTCTAGCATCGATCATTTGATTCGTGCTGGTCGTCTCGAAGTTAGTAAAGCTAAAAATGTTGGCGAAAAATCATTAAAAATTATTGATGCTTGGCTCAAAGAGCGCAGCTTCTCTTGGAAATAATCTATGAATCATCGTCGTTACGGAAAAAAACTAGGTCGCGATATCAAAGAGCGAAAAGCACTTTTCAATGCTTTAACCAAATCTCTTTTATTATCTGGCGCTATTGAAACTACTCAGGCCAAGGCCCAAGGTTTTCTTCCGGTTGTTGAAAAGCTCGTCAAACGTGTCACTCGTTATACCGAATTAAACGCCAAACGAGAATTGCGCAAGCTTTTTCCTGATCGAAAATTAGTTACCCAAGTTTACGATTCCATCAAAGAGAATTTAGTCGATGTCGCAAGCAAAATTACCAAAACCGAAAAAGTAAAATTCCGTCAGGGCGACAATTCATTAATCGTCAAAGTATCTTTTGTCAAACCTTATACTCTCAAAAAAGCCGAGGTCAAACCCGTTGTGAAAAAAGCAGAAGTCAAAAAAACCAAAACAGTCAAAAAAGAAGTAGTAAAGAAAGTAGCAGTCAAAAAAGCTGTTGTTAAAAAGGAGAAAAAACTATGAAAGCAAAGACAACCGTAACCAAAGGCAATATCATGACACGATCCTGGCATTTAGTTGATGTCTCGGGCAAAACTCTTGGCCGAGTTTGTGTTCAAATCGCCTCTATTCTAAACGGCAAAAACAAAGTTGATTTTTCTCCTAATCGCGATGCTGGTGATTACGTTGTCGTCATCAATGCCGACAAAGTTATCGTTACTGGCAACAAAGCCAAAGAAAAAATCTATTATAGCTATTCCGGTTTCCCCGGTGGTCTAAAAGAATTTACCTTCGAAGAATTAATGGCCCGCGATCCTCGCCGAGTAATTACTCATGCTGTTGCTGGCATGGTGCCCAAAAATCGACTTCGAAAATCGAAATTAACCAGATTAAAAGTTTTCGTTGGTGCTACCCACCCCTACAATGACAAAATCAACCTCCAAAAATAGTTATACTTTTGCTCTTGGCCGCCGAAAATCAGCCATTGCTACCGTCAAATTATCTTCCGGCAAAGCTGAAAGTTTCGTCAACGGAATTGCTATTACTAGCTATTTTCCTGCCGTTGATCACAAAATAAAATACGATCGTCCTTTTACTGTCACCGACACTTTAGGAAAGTATTCTTTTTCCGCCAAAATCATTGGTGGAGGCAAAGTTGGTCAGCTTGAAGCTCTAACTTTAGCCGTCTCACGAGCCCTCATCAAAATCGATGTAAATTTCAAACCAGCACTACGTGCTGCCAATCTGATTACCGTTGATTCTAGAGTTCGTGAACGCCGCATGGTGGGTACTGGTGGTAAAGCTCGTCGCCAAAAACAATCTCCAAAGCGTTAAGCTTTCTTTTCGCGTTTAGATTGTTATCATTGTCTATGAGTTCAAAAGAAATCCCTTTGGCCGTAATCTGGTCTGCAAATTCTGAAGCACTTAATTATCTGAGCACAAGCGAAGTTTTTAATCGAGCTGCTCTTGTCGAATTCAAAACGATGGTCCAAGCCGCTCAAAGTGGTCAAATTCTTGCCAATGATGTTATTGAATACATAAATCCTCACAATCGCCATTCACCACCTTTTTCTGTCACCGCATTTGGATTAGGCTATGTACTTGATCAAGGGCTACGTCCAATGGAAAAATTAGCAGGATACAATCGTCAAATCGCCATTGTGTATGAAAGATCAGTTCATCAGGCTTACGAAGACATTCTAAATGCTTCAGGACTACCAGACACCCACATTCTTAAAAAAAATTCATCAGGAGTTTTAGAGCCAATTCCATATACCAAAGCTTTTGGCAACAAAGATGTTATTCAAAGTTACATCTCCTCCTTTAATCAATGCTTAGATTATTTCGAAACGTTATTTAGTCCAGACGATGTAATTACTTCATGTCAGAGAAATATTACCAGATGTAATTCTTTTATATCACTCGATATTAATCCTCGGACTGGTAAGCCAATCACATCGGAGGAAAAAAATCGTGAACGTCTCCGAATCGAAGGCTATCAACAGGCAATTACTCGTAATCTAGCCAGAAAAAAACAGCTTAGTTCAGGATAACTTTTATAAGTTAAAATTCATTAATGACTTTAATCCAATCGTTGATTCTGGCCTTTATTCAAGGTGTCACCGAATTTTTACCCGTCTCATCTTCTGGCCATCTCAATCTTGTCCAGCACTTATTTGGCCTTACCCCCTCGCTCTCTTTTGACATCTTTCTCAACACTGCCACCTTTTTATCCGTCATCATCTTTTTTTTGACCAAAATCGAGTTTTTCAAGAAGAATCTTCTCAATATAATTGTTGGTACAATCCCCGCCACGATTGTAGGTGTCTTTTTTAAAGATCAAATCGAAGTAATATTTTCCAATATAAAATTACTGCCCTTCTTTTTCTTGTTTACCAGCGCTTTTGTTTTCTCTACTAAGTTTTTCAAGTCAAAAACCGACACTATTTCCATCAAACAGGCCTTTATTATTGGTCTAATTCAAGCTTTCGCCATTCTTCCGGGTATTTCCCGAGCTGGATCAACTATCTTTGCCGGACTTTTACTTGGTCTAAATCCTGTCACTGCCTTCAATTTCTCTTTCTCTCTTTTTATCCCCGCCTCACTTGGGGCAATTGTTCTCGATTATCAGAATCTTAGTTTTAATCCCCAAAATCTCCCTGCTTTTATCCTCGCTTTTCTCGTTGGCCTCGTCGCCCTATATTTACTCAAAAAATCCCTGGTCAATAATAAATTCTGGCTCTTTAGCATCTACACCGCAATTCTCGCCATTTTCCTGTTTTTGTTTCTTTAACTGACCCCCATTCTCTTGTTAAGTTTGTCTTCAAACAGCATTTCTACAATATATTCCGCTTCAATCAAGCTTTTTCTCGTTTTCTTCACTTTTTTATGTTTTTCCTTTGTTTCGCTTGGCTCTAGTCTAAAAATATCTTCGAATTGAATGTCCATAAGTTTGAATTATACAGCATTACCCCCATAACAGTATGTGAAATAGACACTAGTAACAGATCGGGAAACAGATAAAAACAATAAGCCCAAATCAATCCCATTCCGAAGGTCAAAATTCTAGTATACCTATCCCGTATAAAAACATGTGCCAATGAAAAAGCGGTAGCTGAAAATAAAACATACCAAACCGGCCACCAACCAAATTTCATAAAAACGGCCAAAGGAAATGCCCGAAAAACAAATTCCTGAATAGGGCTCGAGGCTAGAGTATAAAATATTAAACTATTTATCTGATTTTGTTTATTGCGGTATTCTTTGCCAATATCATCCCTAATACCACTTTTATGAATAAATAGAATTCCAGCTATCGTCACGATTATGTATACCTGCAGTCCCGCCAAACTAGATTTTCCAAAACCAAGGTAATCCAAATCCAATTGATAATGTTTGCTAAGAATTAAGATAAAAAAGAAGAGTGTCCCCAAGAACGGATATCTTAATCGTTGACTAACAACTCCAAAATAAATTAGCAGTGTCATCACCACTCCCACTGCAAACAATCCCCAAAATAACATAGTTAAATCTATCAAAAAATTGTCGGAGATATAGGGCTCGAACAGACAGTCCATCCGGTGTTAGCTGAATTAGGTTAGCAAATTAAAAATGTGCTTGACGGATGTACATTGCAATATCTGCGGCTGACTTGATTTTTCCATCTCGATGTAAGGATTTTATTTCTTTCATACTACACGGCAACCCAAATATATTAAACATACTATCAATTGAGCCAGCAGCATTGTCTAGAATTGAGTTTAGCTCAAAGTCAATTGCCAGAGCTTTTCTTCCCCTTAAATTTTCAGGTGACAGCTCGCCGTTACCATGTTCGCCATTACCTGGATCAACGATCCACAGCTTCTTTTCATCAATGTCAAAACAAAATCCAGCTTCATTATAGTCACCAAATACATAGTCCATTTTATTAAGAGCATCTACGCCTTCAAACAAATCAATCAGAAATTGTTTTCTTAATTCTACGGGTAATTCGCCAATTGTTGCAAAAAATTCGGGAGATGAAGCCGTCAGAAGATTTACTCCTTTTGCTTTTTCGACAATGACTGATTTATCAGTTCGATTTATAACTTCGGGTATACGAATAGTCTGTGAATTGGAAAATACACCCTTAAGCAAAGCCAAAGAGTGTTCTCTGTCGAGTAATTTCTGAGGATCATCATTTATCGAAATTAGCTCGACTCTATCTCCACGATCAATCGGTTTCAAAATTGCTCCACTTGGCATTTCCGTTGTCTGGGTAGAAGCAACTTCTTCTTCGGCCAATTCATCGTTGCCACTTAATATACTGATATTTGAGTTAGCAATATATTCTAAAACACTATGTAATGTAGCTTGATCATTTAATCCACGGTATTGTTTTAATCTTTCCAATTGTTCTTGCCAATATTCTACTGTTTTGGACCTACCTTGTGAAACCTCAGCTGTGTAAAGGTCAAATTCTTCTCGCCTTTGTTCAAATAGGTTTTCGATACGATGTCCAACATCTGTAGTATCACCCGTAATTCCAATACCTATTGGTGGTCCGATAATTAGTATATTTAAAAACTCTGCTTCCGGTCTCAAATTTCCTTGATTATCAACAAAATTTGGAAACAATGCCGGATTCAAACTTCGGTGTTCACTGTCGTGATTTGCCATCATATCTTTATACTATCATTAGATTTTCTGCAAAAACCGCCAAACCCATACCCACTCCAAAACAATTCCCAAATCAACATAATTAAATCCATCAAAAATCAAGGTATAATACATTCACTTCGGGGATTGGCGCAATTGGCTAGCGTGCACGCATGGGGTGCGTGAGGTTGCAGGTTCGAATCCTGTATCTCCGACTTAATACAGGATGAGAAGTTTATCCTGAGGATACCGAAGGAAATCCTGTATCTCCGACATTACGGGCATCTTTCTGATCTGACATACCCCGCCTTTTCGGCTTCTTCTTTAGAGCAAAACCATTGTTCGTTTCGATCTAGCTCCACAATCGTCGTGTTGTATTGAACACATCCGGGCCAATAATATCGCTTTACATTTTGATTGCTTGGGTCGATATTTCCCTTAATATTGCATTTCGGGTTTGCCTTATTTTCCATTTGCCAACATTTGCCATAAAGTCCTTTTTTATTCTCTTTATTGCTATCGCCAACCATCTTCAAATTTTCGGAAACCGTTGTTTTATCCGCATGATATTTGGCCCAGCCACTTTCGATCATTTTTTCGTTAATCAGCACATCTTCCACGTACACTAACCCCATGGGTCGTCCCCATCTATCAATTATTTCTTCCTCTATTCGTATCCTTTTGCCTTTTAGTAGTTTTCGGAGTTCTTCTTCCGCCTCCTTGCCTCCGCAATATTCTGCCTCTGGTGCATCAATGTTTCTCAGTCGGAACCGAGTTTTCCCCTCAACCGTTATCGTATCGCCATCAATCACTCCCAGCACCGCAATCCCTTTAGGTTGGTTTGATTGGTAATATTTGTATCCTTGCATCCCCAAAGCGGCCAATATCATCAATCCCATAATCCCACCAGTTTTTTTAACTACATTTTTAAAATCGATATTCTTTTTCTTCTTAACTTTAGTCATGAATCTTGCCTCTTTAATCATACATTAATCAACATGTTTTTAGCCCTCCTTGTCAAGGGAGGGGGGACCCGGCTATGCCGGGTGGGTGGGTTGAGTTGCAGTTCGCCTTTTATTCGGTTTTCCCTCTTGACTTGATATAGTTATAATTGTTATTACTATTTAACTCTAATATTTCAAAGTTTAGGCTTTAGATTTTAGATTTTAAATTTTATCTTTCAAAAGTATGGGCCGCAAACCAAAAGCTGACAAAAAAAATGTATCCGCATCAAATGCCGTTTTAAATAACAACAATTCTCTTCAAGGCAAAAAGCTCGAAGCCGTTCGACTTGCCATGGAACAAATCACCAAGTCCTACGGTGAAGGTTCCATTATGAAAATGGGTGATCGGGTTGCTGACATGACTATCGAAGTTGTCCCCACCGGGTGTCTTCCTCTTGATATTGCCTTAGGTGTGGGCGGATTACCTCGTGGTCGTATAACCGAAATTTTCGGACCGGAAGCCTCAGGTAAAACCACCGTTTGTCTTCACGTAATTGCCGAAGCCCAAAAGCTTGGTGGCACTGCCGCCTTTATCGATGCTGAGCACGCCCTCGAACCAACCCGCGCCGCCGCCGTTGGAGTCAATGTTGACGAATTGTTAATTTCTCAACCCGACAATGGTGAACAGGCCCTCGAAATTTTGGAAACTTTGGTCCGTTCCAATGCTGTTGATGTTGTCGTCGTCGATTCCGTCGCCGCTTTGGTTCCCAAAGCCGAAATTGAAGGCGAGATGGGGGATTCAATGATGGGTGTCCAAGCCCGACTTATGTCTCAAGCCCTACGAAAACTCACCGGCGCCATTTCCAAATCCAAGTGCGTTGTAATTTTTACCAATCAATTACGCCAAAAGATCGGCGTTATGTTTGGCAATCCCGAAACCACCCCTGGTGGTTTAGCTCTCAAGTTTTACGCCTCCATCCGTATTGATTTGCGTAAAATTGCCAATATCAAAACCTCTTCTGGTGAATCCGTTGGTTCCCAACACCGCGCCCGTATCGTCAAGAACAAAGTTGCTCCACCATTTAAGGAAGCCGAGTTCGATGTCATGAACACCGAAGGAATTTCAGTTAATGGAAGTTTAGTCGATCTTGCCGTTACCCACGGATTTATTACCAAAGCCGGAGCCTTCTTTAAAGTCGGTGATCAAAACATCCAGGGTCGCGAAGGTTGCAAAAAACATCTCAAAGACAATCCCGCCATTGCCAACGATCTAAAAGCGAAAATTTGGCAAAAAGTCAAAGACGGTGCCATCACCGCCACCCCTTCGGCCCCCGATGACAATTAAACGAATTCGCGCTAGTCGTATTCCCAACCGAGCGATCGTCTATTTTGACGACGGCAGTTTTCTACCCGTCTCAGTCGACGACGTTTATCGGCTCCATTTAACCTCCGGGCTGGATATTGATTTAGTCGACGTAAGTCTCAACTATTTACTCTACAACTATTCTCTTTTTCAGTTGTCATTATCGCCCAAATTACCCCGAGAATTAAGTCAAAAACTTAAAACCAAGTATCATCAATATTCCCAGAAATATCACATCACATCGTCCAATATCAGTGACATTATCAGCCAAATAATTTCTAATCTCGAGTCCAAGAATTTGTTATCGGAAAAAAGTTATGTTGAGTCTATTGTCCATCGTTATACCAAAAAGCCGACTCGCTACATTGTTCAATTTCTCCGTGCCAAAGGAGTCGATACCAACCAGTACCCAGATCTTCATAGTCACGATGATTCTTCGCTTTTAGCCAAAGTGCTAACCACCAAAAAGTATCAGAACATAAAAACTGCCGATTTTAATACCAAAAGGAAATTAATTGCCTCCTTGGTACGCTTCGGTTTTGCCTATGATGACATAAAATCTGCAATTGACTATTGCCCCTCCGATTAGGTACAATACCCTGTCTACTTTAATTTTTTAAATTTATTAATATTTACTTTTACCTTTTCACTAATACAATTCATTTTTTCAGCAGACTTTCTAGTGTCAGCCAGGTAAAAGAATAAAGGATTCCTATGTTCGATCTATTTTTATCCCGTTTTAAGGGCATTTTTAATGCTCCAACTACTCCGGTCGTTAATAAAAAAGCATCCAAGACCGTTACTCCTCCACAACCCGCGGCCGCTCCCGTACTTCCGGAAGAAAGTAACCGGGCTGTCTACAAACCCGACAAACCCGTTGCTCCAGCTCCTGTTTCCGCTCCCCCCAGTCCTCCCGTGGACAATCAAGCTGTTACTCAAGCCCTCCAAAACGCCAAACGTTTAGAAGCCGAAGCCAAGACCAAAGAGGCCGAAGTTTTCGCCCGGCTAAAATCTCTTGACTCCAAAGAGCAGTATCTTATTCAAAAAGAAAAATCTCTCGATACTCAGCAAGCCGAGCTTAAGCAAAAACTTACCCAGCTCGATGAAACTATCCGCAAACAACTCGACAAGTTAGAACAAATTTCCGGTCTTGATATCGAAAAAGCCAAACAGCTTATTCTTTCCAGTACCGAGAAAAAGCTTGCTACTTGGATAGCCAAAAAGTTGGAAGAATCTCGCACCGATCTTAAAACCAAAGAGGATGAAGTCGCCAAAGAAATTCTAGTCGATGCCATTCAGCACGGTATCACCGACTATGTTGCCGAATACACCGTTTCCACCATTACTCTCGCCGATGAGAAAATCAAAGGTAAAATTATTGGTCGAGAAGGCCGTAACATCCGCGCTTTTGAAAAAGCCACTGGTGTTGAAATCGAACTTGACGAAACCAACGACATTCGCATTTCCTCCTTCGATTCCACTCGACGCGAAATTGCCCGCTTAACTTTAGAAAAATTAGTCCGTGACGGTCGCATCCAACCGGTTCGTATCGAACAAATCGTTGAACAAACCAAAGCCGATATGGACAAAATATTATTAAACGAAGGTAAGAAAATCTGCCAAGAAGTTGGCGTTTACAACCTTCCCATCGATTTGATGAAACAAATTGGTAAGTACAAATTCCGTTTTTCCTATGGTCAAAATCTTGCCAAACATACTATCGAAGCCACCAAAATTGCCATCAATTTAGCCCAACAATTGCGCGCCGATATCAACACTGTCCGGCTTGGAGCCTTACTTCATGATATTGGTAAAGTTATTACCGAGCAAGAGGGGACACACATTGATCTGGGAGTCGATCTTCTTCGTCAATACAAGCTCCCCGAAGGTGTTATCACTGCTGTTGCCGAACACCACCTTGATCATTTCTCTACTCCCGAAGCCGCGATCGTTTATGTCGGCGATGCCGCCTCTGGTGCTCGTCCTGGTGCTCGTTACGAAGTTCACGAAGAGTATCTTAAACGGATGACCAACATTGAAGAGGTCGCCAAGAACTTCCCTGGTGTCAATTCGGTCGCCGCTTATCAAGCCGGACGTGAAGTTATGGTTTTCGTCGATCCAGGTGTCGTCAACGATTCTGAGGCCCAAGTCCTTAGTCAAAATATTGCCGATAAACTCGAGGAAGAAGCCAAATGGGCAGGCCAGATTAAGGTAACTGTAGTACGCGAATTGCGCACAAGTTCCGTCATTGTTGGCAGTAAAATCAGTAATAATGCGGTGAATAATGCCGTGTAATGCTTGCATTTGCCGAGAAGTTAGCTAGAATTAAGCTGAATTACAAATTAATAAAATAAATAAATGACCAAAAAAGATCTAATCGAAGTCGTCTCTCAAAAAGCTAAGCTTTCCAAAAAAGCTGCTAAAGTTGCTGTTGAAACTTTCTTGAATGAAATCATGAAAGCTTTAGGTAGTGGAGAAGTTGTAAAACTATCCGGTTTTGGAACCTTCAAAACCAAAATGTTTAAAGCCAAAACAATTAAAGCCATTGGTTCGAAAGAATCCAAAAAGATTGTTGCCCGCCGAATGCCTCGTTACATTCCCGGAACCAAGATCAAGAAAATGGTGAAGTAAGTTTTTTAATAAACTTTACAAAATCCCTCACTCCGGTGGGGGATTTTTGGTTATACAATAACCTATGAAGTTCAAACTTAAGACTATCCACCCGGGTTTCATCCTTCCTATTTCCTTTTTGTCGTTTTTTGTTTTCCTTTTTTTACATTTTAAAATACCCTTCTCAGAGCAACTTCCAATCAGTTTAATTCTTATTAATTGGGCTGTTTTCCACCTTACATTTTCCTTTCTCTATTTCAAAAGACATCTATATATTCATGCAGTTCTGTTCTTCGTCATCCCCCTGGTAGTAATTATTTGGGTATTATTAAATACCTATCTTCCTCGTCCTTGTCCACCTGACATGTTTTGCAGTCTTCAAAATCTGTGATCACTATTGAATAGGTTATAATATATTACTTATGTCCCGGTTCAGTTTTGAGTTTGAAGAATCACATCAAACCTTAACCTTTCTTTTTCCTAACGGAGTGTTTCCAGATGTCGGGATGGTTTTAGATGAAGTAACTAACGTTCAGCTTTTTCGAGTAGAATCAGTCAGGCCTCCCATAATTTCAAAAATTCCTACATTTGTTGGAATGGCTCCGATAAAGGGCCGAGAAATTGAAGTTATTGAAATCCCCAACGGCTAAAATGATACAATATGATCATGTCCACACCGGAATGGTTTTTTGCAACGCAAAAACAAGGTTTGTTTGAATTGGTAAGTGTCGTGCGTCGCCAAATTGGAGGCGGTGGTTATTCTTCCGAAACCTACAAAGGTGTTAGTCGAGCCGATCTCACCGATTTTATTTGTAGAAAAGCTATATCTTGGGGAGTCATTCCATTTCCTCGACAGGTCACAACTATTCAAGTCTTCGTACCAGATAGGTTTTTTGGCGATGCCAAGGATGACCAACTGCAGGTAATTTATGGTCGACGATCAGTTGTCATTGCCACAAGATCAAATACTTACGGTGAAGTCATCGGCGGCGCTGGATGTGCCAACATTGCCCTTGAATTCATGAAAGAACTTGGCCTTGATCCATCCCAAGCCCAGAAGACTGTATTTAGAGGGTTCTGACCTGCTACAATATCCTCATGTCCAATCTTTCCATCGGAATTGTCGGTTTGCCAAACGTTGGCAAGTCAACTCTTTTTAACGCTCTCCTCGGTCGCCAAGTCGCCGATGCCAGCAATTATCCTTTTTGCACTATCGATCCAAACGTCGGTGTCGTCGAAGTTCCTGATTCCAAACTCCCAGTTTTGGCCCAAATCGTCAAAACCGACAAAATTATTCCCGCCGCCGTCGAATTTGTCGATATTGCTGGTCTGGTCAAAGGTGCCTCCACTGGCGAAGGTCTTGGCAACAAATTCCTTACCAACATCCGCGATTGCGATGCCATCATGCATGTCGTTCGCAATTTTTCCGACCCCAATATTATCAAGGAGGGGAGTGTCGACCCCCAAGGCGATTTTGAAGTAATTTGCGCCGAGTTGATTATCAAGGATTTGGAAACTATCGACAAATATATTACCAGTGTCAAAAATAATCCCAAAGAGAATAAAACCAAAAAATTTGAACTAGCAAATATTTTAAAACAATCCCTAGAACAAGGAAAACTCGCCATCAACCTCAAGTATGAGGATGAGCAAAAAGAATTGCTAAGAGAATTTTTCTTACTTACCGCCAAACCCTATTTTATTGTTGCCAATGTTGACGAGGATACTTATCAAAATCTATCTAGTTTCAAGTTTCCAGTTTCTAGTTTCGAAACTGTAGTTCCCGTTTGTGCCAAAACAGAATTTGAGTTAAGCGAATTAAATCTTGAAGATCGAAAAAATTATTTACAAGAAATCGGAGTTAGGGAATCAGGTCTGGAAAGAGTAATCCAAAAAGCCTATTCTACCCTAGGTCTTCAATCTTTTTACACCGCCGGAGTCAAAGAAGCCCGCGCCTGGACCATCAACCAGGGGAGCACCGCTCCCATTGCCGCTGGCGCCATTCACACTGACTTCATCAAAGGTTTTATAATGGCTGAAGTCGTATCGTATGACGATTACGTCCAATATCAGGGAATCGCTGGCGCCAAAGAAGCCGGTCGTCTTCGCCACGAAGGCCGTGATTACATCATGCAACCCGACGACGTTGTCGAATTTAGAATTAATGCCTAAAAACAAAGTTTTAGTAATTTCTGGTCCTACTGCCACTGGTAAAACTGCCCTTGCTGTCGAGATTTCCAAACTTTTTCCCGCCGAAATCATTTCTGCCGATTCCCGCCAAGTTTATATTGGTATGGATATAGGTGTTGGCAAAGACCATCCAGCCGGTACTCCCATCCATGGAATTGATCTGATCACCCCAAAGGAGCGTTATTCAGTTTCCCAATTTCAACGATACGCTTTCCAAAAAATCGACGAAATACATTCCCGTGGTCACTTGCCCATCGTCGTTGGCTGTACTGGTTTTTATATCAACTCAATTTTAAAAAACAATTACGCCACTTTTCACATCAAGCCAAATTATTTTCTTCGCTTTTTCCTCGACCGTTTTCCTCTAAAAGTTTTGCAGTTTTGCTTAAAGCTTATCGACTTCCCCACTTACAGCTCACTTAACAGTTCTGATGTTCGCAATCCTCGCCGTCTCATCCGCAAAATTGAGATCAAGTTGTCTAGTAAGCAGGTAGCCCCCGTCTTGTCAAAGAAGGGGGATGGGGGAAGATTGAGTTTTCTTCATCTCTCCCTCACCGCCCCCAATTCTTTCCTCTACCCCCGCATCGACACCCGAGTCCAAACTCGCCTCGACGCTGGTCTTCTTGACGAAATAAAAAATATATTGAAAGAGTATTCTTGGAACGACCCCGGTCTAAAATCGATCGCTTATTACGAATTTAAAGACTATTTCAAATCAAAAATTTCCTTAACCGACATCCAATCCAAATGGGCCAACGACGAACATTCCCTTGCTCGCCGTCAAAAAACCTATTTCAAAATTATTCCTGGTGCCAACTTTATCGATATTTCCAAACCAAATTATCTAAAAAATGTCTTAAAGATTACTCGAAAATGGTACAATGAACTATGAAACCTCAACGAATTGAAATTTCCTACAAAACTATTCTCTTTATCGCCGGTTTTCTCGCCCTTTTAGCTCTCCTTTGGCAAATTAAAAGTATCTTAATTCTATTTTTTGTTTGTTTTATTTTCATGGAAGCCATGAATCCCACCATTAATCGCCTTGAAAAGTACAAAATTCCCCGTCCCTTAGGCATTCTCATGGTCTACTCCCTTATCATTACTATCATTTCTATTGCCATTGCGGGCATAATTCCAATTTTTGTCGAACAAACTGGCGGTCTAGTCGATAGTCTCCCTCGAGTCTTTAATAGCATTGAAATTTTTGGTATCAAACCACAAGCCATTGATTGGACTTCTCAAATTCAAATTCTCGAGAATTTACCCGGCGAAATAGCCAAAACAGTTTTATCTCTATTTTCCAACGTTCTATCTGGATTTATCATCCTTGTAGTCACATTTTACATGTTACTCGAACGTAAAAATATTCAAAAATACAGTTTTCATTTTTTTGGTAAAAACGGCCGAACCACCACTGTCAAAATTTTGGAAAATCTAGAAAATCGTTTAGGTCATTGGCTCAACGCCGAATTAGTTCTTATGACAACGATTGGCATACTTTCATATTTGGGTTATTCATTAATTGGCCTTACCTACACCGTTCCTTTGGCCATAATTGCCGGATTACTTGAAGCCGTCCCCAACATTGGCCCCACAGTTGCCACTATATTGGCCGCCATTGTCGGTTTAACGATTTCTCCGTTACATGGTTTACTGGCAGTTGTTCTAGGTATCTTAATTCAACAAATCGAAAACAATTTTCTTGTCCCTAAAGTCATGAAAGAAACAGTTGGTCTTAATCCTTTAATTACTATTTTGATTATTGCTGTTGGTGCCAAGCTTGGCGGAGTCGTTGGAGCGGTTTTAGGTATTCCTGTTTACTTAACAATAGAAGTAATTCTCCGAGTCTTAACCGAAATCAAAAAATAGTTCAAAGATATTGATAAGCCGGATTCTGTTTAGGGACCATCTATCTACTCTTCCTACCTGGAACTTTGAGAAGCGCATATAACGTTCCATCTTGGAATTTCCACGGGAAGGATGCTCGTTTCACCCCCGATTTTCATCGGGACTCGTCTCTGTAGCATTGCCACTACCTTACGGCAGTCTCTACCTATTGGAGTTCCCTGCTTCTTGTGGTCCGGACTTTCCTCCCGGTGTCGGTTAAAACCTCACCGGGATAGTCCCTCAACATCTTTGAACTACTATATTCTAACAAAAACCCCGGCAATTTTACTCACCGGGGTTTTATAAAAAACTACTAGTTTAATAAAGCAGCGTCAGCGGCTGACAAGATTTTAAACATTTTAGTACCAGTCTCAGGATCAACTGTTTCAGCAGCTGGTCGACCGTTTTTCAACATTACTTTTTTGACTTTAGCAACATCAACGTCGACGGATTTTCTTGATTTTACGTTATAAAATTTAATTGTTGGCATTAAATCTTCACCTCCTAAAAAATTAATAATTAACTTTTGGTCTGTAAATATCGAATTGCAAATATCACTCCAAACGCCATCAGGCTTAAAAGCAAGCTCTTAATTAAATCTTTTTTCAAATATGTTTTGTCTTCCATTTAGGTTCAAAGCCAGTATAGCACACAGTTTTTGCTACAATGTAAAGAGATGAATCTACTTCTGACAATTTTAGTTTTAGGTAACATTTTTTGGTCTATCTATCTAACATATTTGCTTTACAAACGATTTTCCCATTCCAAAAATCCCAACTCTTTGCCTGTTGACACCGTGACCAAGCCATTCAAATTTCAGCTCAATCGTTACAATCCTTTCGACGAAGTTGGTGGCGACCAAAGTTTCATTTTGTGTTTGTTGGATAATACAAATTCGGGTGTTATTATTACTTCATTACATAATCGCGATTCTACTCGCGTCTACGCCAAAGCAATTCACAATGGCGACACAGTTGGGCAAAAAATGTCCAAAGAAGAGATCAAAACTCTTTTAAAAACAATTAGTAATTAATCACTTTATGCGACCAAATTTTAAGAATCTATCGGTTTACATCGGATCATATTTAATAACCGCCGGTCTTTCATTCTATTTATTCCAAACATTTTTGCCTGTCAAATCCGCCGGCAGTATTACCGATAACACCGATGCTACCCCCACATCGGCACTCCAAACTGGTCACATAGTTTTCTCTGGTCCCAAAACCGAAGTCTGTCCACTCAATGGTCAAATGTTTACCAAAGAAGAAAAAGAAATCTGGGAAGCCCGACGCCCATTAGCAGTTATGATTGAAAACCATGAGGATTCTCGTCCTCAATCTGGTCTTCAGAACGCTGATATCGTTTATGAAGCCATGGCTGAAGGTGGAATTACCCGTTTTATGGGAATATATTATTGCAACGCCGTCAAAGGATCGTCCAACAAATACGATGTTGGCCCGGTTCGATCAGCCCGCACTTATTTTGTCGATATTGCCTCTGAATATGCCGATTATCCTCTTTATGCCCATGTCGGTGGAGCCAACTGTAGTGCCCCCAAAGACCCTGTAACTGGTCGCCAAGCTGGTCCCTGCACCACCAACACCAAAGCCCAAGCCATTGAGCAAATTGCTTCTTACGGCTGGAATAACAAAGGCACTTGGTCTGATCTTTCTCAATTTTCACTTTCATACAAAGCCTGTCGACGTGAACCCGAACGAACCGGTGATGTCCGCGATACTGAACACACTATGTACTGTTCAACCACTGAGTTTTGGAACGTCGCTGAAAGCCGTGGGTTAACTAATATGACTGTTGCCAACAAAACTTCTTGGGACAAATCTTATCGTCCTTGGCTCTTTACTGCCGACGACAAAGCCAACAGTAGTCCCTCAGCTCCATCAGTTGATTTTGAATTTTGGAGTGGTTACAAAACCTATGCTGGCAATTGGTCTTACGATCAATCCAATAACGTTTATCTTCGAACCAATGGAGGTGAAAAACATATTGACTTTAATACCGGAACACAACTTTCCACCAAAAACGTAGTCATCCAATTTGTCAAAGAATCCCGTTCTATCGATGAGCATCTACACAATTTAGAAGCAGTCATCGGTACTGGCACTGGCGTTTTATTTCAAAACGGCACAGCCACCCCAATTACTTGGGCCAAAGCCAATCGAGTTTCTCGCACCATTTTCAAAGACAAATCAGGCAAAGAAGTTAATTTTGTCCCCGGCCAAATATGGGTAGAAGTTCTTCCCATTGGTAGTCTTGTAACTTATGAAGGTCAATCATAGTTTAAAAAGGCTCTTTACTTCTCAGACTCGAGCCAAGCTATTGATTATATTTTTCTCCAATCCCTCGGAGCTTTATTATGTCCGTCAATTGGTCCGTCTTACCGAGGAAGAGATTAATTCTGTTCGTCGCGAGCTTGAGAATCTAAAACTCGAAACTCTGTTGCAATCCGAAGTTCGTGGCAATCGACTTTATTATTGGGCCTCCCCCGACCATTATTTAAGCTACCAGCTCCAGGTATTAGCCTGCCAGCACAGTGGAATCGGCCGCAAAATTCTTCTCAATAAAAACAAACTCGGTAATATAAAATTTGTTGCTGTTTCCCAAGCATTTCTCAACAAACAATCTGTTGGTGACATCGATCTTATTATTATTGGCGACATTAAGTCCAAATTAGTTGATCAGTTGGTTATCGAAGAGGAATCGGTTGGTGGTCACGAAATTAATTACATGGTTATGGACAAAACCGAATTTCGTAGCCGTAAAATCAGGCGTGATCCTGTCTTAGTTGATTTTTTCCTAAATTGTCCAGCTATTATTGTCGGTAGTCCAAAGGAAGCAATTTAATGCCCAAATTTCGTAAAGTAATTAAAACTGGCAATTCGTTGGCCATCACTATTCCCTCCAAAATTATTTCAGCATTTTCTATCAAAGAAGGTGATATTGCCCAAATCAAGGTCAATTACACCACCACTTCGTTGACTTATATTTTTACCGGTCACCCCCGTCAGCTTTCTCTAATTGACAAAAGCAAAGCAAAAAGTTAAAGATATCTATGGCCTCAATCGCAAGTAAAACTCGAAATTCCTTTTTGACCATCGTCGCTATTTTTATTGTTGGCCTGGTATTTAATATGCCAAAAGTTTTACCCATCAATATCAACTGGGGCAAAATTCAGTGGCAACATACTTTTTATCGTCCTGAAATTGGTGCTGGTGCTTTCAAGAAAAATCTTGATTTAAAATTTGGTCTCGATTTGGCTGGCGGAGCATCTTTGGTTTTTGAAGTTGACACTTCAGCCATCAAAAAAGAAGATATCCCCTCAGCCCTCGAATCCCTCAAGGGCAACATCGAGCGACGGGTAAATTTGTTTGGTATTTCTGAAGCCAATGTTCAAATTTCAACTGTTGGTGAATCCAACCGCCTCAACATCGAACTCCCTGGTATCGAAAACGTTGATCAAGCCATCGAATTAATCGGCCAAACAGCTCAATTAAGTTTCAAAGGCGAGAACACTGAAGTTACCGAAGCCACCACCTCTGCCTCATTTTTAGACGCTTTTTCCAACGATACTGGTATTAATGGTTCTCACTTAATCAAAGCCTTGGTTCAACCCAACCCCAACACCGGTCAAATGGAAGTTGCCATCGAATTCAATGAAGTTGGCTCTCGGCTTTTTGAAACCGCCACCAAAGAATATCTTGACAAACGCATTGCCATATTCCTCGACGATATTCCCGTTACCTATCCCACTGTCCAAACAGTTATTCCCGATGGTAAGGCAGTAATCAATGGTAATTTCGACGCCAAGTCGGCCAAAGCCCTGGCCGCTCAGCTCAACGCCGGAGCCCTACCCTTGCCCATTACCTTAATTTCTCAATCGTCAGTTGGCGCCACTTTAGGCAAAGATTCTATCGACAAAGGCGTCTTCGCCGGTTTGGTTGGTTTGGCTATTGTTTCTCTATTTATGATTGGTAATTATGGTTATCTTGGATTTATTTCTGTCTTAGGTTTAGTAATTTACGGATTAATTACTCTTTCTTTATATCGTTTAATTCCGGTTACCCTCACTTTTCCTGGTATCGTCGGTTTTATTCTTTCAGTTGGTATGGCCGTTGACAGCAATATTTTAATTTTTGAACGGATGAAAGAAGAGGTCCGAGCTGGCAAACCATGGAATATCGCCATGGAGCTTGGTTTTGGTCGAGCCTGGGATTCAATCAAGGATGCCAATACCTGCACCATTATCACTGGTTTAATTTTATTTAACCCCCTTAATTGGAGTTTCCTTAATTCCTCTGGTATGGTTCGCGGTTTTGCTGTCACCCTCCTTCTTGGTATCTTTATTTCCATGTTCACCGGTGTCTTTGTCACCCGAACTTTATTACGTGTTTTAGCCAAAAAAAACTAATATGCTGAATATAATGAAATTTCGCCCTATCTTCTATCTAATTTCTTTCCTGCTTTTAGCAATTTCTATTTTCTCCATTGCCAAATGGGGTTTTGTCTTAGGAATTGATTTTGCCGGTGGCACTGTTTGGGAAGTCAAATTTTCCAAAGACGTTGAAAAATCCCAAATCGAAGAAATTTTTTCTATCAACAATCTTAAAATCAACAGCCTTAATTACAAAGACAAATCAGCTTTAATAAAATTCCAAAACATTTCTCAGGATCAAAAACTAATTCTTTCATCAAAAATGCAGGAGATAGACAACCAATACTCTGAATCTCGTTTTGAAACTCTAGGGCCATCTTTGGGCAAAGAATTAATCCAAAAAACCGTCGTTGCCATTATATTATCCACTCTTGCCCTTCTTCTTTTTATCGGCACTCGTTTCAAGGATTACACCTTTGGTTTAGCGGCAGTCTTAGCCATGCTTCACGATTCCGTTATATTAGTTGGCGCTTTCTCTCTTTTGGGCCACTTTTTTGGCGCCGAACTCGATGCTTTGTTTGTTACTGCCATTCTCACCACACTTTCATCGTCAGTTCACGACACTGTCGTCACCTTCGATCGAATTCGCGAATTGAAGCGAAAAAATTTCCGTCTCGACTGGGTTAGTTTGGCCAACCAGGCTGTATCTGAGGTCATTGTGCGATCTATCAACAACTCCATGACCATTATCTTCATGTTGACCGCTCTCGTTGTTCTAGGAGGGGAGACGACCAAATGGTTTGCCCTAGCCCTGTTAATCGGAGTAATCTCGGGAACCTATTCTTCAACCGGCGTCGCCATTCCTTTAGTTTTGTTCTTCAAGAAGCTTAAGAAGTAATTCTCTGTCGTTTAAGCTGGGGTTTTCTTCCACTTTAGCAAAAATTTCTTTTAGCACTTCTCCCACTTTTCGACTCGGTTTTATATTCAAAGTTTTCATCACATCTTCACCGTTAATTTTTAGGTCAGTAATCGCAAATGGCTGTTTTTGTACCTCGACCAATCTTTGTTTGAATAATTCCCATCGCCAACTAGTTTCCTTGGCTCCCGATCCGATTCTATCCGATCTACGGAGAGTTATCATGTCATCAAGATATTCTGGTGTCACGTTTCGAATAAATCTTCTCACCGCTTTATCTGTCTGCACATCATCGACCGTGAACATGTGCCAACGAATCAGCTTAAATAATTTATCCAATTCTTTATTGGAAAACTTAAGTCGTTTGCCTATCTTTTGGGCAATTCGTGAGCCAATAATTTCATGGTTATGAAAAGTTCTTTCCCCATTTATTATTCTCATCGAGGCTGGTTTGCCCACATCGTGAAGTAATGTTGCCAATCTGGTTATCGGGTCATCGCTTTCGCAGTTTCTCAAAGCTTCCAAGCTATGTGTCCATACGTCGTACACATGGTGACCTTTTTGTTCCATATCCACCCCCAGCAAAATTTCTGGCATTATTTCTTTTAATAATCCCGAATTTTTGAGTAGCTTTATCCCATCGGTGGCATATTGGCTTTGAAGTATCAAAAATAATTCTTCTCGTATTCTTTCCCCCGAAATGTTTTGAATTTTGTCGGCGTTTTTTCTAATCGATTCAAAAGTATTTTCTTCTATCAAAAATCCAATTTGAGTGGCAATTCTTATCGCCCGCAACATTCGTAGCGCATCTTCGCCAAATCTTTCGTCTGCATTACCCACTGTTTTTATTATTTTCAATTTCAAATCTTTCTCACCCTCATAATGATCAAATATCTGGCCCTTTGCGTCCATTGCCATCGAGTTAATCGTAAAATCTCTTCTCTGTACATCTTCCTCCAAACTCTTTCCCCAAGCCACTTTTGTTGGGTGGCGATTATCGTCATATTCATTTTCAGTCCGAAAAGTTGTTACTTCAAACACTTGTTTATCCACCACCACTCCCACCATGCCATATAAGTTGTTATAAAAACTATTTTTCGGGAAAATCTTTTGAATTTCTTCTGGTGTTAAATTCGTTGTCAGGTCCCAATCTTTGACCTCTCGCCCCATCAACATATCCCTTACTGCCCCGCCTACCACGTAAATTTCTCCACCAGCCGTGGCTACCTTTTTCATCAAACTAATCACATTATCCGGTAATTTCATCATTATTCTTATTTTATCACTCCCGATATACGCAGATACTATTCTATTTTTCCGTAGAGACGGCATTCATGCCGTCTCAATAATAATAAATTATGTAAAAATAATAATTTACTTAAAACCCCCTTTATTCAAAGGGGGTCCTGCTTTGCAGGAGGGGATTTAAAAAAAGTTGTTTCCCCCTCTTTTTCGAAGTCGAAGATCCGCCCGTGGTGGAAGGGGGTAGGGGGAGATTTAAACCGCAAAAGTTGGATACTTTTAGTAAAAAAATACGAAAATTTATTCTGAATTACTCGAGTTTAGAATTGAGGTTCTGGTTGTTTTGATGTTTTTGGGATATTTAGCGAATCAAAAAAATCTAAAAACTTTTCCAAGGGGAATGACTCTGGGTCGATACCATACTCATAAATTCCATTATCTAATTCCAATTGATAGGCGTAAGGTGCCAGTTTCGCAAACAGATCTACCCATTGAGGATAGCGCGAATCTCGCAAGTAATCTGTAAATCTATCACACATATCAGCCAAATGACCAACTCTTGTTATTGAATCTCTGGGAGTATCCCCAAAAATTAAATCGCCTCCTTCCTCTACAATATCAGTAACTCCTGACAGACTGTTCAATCGTGAAAGTAAATCATATCCCATACTGCGTCCACTTGCACCTGCACTAAAACATTCATCTTTCAGCTCATCTGGACTAATTTCTATGTCGTATTCTGTACAAACCGTAATAGCTTCTCTCATCAAGTCTTCCCAGCCAGTAATTTCCGTTAGTTTTTCTCGAGGTATTTTAGGAACTATATTCTTTGCCAAATCAACTCCCCAATGTGGAATCAACTTTTCTTCACCAGATCTGGCAAACTGTGGCCTCATATTGTCAGTTGTGTTTACTTGGTCTGGCCTATAGTCGGCCGACAGCATGTGCCAGGCCACGCCCCTAGCTTCCATGCTTTCATTTATCTCTCCAATAATTTGGGCGTGTGAGGATTCTCTTGCATCTTTCATATTTTATTTCATTATACATGTTTTATTTCCACCAAAAATCCCGTCCTGAACTAGTCGAAGGGCGGGACTTTGAAATCAAATTTTAATGTTGATTACATCTGAGGTTTGTCTGGGCGAGGAAGTGCCTCTTTGACGGCGATATTTCTTCCGTCTTGTTCTGATCCTTCAAGAGCAGCCATAGCGGCTTGTGCCTCTTCTTCAGTTTCAAATTCCACAAAACCGAAGCCTTTGCTTCTTTGTGAGAATTTATCAAATACTACGTTGGCCGAAACAACCTTACCGTACGCAGAAAAAATCTGGTTCAGCTGGTCATCGGTCATGGTGTAGGGAAGATTCCCTACGAACAATTTTTTTGCCATACTTTCAAGCCTTAGTACTATTAACATGCGGTCTGAAGGCTTATCATTTACCCGCAACTCAGTATAGCATAAAGTTCATTTTTGTATTTTATAATGAAAATATGTTAGCTTTAGAAATATGGCAGTAGCTGACAATCTTCCTTTGTTTTCAAAAACTTCAGAGATTATCCATAATCTTCCTGAAGTCAATGTTGATTTAAGCAACCCATTGGCACTTATAGATCCAAAAACAGGGGCAATAAAATATGCTACAAGCTCAAACCTATTAGGCCAAGGTAGCATGAATTTTGTATTTGCTGGTATTGATGTTGAAACAGGAGCCGAAATAGTTGCCCGGATTCCAAAATCAATAGATTCTTACCAAGACGAGGTTGCACTACTTGCCAATCTTGATCATCCCAACCTCCCTAAAGTGTATGGCTTATCAACACTTCGGCTTATTCCATTTCAAGAGTTTGATGTTAGTCGATCTAACGCCTCTCCTCACGAATTAAACAGGAAACTAAACACCGAAACACCAGTAACAATTATGGAGTTTGTACGGGGGGAGAGTCTTGAAAAGATCGTGTTTGATAAAGATCCAGAAGAATGGCACCAACTTGTCCCAGAAATAATAACTCAGTTATCAGATACAGTTGATTATCTAGCCGAACATGGGATATTTCATCGGGATTTAAATATAAAAAATATTATTTATGATGGCCAAAGAGTTGTCGTTCTAGATTTCGGAGTTTCTAACAAAACTTATAAGTATAGTGCTGAAAACAAAACAGGGGGAAATCCATACAACCCTCCAGAATCAGTATCAAATTGGGATGGCATGGGGTTACCATCAGAGGTTTTTTCTCTGGCTGTTATGTCGTATGAACTTCTTGCTGACGGGGAACTACCTTATGGCCAAGTTCCAATTGAGAACGAATTTGGAAGTAGTGTATATCTCAAGGTGCCTTCAGTTTGGTTCAACTATTCATTAACTGAAACTCCTTACGAAAGCATATCAACCAAATCTGAAAGATACTCTCCACAACAAGCTGAAAAGATAGATCAGGTGTTTAAAAAAGCCCTATCATTAGATCCTGAAAGCAGATATCAGACGGCCACCGAATTCAAAGACTCGCTCCTGGAGGCTTTGCGCTAATGCTATTATTGTCTTGTGCCCGTTATCATCACCTCTTCCACCCCACCACTCGACCTGCTTTCTATTCTTTTAAAGAAGAGGGGAGTTACCGATTTTCAGGCTTTTTTAAAACCACCCGTACCCTCACTTGATCTTGACTACCAACCAATTATCAAAATTATTGAGGCGAACTACGACAAAAATATCCTAATCTATGGTGATTATGATGTTGATGGTATTTGTGCCACCGCCATTTTGTATCAGGCGATTTCTGAAAAATGTAAATCAGTTTATTCCTTTGTTCCTCATCGGGAAATTGATGGCTACGGTTTTAAAGCCAAATCTTTTTTGGATTATCAAACCAAGTCAAACATTACTTTTGACTTATTAATCACCGTCGACAACGGGATAGTTGCGCAGCCCGAGTTTAAAAAAATCAAAAAACTTTTCCCAGAATTAAAAATAATTGTTACCGACCACCATTTGGCCGATGATTCGCTCGAATCAGTCGATGCAATTTTGCACTCCACTGACACCAGTGGGGCGGGCCTAAGCTATTTGCTTTCCTCCCAAATCAGCCAGCGGGCCGATCTTGGTTTAGCCGCTCTTGGGGTTGTTGCCGATTGCCTACCTCTAACCGGTATCAACCGCCAAATCGTTTTCCATGGTTTACAGGAATTGCGTCTCAATCCCTGTCTTGGAATTAAAAAATTAATGGCCGTTTCCAATCTGAGAACTGACGCACTGACATCTTATGATCTTGGTTTTATCCTCGGCCCTCGCATCAATGCTGTTGGCCGACTTGATGATCCATCTTCAGCTCTAAAGCTTTTATTATCCAACGATCCAAAAGAAGTATCAGGATTGGCTTCTTTATTAAACGATTTTAATAAATCTCGCCAGGACATTCAAAAAGAATCTATCGATATTTCCGAAAAACTGATATCTGACCAACTGAAATCTGAAAAACTCATCTTCGTTAGTGGTGATTTTAATCCAGGAATAATTGGTTTAGTCGCCGGTCGCTTAACCGAAAAATATAATCTGCCAAGTGTTGTCATCTCCACCTCACTTCCGGTTGCCAAAGGTTCTTGCCGGTCGATCAAGCAACTCAACATCATCGAATCGTTGCGAAAGTATCATGACTTATTTATCGATCTTGGTGGTCATCCTTTAGCCGCCGGGTTTAGCATTGACATTCAAAATATTTCAAAACTGAAAAATAAATTAACTAAATATGTAAATTCAGAATTAAAGGATAAAGATTTGACCAATAAAATCGATTATGATGCTCAAATGGAATTAGGTGCCGTCAAACCAATCAATATCAAAGCCATTGCCAAGCTCGAACCTTTCGGTATCGGTAACTCGAAGCCTTCTTTTCTTTTTAAAAAACTAACCATTAGTTCAAAAAAAGTTATCGGCTCGACCGGAGAACATTTAAAACTAAAATTTAATGGTGTGGATGCCATTGGTTTTAAAATGGGGGAGTTAGATAAAAGCCTAAACATCGGCGATTCTGTTGATATCATCGCCTCACTCGATCTTAATACTTGGAATGGTTACACCACCCCCCAACTTCTTATAAAAGAAATAATGGAGAAGGAGTAATCAGGCCGGGCCAAGAAGAGCACACCCCAAAATAGTATCAACTATTTTAAACATTGGGAACAAAACGACAGAAAGTCCTGTTAGCAACCAATATATTTTTGGTGATTTTTTTCGAAGAATTAATCCAAATAGCCCAAATATAAATAAAAGCAGTGAAATGCCTGTTACTATAAAAGAAATAATTTTTATATTAAATAATATACAAATATCCATATAATATTATTGAAATTTAGGGATACCACAAAACGAAGTTCCAATCCCGAATACAATGTCGAATAGCGCGTATCCAACATACAGGACAATTGCCAACACAATTAACCACCAATATTTTTTTCGAGACTTTCTAGCAAACAACAGCCCACATAACCCGATAATAAAAATAATCACTGATATCTGATCAATAATCGATGAAATAATATTTGAGGCACGAAAGCACGGTCCGAATAAGAAGATCATAACTAATAATATCCTAAAAACTGTTGTATTATGTGCTCCCAAATTATCGTTAAAGAGATTATTGCTCAGGAGTAATCGGAATACGCATGTCATGAACCCAGAAAATTCCCTCTCCACGATTAAAAAAGAAGAATACTGATATCAACAAAACTATATACCACCAATATTTTGTCCTAGATTTGTTACCGAAAAATAACCTAATCAATCCAGCAACAAACATCACCAATGAAACCCCAGTTACTATTATCGGTAATGTGCCCGTATCCAATTGGTTCCAGATATTCATAATTCTATTGAAAATGAGGTATTGTACAACCCATCCCTAACATGTCATACCAACCAAATATTGTTTCGCATAACTTATACCCTACATACAAAACAATCGACAATACTATAAAGCACCAATATTTTTTTCTTGTCTTTTTATCAAAAAACAAACCACGAAGTCCGAGAATTAAGAGAATGAGAGAAACAGCGTCCGCAACAAATGAAGTGATATAAAATATCAAACGACCGTTACAAGGAAACATAAGAAATCATAACACCAAAAGATGTTGTATAATATGTAAAAGCGCTAACAGGTGCCAACACCACCGAGCTTGAGGAAGAAAGTTTACCCGCCGTGGCGGGCAAGACAACTAGACCCTCACAGAAGAATAACTGTAAATAATTCGATGTGTGTCACCATCTGGATAACAGAGCACATTTATTAAGTTGATCCCCTGTGACACGGGGATTTTTTTTGTAATTTTAATGAAAATTTTCGAGAATGGCGAAGAAAATTTACACTAAAATACAACCCCGGTGAAACTTTAGTTGACACCGGGATATATAATTAATTTAAAAGTTCCTTTCTTCAAACGAAAGGTGGTACGAAGTACCAAAGGATTTCTATGAGAACACTAATTGCCGACACACCAACCATGGTTGGTTCCACCGTAACTATTAAAGGTTGGGCTAACTCTGTCCGGGCCCATGGAGCCGTCACCTTCGCCGATATTCGCGACCGTAGTGGTCT
>Ga0209467_1000081_pt1 | contig 167351 bp, 147 predicted proteins | sample Higcelwee11metaG_FD_187175 | JGI IMG/M metagenome (GOLD analysis project Ga0209467, IMG submission 187175) | Freshwater pond sediment microbial communities from the University of Edinburgh, under environmental carbon perturbations - High... | ecosystem: Environmental > Aquatic > Freshwater >...
AGATCATCACCTCGCCCTTTCACCAGTCGGCCTGGACCGTGCCCTGGCTGCATGTGGCCTTTGAAAACGTGGCGGCCGTGGCCTCGGGCGTGGAGTCGGCCAACCGGGCGCTGGAGCGCAAGGGCAAGCTGAAAAAACGGCCCAAGGTCATTGCCTTTGCGGGCGACGGCGGCACGGCGGACATCGGGATGCAGGCCTTGTCCGGGGCGCTGGAGCGCGGACACGACTTCGTCTACGTGTGCCTGGACAACGAGGCCTACATGAATACCGGCATCCAGCGGTCGAGCTCCACGCCGTACGGGGCCATGACCACCACCTCGCCTCCGGGACGCAAAAGCATCGGCCAGCACACCTGGAAAAAGAACATGGCCATGATCGCCGCGGCCCATGAGATTCCGTATGTGGCCACGGCCAGCCCGGCCTACCATCTGGACCTGATGAACAAGGTGCGCAAGGCCTTGACCGTGGAAGGCCCGGCCTACCTGCACATCTTCGCCACCTGTCCCACGGGCTGGCGCAGCGATCCGGCCAAGAGCGTGGAGCTGTGCCGCCTGGCGGTGCAGTCCAAGGTGTTTCCGCTCTATGAGGTGGTCGGCGGCCGTTACATCATCACCCAGAAGGTGAAAAAGCCAAAGCCCGTGACGGACTACTTCAAGCTGCAGCGTCGGTTCCGGCACCTGACGCCGGACTCGGTGGAATACATCCAACAGCGTGTGGAAGAGGAATATGCCCGCCTGGAGGCCTTTGAGAAGGCCACCGCGCCTCTGGAAGAGGTGGTCGAGCCGCCCAAGGAGTCCTAGCCGCACAGGAGCTTTTGCGAATGAGAGCGATAAAGGCGGGCCTTCGGGTCCGCCTTTTTTTTTGAGCAATAGACGGACGCGAGGTGTTGCTTTTTTAACTATAGACATATCCTATTTGACAAATAGATTTCATAAATATATCCAGGGTGCGTTTTGATTGCATTGATGCATCAGTTCAGACGAGATGTGAAAGGCGATATCGGCATGCGTCATGCTGTCTGCCGGGAGGGTTGTCGTTCATGGGCCGTGTCAAAATTGGTGATGAATCCTGTTGTCGATGGTGAGGCAACATCCAAATGGTCCTTTTGCATCCCTGTGTAATATGTTTTCATAAGCATATATTTTGTCATGTCTGGCGGGATGGAGATGCATAATAGCGTTGTCGAGAAGGCGTTTCAAGGGATAACCAGAAATCCAGGCGAAGCGGCGCTCATTGAGGGCGTCAAGTTGTCGGTCCGGGGAATAAGCCATGTGTATGCATCCCCGTCCGGGGCCGCCACGGTCTCCCTTCAATCCGTTGATCTCAATATCCGTGATCAGGAATTCGTCGCCATTGTGGGGCCGAGCGGATGCGGCAAGAGCACGCTCCTCAACATCATGTCGGGACTGATACGGCCCAGTGCGGGGGGCGTCTTTCTTGACGGAGACCGACTTTCCGGCGTGACCCAGCGCATCGGGTACATGTCCCAGGCCGATACCCTGATGCCATGGCGAAACACCCTTGAGAATGTCGAGCTGTCCTTGGAGATACGCGGTATGCCCAAGGCTGAGCGCCGTGAGCGGGCCAGACATCTGATACATAAAGCCGGTTTGAGCGGCTTTGAGAAAAGTTATCCCCATGAACTCTCGGGGGGCATGAAAAAACGGGTCGTGATCATCCGCATCCTGGCGGCGGATTCGGAAGTGTTGTTCATGGATGAGCCGTTTGGCGCCCTCGATGTCTTTACCAAAGAGATGCTTCAGGACGAGATACTGAAGGTCTGGCAGGAAACGAAAAAAACCATTGTCTTTGTCACGCATGACCTTGCGGAGGCGATCACCCTTTCTGATCGCGTGGTGCTTCTGACGGCGAGACCGTCTACGGTCAAAAACGAATACGATATCCCCATTCCCCGACCCAGGTCGGCCCTCGAGACACGGTTTCAGCCCGAGTTCGTCGCATTGCAGAAACTCATCTGGAACGATTTGCGGGAGGAGGTCGTAAAGACCAAGGGCGGCCGGGATGCATAGCGCGCCGGGTCCCCAATCCGGAAAAACGGTGTTTCTTCTCCGGCTGCTGCTCATCCTCGCAGTCCTGGCCATCTGGGAGATGCTCGCCAGATTGAGGATTCTCGACCCATTTTTCATGAGCCAGCCCACCGCCATCCTCGTCGATATGAAGGAGGCGTTTTTTTCCGGGGAAATCATTCCCCATATTGTCGTGACCTTGAAGGAGGCCTTGGCCGGGCTGCTTTTCGGGACGCTTGCGGGGGTGCTCACGGCGATTTTTCTGGAGAAGGCGGAAACCGCAGCGCGGGTGTTGGACCCCATCATCATGGCCTTGTACGGAATTCCCAAGCTGGCGCTTGGTCCGATCTTCATCCTCTGGTTCGGCCTGGGGATCGAATCAAAGATATTTCTGGCCGCGCTCATGGTCTATTTTCTTGTCCTTTTCAACGCCTACGCCGGTTTCAGGAATGTGGACCAGAGCCTGGTCAACGCTGTTCGGCTCATGGGAGCAAGCAGCAGACAGATCATGCTCAAAGTGGTTTTGCCATCCGCTATTCCCTGGATGCTGGCGGGGATCAAGGCGGGCTTGGGAGCAGCCTTGCTTGGGGCCGTCGTCGGCGAATATATCGGGGCCAATTCCGGTTTGGGGTGGATGGTGGAGTATGCCGGAGGAATGTATGACATTGCGCGTGTCTTCACATGCATCATAGTCCTCATGCTGCTCATGGCAATGCTCAACACTGTTCTGGGTGCGGTTGAAGGAAGGCTTCTCAAATGGAGGCCTACGGTTGGATGATTTAACGACAGGAGATGATGACCATGTGCATCGCTAAGGATTTGATGAAGTGCAGCATTTTATTTGTAACTGTGGCCATATTTCTTTCTGTTTCCGTAAATTCCGGAAATGCAACTGACGTAGCATCCGCACCGGTTGACGGAAAATCGTTGCAACAGATCATCGTGGGGCAACCTGGGCATGACGATTACGGCATCCCGCTCTATCTTGCTGACAAGCTGGGATATTTCAAAGAAGAGGGGCTTGCGGTGCAGTTCATGAACTTCAAATCGAGTCCTTTGTCCGTCGCTTCCCTGTTGGCGGGTGAAATTCAATTCTGTCTCACCAGCTACGACCAAGCCTTGAAAACGTTCGAAAAGGGAAAAATACTGAAAATTGTGCTCACCACCACGGAGAAGCATCCCTGGTGCCTCCTGGCCCGTCCCGAGGTCAAGTCTCTCAAGGATCTGAAGGGGAAAACCATTTCAGCCAAAATGCCTGGCTCTGGACCCCGCGCCTTTGCGACCAGCATCGTCATCCATGGCGGTCTCGACCCCAATAAGGACGTGACCTTTGTCGATCTGCCGGAAACAGCCATTCTTCCTGCCTATATTAACGGCGACATCGACGCCACGGTGGGCAGCGGCGTCCGGAAGGCGGAAATGTTGAGCCGGGGGGCCGTGGTGCTCGCCGATATGAACGACCCCGTCCAGCATACGGCCATCCTGGAGGCGGACACGTTTCCTTTGAAGGTTGTGCTGGCTACCGACGACTATCTGAAGGCCAATCCGGAGATCGCTCAGAAGTTCGTCAATGCGGCGTATCGGGCCATGCAGTGGGAGAAGGCGCACAGCAGCGCGGAAATAGCCGAGAAGGTCGCGGAGTACTTCCTGGGTTCCGTCAGCCCTGAAATTGTCGACGACATTCGACGGGCCTTCAGCCACACCGGTTTGGTCACCACAGAGGGCCATAAGGCCATCGAAAAGCAATCCCTGGGCGTCGGGCTGATAGAGAAGCCGGTCTCCATGGAGAGCGTCGTGGACATGTCGTTTCAGGGCAAGGCCGCCGCGAAGTAAGGGCGGTCTGCCTAGTGTGCGTTGCAGCCCGGGTCTTGCTGCCGTCGCACCGCGTCGGACCCTGGCTGCACGCGCTTGCGGCGACGCTGCAACACGGCCCGACACGCGGCGCCGCCGCTGTCGACAGGCCCGTGCAGAGGACCGTTGCCTACAGACCACAAAAGGGGGGCTGGAAGCGCCATGGGTGAGCAATCCGTGCGGACGATCTGTCAATTCTGCCATACCAATTGCGGCTTGGTGGTTCGCAAGAATCCAACCGGGCGTCTGCTCATCCATGGGGATCCGGAGCATCCCATCAATAGGGGGCGGTGCTGTCCAAAGGCGCAGGCCAACGCGGAGATCGTCCGGGCCGGGGACCGACTCAAACATCCTTTGCGGAAAACGTCCGCAGGCTTTGAGCGGATATCCTGGGACGAGGCTTTGGACGTCGTGGCGGACAAGATTGGCGGGATTGTCGCCAAATACGGCCCCTTGAGTCTGGCTCGGTGCACGGGCGCGCCGGTATCCTATCATGCCCGTGACGGATTTCTCCAACTCATGGGCGAGATTGGATCGTCAAATCTCACGGGGATCGGAAACCTCTGCATGGCCCCGCGCATGACAGCCTATCGGGCGGTGACCGGGGGGGGACGGACTGAACCCGACTATGACGGGACGAATCTTGTCCTTTTTTGGGGCGCAAACCCCGTAGGCGTGGAGCGTTTCGCATCCTATGCCGCCCATGACGGCCTCAAGCGGATATTGCCCCGGTTGAAAAAACGCGGGGTGCGAACCATCTGTATTGACCCCTATTTTTCGGACACGGCCCGAGAGGCCGACGAGTGGATTAGCATCAATCCGGGAACCGACGCCGCCCTGGGGCTGGCTATGATCCATGTGCTCCTGAAGGAGGCGTTGTACGACGCGCAGTTTGTGGCTCAATACTCCACCGGCGTGACGGAACTCGCCGAGCATGTACGGGCGTACACGCCCGCCTGGGCCGGGGAATTAACGGGGATACCGGCGGAGGTCGTCGAGTCCCTGGCCAGGCGATACGCCACGGCCGGTCCGGCGGTGATCTATGAGGGGAACGGGCTGGACATGTACGCCAACGGGGTGGATGCGGTGCGCACTATCGCCATATTGGTCTGTCTCGCCGGGAATCTGGATGTCCCGGGCGGGAATGTTTTCATGCCGTTTCCGCATCCTGCCCCGCTTCCGACCAAGGCGCTGCCGATCACCCAACGGGTGGGATTTGACCGCTTTCCCCTTATGCCCCAGGTCCCATTTTCAGCCGTCAAGGAGGCCATCCTGGCTGGGGAGGACAATCGACCCCGGGCCATGATCGTCCACCACGGCAATCCCGTCCTGGTGCAGGCCAACCAGAAACGGACACAAATGACGCTTGAAAAATTGGATTTTCTGGTGGTCACCGATATCTTTCCAACGGCCACCACGCAGCTTGCCGATGTGGTTCTGCCCATGGCGTCCGCGTTCGAATGCTATGGATACCGTGCCTATTCGAGTGTCGCAGGCGGGTTTTTCGCACTGGGGCGGCCTGTTGTCGAACCTGTCGGCGAGGCGCGGCCGGTTTTTGACGTCGAGTACGAGCTGGCTCGGAAAATGGGGCTGGACCGGGCGTATCCATTCCAGGACGACCGAAGCTGGGTCAATTATATGGTCAATGCCCACGGCGTGTCCGTGCAACGCTTGGAGAAGGAGCAGATCGTCTTTGCCCTGCCTGGAGTCCGTTACCGGAAATACAGGGATAAACCTCTTGGTACGCCGTCAGGGAAGGTGGAATTTTTCTCCACCTGGTTCGCCGCGTCTGGGGCGAGGCCCATGCCGGTGTATGAAGAACCGGCGGGCGAGGCCTTGCCGCAGGAAGTTCTGGCCAGGAAGGGCTTCACACTGCTGGGCACGAGCCGTCGGCCCTCCCAGTTCGTGCATACCAAATTCAAGAATCTTGCCGCCATCTCCAAAACGTATCCTGAGCCTTTGGCGTACATGCATCCTGATGACGCTTCCGCGCGGGGCATCTTCGACGGGGATATGGTGGCCGTGGCCTCGCCCCAGGGCTTCATCACGGTCAGGGCCAAGCTTTGTGACCAGACGCACAGCGGGCTGGTATGGATAGACTTCGGGTGGGGAAATCCGTCGGACGGGAAGGCCAACATCAACCTCCTGACCAACGATGGCTGTTTCGACCCTGTTTCCGGGGGGACGCCCAATCGTCTGTTTCCCTGCGAGGTGCGTCGCGCCAGGGACGGATGACCCGGCCAAGAGCGTGGAGCTGTGCCGTCTGGCGGTGCAGTCCAAGGTGTTTCCGCTCTATGAGGTGGTCGGCGGCCGTTACATCATCACCCAGAAGGTGAAAAAGCCAAAGCCCGTGACGGACTACTTCAAGCTGCAGCGTCGGTTCCGGCGCCTGACGCCGGACTCGGTGGAATACATCCAACAGCGTGTGGAAGAGGAATATGCCCGCCTGGAGGCCTTCGAGAAGGCCACCGCGCCTCTGGAAGAGGTGGTCGAGCCGCCCAAGGAGGGCTAGCCGCACAGGCGCTTTTGCGAATGAGAGCGATAAAGGCGGGCCTTCGGGTCCGCCTTTTTTTTACGGCGCGGGGGCGGGCATGTAAAACCGGAGGACGGGCTGCGTCGTCGCGTGTGCTCACGGGCGCCTGGATGGCGCACATAAGTCGCTTCACGTGGGATGCGACATCATGGCCGGGCATTCCCCCGGTTTCGCAGATACTTTCCTGCCCACCCTAAACTTCACATCATTTGCTCCGATATATCCCCCTATGGGCAGGGGGTAATTCCCCTCCCGCACGGCAGTTCGCACCATGGCGCCACGACGTACGCAAGGGGCAGCATCATGACCTTCGACCTCTCGGTTTCAAGCCTTGTCTCCTCCAGTCCGGACACCATCGACAGCGCGCAAAAAACAGGCGTCGCCCAGTCGGCCGACCAGTCCGCCGCAAAGACCCTGGCGGCCGCCGGGACCGCAGCATCAAGCGATACGGTGAGCATCTCCGAGGAGGCCTATCGCCAGCAGCGCGTGGCGGCCTTCACCCTCACGGCCGCTGTCCGCACCTCTGACGCCGTCGAGTCAAAGACCGTCGAGAATCCCTGGAAGACCTATTTTGACCTGGAAAGCGGCTCCTCCACCCTGGTAAACGGGAACACCCAGGTCACGACCATAGACGGCGCCAACATGGAGCGCCTGGAATACAAGGGCGGCGTGCTGGTCAAAAAGGAGACCGGCGCCATCGTCGGCGACCGGGCCGTGTGGGATACGCAATATTACGACGTCAGCGGCAAGGTGATCCAGGCGGCCCATGCCGAATTAAACGGCCTTGGCGGCACGGACGCCGAAACCGTGGCCTCGCTTCGCCGCGATGTGCAGTGGTTCGAAAACGGCGAGGTGGTGCGGGAGCTGCACGACGGCATGCATGTCGAGGCGGATTCCGTGAGTCCCGAGCTTGTGAGCGGCGGCGAACTGGACGAGGCCCTCACCCTGGAGGACATGGCCGGAACCCTGACCCGGGATCATGTCATCGGCAACTATCAGGCCGAGATCGTGGAGTATGAAAACGGCCAGGTGTCGCGGACCGCCTCCATCCATAACCGCCTGGAGGCGGAAAACGCCACCAACCGCAAAGACAAACGCGTAGGCAGCATGGACGGGCATACCACCAGAGAACTGACCAACGCCAACGCCCTCACCGTGGAGCTGACGAGCTACGACGCCGACGGCAAGGTGGTCATGCAGGCCCGGCTCACGGACAGCCTTGAGGCCGGGAAGTCCATGACCCAGTCCGTGGCCATGTCCTGGTACGACAAGGGCGAACTGGTGCGCGAGGAGGAGGGCAGCCTCACGATGACGCTCATCCCGGGAGACGGCCAAAAGCTGCCGGACCGGCCGGGCATCCTGGAGACCTTCGGCATTGACGAAAAGACCTTCAGCAGCGGCACGCCCCTTTCCGCCGACGGTCTGCTCGGCGCAAGCCGCGAGGAATCGGGCGGGGCGGCCGACGTCTTCGTTGACGGCGTGGATTCGGACATGGCCTCCGGGGGCTTCGGCATGGCCGAAACCCTGGCCGACTACCGGGATGCCGACAATCCCTACCGGGCGACGTTTTCCAGCCGCACCTACCGCGACGGCGAATTGGCCGCCGCCTCCACGGACACCGAGGAGGTGCGCGAGAACCGTTTGCCCGGGGTCATGCAGTTCGCCACGGGCCGGGGGCTGACCGAAGATGAATTTCCCGCCACCCTGCGCTCCGTGAGCCATGAGGAACTGGCCTACGAAAACGGCGAGCGCAGCGCCCAGGGCCGCCTCTTTATGCGTGAATACCTGCAAAAAGACGATCGTGGGGTCTATGGGCTGTATACGCACTATTCCGGCGAGGCTGGCCAGGACGGCGACATGGAGTCGGTGTCCGGGGTGTGGGCAGGATCGCTCGAAACGCTTGATTCCGACGCCAATGCGGCCACGGCGGGCATGGGCCGCGCGACAGGGCTGGCGGTTGACGAGGTGCGGGCGGTATTCTCCGGACTGGGCGGGGAGTAGCCGGGGGCGCCAGGGACGGGACACATCGCCCTGTCCCGGCCGGATATGGCGGCAGGCGCTCTCGGAGCAGCATAAGGACCGTGGTCCGGGACCTGCCTCTTTTGACTTTTTCCACATTCCCGGCTAGCCTTTCCCCCGTACTTGGACAGGAAACGGAAGACGGTGAAAATCCGTCGCGGACGCGCCGCTGTAACCGGCATGATCCCCGCCCGAGCCACTGTTTCGTTTTGAAACGGGAAGGACCGGGCATGCATCCCTGATGCGGGGGCCGGAAGCCAGAAGACGTCCTGTCCCAGGAGCAGGGCTGTCTCGCGAAACAGACAGGCGCGTGAAGAAAGCATATCCCCAAAGGCCGCCTTCCCTGACGGTCCCACCTGTGCTTTTTGTCTCCGCATGCTGTCGCCTGGGTTGTCCCCGCTCCCTTTCATGAAACCATTTTCTGAAAGGAGCCTTCCGCATGGAATCGCATGTCCTCGGTTTTCCCCGCATCGGGGCCTCACGAGAACTCAAATTCGCCCTGGAGCGGCATTGGCGGGGCGAACTGTCCGCGCCGGAGCTGTCCGACATCGGGCGCGAGCTGGCCGTCAGGCATTGGAACATCCAGCGCGACGCCGGGCTTGGCTATGTGACTGTTGGGGATTTTTCCTTCTACGATCACGTTTTGGACACGGCCGTGATGCTTGGGCTTGCGCCGCCGCGCCACGCCGTGCCCGGGCGGCCCCTGTTCCCGGACACGTATTTCGCCATGGCCCGGGGCGACGCCTCCCGGAACGTCGCGGCCCTGGACATGACCAAGTGGTTCGACACCAACTACCACTACATCGTGCCCGAAATCGACCCTGGCATGACCCCGACGCTTGCCCGGGCCACGGTGGTCGACGACGCCCGGCTGGCCGCCTCCCTGGGACATCGGCCCAAGGCGGTGCTGCTTGGCCCCGTCACCTTCCTGTCCCTGTGCCGGTTTACGGGCGGCGCGGACCGTTTCGAGCTTCTCCCGGACATCGCCGCCATCTATCGCGAGGTCGTCCGGCGACTGGCCCCCTTATGCCCGGTCATCCAGATCGACGAACCCATCCTGTGCACGGATATGCCTACCGCAGCCAGGGCCTATTTCAAGCCCGCCTGGGAGATGCTGCGCGAGGCCGCAGGCGACAGCCGACTCCTTCTGGCCGCCTATTTCGGGGGGCTTGGGGAGAATCTGGAGCTGGCGCTTGACTGCGGCTGCCATGCCCTGCATCTGGACCTCGCCCGGGCCGGGCATGAGCTCGCCGCCGTGGCCGGGCGGCTTCCCGGGGACATGGCCCTGTCGCTTGGGATCGTAAACGGCCGTAACATCTGGAAGACGGATCTGGTCCAGGCCGTTTCGACCGTCCGGGGCGTGGCCGACAGGCTGGGCGACGAGCGGGTCATGGTCGCTACAAGCTGCTCGCTTGTGCACGTGCCCGTGGATGTCGGCGCGGAACGCGCCCTTGATCCCGTGTGGCGCGGGGCCATGGCCTTCGCCGTGCAAAAATGTCGGGAGGTGGTGGTGATCGCCGAGGCCGCCTCAGGCTGGGACCACACGGCGGCCCTGTCCGAACACGAGGCCTGCCGCGCCGCGCGGGATGCGGACCGACGGACCTGCGACCCCGCCGTGCGCCAGCGGCTAAAGGCCCTCGTCCCGGCCATGCGCTCGCGCCGAAGCCCCTTCGCCACGCGGCGCGCGGTGCAGCAAAAACGCCTTGGCCTGCCCCTTTTGCCCACCACCACCATCGGCTCCTTTCCCCAGACCGCAGACATCCGGGCGGCGCGGCTGGCCCTGCGGCGCGGCGAGACGGACCAGGCGGCCTACGCGGCGGCCATGCGACAGGTCATCGCCGACGCCGTGGCCCGGCAGGAGGCGCTGGGACTCGATGTCCTGGTGCACGGCGAGCCCGAACGCACCGACATGGTGGAATATTTCGGGCAGATGCTGGCGGGCTTTTGCTTCACCGAAAACGGCTGGGTGCAAAGCTACGGCAGCCGGTGCGTCAAGCCGCCGGTCATCTGCGGCGACGTGTCGCGGCCTCGGGCCATGACCGTGGACTGGATCACCCATGCCCAGGGCCTGACGCAAAAACCCGTGAAGGGCATGCTCACCGGCCCGGTGACCATCCTCAACTGGAGCTTCGTGCGCGAGGACATTCCCCGGGCCGAGGTCTGCCGCCAGATCGCCCTGGCCATGCGCGACGAGGTGCTCGATCTGGAGCGGGCCGGGACGCCCATCATCCAGATCGACGAGGCGGCCTTCCGCGAGGGGCTGCCGCTTGCCCGGGCGGATCGCGAGGACTATCTGGCCATGGCCGTGGACTGCTTCCGTCTGACGGCCGCAGGCGTGTCCGACGCCACGCAGATCCATACGCACATGTGCTACAGCGAGTTCGGGGACGTGATCCGCTGGATCGCGGCCATGGACGCCGACGTCATCAGCATCGAATGCAGCCGCAGCGCCATGGCGCTTCTGGAGGTGTTCGGGGAGTTCGAATATCCAAATGACATCGGGCCGGGCGTCTACGACATCCACAGTCCCCGGGTTCCCGGGACGCAGGAGCTGGCCGGGCTTGTGCGCCGGGCGTTGGCCGTGATCCCGGCGGCGCGCCTGTGGGTCAATCCGGATTGCGGCTTAAAAACCCGGGACTGGCCCGAGACCATGGCGTCGCTGGAGAATATGGTGGCGGCGGCCAGACTGGTCCGGGCGGAGATTGCGGGCGCGAGCTAGCGCCGGGCGGAAGAGGAAAAAGGAAAGGCGGGCCGCAGGGTCCGCCTTTTTTATAGCCGCGTGCGTCGAAGCTACAAATTCTGCACCAAAAACCCCAGTATCATCCGCCGCGACAGCTCCCCCACCAGACGCCCCGCGTCGTCCAGGACCGGCACGGCGTTGGCCCGCTGCTCCATGATCAGCCCATGCGCCGTGACGAACAGGTCGTCGGCCCGGGCCGTGGGAAAACGCGTGTCCATGATGCTGCCCACCTCCGTGTCCGCAATCGACGCCATGTTGCGCCGAAGCGCCCGCAAAAGGGCGTCGCGTCCCGCAAGGCGCCCCTCCTGGCAGTCGGCGATGACCGGTTCCGGCACCAGCATGAAAAGAAAATCAAAGATGGTCACCACGCCCAATAGCCCATCCCGCGCGTCCACCACATAGGTGTTGCGCGAGGTGTCGGTCAGGCCATTGTACCAGATAAGCACATGCCCGATGTGGGCTTCGGGGCGCACCTTGATCAGGTTCTTGCGCATGAGGTCGGACACTTTCATGACAATCTGCCGTGCGGTTGACGTTTCAGGGTTCCATTACAGGCAGCGGCCCGGGCGGGCCATCGTCTGGAAATCGCCCCGATAAACGCCATGATAGCCAGTATCGCCGGGTTTTTAAAGGCGTTTGACCGTGAATTCGTTATTTTTCTCACGAAGTTCTGCCCGACGTCCGGCGTGGGCGCAAAAAAAGCAGGATCGTTCAAGACCGTGCCCGTACGTCCCGGTAGGCTGCCTGAAAATCTGAACGCAGGAGAACACCGGTATGAACGGGACAAATCAAGATATGACGGGCTGTTGCGTTTTGGCAGGACAGGCCGTTCCCCTGGCGGACATTCCGGAGAAGCCGCATCCGGTCTTTGCCGGGGTGTTTTTACGGACCCTTGTTCCCGGCCGGGAGACCGGCGGGGCCATGAGCCTGCATCTGGTGCGCGTGGACCCTAGCTGCCGCCTTGACGTCCATGTCCATGCCGAGCAATGGGAGGTGCATGAGGTGGCGGCCGGAAGCGGCACGGCGGTCATCGACGGCCGCGAGACGGCCTACCGGCCGGGGGTCTCGGCGCTTATTCCGAAAGGCTGCCGTCATGAGGTCCGGGCCGGGGACCAGGGCCTGACGCTTGTGGCCACGTTCGCCCCGGGTCTGGGGTAGGGCGGTCTGGCGCGTCGCCCTGGCGCCGGTCGCGGGAGATCTGACGGCGGCGCGCGCCGCCATGGGGCGCCGCTGGCCTGGGCCTTGGCCTGTTATCATAATCCGGGACGGACAATGGACGACGAAGGCGCGGTTCATTTCGGGCGGGAGCCCTGGGATCCGGAGGTGGCCACGGTGGCGGCCATGTACGTGGTCCCGGATTTCTCCCGCCATGCCCACAGCCGGTGCGTGGTCGGGCTTGCCGTGCGCGGCGGGCGGCGCATGGAGCTTTCCGGGATGCGTTTCCTCGTGCCCCAGGGCGGGGTGTTCGTCATCCCGGCCCACACCCCGCATTCCTGCGCGCCGCTTGGGCCGCCGCCCCACGCCCATCAGGCCGTGTGCCTGCCCAAGGACAGCGTGTGGGAGCTGGCCCGGGAGGGCGGTGGGGGAGGGGACGGACCGCAGGCGGCGGCGTACCGGCTTGGCCGTTTCTTCGATCTGGTTGCGGACGGCGCGCCCGCCTGCGACCGTCGGGCCGCCCTGGCAGCGGCTATGGCCGCCGTGACGGCGTGGTGCTGGCCGCACGGGGATGGTTTCGGGCCTGGGGCTGCGGCGCAGCGGCCCGAGGTGGAGCGGGCGGCGGACTTTCTCGCCCAACTGGCTGTCCGCAACCCGAGTCTGGAGGAGGCGGCCCGGCATGCGGGCATCAGCCCCTTTCACCTGCACCGGCTTTTTGCGGCCCGCTTCGGGCTTGCGCCGCACGCCTACGTGCAACGCGAGCGGTTGCGGCTGGCCCTGGCGGCGCTGATGGCCGGAGAGAGTCTGGCCTCGGCGGCGGCCCTGGCCGGATACGCCGACCAGAGCCATTTCACCCGCTGCTTTCGCCGCGCCGTGGGCGTCACCCCGGGCCGCTTCGTCAGGACATTGAAACGGCCTGCGCCCCGGCTGTCGGCACGGCCAGTTCCTTCGGGGTGAAAAACCGCAGCCGAAGCGCGTTGGTCACCACGGTAAAGGAGCTTAGGGCCATGGCCGTCCCGGCCAGCATGGGGTTTAGGGTCGGGCCGCCAAAGAGATGCAGCACGCCTGCGGCCACCGGGATGCCGATGGTGTTGAAGGCGAAGGCCCAAAATAGGTTCTGCCTGATGTTGGCCATGACCGCGCGGCTCAAGTCCAGGGCGGCCAGGACCCCGCGCAGGTCGTTTCGCATGAGCACCACGTCGCAAGACTCAATGGCCACGTCGATGCCTGAGCCCATGGCCACGCCCATATCCGCCCGGGCCAGGGCCGGGGCGTCGTTTATGCCGTCGCCCACCATGCCAACCCGGAAGCCCTCGGCCTGAATCCGCTCGATCTCCTGCGACTTGCGGTCGGGCAGAACCCCGGCCACCACCCGGCTGATCCCGGCGGCGGCGGCCACGGCCTTGGCCGTGCGCGGGGCGTCGCCGGTGAGCATGACCACGGTGACGCCGCGCCTGCCAAGCTCGGCCACCACCGCCGCCGACTCGGGCCGAAGCTGGTCGGCGATGGCCAAAATGGCGGCAAATACCCCGTCAATGGCCAGATGCACCGGGGTCTTGCCCTGATCGGCCAGACCAGCCGCCGCCGTGTCCGCCGCGTCCATGCCCGTGACGCCGTTTTCGGCCAGAAATCCCCGGTTCCCGGCCAACACCTTTATTTCGCCCACCAGGGCCACCACGCCCTTGCCCGGCACGGCCTCGAAGGCGGCGGGCTTGGCGATGTCCAGGCCGCGCCGGGCTGCCTCGCGCACCACGGCCTGGGCCAGGGGATGCTCGGACAGGCTCTCGGCCGCCGCCGCCAGAGCCAGGGCCGCGTTTTCGTCCTGGCCCGGGCCGCCGGGTGCGAGCAGCACCGCATCCAGGGCCGGGCGGCCATGGGTCAGGGTGCCGGTCTTGTCGAAGACCATGGCCGTAAGCCCCCCCGCGCCCTGAAGCGCCGCGCCGCTTTTGACCAGGATGCCCAGGCGCGCCCCCCGGCCCGTGCCGACCATGATGGAGGTGGGCGTGGCCAGTCCCATGGCGCAGGGGCAGGCGATGACCAACACGGCGGTGAAGATGCGAAGCGAAAAGGTGTAGGTCGCCCCGCCAAAAAAGTACCAGGAAAGGGCTGCCGCCACGGCGCACCCCATGACCGCAGGCACGAAATAAAAGCTCACCCGGTCGGCCAGATCGGCGATGGGGGCCTTGGAGCTTTGGGCCTCGCGCACCAGAGCCACGATGCGCGACAGGGTGGTGTCGGCGCCCACGCGCACGGCGCGCACGACAAGCGCGCCCGTGGTGTTGAGCGTGCCGCCGGTGACGGCGTCGCCGGGACGTTTGGTCACGGGCAGGGGTTCGCCGGTGAGCATGGACTCGTCCACCCCGGACAGGCCCTCGATCACCTCCGCGTCCGTGGGCACGCGTTCGCCTGGGCGTACCAAGAGGATATCTCCGGCCACCACCTCTTCCAGGGGGATGGGCAGGTGCTCGCCGTCTTTCACCAGGGTGGCCATGTCCGGGGCCAGCCGCATGAGCGCCGCGATGGCGTCGGAGGTCTTGTACTTGGCCCCGGCCTCCAGGTACTTGCCCAAGGAGATCATGGCTATGAGCACGCCTGCGGACTCGAAATAGAGGTCCATGGCCCGGGCCGCCGGATCGACGCCCAAAAGGATCTCGATCAGGTTCCACAGGCTGTGCAAAAAGGCCGCCCCCGTGCCCACGGCCACCAGGGAGTCCATGTTGGGCGCGCCGCGCAGAAGGCTCGGGATGCCCACGAGGTAGAAGCGGCGTCCGGTCCACATAATGGGCGCGACCAGGACGAACTGGGCCAGGGCGAACCCGGCCGGGGAGTGGTGCGGGTCGAGAAAGGGCGGCAGGGGCAGACCCAGCATGTGGCCCATGGATACGTAGAGCAAAAGCCCGGCCAGGATCATGGCCGGGACGAGCTCCCGGCGCAGGGCGCGCAGGGTGCTCTCGGCCTCGGACCGTTTGGTCTTGAAATAGTCCGTGGTGGACAGGGCCTCGGTGGAAAAGCCCAGGTCGCGGATGGCGCGGCGGATGTCCCGGGGGGCGGCGACGGCCGGATCAAAGACGAATCTTCCGGTCTCGGCGGCCAGATTGACCGCAGCCGAGGTCACGCCGGGCAAGGCCCCCGTCACCCGCTCGATGCGCGACGAGCAGGCGGCGCAGTGCATGCCGGTGATGGCCAGCTCCAGGCTGGACTCGGCCTTGGGCGGGGTGGCGGTGAAGCCCAGGTCGGCCACGCGGCCGACCACGTCGTCAAGCGACAGCGTGGCCGGGTCGAAGGCCAGGCGCATGGACTCGTCGGCCAGATTCACCGAGACCTCGGCCACCCCGTCCATGCCGGAGACGACTTTTTCGATGCGCGCGGCGCAGGCCGCGCAGTGCATGCCGGAAACGGGCATGCTGACCCGGGTTGATGCGGGGGGTGCGACTTTTTTCATGTGACATATGTACGCCTTGAAACAAAAAGGGCAAGACCCCGGGGGGCAGGTTCCGGCGCCTGGGCGGCCATCTCGCCGGGGGCGCGGCTGTTGCCGCACCGGGGGGAAACGGATAGAGGAAAGGGGTGCCGGTCTACGACTACACGGCCATAGATGCCCAGGGCAAGGCGCGCCGGGGCATCGTCAGCGCCGACAGCCGCCAGGAGGCCCAGCGCAAGCTGCGCGCCGGGGGCCTGTATCCCACGGCCATGCGCGAAGGCGCGGCCGGGGAGACGGACCAGGACCCGGCCAGCCCGGGAGGCGGCCCCCTCTCCCCGACCCTTTTTCGCCGCCGGGTGTCCGGAGAGGACATGGCCGTGGTCATGCGCCAACTGGCCGGGCTTCTCGGGGCGGGCTTCCCCCTTTTGCGGGCCCTTGAGCTGTTGCGCGGCCAGGCCGCCTCCAAGCCCCTTTTCCGGGTGCTGTCCCAGGTGTGCGAACGCATCAAGGAAGGCACGAGCCTGTCTGCGGCTATGCTGGAGGAGCCCGGGGCCTTCACCCCGGCCCAGGCCGGGATGGTCCGCGCGGCCGAGGCCTCGGGCGCCCTGGACGCGGTCATGACCGGCATGGCCGATCTCATGGAGCAGCAGCAGGCGCTTCGCCGCAAGATCATGGCCTCCCTGGCCTATCCCGTGCTCATGCTGGTGGTCGGGGTAGGGGTGGTGGGCTTTCTGATGGCCTACGTCATTCCCAACGTGGCCCGCATCTTCACCGATTTGAAGCACGACCTGCCCCAGGCCACGGTGATCCTTATGGCCGTGAGCTCCTTTATCGAGGCCTATTGGCCCCTGGTGCTGGCCGGGGCGGCATTGCTGGGGTTTTGCGTGTGGCGGGTGTGGCGCTCGCGGCGCGGACGGCCGGTATGCGAGGCCCTGCTTTTCAAGGTTCCGGTGGCGGGGTCGATCCTTTCAGGCTACGCCATGGTCCGGTTCTCGCGCACCCTGGGCTCGGTGCTGGAGAACGGGCTGCCCATCATCCGCGCCCTGGAGGTGGTGTCCAAGGCCACGGGCAGCGTGCTGGTGGAGGGCGATCTTGCGGACGTGCGCCGGGAGGTGGGCGAGGGCATGAGCCTGGCCGGGGCGCTTGGCGGCAAGCCCAGGTTTCCGGGGCTTTTGGTCCAGATGGCCGCTGCGGGCGAGCAAAGCGGCGCCCTGGACAGGATGCTGAAAAAGGCGGCGGACATCATGGAGGACGGGGTCAGAAGCCGTCTGGCCATGGCCCAGGCCCTGTTCGAGCCGCTTATGATCCTGGCCCTGGGGGCCGTGGTGGGCTTTATCGTCGTGGCGGTGCTTCTGCCCATATTTGAAATCAGCAGCCTTATCGGCTAAACTCGTAAGAAACGGAGCGATACGACATGCGCCAACCCCTCCTCGTCCGTCTCCCCGCCGCCGCCGGGCAGGCGGGCATGACGCTTATCGAGATCATGGTGGTAATCGTCATCCTGGGCATCCTGGCCGGGCTGGTGATTCCCCGCATCATGGACCAGCCGGACAAGGCCAAGGTGGTCAAGGCCAAGATGCAGATCGAGAGCCTGTCCACGGCGCTTAAGCAGTACAAGATCGACAACGGGGTCTATCTGTCCACGGAACAGGGCCTGGAGGGCCTGGTCCAAAAGCCGACCATCGGCCGCATCCCCAAGAACTTTCCCGATGGCGGCTACATCCAGAAGGCCCCCGCCGACCCCTGGGGCAACCCCTACATCTATACCAGCCCCGGCGAACACGGCGACTTCGACATCATCTCGCGCGGCGCCGACGGCGAGGAAGGCGGAGAGAACGCCGATGCCGACATCAAAAGCTGGGAGCTGCAATAGACGCCCAGGCGGCTTCACCCTGGCCGAGACCATGGTGGTGCTGCTTATCGTCAGCGCCCTGGCCGTCCTGGTCCTGCCCAGCCTGACCCCGCTTCTGGGCGGCCAGGATTTCCGGACGGCGGCCGGGCGGCTGGGAGAGGCGTTCGCCCGGGCCAGACTGGACGCGGTCATCGACGGAACCCGGCGGCGGGTGGTGATCGATCTGGACGCCGGCCGCTTCTGGGTGGACCGGATTCCCCGGATCACGGCCGGGGGCGGCGCCGTGGACATGCTCAATTCCTGGGAGCAGGACCCCTCCCTGCCCGAACCCGTCAGACGGGAGCTGCCGTCCGGGCTTCGGCTGGTTGAGGCCGTGGTCTGGGGGGGCGACCCCGTCACCTCGGGCCGCGTGGTCGTGCGGGTTTTGCCGCTTGGACTCTCCGAACCATGCCTTCTGGTCCTGGCCGACGCCAGCAACTCCGAGAAAAGTCTGGATATCGCCTCCACGGGAGAACCCGTCTGGCGCGACGCCGCTACCACCACCACCATCGACAGGCGCACGCCATGACGGCCTTTCGTCTTGCGTCGGGCGCCGCGTCGCGCCGTGTCCTGCGCCCGTCCCGGTCGGCGGGGTTCACCCTGCTTGAGACCATGGTGGCCGTGGTGGTCCTGGCCACGGCCATGGTGGCGGTGATCACTGTCTGCGGAAATCTTCAGGGGGCGAGGCTGCGCGCCTTGCGCACCCAGGCCGCGGCCCTGACCCTGCAAGACCGTATTTCGGACCTGCGGGCTTTCGGGGTGAACCGCTTTCAGCCGACCCAGGGCGTCCAGGAAACTGCTGGCGGCGACTGGCGCTGGCGGGCCGAGGTCTCCGAGACGACCCTGGCGGGCATAAGCGTGGTCGAGGTCACTGCGGCGCCGGACGCCGCCGACGGCCAGGGTGGGGCCACCCAGGCCCAGACGGCGGCACGCCAGGCCCGGGAGGGGAAAACCGTCACGGTCCTGGCGGGGCGACGGTGAGGCGGTGCGGCGGCGCCTGGCCCGGGGGCGGGCGCGTCGATGTGGCCGACGTGGCGGCGCGGGGATTTACGCTTTTTGAGGTGCTCACGGCCCTGGCCATTTTGGCCGGGGCCTTCGTGGGCGTCTTTGCGGTGTTTCGGACCACCTCGGACGTGGCCCAGAACGCCCGGACCCATGGCGCGGCCCGGGAGACGGCCCGGGTGATCCGGGTGCTTTTGGCCAGGGACCTGGGCAGCGTGTTCCATCCGGCCGTGGCCGATCGGGGGGGCCGCACGGGATTTCGCTTCCTCGTCCCCGGCCCCTCGGGAAGCGAGAGCACGACCGCCACGGGCGACCGGGTGGTGGTGGATATGATCACCCTGTCGCGGCTTTCATTTGATCGCGACGAGCCTGAGGCGGGGGTGACCCGGGTGCGGTGGTTGTTGCGTCCCCGGGACGAGGCGGACGCGGCCTTTGATCTGGTGCGGGCCGAACTCGACGATCCGCAGCTTCTGCCGTCCTCGCTCAAAGAACTCCCCTGGAAAGAGACGCTTTTGGCCAGGGGGGTCTCGGCGTTGGATGTGACCGTCATGGACGAGCGTCAGGCCGGGCGTCAGGATTGGGACAGCGTCGCCCGGGAGCGGCAGGGGAGCCCGGCCTTGCCCCGCATGGTGGTGGCGCACTACAAAACCGTCCGCGCCGCCGACGACCGCTCCCCGGTCACGGACGAAGGACCGGCAGGATCGTTCACGGCCCGTCTGGCCCTGCCGTTTACGGCCTACACCGCGCAGGGGCTGCAATGAATACCGGGTGCGGCCGTACGAATCAGGCCGGGGCGGCGCTTCTTATGGTGCTTTTGCTGGTGGCCTCCCTGTCCCTGGCCCTGGCCGGGGCGTTGCCCCTGGCCAGGCTTGAGATCGCCGGGGAGGGCGTCGAGGCGGCTTTGGTCGCGGCCCGGGCCAGGGCCGATTCCGGCCTGCTCCTGGCGGCGGCGCTTCTGTCAGCCGACGCCTCGGACAATGGTTACGACCATCCGGGCGAGGCCTGGTCGGCCTTTTTTGTCTCAGACGCCGAACGCAACCGCATTATGGCCGCAGGACAGGTCAAAGACGCCCGGATCGCCGGGATGTTTGCGGATGGCCGCCTGACCGGGGCCGTGGCGGACGAAAGCGGCAAGATCCCCATCAACGCCCTGGCTGGATCAGGCGCGGCGACCTATGGGCGCATCCTGCGCGATCTGCTCATGGGACCGGCCTTCGCTCTGAACGAGGCCGCCGCTGTCCGCCTGGTTGTGGACATCAAGGACTGGCTGGACGCCGACACCCAGGCCGGGACCTCGGATTTTCTGGCGGAAGGCGGCCAGGGCGGTCAGGGCGGCCAGGGCGGCCAAGTAGGGGTCGAGGCCCCGTATTACGCCGCCCTGGGGCAGGATCATCTGCCGCCCAACACTCCCCTGTTATCGCTTGGCGAACTGTTGCGGGTGCGCGGGATGACCCAGGCCCTTTATGACGGCACAGGCGGGATGCCGGGCCTGAAGGACCTTTTGACCCCGTACGGCACGGGATCAGAGGGCGTCAACGTCAATACCGCGCCCGAGGCGGTCCTGGCGGCCCTGGCCTGGGGCGCCGGAGAGACTGTGGCCCTGGCGTTCGCCCGGGACGTGGTGGACTTTCGATCCCAAAAGGGCAATGAGGGGCGTTTGGAGAACCCCGAATGGGTGCGCACCGCTCTGTCGGCCTACCGGAATCTGGTGATCGCCGGGGTGTCGCTCTCTTCCAGGGGAAGGTATTTCCAGGCCCGTCTGATCGGGGTGGAGGGCGCCGCCCGGGCCGGTTGCGCCGCCTGGTTCAAACGGGAATCCGACGGCAAGGTCACGGTGCTGGCCCGCCAGGAGTGGTAGCTGGCGTAAGGCGCGCCGTGAGCGGATCGGCGCGTGACGGGATGGCCCGTGCCGCGTCCCTGGAATGCCGTCATGGGCATGTGGAAAAGACGCGGCGTAACGGAGTCGTTTTGAAGGAACACGGCGCAAGACAAGGACGGCGACAGGCATGCGCATAGCGGGAATCGACGCGTCCGGGCGCGAGTTGCGGCTCGTGGTCCTGGATCGGACCCCCCTGCGGACGCGGTTTGCAGGGGCGGCCCGGGCTGTCGTGCCGCCGGACGCCGATCCGGCGGGACTTGGCTGCGCCATTCAGGATTTGCTGCTGTCTAAGGGGCTTGGCGGGGCCACGGCAATCATCGGCATGGGCTCGGAAGCGGCCATGCTGCGCCGGGTGGTCTTTCCCTTCGCCTCTGCGGGCAAGATCGCCCGGGTGCTGCGCCTGGAGCTGGAATCCGTGCTGCCCGGACCGCTTTCCACCCTGGCCATGTCCTGCGTCCCGGCGGGGCAGGACGGCCAGACGCGACCGGCCCGGTCCATCTTGTCCGGACGGTCCGGACGGCACGCCTTTCTGGCCGCCGCTGCGCCCCGGGATATCGTTGACCGGCATCGGGAGGCCCTGGCGTCTGTGGACCCGGAGGTTTTGGACCTGGACCTGACCGGGCTTTGGCACGCCGCCCTGGCCGCAGACGCCGCCGTGGACCATGCGGACGCGCCGGGCGGAGGGCGTGCGATCCTCGAAAGCTTTATTTCCCGCCGGGGCGGCGTGGCCGAAACGGGGCCGCTTCTGGCCCTGGACGCAGGCCCCGACCGGGCGCTTTTCGCCCTGTGCGTCGGGGGCAGGCCCAGGCGGGCCAGACATGCGCCGCTGGCCGGATTGACCCCCGGGGGCGGGGACTGGCGTGCGGAACTGGCCAGGCAGACGCTTCTGACGCTTGCGGCGGAGGCCGGATTCGGCCCGGCCAGGGTGCTGCTCACGGGCGCCGCCGCCACCCCTGAACTGGCCGCAGACCTTGAGGCGGGTCTGAAGAGCGGTCCCGGGGCCGATTTGTGCCGCGAGGTGCGCTGTCTCACGGACCTGGGACGTGTCCTTTTTCCAGGCCAGGACAAGGCCGCCGGGCTTGGCGGGGATATGGCCGTGGCCTGCGGGCTGGCCCTGCGCGGCGTGGGGGCCGGGGGCTTCAATTTCCTGGACGACGATCCCGCCGGGACGTCCCTTGTGCGGGAGGTTTTGGGACTTTCGGGCCGCCCGGGGCAGTCGCGCCGCACCGCGCTTTTGGCGGCCGGGGCGCTTTTGGCGGTCGTGGCCTACGGAGCGGACGCCTTCCTCGACATCCGGTTCAAGAAGGCCTGGCTGGCCCGGTTGGACGGCGAGCTCACCGCCCTGGCGGCCCAGGCCGCCCCGGGGACCCGCAAGGGCATGGAGCCCTCCCAGTACGTCAGCGTGGTCAAGGACCGGCTGCGGGAGCTTGAGGCCTCCTGGCCCGCCCGGATGCGTTCCGGGGTGGGCGGAGGACTCACCCAGCTTTTACGAACGGTTTCCCGGGCCATTCCGGAAGGGTCGCCGGTGGTGGTGGGGGAGTTCACGGTGGACGGGCGTCGGGTGCGCATGACGGCCACGGCGGACGCCTATGAGACCGTGGAGTCGGTGCGGTCCAGACTTTTGGAATCGGGGGCCTTCGCCAGCGTTGAGATCAAGGGGGCCACGGCCCGGCCCGGCGGGGCGGGGGTGGAGTTCGAACTGGAGATGACGGCGGCTGGCGGGGAGGCAGGGGCATGAGCGAGTCTTTCCGGCGCCTGGCCCTTTACGCCCTGGCCGCTGTGTTGGTCCTTTTCGCCCTGGATGTCTGGGTGTTCTCCCCCGTGGCCGAGACCAGACGCAGGCTTGCGGCGCGCATCGAACGGGCGGAGAAGGCTCTGACCGAGGCCGGGGGCCTGGAGAAACGCCGCCGGGAGGTGGCTGCCCGGATCAGCGAGGCCGCCGGGGCCGGGGGGGACGTAAACCTGTTCGCCCTGCTCCAGTCCATGGCCAGGGAGACCGGGGTGTCCGGGCATATCGAATTCATGCGGCCCTCAAGCCGCGAGGCCGGGCCGGGCCTGCGCGAGGAGGTCGTGGACATGCGGCTTCGGCGCATCGACCTGGGGGATATGGCCGCCTATCTGGGCCGCATCGAGTCCGCCCCCGAGGCCCTGACCGTGCGAAAGCTGTCGTTTCGATCCGATCCGTCTGCGGGACTCAATGCCGATGTGTCCGTGAGCGTGCCCGTGGGGCGGGAGATGGCCGCCCCGGAGGCGTCGCCCCAGGCCGGTTCGGACAGGGGAAGACCCCAGGAGAAGGCCCCATGAGCCTGTGGGACAGGGTGCGCGCGGGCCTTGGGCGTCTGGCCGGGCGTGGCGTCCCGGACGCCGCCCCGGGGGAGGCGCCGGTCGCCCCCTCCAGGAGCGAGACGCGTCCCGGGCGTGTGCGTTGTATGGTATTTGCCGTGGGTGTGGCGGTGTTGTCCCTGGGGCTGTCCCTGGTCATGGTGTACGCCAAATTTCCTGACGAGCGGCTGCGGGTGTGGATCGAGCGCAGCCTGTCGCCGGGGCGGGGCGTAAGCCTTTCCGTGCGGGAGGTCCGGACCACGCTTTTTCCGCCCGGGGCCGAACTGTCCGGTCTGCGGCTGCGCCTGGACGGCGCGTCCGAGGTCCTGGCCGACATGCCTGAGGCGGCGGCGCGCCTGGACCTTGGGGCGGCCTTCCTGGGACGCCTGGAGGTGCGCGCCCGGGGGGCGACGCTTGACGGCGAGCTGACGCTTTCGGCGTCCTCGGACGCCCTGTTCGGGGATGGCTGGACCAGGGTGGAGGTTTCGGCCAGCCGCATCGATCTGGGCCGCTCGCCGGGGCTGTCCTGGCTTTTCAACCGGCATGTCGGAGGGCGGCTTTCGGGCCAGTTGGAGTGGTCGCCCGGCAAGGCCGGTTCCGGCAGGGCGGGGCTTTTGCTGGAGGACGCCTTCATCGAGGTCGAGGGAGAGATGCTTCGGGCCGTGCGGGTGGATCTGGGACGTATGGCCATCCGGGCCGCGGTCCGGGATGGCGGGCTTTTCGTGACGGAATGCTCCGTGGCCTCGGCCATGCTGCGGGGCGACCTCTCCGGGCGCATCGTCCCGGCCGAGGACATCCGGGCCAGCCAAGTGGATTTCACCGGCGCCCTGACCGACGAGGTCCAGGCCGAGGTGACGCCGCCCAAACCAGCCAAGGTGCGCCTGACCGGCGCCCTGGCGTCGCCGACGATATCCTGGGAGAATCGCCAGGACGGACCCGCTCCGACCGGGACCGCCCCGGACAAGACGTCAGGCCCTCCCGGCGCCTCCGGCCCGCCCTGATCGTCAGGGGCAGGTCCCCCGGCCGCGCAGGTCCGCGAGGGCCTCGCAGGACCCAAGCTCGCAGGCCCGGGCCAGATCCGCGCAGCCGCCCGTATCCTCCAGCCGAAGCCGCAACAGGCCCATGTTGCGCCATGCCTTGACGAACGCGGGATCAAGGGCCACGGCCCGGGAATAGTCGGCCACGGCCTCCTGGCCGCGCCCCAGCCGGGCGAGGGCGATGGCCCGGTTGAAAAACACGTCCTTGTCCTCGGCCACGGCCAAGGCCCGGCTGAAGTCGGCGGCGGCCTCGGCGTCCTCGCCGCGCATGAGCCGGATGTATCCCCGGTTGTTCAGGGAATTGGCGTCGGTCGGGCGCCTGGTGATCAGGTAGTCGTAGATGGGCAGGGCCTTTTCGTATTCCTGGCGGGCCTGATGCACGGCGGCCTTGTTGAAAAGCGGCTCGAAGGGGGCGTCGCCCATGAGCGCCGCGGCTCGGTCGAAATGGACCAGGGCGTTGTCGGTGTCGTTTAGGGAGAAATAGACCAGCCCCAGATTGTTTTCGGCCTGGGCGAAATCGGGCTTGATGGCCACGGCGATCTCGAAGTCTGCGGCGGCCTCGCGGTATTTTTCCAGGCGGGCCTTGGCCAGCCCCCGGTTGTAGTAGGCGGCCACGTTGGTCTTATCCAGGGACAAAAGCCGGGTCAGGGTCCGTATGGAGTCCTCGTAGCGGCCGAGTTTGTAGAGGACCACGCCCCGGCCAAGCAGGGCCTTGGGCGATTTCGGGTTGTCGGCCAGGATTTTGTCGTACACAAGCAGGGCTTCCTGATAGCGCTTGTCGACATAGAACTGTCCGGCCTGGGTCAGCGCGTCGCCGCCGACGGCAGTAGTCCCGCCCCCCCCCAGGCGGCCGCATCCGGAGGCCGAAAGGGCGACGAGAAGGACGAGCACGGCCGCACAGGCGGCGGCCGGACGGAATCGGACAAAGGCCATGCGGACTCCCTGGAAGCGGTCATGTTTCGGCGACGACCGCAAGCGCACTGGAAATCTAATTCATTGCGGGGCGGCGGGCAACCGGGCGAAACGTCGCGCCGTGTCTTTTCGTCCCTGCGCATGCCGTTTACATCCGGGGGGCATTGCTTTATTTTGTTTGGGAAGATGCGGATACGGCGTCGCAAGGCGGAATCAGGGAGACCTTGGTCGCCCCGTGGCCAGACCGGATCAACGAAATCCCCGGAAACTTCATCCCGTCAAGGACCAGCGCATGGCCCGCGCAAGCGGAAAATCCGTCGTGACCCCGCCCAGGGGGTTCCCACGCCCTGGCGTCTTTCTCGCAGTCGCGTTCGCGTGGCTGTGGCTGGCGTTTGCGGCGGCCCCTGACGCCCGGGGGGCCGGGGCTGGGTCCATGCAGATGCTTGGCGCGTCGTCGCAGGCGGCCCCGGCCGCCCAGCCGGTCCCGGCCGTCCCGGCCAAGGGGCCGAAGGCCGCCCCGGGCCTGCCGCCTGACCCCGACCTGGAGCAGGCGCTTCCGGCCGCCGACGACATGTCGGTCGTCATGGACTTCGACAATGTGGACATCCGGGTCTTTATCAAGTTCATCAGCGACCTGACCGGGAAAAATTTCGTGGTGGGCGACGACGTGCGCGGCAACGTGACCGTCATCTCTCCCAAGAGCATGGGCCCAGACGAGGCCTTTGCCGTGTTCGAGTCCGTGCTTGAGGTCAACGGGTTCACCATCGTGCCCGCAGGCGGCGTCTTCAAGGTGGTCTCCACCAAGTCCGGCCGGACCATGAACACGGCCCTGCCCCGGGGAACCTCCCCGGGCGGCGACCGCATGATCACCCAGGTCCTGCCGCTCAAATACGTGCATGCCGCCGAGATCAAGCCGGTGCTGGCCCCCATGGTCTCGCCGGACGGCCTTCTGGCCGAATACCAGGCCACCGACACCCTGATCCTTATCGACTACGCCTCCAACGTCCGCCGCCTGCAGGGCATCGTGGCCGAGATGGACGTGCCCCACGCCCGGGTCACGGTGTTCCCCCTGCGCCACGCCTCGGCGGCCAAGCTGGCGGAACGCCTGAACAAGCTGTGGACCGCCCGTAGCGGGGACAAAGGCGGCGGCCGGGGACCGGCCGTGGTTCCGGATGAACGCACCAACAGCATCGCGGTCATGGCCGGTCCCGAAGAGACCGCCCAGATCGCCCGGGTTATAGGCGAACTCGACGAGCCGGCCCGTCGCGAGCAGGGCAACGTCAAGGTCTACGCCCTGCAAAACGCCAATGCCGAGGAACTGTCCAAGGTCTTAAACGAACTGGCCGGACGGGTCACGGCCAGCGCGGAAAAGTCCGATGACGGGGCCCAGAAGGCCCGGGCCACGGCCGAAGGGGTGCGCATCGTGCCCGACAAGGGCACCAACAGCATCCTGGTTACGGCCTCGCCCGAGGACATGGTCTTTTTCGACGACCTCGTGGCCAAGCTGGACGTGCCCCGGCAGCAGGTCTTCGTCGAGGCGGTGATCATGGAGGTGTCCACGGACCGCAACCTGTCCTTCGGCGTGAACTGGGCCGCCGCCGGACTGGTGAAAAACGTGGGCGACAGCGGCGACGGGGCGCTTGTGGTGGGCGGTTTTCAGCCCGACGGGACCATCGATTCCTTCGTGGACGACACCCTGACCCTGCCCACCGGGTTTTCCGTGGGCATGGTGAGCTTCCCCGTGACCATTGGCGAAGTGACCTACGCCAACATCCAGGCCCTGGTTTCCGCCTCCAAGGTGGACAACAAGGTCAACATCATCTCCACCCCCCAGCTCATGACCCTGGACAACGAGGAGGCCTCCATCGTGGTGGCCGAGAACCGCCCCTTCCTGACCTCCACCCAGACCGGGACCAACGAGCTGGACCGCACCGTGCAGCAGTTCGAATACAAAGACGTGGGCACCACCCTCAAGGTCACCCCCCAGATCAACAAGGGCGAGACCATCCGCCTTAAGATCAAGCAGGAGACCAGCCGGGTGGACGCCCAGGAAACCGCTGCGACCGGGGTGCTCCAGCCCACCACCCGCAAGCGCTCCACAGAGACCACGGTCCTGGTGAAAAACACCCAGACCATCGTCATCTCCGGCCTGATCGGGGAGAAAGACGCGGACGGGGTGAACAAGGTGCCCGTGCTCGGGGACATCCCGGTTCTGGGCTGGCTTTTCAAGCGCAAGACCACGGCGGCGGAAAAGACCAACCTTTTGGTGTTCATCACCCCGCGCATCGCCTCGGACTCCGGGGCCGTCAACGCCCTGTACCGGGAAAAAAGCGTGCAGATGGATCAGGTGGTGCGGGAATACAATCAGGATGTGGGCAAAAAGACCCCGCCCGACGCCCCCCGCGTCACCCCTCCCGGCCGGGCGGCCTTCGACAACGAGATCGACCCTATCCAGAAACCGCTCATGTCCTACGGCCCGGCGCTGGGCAACTGACGCCCCGGCCGCAGTCCGTTCCCCCATGACATCCCATCTCCCCCCCACGACGCCGCAGCCCCCTTCGGAATTGGAAGGATTGGGCGCTGCCGACAGGGACATGCAGGTCGGAGCTGGCTTTTGGGAGGGAGTCCTGAGCGCCGCCGGGGTCGACAGGCCCCAGGCCGACGAGGCCATGGACGGGTGGCGGGCCGGGCCGGAGGGCGATTCTCCGGCTGTGGTCTGCGCCGCCAAGGGCTTGGCCGCAGAGGCCGACCTGCGCCGGGCCCTGGCCGAGGCCACAGGGCTTCCCGTCCTGGAGCGCATCCCGGCCGAGGCCCTGGACCCGGAACTGGTGCGCGGCGTATCCATCGCCTACCTCAAACGCCATCTGGCCCTGCCCCTGCGGCCGTCCGGCGGCGAGCCGGTCCTGGCCATGTTCGATCCCACCCGGGTGGAGGTGGCCGACGAGCTGCGCCAGACCCTGGGACTTGCCCGGTTGGAGGTGGTCCTGGCCTCCCCGGCGGAGATCACGACGGCCATCGGCCGGACCTATGGCCAGGCCGACGAGGCCTCGGAGACCATCATCCGCGATGTGGACCAGGGCCTGGCGGAGCGTTTTTTCGCGGGGATCGAGGAGGTTTCCGGCGGCGACCTGCTGGAGGAGACCAGCGAGGCCCCCATCATCAAGCTGGTGAACATGATCATCGCCAAGGCGGTCAAAAGCAAGGCCAGCGACATCCACGTCGAGCCCTATGCCGAGGAGCTCAAGGTGCGCTACCGCCTGGACGGGGTGCTGCACAACGTCCACTCCCTGCCCCGAAGGCTCCATGCCGCCGTGCTGTCGCGCATCAAGGTCATGGCCCGCCTGGACATCGCGGAAAAACGCCTGCCCCAGGACGGGCGCATGGAGATCAAGCTCGGGGAGCGCTGCGTGGACATCCGCGTCTCGCTTATTCCCACCTCGGACGGCGAACGGGCGGTGCTGCGGTTGCTCGAAAAGCAGTCGCGGGTGCTGGGGCTCGAAGACCTGGGTTTCGGACCCGCCGCCCTGGTCGACATGCAGCGCCTTTTGGCCCTGTCCCACGGCATGATCCTCCTGACCGGCCCCACCGGCAGCGGCAAGACCACCACCCTCTATGCGGCCCTAAACCGCATCAACTCCCCGGACAAAAATATCCTGACCATTGAAGATCCGGTGGAGTACCGTCTGCCCGGGGTGGGGCAGATGCAGGTCAACCCGAAAATCGAGCTGACCTTCGCCACGGGCCTGCGCTCCCTGGTGCGCCAGGACCCGGACGTGATCATGATCGGCGAGATTCGTGACCGGGAGACGGCGGACATCGCCGTGCAGGCGTCGTTGACCGGACACCTGGTCTTTTCCACCCTGCACACCAACGACGCCCCCACCGGCGTGGCCCGGCTCCTGGACATGGGGGTGGAGTCGTTTCGACTCTCGTCCTGCCTGCGGGCCATCATCGCCCAGCGTCTGGTGCGGGTGCTGTGCCCGGAATGCAAGGCGGCCACCCCCCCGACGGACGAGGAGCTGGCCGAGATGCGCCTGACCAGGGAGCAGGCCCCGGGGGTCATTTTCTCTCCGACGGGCTGCGAGCTGTGCCTGGGCACGGGCTACCGGGGCCGCACCGCCATCCACGAGATACTGCTTTTCAGCGAGGCGATCCAGGAGATGATTCTTGAAACCTCGGACGCCAACCGGTTGCGGCATCTGGCCGTGACCGAGGGCATGGCCACCCTGCGCGAGGCGGGCATCGAAAAGGTGCTGGCGGGGATCACCACCCTGGCCGAGGTGCGCCGGGCCACCCTGGTGTAGGGCGTCTGGCCGTATTCAGCCCTTCCGGCGGACTGTCCAGGTCAGGCAGCAGGGTCAGGCGCCGCCGTCGCCAGCCCGATGTGGCCGGGACGTCAGGGGGCGTCGGAGTTCTGGGTTGAGGCATCCCTGGCGGCGTTAAGCTCACGCAGGGTCATGCCCCGCGTCTGCCCCGGTCCCGGGGGGATGACCTCCACGTCCAGGGGGTCGATGTTCTGCTCCGAAGCGGTCCGGGCGGCCTCCATCTCGCGTTGGGTTATGCCCCGTTCCTGCCCTGGTCCCGGAGGGATGATCTCCACGTCCAGGGGATTGATATTCTGCTCCGATGCCGCCCGGGCGGCGTCGAGTTCGCGTTGGGTTATGCCGCGCTCCTGCCCCGGTCCCGGGGGGATGACCTCCACGTCCAGGGGGTCGATGTTCTGCTCCGACGCGGCCCGTGCGGCGTCCATCTCCCGCTGGGTGACGCCGCGTTTTTCCCCCGGTCCCGGAGGGATGATCTCAACATCCAGGGGATCGATGCTGGCTTCAGGTTGCTTGGCCAGCGCCCCTTCGTCAGGAAGCAGGGGGTCCGGAGCCCCTGGTTGGGGCTTCTTGCCGTCCGCCGGTCGCAGCAGGATGGTTTTGGCCGTGTTGTCCATAACCAGGGCGTAGTTGACCAGGGACAGCTTGCGGGCCAGCCGCCGCACGGCGGCCTCCACATCCACCTTGGACAGGCGCAGGGTGAGCGGCGTGTTCAGGCGCCCCTCGTCAATGATCACCGTATATCCGGTCTGCTCGCGCATACGGCTTAAGATGTCGCGCAGGGGCAGCCCTTTGGCGTCGATGCTGACCAGACGGGAGGCGGCGTCCTCCGGGACGGTTTTGCCCGCAGCGGGGAGGGATGCCGCCGCGGGAGGCGGGGCGGTTGCGCCGGGGGAGGTCTTGGCCGCAGCGGATAACGCCCCGGGGGCAGCCAGGATCAAGGTCAGGGCAAGTATCGGAAGGCTCGCGAAGAGATGTCGTGCCATGGCTGTCTCGACATGCGCCTGTGGCGGCGGCTTGTTCGTTTCATCCGGGATTTTTTGGGGCGTTTTGCGGCGGCGCGGCCTGCCGGGGGGGGCTTGCAGCCCGTTCGCCGCCCTTGAAGGGCATGATGAGGACAAAGGCGCTTCCTTTATCCTCAATGATGATCTTATGTCGGAGGATGCGTTTTATCAAGACGTTTCCCACCATGTCGCCTTCGTGGAAGATGTCCTGCTTGCCGGATTTTTTGTCGATGATGACGGCCATGTTGTCGGCGCCGTCGGTGCGGACCATGGTTCCGGCCAGGGCGATGCCTACGGTTTGCGGCGCCAGGGGAAGGCCGTCGGCGGAGAGCGGGGCGGCTTCGCCGGCCGGGGCGCCGTCGCCCTTTTTGGAGGCATGAAACAGGCTGTCCCGGGGGGCCTCGCCGTTTCCCGGCCCCTTGGCCTCCGACCGGGCGGACGTCGGCGCCGGAATCACGGGATCGGCCAGCCCCAGGCGATAGGTGGCGTAGGACACCAGGGCGTTGGTCGCGAAGTGCGCCACAACGGCGCACACGGTCAGGGCCATGGCCCAGGTCAGGGCGTTTTGGACGAAAAGGCGGCGTCGGGACACGGTCTGGGTCTCCCGGGCGCGTGGTGCGCCGGATTGTGAACTTCAGTCGGAATAAACCTATACCAAGCCATCCCCGGCGGCAACCGTTCCCGGCCCAGGCAAGGCGACAGGCCAAAATCGTTGACGCCTTGTCGATTGCAGGGCATTGTCGGGGCATGTGGATAAATGCCCTCCCTGTGGCGCAGGCCGCTTGTGGGACGATGGGTTCGGGATGAGGCGGCGTATTTTGAGGGTGGAACCGGATAGGACTGGCGAGATGCGCGTGATGGCGGAGAACGACACCCTGTCCGAGACCTCGCGGGTGGCGGGGGCGTGCGATGCCGCCTTGCTGCGGGCCGGGTCCGGAAAAACAACAGGGACGCGCCGGTTACGACGCGTCCCTGTGAAATTCCTGGTCGGGATGAGTGGATTCGAACCACCGGCCTCTGCGTCCCGAACGCAGCGCTCTGCCAGGCTGAGCCACATCCCGACAAACGGAAGACAGCCTACCTACACAACCGCACGATGCTTGGCAAGAAGTTTCGTCGAGGTTGTTTTTTCGGGCCAAGTCCCGTATCACTGCTCGGACCGGCATCGGGCGCAGAGGGAGAATTCCCGGCTTCGCCCCCTAGCCGTCCGCCCAGGCTCTCCGGGCCGCCCGGCCCATTCCGGGCGGTTTTTTCGCCGCGCGGAGGCTGCGGACGGTTGTTTTCTTTACGGCCCGGGCGGGCCGTCTTTCCGGAAACGACAAGGAGCGAGCAGTGATACACGTCGTCGTGGTCGATGATTCCGCATTCATGCGCAAAGCCATAAGCACCATGCTGGAGAAGGATCCAGACATCAAGGTCGTGGCCACGGGCCGCGACGGTGAGGAAGGCCTGGAGCTGGTCAGGAAGTTCAACCCGGACGTGGTCACCCTGGACATCGAGATGCCGCGCATGGACGGGCTTACGGCGCTTCGGCATATCATGATGGAGATGCCCCGTCCGGTGCTTATGGTCAGCTCCCTGACCGTGGAGGGGGCCGAGGCCACGCTTAAGGCCCTGGAGCTCGGGGCCGTGGATTTCATTCCCAAGCAGCTCTCCAAGGTCTCCCTGGACATCGTCAAGATCGAAGAAGACCTGCGGGCCAAGGTCAAGCTTATCGCCAAACGCAAGGTGCGCGCCCCGTCTCCCGGGCGGTCCCTCACCTCCCAGGTGACCGCCCTGACCCGCCAGGCGGCGCCGGAGCGGCCCGCATCGCCAGGCGTCGAACGCCGCCCCCCAAAGCCCGGCGGGACCCAGCTTCGCGACGTGGTGGCCATCGGGGTGTCCACGGGCGGCCCGCCTGCGGTGCAGAAGGTGCTCTCCAGGCTGCCCAAGGATTTTCCGGCGGGCATCGTCATCGCCCAGCACATGCCGGCGGCCTTCACCGGCCCCTTCGCCAAGCGTCTGGACGGGGTGTGCGCCATAAGCGTCAAGGAGGCCGAGCACGGTGAGCGCCTGGTCCCCGGCGTGGCCTACGTGTCCCCGGGAGGCAAGCACCTGCGCATCGACCAGAAGGTCAGCCGCATCGACCTGTCCATATCCGAGGAGCCCCGCGAGGCCCTGTATAAACCCTCGGCCAACGTGCTTGTGGAGTCCGTGGCCCTTGGCGTGGGCCGCCGGGGCCTGGGGATTATTTTGACCGGCATGGGCAGCGACGGCATGGAGGGGATACGGGCGCTCAAGCAAAAAGGCGGCCGGGCCCTGGCCCAAAGCGACGCCACCTGCGTGGTGTACGGCATGCCCAAGGCCATCGTGGACGCCGGGCTTGCCGACGAGATCATAGATATCGATGACATGGGCGACGCCATCATCACCAACCTCTACAAATAGCCAGGCGGCGGCCGCTGTCTCCGGGGCCTTCGCGCAAGCGAGGATGGCATGAGGGACTGCAAACAGATCGTTTTGAAGTTGTCGGCCAAGGACATCGACGTCCTGCGCGAGGCGGCCTACGAGGCCGGCGAGCAGGGATGCGCGGAGGCCGTGCCGCTTCTGGCCGGACTTCTGGCCTCCGAGAGCCTGGGGGTGCAGGAGGCGGCGGATATGGCCCTTCGCCGTATCGGGGGCAAGGACGTGGTGGTCGCCGTGCTGCCCCTTCTGCGTTCCGACGACGCCCCGGTGCGCAACCTGTCCATGGATATCCTGCGCCAGGTGGGGGGCGACGATTTTCCCTCCCTGGTGGGTCTTTTGCACGACGCCGACCACGACATCCGCATATTCGGATCGGACATCCTGGGCTCCACGGGCAACAAACTGGCCGTGACCCCGCTGTGCGACGCCCTGCTCAAGGACCCCGAGGTCAATGTGCGCTATCAGGCGGCGGTGAGCCTGGGCGAACTCGGCCACGCCTCCGCCGCCAAGTGCCTGGGCAAGGCCATGGAGGACGACGAGTGGGTCCAGTTCGCGGTCATCGAGGCCCTGGCCAAGATCCGCGACGCCTCCTCGGTGAACGCCCTGGTCAAGGCCCTGGACAAAAGCTCCGATCTGGTGGCCTCCATGATCGTCGAGGCCCTGGGGGAGATCGGCAACATCAAGGCCGTGGCCATGCTGATCCGGCGCATGGACGCCTCCCCGGCGGTATTGCGCAACAAGATCGTCAAGGCCGTGCTGCATATCCTGGGCGGCAAGTCCCTGACCCTTCTGCCCGCCAAGGACCGGGGCAGGTTCCGGGAGTATCTGCTGGCCGCCCTGTCCGACGACGACCCGGAGATCCAGGACGCGGCCATCCGGGGGCTGACGTTTATGGGCGACGACGCGGCCTCGGGAGACATCCTGCTGCTGGCTGCGAAAATGGACCCGGACGCCGAATATGAGCGTCTGGAGGCGGCGGTGACCGCCCTGGCCTCCATCGGACTGACGCAAAGCCTGCAGGCCGGGCTGACCCATCCTGAACCGGCGGCGCGGCGCATCACGGTGACGGCCCTGGCGCGCATCGGCGGGCGGCAGGTCTCGGAGCTTCTGATCGCCGCCTATCCGGCGGCCGAGCCGGAGTTGCGCCGGGACATGGTGGCGGCGCTCTTGGATGTGGCCGGTCCCGAGGCCAGGGACTTTTTCCTGGGCCTTTTGGACGAGGCCGAGGACGAGGCCGTGCTCAAGGCGTCTTTGTACTATCTCGGGCGCAAGATGCGGGTGGAGGCGGCCGGCGAGCGCATCTTCGCGCTCTTGGCCGACGCCCGCGACGACGTGAAAGAGGCGGCGCTCGAGGCCTGCACCGAACTTGGCGGCGAGGCCCTCAACGCCCGGTTTCTGGCCCTTTCCGAGGACGCCGATCCCATCAACCGGCTCATGGCCGTCTACGCCCTGGGCAAGATACGCCTGCCGGGCAACATGGCGCGCATCGAAAAGGCCCTGCTCGATCCGGTGCCCGACATCCGCAAGATCGCCCTGGAGGCCGCCTTGGACGCCTGCGGCGGCGACGACCGGGGCTTGGAGATGATCGTCAGCCGCTTGGACGACGAGGTCGCTGACGTGCGGCGGACCGTGGTGGAGCTTCTGGGCCGCTGCCCGCTTAGCAAGGGGGCGCCCTATCTGCTGCGTGCCCTGGCCGATCCTGACGACTGGGTCCGGGTCCGGGCGGTGGAGTCGCTGGGGGCCTTGCGCCCGGCCGAGGCGGCGGCGCGACTGATCCCGCTTCTGCACGACGCCTCGAAGCTGGTATCGCTTAAGACCGTGGAGGCCCTGGGCGACATTGGAGGGGAGAGCGCTTTCCGGGCGCTTTTGGAGGCGCTTGGCAACGATGATCCGGAGTTCCAGGCCGCAGCCGAAGAGGCCATCGCCAAAATCCAGGACCGGCAAGGAGACAGGTAGCGCGTAATGTCTTCGCTTTTTTCAAAAACGATCTCCCTGCGCAAGGATCTCAAGATCACTGACGCGGAGTTTACGCAACTGCGGGACTACATCTATTCCCAAAGCGGCATCTTCGTGGCTGATTCGCGCAAGTATCTGGTGGAAAACCGGCTGGCGGCCCGTCTGAAGGACCTAAACCTCAACAGCTTCGCCGAATACCACTACTATCTGCAGTACGATCCGGACCGCCGCCAGGAGCATAACCGGCTCTTCGAGGTCATCACCACCAACGAGACCAGCTTTTACCGCAATCCGCCCCAACTCAAGGTCTTCCAGGACAATGTGCTGCCAGGCGTCCTGGACGCGCTGCGGGCCCAGCGCCACAAAAAGCTGCGCATCTGGTCCGCCGGATGCTCCACCGGCGAGGAGCCCTATACCCTGGCCATCATCCTCATGGAGGTCCTGCGCTCGGAGCTACCCTCCTGGGATGTGCGCATCACGGCCAACGACCTCTCCGAGGCCGTGGTGGCCGCAGCCAGACAGGGCGCCTACAGCGAGTACACCCTGCGCACCACGCCCAAAGACATCGTGGCCCGCTATTTCAAACAGGATGGGCAGCAGTTTCTGATCAAACCCGAGGTCAAGCGGCTGGTGAGCTTTGGGCAGATAAACCTGAGCAACCGGGACCAGCTTAAGCGGGTGGAGCGCTCCCAGATCGTTTTTTGCCGCAACGTGATCATCTATTTCGACGACGAGATGAAAAAAAACGTCATCGGGGCCTTCTACGACAACCTTTTGCCCGGGGGATATCTGTTTATCGGCCATTCCGAGTCCCTGCACAACATTTCCCGGGTTTTCCGACCCAAGCATCTACCCGGCGCGATCATTTATCGCAAGGAAGAGTGATGCTGGCGCCCGGGAGCGAGGGGACAGGAGGCGACCCCCCCGATGCCGGGAGGCCAGGGTCGGGGGCAGGGGAGCGACAAGCGGACATGCGCTGCGGTCCGCATGCGGCGACAGGCCATGGCCCCCTGGCGGGGCCGCAGGCCGCCCGCATCCTGGCCGTCGCCAACCAGAAGGGCGGGGTGGGCAAGACCACCACGGCCCTGTCGCTGGGGGCGGCCCTGTCCAGGCGGGGCAAGCGGGTCCTGGTCCTGGACCTGGACCCCCACAACTGCGCCTCGGCCCATCTGGGTTTTTTCCCGGAGCATGTGCTCCGCTCGGCCCTGGATATTTTTCTGGCCCAGCCCGTCCTGGCCGAGACGGTGCTCTCGTCGGTGACGCATCCCGGCCAGGCGGGATTTGATTTCGTCCCCGGGCATTACCGGCTTTCCGAACTGGATGTGGATCTGCGCGGCCGTCCGCGCAAGGGTGTGATTCTCAAGGAGGCGCTGTCCACCGTGGCCGACAGATATGATTTCGCGATCATCGACTGTCCTCCGCACATGGGGGTGCTTCTGGCCAACGCCATGGTGGCTGCGGACCTGCTTATCATCCCCATCCAGACGGATTTTTTGGCCCTGCACGGGCTGCGGCTGATTTTCGACTCCATCCGCACCATAAACCGCGTGCTGCAACGGCCCCTGGCCTTCAAGGCCCTGGCCACCATGTATGACCGCCGGGCCGGGGCCTGCGTGCGGGTGCTCAATCTTTTGCGGCGCAAGCTCGGTTCCCGGGTGTTTGCTACGGTCATCGGCCTGGACACCCAGTTTCGGGAGGCCAGCGCGGACGGGAAAGTGATCTATGAGGTGGCCCCGGACAGTCGTGGGGCACGGGAATATCTGCAACTTGCCGATGAGATCCTTTTGTCATGAGCAAGAAACTGGAAGAGTATTTCCGGGACAACGTGGTGGTCCCGGGCGAGGAAGCCTCCCGCGAGGGGTTCACCGAATCCGAACGCGCCTTTCTGGAAAAATATCTGGGCGTGGAGTATGAGTCGGCCCTTGAGGCCAAGGGTCTGGCCCGGCCCGCCCGGGTGGAGGCGGTCATGGGCGGTTCGGCGGCGGGCGGCGGGGCTGGTGCGGCTGACGCCTCCCCGGACCGGGACGCGGCCCGTTTCGAGGCGGGCATGCGTGACGCCCCGGAACTGCAATTGGTGGGCTTTTCCGTAAGCGGCCAGGATTTCGCCGTGCCCATCGAACTGGTTCAGGAGGTCATCCGGGGCGTGGCGGCGACCAAGCTGCCGAGCGCGCCCGGGCATCTGGCGGGGATCATGAACCTGCGCGGCCGGGTGACGCCCCTGGTGAAGCTGTCGTTGCTTCTGGATCTGGGGACGGACTCTCCGGAGCAGGGGCGGTTCGTCATCGTCTGCCGGGCCGGGGGGATGCGCCTGGGGCTTTTGGTGGAGTCCATGGCGGCCATGCACCGGGCGCCGGGAGACGAGGTGGAGTGGGGCATCGAGGCCCAGGTAGGCGTGGGGGCTCAGTATCTTGTCGGCCTGCTCAAGCATGACGGCAGATTGATAAAGATCATCTCCATTGACAGTCTTTTTCAAAAGGTTTTGAAGAGTTGAAGGCGCGCCTGCGCCTGGAGGAAAAAGGCATGGCCAAGCATATCCTCATCGTGGACGATTCGAAGACCGTGCGCAATCTGGTGGCCTTCATCATGAAAAAGGAAGGCTTCAAGGTCACGGCGGCCGAGGACGGTCTGGACGGTCTGGAGAAGCTCTATTCCGAACAGAAGATCGATCTGATCATATCCGACATCAACATGCCCCGCATGGACGGCATAACCTTCATCAAGACCGTGCGCGAACAGGACGCCTACCGCGATATCCCCATCGTCGTCTTGTCCACGGAAGGCCAGGAAAACGACATTCAGAAGGGCCTGAGCATCGGCGCAAATCTGTATCTGGTGAAACCCGCCCAGCCTGAAATGATGGTAAAAAACATCAAGATGCTTTTGGGATGACCGTTTCCCCGCGTCCGTAACGGACGCACGGCCCGCAAGGAGCGCCAATGTCGCAAGATTTCATGGATCCGGAACTGTTCGCGGATTTCATCATCGAGGCCAAGGAACACCTGGAGACCATCGAGCCAAACCTGCTCGAATTGGAGAAAAATCCGGGAAACCTCGGGCTTTTGAACGAGATCTTCCGCCCCATGCACTCGCTCAAGGGGGCCTCGGGATTTCTGGGCCTAAACCAGATCAATGGCCTGGCGCACAAGTCCGAAAACATCCTGGATGAACTGCGCAAGGGCAAGTTGGCCGTCACCGCCGAGATCATGGATGTGATCCTGGCGGCCACGGACCTTTTGCGGACCATGATCGACAACCTCGAACAGACCGGGGCTGAGGGCGAGGTGGATACCTCGTCGGTCCAAAGCCGCATCGCGGCCATCCTGGCCGGGGAGGCCCCGGCCGCCCAGTCTGCGCCGGTTCCGGCCGCGCCCGCCGCGCCTGAGCCGGAGATCGTGGCCGAGGCCGCTCCTGCCGGAGCGGACCCCGTCCCGGCGGCCCCGGGATCAGGCGGCCGTAGCGCCGCCCCAGGGCCTGACAACGAGCCCGTGACCCCGACCGTGGTGGGCGACCCCTATGCCCTGACCTCCATCGGCGAGGGGCATCTGGCGGATTTTTTGGAAGAGGCCCGGGAGATCGTGGAGCGCTTAAACAGCTCCCTGCTCGATCTGGAGGCCGAGGCCGGGGACTTGCAAGGGTCGGAGCTGGTCAACGACATCTTCCGGTATTTCCACAATCTCAAGGGCAATAGCGGCATCATCGGGCACAAAGAGTTAAACGCCCTGACCCATGAGGCCGAGACCCTGCTCAATCGCGTGCGCAAGGGCGAAATCGGCACCTCCCGGGGCATGATCGACCTGCTTTTGTCCACCGTGGACTTTATCGAGGCCATGATCGGCGGCATCGATCAGGTGAAAAGCACGGCCCTGCCCCTGGACATCTCGCTTCTGACCGGCCGGCTGCAACGCGCCGCCGAGGAGGGCGAGGCCTTCGGACAGGGACAGGCCCCGGCCTCCGAACCCGAACCCGAGGCCGCCCCGGAATCTGCGCCTGCGCCCGAACCCCTCCAGGAGTCCGCTTCTCCGGAGGCCGCCGGAGCGGAGGCTCCGGCCGCCAAAAGTTCCGGCTACGATCTCGAGGATGTGGCCATTTTCGAGCGCACCATCGGCCAGCAGCTCGAAAACATGCAGATCGCCCTGGAGGGCCTGGACAAGGACGCCTCCTCCAAGGATCTGGTGGACGGCCTGTTCCGCACCCTGGTGACCATCCAGAACTCCTCGGCCTACATGGGCCTGGAGGAGGTCAAGACCTACGCCGAGCGCACCGCCGGGCTGGTGGACCAGGGGCGCAAGACAGACATGTCCTTTGACCTGCTCATGGATATTTTGCGCCAGGAATGCTCCATCCTGGCGGACATGGCCGCCAAGGCCATCGCCCGGCTGCGGTCCGGCGAGGCTGTGGCCCCGCCGGTCGCCAAGCCCGGGCTGCCCGAGTCGCCCCCTGCGCCTAAGCCCGAGCCTGCTCCCAAGCCGGAACCGGAACCCAAGCCCAAGCCTGAGCCCAAGCCTGAGCCCAAGCCTGAGCCAAAGCCTGAGCCCAAGCCTGCGCCCAAGCCGGAACCGGCCCCTGCGCCAAAGCCCGCCGCAGCGCCTGCCCCCAAACCGGCCCCGGCCGCCGCCGCCCCGGCGAGCGCCCAGACGCCTGCCCAGGCGGCCGCCCAGGCCGAGGCCGGAAAGCCCAAGGTCTCCTCCACCATCCGGGTGGATCACGAGAAGCTCGACCATCTGATGAACCTCATCGGCGAGTTGATCATCAACCGCAACCGTTTCGCCATGCTGGCCCGCTCTCTGGAGGACGGCAAGGAAGACGTGGTGCATATCGCCCAGCAGCTCACCGAAAGCACCTACGCCATGGCCCGCATCTCCGACGACCTTCAGGACACCATCATGAAGGTGCGCATGGTGCCCGTGTCCTCCGTGTTTTCGCGTTTCCCCCGTTTGGTCCGGGACTTAAGCCGCAAGTCCGGCAAGGAGGTCAACCTCATCACCGAGGGCGAGGAGACCGAACTGGACAAAAGCGTGGTGGAGGTCATCGGCGACCCGCTGGTGCACCTTATCCGCAACAGCCTGGACCACGGCCTGGAGACCGAGGACGGCCGTATCGCCGCCAACAAGCCCAAGTTCGGCCACGTCTGGCTTCGGGCCTACCATCGCGGCAACTCCGTGGCCATCGAGGTGGAGGACGACGGCCGGGGCATCGACCCGGCCAAGATGCGCGAGGTGGCGGTCAAAAAGGGCGTCATCACCCCTGAAGAGGCCAAGGTCATGGACGATCGCGACGCCATCGACCTGATCTTCGCCCCGGGGTTCTCCTCGGCCGAAAAGATCACCGACATCTCCGGCCGGGGCGTGGGCATGGACGTGGTGCGCACCAACATCAAAAATCTCAAGGGCACGGTCAGCGTGGTCAGCGAGGTGGGCAAGGGCACCAAGTTCACCCTGGCCCTGCCGTTGACCCTGGCCATCATCGACGCCCTCATGGTGGTGGTCAACGGGGCCATGTACGCCATTCCCCTGGACTCGGTGTCCGAGACCACCAAGATCGAGGTCAAGCGCATGACCGAGGTCAACAAGCGCAAGGCCGTGACGCTTCGCGGCGAGGTGCTGGGCATCGTGGAGCTGGCCGAGACGTTGGAGCTTCCCAAAAACGCCGACAACCGGGACATCGTGCCCGTGGTCATCCTCCAGGACAACGAACGCCGCCTGGGGCTCATCGTGGACAAGCTCCTGGAGCGTCAGGAGATCGTGATCAAGCCCCTTGGCAGCTACCTAAGCGAATTCGACATGCGCGGCATCTCCGGGGCCACCATCATGGGCGACGGGTCCGTGGTGCTCATCCTCGACCCGCACGAGATCTACATGATGACCACCACCGGCATCCGGGGCGGCAAGTAGGAGGGCGGACGGAATTGGGCTGGCTGGCCCCTTGCCAAGGGCCGTAAAATGCATTACTTCAATCCGCTTTCCCGGCAATTCACGGAGGACGACATGAAAAAAGATATCCATCCCAAAGTTTTCAAGGCCAAGATTCGCTGCAACTGCGGCGCGGAAATCGAGGCCATCTCCACCAAGGGCGAAGAAGTCCTGGTGGAAATCTGCTCCAACTGCCACCCGTTCTACACCGGCAAGCAGCGTTTCGTGGACACCGCCGGACGCATCGACCGCTTCCGGAAAAAGTACGCCAAATTCGAGCAGCCCAAAGCCTGATCACCCGCACCACGGGCCGCGCCCCAACCAGGAACGCGGCCCGATCCGGTTCCGCCTGATCCGCTCGTCGGCATCCTGCCCGGGTTCACTTGGCGACGTTCCCCGGGAGCCTGCGAAAAGGCTGCCAGAGGTAACCCCATGATCTTCGGCCTTCTCCGGCGCATGTTGTGCCAGTCCTCCTCTCCTGTGGGCGGCCAGGCCGTCATGGAAGGCGTCATGATCCGGGCCGAGGACCGGCTGGCCATCGCCGTGCGCAAGCCCGACGGGGCCATTGAGGTCCAAAACCGCCCCTGGTTCAGCCTGACCAAACGGCCGCTTTTCAAAAAGCCCTTTCTGCGCGGGTTCCCCATCCTTTTGGAGACCCTGGTCAACGGCATCTCGGCCCTCAATTATTCCGCCCAGAAGGCCCTGGAAGAGGAAAACCAGGAGCTCAAGCCCTGGGCCATGACCCTGACCATCGCCGCCTCCGTCGGCTTCGCCCTGTTTCTCTTCGTGGTGCTGCCGCACCTGTTCACCCTGGGCGTCAAGGCCCTGGGCCTGTCCGGCGGCGTCGAGGACCTCTCCTTTCACGCCTGGGACGGCCTGTTCAAAATGGTCATGTTCGTGGGCTATATCGCCGTCATTTCGCTTTTGCCCGACATCCGGCGCGTCTTCCAATACCACGGCGCCGAACACAAGGTGATCTGGGCCCACGAAAAAGGACAACCGCTCACCCCGGAGGGCGCCCGCCCCTTCTCGCGCCTGCACCCCCGCTGCGGCACCGCCTTCGTGCTCTTCGTCCTGGCCGTGTCCATCGCCCTCTACGCCGTGCTCGTGCCGGCCGTGCTGACCTTTTTTTCGCCCGAAAACGTCATCCTCAAACATGCCTATATCGTGGCCATGAAGCTTGTGCTCATGATACCCATCAGCGCCGTGGCCTACGAAATCGTCAAGTTCGCCGGGAAACACCACGACATGCCCCTGTGCCGCATCATCTCCGGCCCCGGGCTTTTCATGCAGATGCTCACCACCCACGAGCCTGACGACAAGCAACTCGAAGTCGCCATCGCCGCCCTCAAAGGCGCTACCCAGAAAGCCCAGGAAGCCTAGCTGCCGGGGAGGGGGCGTCGCCCCCTCCCCGGACCCCCCCGGCGGGGCGTTCGCTGTTAAAAGTTTTGGAAGAGGGGTCCAGGGGGGAAACTTTTTTCAAAAAGTTTCCCCCCTGGCCGCCGGAGGCACACAAAATATGTTCGCGAAACTCGAAAGCATCGAGCGCCGTTACGAGGAGCTGGAGCAGCAGTTAAGCGATCCGGCCGTCTTCGACGACCAGGACCGCTACCGCAAGTTGGCCAAGGCCCACGCCGATCTGGGCGAGGTGGTGATGGCCTTTCGGCGCTACAAGCAGATGGCCGGGGAGCTGGAAGAGAACCAGGAGCTGGCCCAGGATTCCGATCCGGAGATGCGCGAGATGGCCCAGGCCGAGGTCAAGTCCCTCAGGGAGGCCATGCCCGAGGTGGAGGCCGAATTGCGCGTGCTGCTTTTGCCCAAAGACCCGCTGGATGAAAAAAACATTTTGCTTGAGATACGGGCCGGGACCGGCGGCGACGAGGCCGCGCTTTTTGCCGGGGATATCTTTCGCATGTACTGCCGCTATGCCGAGCGCAAGCGCTGGAAGGTGGAGATCATGAGCTCCAGCGAGGCGGGCTCCGGCGGCTTCAAGGAAGTCATCGCCAGCATCTCCGGCGACAAGGTCTACAGCCGCCTGAAATACGAGTCCGGCGCCCACCGCGTGCAGCGCGTGCCCGTAACCGAGTCCCAGGGACGCATCCATACCTCGGCCGTCACCGTGGCCATCATGCCCGAGGCCGAGGAGGTGGACGTGGCCATCGATCCCTCGGAACTGCGTATCGACGTCTACCGCTCCAGCGGCCCCGGCGGCCAGAGCGTCAACACCACGGACTCGGCGGTGCGGGTGACGCATATCCCGTCAGGCCTGGTGGTCATCTGCCAGGACGAAAAATCCCAGCACAAAAACCGGGCCAAGGCCCTCAAAGTGTTGCGTTCGCGCCTGCTTCAGTCCAAGCAGGAGGAGCAGCGCCTGGAACAGGAGGCCGCTAGGCGCTCCCAGGTGGGCAGCGGCGACCGCTCGGAACGCATCCGGACCTACAACTTTCCCCAGGGACGCCTGACCGACCACCGCATCAACCTGACCCTGTACCGCCTGGATTCCATCCTTGACGGCGACATCGAGGAAATCCTGGAGGCCCTGACCGCCCACTATCAGGCCGAGGCCCTCAAGGCCCAGGCCGACGCGGCGTAAGCGTACGTTTTTATGCCGTGGGGAATGCCTCCGGCGGCCAAAGGGGCACGGCCCCTTTGGAATCCCCGAACGGGAAGGACGGGCCTTTTGTGTCTTGTTCCCGCGATGAACCGGTTTGACTAGGGCCGTGCGCAAACCTCGAGCCAGGTCTGTCCCGATCCCGGCATACCCCGCAATGACGATGATGATCCAGACGGACGACACGGCATGCAAAATCACCCCACAGTCCGGGACATCCTGACCAAATCCGAAACCTACCTGACGGGCAAGGGAGTGGATTCCCCCCGGCTTTCGGCCCAGATGCTTCTGGCCCATGTGCTTGGGCTGGAGCGCCTGGGCCTTTTTCTGGATATGGACCGGCCCCTGGCCGAACCGGAGCTTGCCCGCTGCCGGGAGCTTGTCGCCCGGCGCGGGAGGGGCGAACCGGCGGCCTATCTGGTGGGTGAGCGGGAGTTCTACGGTCTGGCGTTTGTCGTCGGCCCGGACGTGCTTATCCCCAGGCCCGAGACCGAGGGCATCATTGAGCGGCTGGAGGAGCTTTTTCCCCGTGACGCCCGGGTGCGTTTCGCGGACCTGGGCACAGGTTCGGGGTGTCTGGCCGTGACCCTGGCCGTGCGGTTTCCGGAATCGACCGGCGTGGCTTTGGATAAAAGCGCGGCGGCCCTGGTCGTGGCCCGGGAAAACGCCAGGCGGCATGGGGTGTCGGAGCGTATCGAATTCGTGTGCGGCGATTTTTCCGATCTGGGCGGCCGGGGTGAGGCCTTCGGGCTTATGGTCGCCAACCCGCCGTACGTGAGCCAGGCCGAATACTGCGCAGCCAGTCCCGAGGTGGCCGGATTCGAACCCAAATCGGCCCTGGTGCCTGAGACCGAGGCCCCGGGCGGGGCCACAGGCTGCGAATGCTTCCCGGTTTTGGCCCGGGCGGCGCGGCAATGCCTGGCCCCGGGCGGGGTGATGCTCATGGAGATGGGCTGCGCCCAGGCCGCTGCGGCCCGGGAGGCGTTTGCCGGGTTTGCGGCGGTGGCGATCCGGCGCGATCTGGCCGGGCTGGACCGGATGCTTGAGGTCCGAGGCGGGTCCGACCCGTCCGGCGAGGCGTCTACACCCGCCCCGTAAGATCCCGGATGCGCTTTTGCGCGAAAAGGTACAGGCAGTCCACCATGAAGGCGTAGTCCGGGCATTCCTCTCGCCACACCCCCATGACCTCCGCGATGCGCTCCTTGGCCGCCTCCGCCTGGGGGGGCGTCTCGGCGTTGTTGATATCGGCCAGGATATCCAGGTATTCGTCGCTCATGAAGGCCGTCACCACGGCCTTGGCGACACGCTCCTTATCCAGCTCATCCCATACTCCCCGCATATCCGTTTCCTTGTCAGGGGTTGCTACGCGCCAGCGACGTGTCTGCCCCGCCAACCGGAGCAGGCCCTTGCATGCCAAAGCCCGGGGAGCGGGTCAACCGCTTCCTGGGCTTTGGTCGTGGATGGAAAAGCGAGGAACACGGCAGATCTTTTGTTACATTTCGCAGCGGTTCCCCTTGCCGGAGGCGGGAGTTGTCCGATACAAGGGCACACTCCCCCGGATAACGGCTTTTTCTGGGGGGATATTTCATCCATCCAGGCGAGGTGCTCCCGGCATGCCGCGTGTTCTGCAAGACAAGGTGGATGATATGCATTCTTTGTGCAAGACCATTCTGGCGTGTCTTATCGCTCTGTGCTGTACCTATCAATACGCCTATGCCGCTTCTCCACAGGTGGTCATCCTCAATTCCTATCATCACGGCGACGCCTGGTCCGACAGCGAGGTGTCCGGAGTTCTTGAGACGTTCCGCCTGGCCAGGCCGGATGTGAATCCGGCCATCGAATATCTGGACGCCAAGCGGCGCCGGGATCAGTCCTATCTGGACAGATCGGCCGAATTTCTGCGGGAAAAATACCAGACGGGTTCGGTGGCCCTGGTGATGGCCCTTGACGATCCGGCCCTGACCTTGCTCCTCGACGCGGCAGAACCTCTTTTTCCCGGGGCTGCGGTGGTTTTTTGCGGGATCGATGATGCGGCCCTTGTGGATCGCGCGGTGGAGGCCGGAGGCGCCGGGGTGGCCGAGACCCTGGACATCGATGGCGCAATGGGCCTGATCCTGGACATGCTGCCCGGGGTCAGACATCTCGTCGTGGTCAGCGACAGCACCGTAAGCGGTCAGGCCATGCGGCGCGAGACCGAGCGGGTCATGGCCCGTTTTACGCACCGGGTCGGGGTGGAGTTCCCCCCGGATATGCCCATGGACAAACTTCTGGAGCGGATACGCAGGCTGTCGCCTGACGCCGCCGTGTTGCTGCTTTCCTATGTGGTGGATGGGGCCGGGGCGGTTTTTAGCCGCGAGGAGACCACGCGACGTTTCTCAAAGGCCAGTCCCGTGCCGGTTTTCTCGGTGTCCGGGTTGCGCCTGGGCCATGGCATCGTGGGGGGGGCGTTGATTTCGGGCGAGGATGACGGCAGGCAGGCCGGGGAACTTGCCGTCCGCATCCTGGGCGGGGAGAAGCCGACCGACCTTCCTGTGCGGCATAGCCGATCCAGGCTCATGTTCGACCACGCCCAGCTTACCCGTTTCGAGATCGACGACAGCCGAGCGCCCGCTGGCAGCACCATCATCAATCGGCCGTATTCGCTTTTCGTCCGGTACCGGGGATGGATGCTTGGCGCATTGGCGCTTGTGCTCGTGCAGTCGTTTTTTATTGCGGTGTTGTTGGAGCGGACACGCAGGCTGCGTCGCACCGAACGGGCCTTGCGCGAAAGCGAGGCCAGATATCAGGGATACGTGGACTCCGCCCCCATGGGGGTGATCGTTTTCGACGGCCAGGGGCGCTACCTTGAGGTGAATCCGGCGGTTTGCCGGATGCTCGGGTTGTCGGCTGCGGATATTGTCGGCGCGTCATTTCTGGAGACCCTCACCCCCGGCTCCCGGGAGGTCGTATCAAGCTATCTGGAAAATCTGCGCGGCGCGGGGCATGCCCAGGGAGACATCGAATTTGAGGAGGTGGGCCGGGAGAAACGCTGGTTCTTTTTCAGCGGCGTGGCCTTGGGCGAGGACCGTTACCTGGGGTTCGTGTCGGACGTCACTGAGAAGAAACAGGCCCAGGAGCGGATCAAGGCCATCAACTCCGGACTCGAAACCAAGCTCCTGGCCCTGACCCAGCCCATGGAAGACACCTCCGGCCTGACCCTGGCGGATATTTTCGATCTGGAAGAGGTGCAGAAGGTGCAGGACGCCTTTGCCCAGGCGGCGGGGGTGGCCTCGCTCATCACCGCCCCGGACGGCACGCCGCTGACGAGGCCCAGTTCCTTCTGCCGTCTGTGCGACGAGATCATCCGGGGGACGGATAAGGGGCGGCGAAACTGTCAACGTTCGGATGCGGCCCTGGGATTTATGGCCGTGGACGGACCCTGCGTGCGGCCATGCCTGTCCGGCGGACTTCTGGACGGCGGGACGAGCATCCGGGTGGGGTCGCAGGTGGTGGCCTGCTGGCTGGTGGGGCAGGTATTGGACGAATCGGCCGATCCTGCGGCCATGATGGCCTATGCCCGGGAGATCGGGGCCGACGAGCCGGCCTTCCGACAGGCCCTGGCCCAGGTGCCGCGCATGCCGCGAAAGCGTTTCGAAACAATTTGCCAGTCCCTGGAGATCATCGCCGGACAGCTTTCCAAGCTGGCCGTGCAAAACGTGCAGCAGGCCCGGTTCATCACCGAGCGCAAGGCCGCCGAGGAGAGTCTGCTTGCGGCAAAGGTTGCGGCTGAGTCCGCCAACCGGGCCAAGTCGGAATTTCTGGCCAACATGAGCCATGAGATCAGGACGCCGTTAAACGGGCTTCTGGGCATGCTGCAACTGTTGCGGGGCCTGCCCCTGGGCGGGGAGCAGGAGCGCTACGTGGAGGAGGCCCTGGGCGCTGGAAAGCGCCTGACCAGCCTGCTGTCGGACATCCTGGATCTGGCCCGGGTGGAGTCTGGGAAGATGGAGCTGGCCTTTGAACCTTTCGACTTCACGGCGGTGGCGAAAGGCGTGTTCAATGTGCTGTCCCCGGCCTTCCGGGAAAAGGATCTCACGCTTGAACTCTCTGTCTCGCCCTCGGCGCCTGGCCTGGTGCGCGGCGATGAAATCCGGGTGCGGCAAATACTTTTTAATCTGGTGGGCAACGCCATCAAGTTCACCCCGGCGGGGACGGTGCGTCTTGCGGCCTGGGGCGTCCCAGCCGCCTCTGCGGACGCAGTGACCCTGATCGTCGAGGTGTCCGACACCGGCATCGGCATTCCCGAGGAAAAGATCGACACCATATTTGAGTCCTTCAGCCAGGTGGAGGGCGCCTATACCCGGCAATATCAGGGGGCCGGCCTGGGGCTGTCCATCGTCAAGCGTCTGGTGGAGCTTATGGACGGGACCATCCTGGTGGAGAGCGAACCCGGGCGGGGAGTGACCGTCACCTGCGCCCTGCCTCTGGGGCTGCCTGATCAACGGCGGGGCGGAACCGTGGCGCTGGAGGGGGCGGCCCCCCCGGCCCTGATTTCCGGCGCAAAGGTCATCCTGGCCGAAGACGACGCCGTCAACCGCATCGCGGCCCGGGAGCATTTGCGCAAGCTAGGGCTGACCGTGCTTGAGGCCAGCGACGGCCGGGAGTGTCTGCGCCTGATCGAGGGCGGGGAGGGCGGCGCAGTGCGCCTGGTGCTCATGGACATCCAGATGCCGATTCTGGACGGGCTGGAGACGGCCAGGATCATCCGGGAGCGTGAGGCGCGCCTGGGGTCGCCCCGGCTGCCCTTGGTGGCCCTGACGGCCTATGCCATGCCCGAGGAGCGGCAGCGGTTTCTTGGCTCAGGTTTCGACGACTACCTCGCCAAGCCGGTGGACGCCCGGCTGCTGGCCGAGGTGCTGGGGAAATACCTGGCTTTGGGCGTAGCGGCGTAAATGCAAAAGGCGCCTTTATGGCAAAGACGCCTTTTTTCGAAACATGGCGGGCAGGGCGGCCCGGCCGGAATGGATCAGAGGCGCAGACCTGCGGAGCCCTGAAAGGTCACGGAGATGATTTCGTAGTTGATCTTGCCGCGCGGGGCGTCCACCACGATGTCGTCCCCTTCCTCCTTGCCGAGCAGGGCCTGTCCCACAGGGGACAAAAGGGAGATGCTGCCCTTGATCGGATCGGCCTCGTCGGGGCCAAGCAGGGTGTATTTCTTCACGTCGCCGGTATCCATATCTTCCAGCTCCACCGTCGCCCCGTAGATGATCCGGTCGCCGCTTAGGGTGTCCAGGTCGATGACGTTGGCCAGGGCCATGCGGGATTCGATGTAGTTGATGCGCGCCTCAAGCAGGCCCTGGCGTTCGCGGGCCGCGTCGTATCCGGCGTTTTCGCTTAAATCGCCCTCCTCCCTGGCCTCCTTGATGGCCTGGATGACCTCGGGACGTTCATTCTTGAGCTTGCCCAGTTCGCCTTCGAGTTTCCGGTAGCCCTGGATGGAAATGGGGATGTTTTCCATAATACCTTTCTCTGGCGTGTTCCGTAGGTCTGGAACCCGCGCTATTGTCGTGCCGCTGTGAGGTGTGGATGCCGCGCCATTGAAAAGACAAATCCGCGAAAAGCGGAATGTCTGGGTAAAATAAACTGGCGCAACGGTCAAGGCCATCCATGCGGGGAGAAGCGGTCGGCGCCGCCGGAAGGCGGCGGCCGCATGGACCGGCATCGCTTTTGCTTGGTGTCAGGGAAAAAGGAGTGAACCCATGTTCCTGACCAAGTTCCTGCTGGTGATTCCCTTTGTTTTGGCGGTGTTGCTGTTGGCCAAATACGTCGAGCGGTGGGGGCGGGTCTAGGTCGCGCGTTACATTTGTTAGAAAATGAAGCAGGGCGCGACGCCCCCGGTCCCGGGCGTCCAAACGGCGTTCGTTGACTCCGCCCGCACAGCCTGTCATAGTGCCTTCACACGCCTCGCCGCTTCATCCTCTTCTCTTGCTGATCCTCTCGGCCGCATACGGCCCGGCGCGCGCAACACGATCAACGACTACGGACCGTCATGAAAAAATACAGGGTGTATTTCGCCACCAAGGTTCATGTTTTCACCACCTGGTTCCGACGCAAGGAACGCGTCAGCGAAACCGAGTATGTGGTGGTCACCGCCCACAACGAGGCCCACGCCGTCAAGCTGGCCAGGGCCCACGTCAACCTTGAGGAGCTGGGCATGCCCTTCCAGGTCACCCAGGTCCGCGAGGCCCCGACCGACGAGACGGAAGGGTACCATCAGGGCGGCGGCGCGCCGTCCGTCCGGGACCAGTGATCCAGCCGAAAAATCCCTTGCCACGCCGGGCGGCCGGGCTTACATCCCCCGTCCAGGACCCGTGCCTCAGGCCGTGGAGCATGCGGCGTCCTTAATTGCGTCCAAGAAACCCTCAACGCTTTACGGAAACCGCCCGCCCGCGCGCCTGGCGATCCCGGAAACGGCGGGCAGCCTGCACCCCTGCACGCTGCCGCCCGTCGTAGCGGTCGACCTGCGCCCCGGGCATGTTTCCCTTACAAGGCGCCATGAGCAAGCCCCCTTCCCCTGTCGACGACGCATCCGCAGACACGACGCCCGACGCGGCCCCCCATGCCGGGACCCCGGCGCATGGCCCCGGAAACGGCCCGGCTGTCGGAACCCTTGGCCTGACGCTTGGGGCGCTGGGCATCGTCTATGGCGACATCGGCACCAGCCCGCTGTACGCCATCAAGGAATGTTTCCATGGCATGCATGCCGTGGATATGACCCGGGACAACGTCCTTGGGGTGTTGTCGCTGGTTTTTTGGTCGCTTATGGTGGTGGTCACCATCAAATACGTGCTTTTTATCCTGCGGGCCGACAACCGGGGAGAGGGCGGCATCTTCGCCCTGCTGGAGCTTTTGCCCAAGGGGCCTGCCCTGGCCCGGATCACGCCGCTTTTGACCTTTCTGGGACTGTGCGGGGCGGCCCTGCTGTACGGGGACGGGGTCATCACCCCGGCCATCTCCGTGCTCTCCGCCGTGGAGGGCCTAAACACCGCCACGGACGCCGCCGCGCCGTTTGTCCTGCCCATCACCTGCGCCATCCTCTTCGCCCTTTTCGCGGTGCAGCGGCACGGCACGGCAGGCATCGGCCGGGTCTTCGGGCCGGTGATGCTGGTGTGGTTCACGGTCATAGGCGGCATAGGCCTCGTGCATATCTTCGAGGAACTGGCCGTACTCGAGGCCATAAGCCCGCTTCCGGCCATCCGGTTTTTCGCCGAAAACCACCTGCACGGCCTGATCGTCCTGGGCTCGGTGGTGCTGTGCATCACCGGCGGCGAGGCCCTGTACGCCGACATGGGGCATTTCGGGGCCGGTCCCATCCGCATCTCCTGGCTGACCCTGGTCTGCCCGGCGCTTATCCTCAACTATTTCGGCCAGGGGGCCGGACTCCTGGCCCGGCCGGAGATCGCCGCCAATCCCTTCTACGGCATCGTGCCCCGGGAGTTGCTCTATCCCATGGTCGGCCTGGCCACGTTCGCCACGGTCATCGCCTCCCAGGCCATGATCTCCGGGGTGTTCTCCCTGACCCGGCAGGCCATCCAGCTCGGCGTCTGTCCCAGGCTGCGCATCGTCCACACCTCACGAGACTTCCAGGGCCAGATATACATCCCCGAGATCAATTTCGCGCTCATGTGGGCCTGCATCGGTCTGGTGCTCATTTTCAAGGAATCCAGCCGCCTGGCCGCGGCCTACGGCATTGCGGTCACGGCCACCATGGGCATCACCTCCATTTTGTACTTTTTCGTGGCCCGCTACGCCTGGAAAAAGCCCCTGTGGCGGGTGATCGTGCCCGTGGCCGTGTTTCTGGCCTTCGATCTGGCCTATTTTTCCTCCAATCTGCTCAAGATCCTCGACGGCGGCTGGTTCACCATACTCATCGCGGCTGCGGCCGTGGTGGCCATGGCCACCTGGCGCGACGGCCGCAAGGCCCTGCACGGCAGATTTTTGGCCGTATCCATCCCCCTGGAGGCCTTTTTGGCCGACGTGGCCCACAAAAAGCCCCTGCGGGTGCCGGGCACAGCGGTGTTCATGTCCGTGTCGCCCACCGGAACCCCCTTGACCATCCTGCACTCTTTCAAGCACATCAGGGTGCTGCACAAGCATGTGGTCATCCTGACCATCACCTCGACGGACACCCCATCGGTCGATCCGGACGAGCGTTTGACCATAAGCGATCTGGGGCAGGGGTTCGAGCGGGTGGTGGCCCGGTACGGGTTCATGGAGACCCCAAGCGTGCCGGACATCATGGCCCAGGCTAGGGCCATGGGGCTGCGGGCCGACGGCCCGTCCGACACCACGTATTTTCTCGGCCGGGAGACGCTTTTGACCACGGGCCGCTCCGGGCTCGCCTCCTGGCGCAAGCGGCTGTTCGCGGTCATGTCCCAGAACGCGCGTCCGGCCACGACGTATTTCGGCATTCCCCCGGGACGGGTGGTGGAGCTCGGGGTGCAGGTGGAATTGTAACCCTCTCCGGCCCCGGTCATGGGGACGGTCAGGAATGGATATCAGGCGGTCATGGACGAGAAGACACACGTCGGCGCCTCCCCTGCCGGGGGGACGGAAGTGAAGCAGGTCACCCTTCTTGAGCACCTCACCGAGCTGCGCAACCGGCTTTTGCGCTGCTTCGCGGCCATCGGCGTGGGGTTTTTCATCAGCTACGCCTTTGCCGAAAAGGCCCTGGGCATCCTGCTCGAACCCCTGGCCCGGGTCCTGCCCGAGGGCAGCGGGCTGATCGCCCTGACCCTGCCGGAAAAATTCTTCACGGTCATGAAGCTGGCCTTCGTGTGCGGCGTGTTCGTGGCCAGCCCCTACATCTTCTATCAACTGTGGCGGTTCGTGGGGCCGGGCTTGTACCGCGAGGAACGGCGCATGGTGCTCCCGGCGGCCCTGGCCTCGGCCGTTTTTTTCGTGTGCGGGGCGCTTTTCGGCTACTATGTGGTCTTTCCCTTCGGCTTTAAGTTTTTCGTGGACTACGCCTCGGATCTGGTGACCATCATGCCCACGGTGGGGGACTATTTCTCCCTGGCCGTGACCCTGCTCATCGCCTTCGGGGCCATCTTCAACCTCCCGGTGGTCATCTTCTTTCTGGCCCGCATGGGAGTGGTGACCAACGCCTCCCTGCGCAAGTTCCGGCGGTGGGCCGTGCTTTTGGCCTTCATCGCCGCCGCCATCCTGACCCCCACCCCGGACGCCGTGAACCAGCTGCTCATGGCCGGTCCCATCATCATCCTTTACGAGGTGGGCATCTGGGTGGCCTATTTCGTGGGCAGGAAAAAGAGGGCGGCGGACGAGACGCTTCCGGCCCCGGCCGAGGCGTCGTCCCAGGCCGCGCCCGACGCCGCGCCCGACGCCGCGCCCGACGCCGCGCCCGACGCCGCGCCCGACGCCGCGCCCGACGCTGCGCCCGACGCTGCTCCGGAAACGGCCGAACCTCCCACGTCCTGACCCCGGCTGCGGCCCCGCCCCGCAGACCGGCAGGGCTAGGCGCCTGCGGCGTCGTGATCCGTCCCGGCCGTGATCCGGGAGCGTTAAGATCAAAAAAATCGCGCGACATGCAAAAAGGGCTTGCGGAGATGATCCGCAAGCCCTTGCGACGTATGGTCCTGTCGGCCGGTCGCGCCTGGCCCGACTTTTGGGTCCGCTACTTGGCCTTGCGGTAGGCGCCGCCGAAATACCCCGACCTGCCGCATTCGTCGCCCTTGGACTCCACGTCCACGGTGGCCGAGTCGCCCTTAAACGAGATGGTGAACTTGATGCCGTCGTCCTCGACGCCGCCCTTGGCCGGGAGGTCGTCGTCCACGCGGCCGCCGCCCTGGTCCACGGGCGTCTCGTAGGTCTCGAAGTCGCACATCTGGCCGCTTGATTTACTTGTGGTCTTGAACTTGAAGACAAATCCCGGCCCCATATGGGCGATGGTCATGGTCCCCTCGTAGCCCGGTTCGACGTAGGTCCAGCGACCCTCCACGCCCTTGGCGAGTCCCAACCCGGTCATGCCGCATACGGCCACGGCCAGTCCGGCCGCCAGACACCATTTTTTCATGGCGATGCTCCTTTGCGTTTGTTGTTGCGGATATCGAGGAGGACGGCGTCGCCGTGACCTCCCCGGATCGTTTTCCAGCCATGCGCCGAAACTGCGCTGGGGCCTGCGGCGCGGCGCTACGGGGCGGCGCGGGTGATGGTCATGGCGTACATGGAGTCCTCCCCGGCGTCTGTGGCCTCGGTCAGGAGGAATTCGAATCCGGCATGGCGAAAGGCCAGATCGCCGCCCTTTTTGACGCCCTTGCCTGCGTTTTTCGCAAGCCACTGCGCCAGTTGGACGGCCACGGGATTTTGCTCCTTGGCGTAGGCGTCGATGGAAAGACCCGCGAGGCGGCCTGCGGCGTCGAAATCGAAGGCCAGGGTGAGCGGCCCCTGGTCCGGCGCGGCCTGGTAATCGTATTGCAGGCGTTCGGGGGTGGCGACGCTCGGTTCCTCGGACGGCAGGGCCGCCCGAAGGGCCGTCTCCACGCTGGCCCGCTGCGAGGCGGTTCCCAGGTCCAGGGTCTTGCCGTTGACGACCACGGGAAAGGTGTCCGCGCCGCGGGCCGGGGCCGATCCAAAGACCATAAGGAGAAAAAGGAGGAGAACGGGGACGATCTTCATGGGGCGCTACCTTCCTGCAAAAAAGCGTTTTGGACGGGACGCGAAAAACGGCCAAAATAACATTGTACGCCAGGGGTTCCGGGGCGTCTGCCCGGGGATTCCCGGGCATGTGCGTCGGGCAGGGGGGCTTCGCGCCCGTCAATCCGCCCGGTAGACCAGGAGCAGCACCAGTGCGCACCACACGGCCAGGCCAGCCAGGGCCAAGAAAAGAGTTGCCTTGAGCCCGGTCCGGAGATACTTTTTCACCAGGTATGTTCCATTATTTTTGCGTGGTTGCTTATCGTATCGAGATGTCCGGACCCCATGAATCGCACTGCCGCACCCCGTCTCACAATGCCCATTGCTTTCCTGCGTCGTAAATACGTCCGCATCCTGCTCGCCCGAACCGGGGTGGTCCGCCATGCGCCGACCTCCCTCTAGCAACGCCGCCGCCCGGCGGCAAGGCGTCGGTCGCCGTCCGGCCGCCGGAGGCCGTCCCTGCGCTGCTCTGGCCATCGTCCTGGCGCTGGCGGCCCTTGTCCTGGCCTCCTGCGTCGCGGACGAGGCGGGAAGCGGAAAGGACATGCCCACGGCCCGGCGCGGCGTGCTCGATCTGACGGGCTGGGACATGGCCGCCGATGGTCCGGTGCGTCTGGACGGGGAGTGGGAGTTCTACCCGCACCAGTTGCTCACGCCGCAGGATCTCCTGGACCCGGCTCGTTCCGGCGAGGCCCGGACCTACCTCCTGCCTGCCCCCTGGAACCGGGAGCAGGCCGACGGCGGGGCCATGGGGGCCGACGCCGGATTCGCCACCGTGCGCCTGCGCCTTGAGCCCGGCCCTGGCGCGTCCCGCCCGGCCTTGTCGCTAGGCGCCGTCAATGCGGCCTTTCGCCTGTGGATTGATGGGACCCTTGCCGCCTCAAGCGGCGAGGTGGGGACGGACGCGCTGTCCGAGTCTCCCAAACCGTCGACCATCCTGATCCCCTTCGACGCCGTCGGCCGTCCTGTGGAGCTTGTGATGCAGGCGTCCAATTTCCACTACCGGGACGGGGGGCTCGTCACCCCCATATGGTTTGGGCCTTTCGAGGCCCTGCTGGCGCGCCACAATCTGGCCCTGGGCGCGGCCATGTTCTTCGTGGGGTCGTTTTTCGTCATGGGGCTGTACCATCTGGCCCTGTACTGGTTTCGTCCCAAAAACATCGCCCCCCTGTATTTCGCCCTGTACTGCTTTGCCTGGATGGGCAACTACGCCGCCTCGGACACCAGCGGCTTCGTGCTGCGCCTGTTTGTCCCGGGGATCGGCGCCCACCTGCTGGACCAGCTGGCCCTGTGCTTTTTTTTCGTCTCCATCCCGGTGGGATTCGCCTTTTTCCGGTCCTTGTACCCGGCGGAGTTCTCCCGCCGCCTGCAACAGGCCTGCCTTCTGGTCTGCGCCGGGTACGTGGCCGTGGCCGTCTTCGCCCCGGGCATGTTCCTGGCCCGGGTTTTGCCTGTTTATTATCTCATCTCCGGGCTGCTCATCCTCTACTGCCTGCACCGCCTGTACACGGCCGTGCGGCGCGGCCGGGATGCGGCGGCCTTCCTGTTGGCCGGATTTTCGGTGCTTGGCCTGGTCGGCATAAACGACATGCTGACTGACATGAAGCTTGTGGCCTCAACGCCGCTTCTGCCGGTGGGGATGCTGGCCTTTAGTCTGGTCCAGGCCATGGCCCTGTCCAGCCGTCTCTCCCGGGCGTTCACCTCCGAGGAGCGGCTGTCTGCGGCCCTGGAGGACAAAAACGCCAGCCTTACGGCGGAAATGGCCGAACGCACCCGGCTTGAGCGCCAGATCGTGACCATAAGCGAGGAGGAGCGCCGCCGCATCAGCCTGGAGCTGCATGACGGCCTGTGCCAGGGCCTCACGGCGGCCCGCCTTCGTTGCGACGCCCTGTCGCCCCACATGCAGGACGCCGGGTCCGGGGGCGGCGAACTGGCCCGGCTGTCCGGGCTATTGGACGCGATGGTGGACCAGGCCTATGACCTGTCCCGGGGACTGTGGCCCCTGGAGCACGATTCCGTGGGCGTTGGGCCGTCGTTTCGGGAGTTGGTCCATCGTCTGGCGCTAACCGGCGACATCCCGGTGTCTTACCATCGGGAGCGGGCCTGCGAGACCTGCCGCAACCCCCACATGACGCAGTTGTACCGCATCGCCCAGGAGGCCGTGACCAATGCCGTGAAGCATTCCCGGGCCAGAGGCATCGAGGTGTCGCTCACCTGTCCCGGGGGCCGGGAGGCGCTTTTGACCGTGCGCGACGACGGTCGGGGGCGGCGGGAGGCAGGGGGCTCGCCGGGGGGCCTCGGGCTTGGCGTCATGACCCACCGGGCGCGCCTGATCGGCGGGGTGCTGCGCATTGAGGACCTCCCCGGGGGCGGCACCCTGGTGGCCTGTTCGGTTTCCTGCCAAAGCGACGGCGACGACCCCGGCCCGGGGAGGACGTGATGACCGAGGGACCGTACGCCGGGGTCAGGGTGTTTCTGGCCGACGACCATCCCGCCGTGCGCGAGGGGCTGACGTTGCGGCTGCTCCAGGAATATTTCGTGGTCTGCGGCGAGGCCGAAAACCGGGCCGAGCTTGTGGCGAAAATTGACGGCAGCGGGGCGGATATCGCCCTGGTTGACCTGTCGCTGTGCGAGGAAAGCGGTCTGGATCTGATCCCCGATCTGCGCAGCCGGGGCATCCCGGTGGTGGTCTATTCCATGCACGAGGACGCCGACACGGTGTACTGGGCCCTGGCCCGGGGCGCGGCAAGCTACGTCACCAAACGCGAGTCCTCGGCGGTGCTGGTGGAGGCCGTGCGCCGGACCCTGGCCGGTGAACGCTATATCAGTCCCCGCATCGCCGCCGTCATCGATTGCGCCCAGGCCCAGGACAAGACCCTTGAACGCGCCGTCTTGAGTGAGCGCGAACGCCAGACCCTGGATCTTTTGGGCAGGGGCGAGACCAACGCCGACATCGCCGCCGCCCTGGGGGTCAGCGTGCGCACCGTCGAGAGCTACTACGCCCGCATCCAGGTCAAGCTCGGCCTTAACGGCATGAAGGCCCTGCGCAAGTTCGTCATAAGCAGCCAACGACCCCGCTAGGCGCCCACGGCCGCCCCCTGCGCTGACCTTTGCGCGGGCGCCCGCCCCAGCCGTCTCCCCCGCCCACACGGCGCCGCCCTCTCGTGGGCGCCTGTCCGGAAAATCCCGGACAGACAATACTCCCCCCCGTGCGTACATGCTCGTTCCCATCGCCTGCGGGACGTCGCCCCCGACGTCCGGGGCAGGTTGTGCGTACAATCCATGAGGTGAGGACTCCATGAAAATACTGGCCGCCGTATGCGTCTGTGTCGTCCTGCTGCCGTGTCTGGCCCTGGCCCAGGCGGGCGTTCCCCTGTCCAGGGACGAAAAAATCAAGCTGGACACTTTTTTCAGCAACTTTGCCGAGGTGAACATGAAAAACTTCACCACCGGCGGGCTTGCCGATGACGACATGCTCTATTTCGCCACATGGCATTGCATCATAAACGCCGCCGACTCGTTCCAGAAGACGAAAGACGGCGACGCCATCATCATCCCCGCCAGCGCCATTGACAAGGTTACGGAGAAATACCTCGGGCAAAAGATCAAAAAGCACCTCAAGGATACGTACCAGGAGTCCCTGGGCAGCGGCGACGCCTATGTCTTTTGCCAGGTGGATTCCCTGCAAAAGCGCGACGACGGGAGCTGGCTTGCCAGGGGGACCGTGTACGCCACGGGTTCCGGGGCGGCCATCGATCCCCACGCGACCATGCAGGAGTGGGAAAAGGCGGGCGAGAGCGTCAACCCCCAGGGAACGTTCACCGGGCGCATCCGCACGGCGGACGGGGACCCGGGACGCTGGATACTGCTCGAATACGAAGCGAGCGCCTCGCCATAGCAGGAGCGCACACGCAGGCGCCGGGGAGGGCGTCTGCCGGGGGCGTCCTTGTCCGGCGGGGAGTATCGGCTCTATGTGTCGGTTTTTTTCATCAACGTGAGAGCAAGGAGTGGATCATGTTTTTCAGATCGCTGGTGGCTGCATGTCTTTTGGTCGTCGGGGCGTCGAGCGCATGTTTCGCCTATTCCGACGAGGTGGAATGGCTGCGCAACCAATCGTTTAAGTCGTGCAAGAACTACTACGTCTGGCGCCTTATCGACAATTATTTCCCCGACGCCCAGTGGGAGTCGGGCTGGTCCGACCAGGGCGACTACATCGTGAACGTCTACGGGACCATGAACTTCAAGGGCAGGGACGTCACGGCCCAGTTGCAGTTCACCATCAATCCCAAGCAGGGCCATTTCGACATGAACGCCCTGGAGTTCGACGGGCAGGCCCAGGCCAAGGAGATGCGCGTGGAGCTCATCAAGGCCATGTGCGCCGACGTGCAGTAGAAAGATCCCCTGCCGGGGCGCCCCCGGGCGGCCCGGCAGGCCAAACCAATCAGGAAGGAGCGGGCGATGGCTCAATCAGTCATGATGATATGGGGGAGGGCGGGGGCGCGTCGTCTGATGCTTGGTCTGGCCGCCTGCGCCGTCCTTGCCGTCCTGCCGGGGGTATGCCTGGCCAAGGCGGACTATTCCTTCATCGGCGTCAAAAGCGAGTCCCAGGTGACGCAGTTCCTCACCCGGCTGCAGAAGGCCGTGGCCGCCGGGGACAGGCAGGCCGTGGCCAAAATGGTGTCTTATCCCCTGATGGCGGTCATCGACGGCCAGGACGTGGAGATCGCGGCCGAGGCGGACTTCGTCGCCCGCTATGACCAGATCCTGACCGAGGACGTACGGGCGGGCATCCTGGCCCAGGGACTTAAGGCCGAGGACGTATTCGTCAACAAGGACGGGGTGATGGTCGGCGACAGCGGCCGGGTATGGGCCCTGCCTGACGGCAAAGAGCTGCGCATTTCCGAGATCCGGGGGCAGTAGCCGGGTGGCCGCAGAAGTCCGACAGACGGATGCGGCCCCCTTTCCAGGCCGCTACCCGGCATGGACGCGGTCATGGCCGGTCCGCACACGCCGCGCGCGGTCTGGCCGCGCCTTGACATTGCATGGCCCTGCGGTCATTGACATGCCCAGTCTGGCGATCTGCCTGCCCGTCACCTTCACCCCCGCCTTCGGAGGCCTCATGATGCGTAGCGTGTTGTCCCTGTTTCTTGTGCTGTGTGCGGCGGGTCCGGCCCTGGCCGGAACCGTTTCGACGCCCCTGCCCATCGGGGTCGCCGTGGCCGAGACGAGCAATGCGGCGCTATTTGGAAAGGAGCAGGTGGACGGGGCCAGGATCGCCGAGGCGATGATCAACGCCGCAGGCGGCGTCGGCGGAGAAAAAATCGCCCTTGTCTTTCGAGACGCGGCCGGGGACGAGGCGGGCGCGACAGCCGCCTTCAAAACCCTCATCGAGGGCGACAAGGTCGTGGCCATCATCGGCCCGACCCTGTCCCAGCAGGCCTTCGCCGCGGACCCCGTGGCCAATGCGGCAGGGACGCCGGTCATCGCTCCGTCCAACACCGCCGCAGGCATTCCCGGGATCGGCCCCTTTGTCTGCCGCGTCTCCGCGCCCATGGCCCAGGTGATCCCCCACGCCGTCCGGCAGGCTGTGAAAAGCCATCCCGGCGTCTCAAAGGCGGCGGTGCTTTTCGCCGCAAACGACGCCTTCTCCGTGTCCGAGACCCAGAATTTTCAGGACGCGCTGAAAAATGAGGGCCTGACGATCACGACCATCCAGACCTTTGAGACCACGGATACGGATTTTTCGCGTCAGGTTGCGGCTGTGAAGGCGGGCGGCGCGGAGGTGGCCGTCATCTCCGGGCTGGCCGCAGACTCCGGAACCCTGGTTGGGCAGTTGCGCCAGGGCGGGTACACGGGCCTGATCGTCGGCGGCAACGGCGTAAACACCCAAAGCGTGTTCCCGTTCTGCGGGGCCATGTGCGAGGGCGTTTACGTGGCCCAGGCCTACAGCCCGGCCGCCGTGGCCGACAATCCCGTCAACAAGGCCTTTGTCGCGGCCTTCACGAAGGCCTATGCCAAGGCCCCGGGCCAGTTTTCAGCCCAGGCGTACACGGCGGTCCAGGTGGTCGCCGAGGCCCTGGACAGGGTCGTGCGGGAGTCCGGCAAAAAAATCGCGGAGTTCGATCTGGCCGAACTGCGCACGGCCCTCAACGCGGCCCTGCGCAAGGGGACGTATCAGACGCCCCTTGGGGAGCTGGCCATAACCCCCGAGGGCGAGGTGCGGCAGCGGGACATCCATGTGTCCAGGATCGCCATGCAGCCAGACGGCGTGACCGGGAGCTTTGTTCTCGCCCTGCCGTAAGAAGCAGTGCAGGCCATTGCCCGCCTCAGCGGCCGTACCGCAACGCTGCCGGATGCGCTGGCGAACGCCGCTTTTTTGCAAAGAGGCGTAACAGGACGCGGCATAACCTGGCGTCCGCTGCGAAGGGGTGAAAAATTTCCGAGGGGCCACGTTTCACTTGCCGTAAAGGCTGCGATATCTTAGATGTTGGATGTCCTGACGAGTCGCCATGGATGAAATGGCCCGCATTTTGGCCTGCTGTTTGTTCAGTGCCGATGTACAGGGGATTCAACCCGGAACACTTTTTCCATCTGTCTCAAGGAGAAGCGGGCATGCGGTCATCCACAATGTTTTCTTCATTTTTCAAAACGGCCATGATTGGAGTATGTCTTACGATCCTGCTGTGCGGCGCGGCCTTCGCCAGTTCCTATTCCTTCGGGGTGCATAACAATTCCGGGTCAAAAATCGTCAAAATACTGGTTTCCCAGGACGGGAAGTCCTGGGGGTTTTTTGACATAGGAAAAGGCATTGCGGCCGGCGCCACGGAGACGCTGGTCTGGGATGCAAGCACGGAAGGCGAGGATTGCGAACAGTACTTCAAGGCGGTCTTTGCCGACGGCTCCGAATCCGATCCGACGGTGTTTGATTTCTGCGAGAAGGGCCTGATCCTGGAATTCGACTAGTCTGCTTGCTGCATACGCTTCTTTGCCGGGCGGCCGCTCCCAGACCAGGGGGCGGCCGCCTGTTTTTTCGAGGCGGCCGGGGCCGTTGGCAGGGTGATGGGGCGCGGCCTTATTGGATGCGGTCCGGCGGCGCGCTCATGGGGTCCTTGCCCGGCCATTGGAACAGGCGTTTCAGGCGCTCCCAGAACTCCCCGCCCAGGACGAATAGGCTGGCAAGAAAAAGCGCCTCGCCAAAGAGCATAAGATACAGAAGCGTCCTGGCGTCGGATTCCTGGGGCCTGGAAAAAAGCAATATCCCCATGGCGGCATAGTAGGGCGCAAGGCTGGCGAGCAGCATGCCCACGCCCAGGCCATGGCGGAATCTGCCTATGGGCCGTGGCGCGGCAGGAGACTTTTTAAAGGAAAAAAATCCTTTGATCTTGTCTTTGACGCTTTGGATGAACGGCTTGCCCAGAAGGGCCGCAGCGGCCAGGAAGGCCAGTTCGCCGGAGGCGATGTACACCGCGCCGAGCGTTACGGTCTCGGCGGCGTCCAGGGGCAAAAGGGCCACCAGTTCGATGGTGCAGATGGGGATCAGGCTGTAGATGAAAAGCCCTATGCCCAGGCGGTGTCTCCAGTCCTTGCGAAGCGGGGCGGCGCGTTCGTCTTCAGGGGGCATGGCGGCCTCCGGGGGTGATGCTTCGAAAAGAGTCATGAGTCTTTCAGGAGCACGGCATCATGTTTACGGCGATTCGGCGACAGGGAGAGGCCGGGAAGGGAAAACGGCCATGTCCTGTCGCCCTAAGAGGCGGCAGGCGACATGGCTTGGGCGACCGCCCCGGCCAACGCCTGCAACTCCACGGGTTTGGCCACGTAGGCGTCGATCCCGGCCGACAGAAACCGCTCCCTGTCCCCGTCCATGGCGTAGGCGGTCATGGCGATGATGGGAATGCGCGCGACGCGGCCAAAGGCAGGGGACTGGCGGATGATGCGGGCCGCCTCCAGGCCGCTGACGACCGGCATCTGGATGTCCATGAGAATCAGGTCGAACTCGCCAGCAGCCAAAATATCCAGGGCCTGCCGCCCGTTGACGGCGGCCTCCACCGTGTGCCCGGCCTTTTCAAGCAGCCGCCGGGCCACGTGCAGGCTGACCTCGTCGTCCTCGGCCAGGAGCACCCGCAGGGGCCGGTCGCCAATGTGTGCTATGATGGGCGGCCTTTTGCCCGGCGAGGGCGTGGCCGCCTCGGGCAGCCGGAAGGGCAGGGAGAAGAGAATGGCCGTGCCGGGCGGGCCGTCGCCCCCTGGCTGGCCGCTGTTGTCCAGGGCCAGTCCGCCGTCCATGAGCGTGAGGAGGCGACGTATGATGGACAGCCCCAGTCCCGCCCCCTGGTAGCGGCGCACCATGGAGTCCTCGCCCTGCCGGAAGGGCTCGAAAATTTCTGCCAACAGATCGTCCGAAATGCCGATGCCCGTATCCGTGACGGAAAAAAGCAGCCGCGCCCGTCCTTGCCGCCATTCGGGCAAAAGGGACGCCTCCACATGGACATGGCCCTGCGGCGTGAATTTGAGCGCGTTGCCGATGAGATTGAAAAGTATCTGGCGCAGTCTGGCCTCGTCTCCGATGAGCACCGGCGGCATGTCCGGGGCGATGTCGAACGTGAGGGAGATGCCCTTGTCCCGGGCGGTCAGTCCGAAAAGCTCCAAAATGGCCTCTTTGACGCCGCCGAGGTGAAAGGGGGCCGCCTCGATGCGCATCCTGCCCGCCTCGATCCGGGACAGGTCGAGGATGTCGGTCAAGAGGCGGGTCAGCCTCCTCGTGGACTGCGTGGCCGCCTGGAGATATTCGCCTTGCTCCGGGGTGGGCGAGGTGGTCTCCAGGAGCTGGAGCATGCCCATCACGCCATTTAAGGGAGTCCTGATCTCGTGGCTCATATTGGCCAGAAATTCGGATTTGGCCCGGCTGGCGGCCTCGGCCTGCTCCTTGGCCAGGATCATATCCTCCTCGGCCTGTTTGCGCGCGGTGGTGTCGCGGTAGATGGACATGTTCATGGGCTGCCCGCTGTGTTGTATGCGGCGGCCTGTGACCTCCACCCAACGGAAATTCCCGTCCTTGCGCACGATGCGGAAGGCGTAGCGCACCTCGTCCAGCTTGCCCGATAGCCGCTGCATGAGGCTTTGTCGCACCATTTCCTGGTCATCGGGATGCACCAGTGACCACATCTGCTCTGGCGACAGGGAGTATATCTCCTGAATCCCATACCCGGTCAGCTCGCAAAAGGCCGGATTGACCCAGGAAAAGGTCGGGGGGATGCCTTGCTGGATGGCGATGGCGTCCAGGGACTGCTCGAACAGGCAGCGGTAGCGCTCCTCGCTTTCCCGAAGGGCCTCCTCGGCCTTGATGCGGGCGAGGATGGCCTGGACGCTGGTCATAAAGGCCGTGATCTGCGTGGCGTCCGTTTGGCCGTAGTCGGTTGGACGATTGGCCACGGCGGCCACGGCCACGAGTTTGTCCCTGGACAAAAGGGGCGCCGCCAGAAGCCGCGTCAGGGGGACATGGCCCATGGGGTATCCCTGCTTGGCCGGATGCGGCGCGCCGTAGTCGTTTACGATCAGCGGTTCCCGGCGGCGCAGGGCCTCGGCCCATAGTCCGGCCTCGGCCAGGGGGAAGTGCATGGGATGCTCGGAGATGGTGCAGCCGGGCATGGCCTCCCCGGCCCAGGACTGGATGGTCACGGACGTCTCGGCCTCGTCGAGCAAGCCGAAAAAACCCAGGCGGCTTTCCGTCATGCGCACGAGTTCATCCAGCGCCCGGGCGCAGATGGTCCGGTAATCCGAGCCGGCCAGGGAGGAGATGCTCCACAGGGCCTCAAGGCGCCGGTTGGCGGCGGTCAGGGCGGCAGCGGCCCGCTTTTGCTCCGTGACGTCCCAGACCGTGGAGATGATGAGCTTCGTGTCGGCAATGGGAATGTTGCGGGCGGTGACGAAGGATGGCTCCTCTCCGGCCCGGGTGATGGGAATGTCGGCCCAGTACATGCGCGCCGGGTCGTTTGAGGCGCAATCGTCGAGCACCCGTCTCCTGATGTCCGCCCTGAAGTGCGGATCCTCGTAGACGGCCTGCCAGAAGGCGTCAGGAGAGGTCAGGGCCTGCCGGGTGGTGCGGTAAAACTTCAGGAAATTGTCGTTTAGGTAGGTGAAAGACACGTCCGGATCGATGGAATTGACGGCGATGCCGATGGGCAGGTTGTCCATGATCGAGCGGATGAAGGCCTCGTTTTGGGAGATGGCGGCCTCGGCCCGTTTGCGTTCCTCGATCTCCCGGGACAGGCGCCGGGTTTTGCGGGCCACCTCCCGCCTCAGATACCACAGGCTGGCGGCCGCCAGGACGAAAAGGGACGGAATCAGGACCATGAGCATGGTTTTTACGTCCAGGGCGCGGCCCGGCAGGATGGGTCCGAACCATGCGGCGTACAGCGCTTCATAGACCCCGTTGGAAAAGACCACGGCCAGCCCTTCGTTGAGGGCGGCCAGAAGCGCCGTGTCGCCCTTTTTCACAGCGAAGCAGAATTTTTGTTCGAACTCGGACAGGGGCTTGCGCGAGACCTTGAGGCTTTCTTCCGTAAAGGAACTGACATCCGCCAGATTTTTCAGCCCGAGTTTGCGGATGATCTGGTGCCCCGCCACCTGCTGCACGATAACCGCGTCGTGTTTTCCCTGGGAGAGAAGGCGCAGGGCCTCCTCGAAGGAGTCGGTCAGGATCAGCTTGTCCGTCAGGTGCTCGCGCAGGGCGTATTCATGGGCCGTGTCGCCGCGCATGACCAGGACTTCCCTGCCCGCCAGATCGGCCTCCGTGCGGATGGCGGCTTCGCCCTTCCTGACGAAGATGGTCCCCTGCATGCGCAGATAGGGGGCGGTGAAGTCGTAGATCTTGGCCCGATCCTCTGAAACGGACATCAGGGGCAACACGTCCAGGCGGCCTTCGGCCAGGGCCTGTTTGATGACGTGCCAGGGCTCGACGGTGAAGGTCACGTCCATGTCCATGGCTGCGGCCACTGCCCGCAGAAGCTCAACGGAAAATCCGTCGGCCTGGCCGTCAGGGGTGACGACGGCGAACGGCGGGTAGTCCAGTTCGCTGGCCGATGCGAGCACCCGGCGGCGGGCGGCGTCCCCCGGGAGAGGATTGGCGAGGTCGGCGAGGGCCGCAAGGGGAACGATCCCGGCCAAAGCGAGGATAAGCAGGGTCACAATCGCAAAGGCGCGGCCATGTCGTAACGTCATGAGGCGGACTCGCATGGTTGGCGTGGAATGCTAAGGAAGGAAGAAAAATACTCTCCCCGGGGAAAGACACGCTGCCGCGCCGTAGAGGAAAGACGCATGCTATTTTGATAGCTGTCCGGCCCATTTCCGTCAACCGGAGTGATGTCGGCCAAGAGTAGGGAAAATACGTCCCGGAGCATGGACGCATATCCTGAGTTGGGGTACGGAAAAAATACTTGAAACATTGTTTATGCAAAGGAGTCGGCCATGCTCAGGAGATTTACGATTTCCGTGCGCATCTTCTGTCTGCTGATTCTCGTGGCGCTGTTCGTCGTGGGGGTGGTCTGGGCGTTTTTTACGGGCATGTCGGACATGAGGGATTCGAGTCTGGCCGAGACCCAGCGGGTCATGCTCGAAGGCCAAAAGCAGAAGCTCCAGGTGGCCACCCATACGGCCGCCCTGACCGTGGCCAGGGCTATCGCCGCAGCGTCCGATCAGGACAAACGCGTGGAGATGATTCGGGACATGATGGACCCCATCCGTTTCGAGGATGATCAGTCGGGATATTTCTTCGTCTATCAGGGCACGGTCAATGTGGCCCTGCCCACGAAAAAGGAGGTCCAGGGCAAGGACCTGGGCGAGAACACAGACAAAAACGGGGTGTTTTTCGTCCGGGAGCTGGCGGCCAAAGCGAAAAACGGCGGCGGTTTCGTGGAATACGTGTTCCCCAAGCCCGGCCAGGGCGACCAGCCCAAGCTCGGCTATGCGGAGATGATCCCGGGCACGGACATGTGGATCGGCACGGGCATCTACATCGACAATATCGACCGGGAGAAGGCGCGCATCGCCACGGTTCTCGACGCCAGCGCCTCCGCCATCCTGACCACGATCATCGGGTCTGTGGCGGCGGTCTTCGTGGTCCTTGGCGTCTTGAGCGTGGGCATGGCCCGCAGCATCGTACGTCCCATCCGGGAGGCGGCCCGTGCGGCCAAGGACATCGCCTCGGGCGACCTGGAGGTGAGCCTTGCCGTGACCGGAAAGGATGAGGCCGCCCAACTGGAGAGCGCCCTAAACACCATGGCCGGGGCGCTGCGCGACAATATCCGCGACATCACGGCCAAGACCGCAGAGGCCGAAGAGAAGGCCCGGCAGGCGGATCAGGCCAAGCATGAGGCCGAGGAGGCCTCCGCCCGGGCCGAGTCCGCCAAGTCCGAGGGCATGGCCGACGCCGCCAGCCGCCTGGAGACCGTGGCCGCCGCCATGACCGGCGCCGCCAAGGCCCTGGCCGGGCGGGCCGAGGATATCCGCGCCCGCACCAGCCATCAGCGTGACCGTATCCAGGAGACTGCCACGGCCATGGAGGAGATGAACGCCACGGTGCTCGAGGTGGCCAAAAACGCCGGGCAGGCCGCCACCGAGGCCGACAGCTCCCGGAAAAAGGCCCAGGAGGGGCAGGATGTGGTGGATGGATCGGTGACGTCCATGAACGCCATCCGCAACCAGGCCCAGACCCTGTCCTCGAACATGACGGAGCTTGGGCGCATGGCCGAGGACATCGGCCGCATCATGACCGTCATCCTGGACATCGCCGACCAGACCAACCTGTTGGCCTTAAACGCCGCCATCGAGGCCGCCCGGGCCGGCGACGCCGGGCGGGGCTTCGCGGTGGTGGCCGACGAGGTCCGCAAGCTGGCCGAGAAGACCATGGGGGCCACCAAGGAGGTAGGCGACAGCATCAAGGCCATCCAGAACGTGGCCCGGGAGAACATGGCGGGCATGGAGCAGGCCGCCTCGGCCATCACCGACGCCACGGGCCTTTCCGGCCGTTCGGGCGAGATGTTGCGCGAGATCGTGGACAGCGCCCAGTCCTCGGCCGGGCAGATCCAGAGCATCGCCACCGCCGCCGAAGAGCAGTCCGCCGCCAGCGAGGAGATCAATCGGGCCATCGAGGAGATTAACGGCATCGCCCTGGACATCGCCTCCACGATGGAGGAAACCGTAGAAGACATCCATTCCCTGAACGCCCAGGCCGACGCCCTGCGCTCGGTCATCGAAAGCCTCATTCAGGAGTCCGGCCAGTCCGGGATACGAGCCATCGGATGACCGCAAACGCCCGGGAAGCGTCTGCGGCGCCCTTGCCTCACGGGGCAAGAGGCCGTAGCATGTCTATGGTGGAACGTCCGTCATGATTACGGCGGCGCCCCAGGAGGCGACAGGAGCATGAACAGGCAACCCCTTGTGGCCGGGCAGTTCTATCCGGCCGGACCAACCCTGGCCCGGGACGTGGCGGCGCTTCTGGCGACGGCTCCCGTCAAAGACCAACATGTCGAACCAACGCTTTTGGCCATGGTCCCCCATGCCGGATACGTCTATTCCGGGGCCGTGGCGGGAAAAACCCTGGGCTTGGCCAATCTGGCGGATACGGTGCTCCTTCTCGGACCAAACCATACCGGCCGGGGCAGGCGGCTGGCGGTGTGGCCGGAAGGGGCCTGGGAATTTCCCGGCGGGGAGCTCGCCGTGGACGCCCAACTGGCAGGGGCCCTTTTGGCCGCCGATTCGCGTCTTTCCGCAGACGAGTCGGCCCATCTCGGGGAGCATTCTTTGGAGGTCGTGCTGCCTTTTTTGTGGGTGAAAAATCCGGCGACGCGCATTGTCCCCATGGTGGTTGCCGAGCACAATCCCACGGCCCTTAGCGATGTGGCCGTGAGCATGGCGGCGATCCTCAAGGCCTGGGGGCGGCCCGTGTCCGTCGTAGTCAGCTCGGACATGAGCCATTACGTGAGCCATGACACGGCGGCCGCACAGGACGCCCTGGCCCTGGCCGAAATTACGGCCCTGCGGCCCATGGGGCTTTATGCCGTGGTCAGAGACCAGGGCATATCCATGTGCGGCGTGTTGCCCATGACCCTTGGGCTTTTTCTGGCCAGGGAGCTGGGGGCCAGGACCGTCGAGGTGACGGCCTACGCCACTTCGGGGGAGGTCTCAGGCGACATGCGGCATGTGGTGGGATATGCCGGAGTGCTGATCTCGTAACCGCTATCCGGGCGTCCGCCGTTTCGCGCCTGGCGGCGCCCGCTGGACATGGCGCAGGGCGTTGCTTCACCTGCTGGAAACACAATAACCGGAGGTGGTGACCATGAGAGCGCGTATTACGGTATTTTCCCTGCTGGGAGCGTTTGTTGCGGCGTGTGTCTGGAGTACGGCGGCCTTTGCCCAGTTCGGCATCATCCAACAGGGCCTCGACGCCGTGACGTCGGGCAAAAAACCGGCCGATGCGGTCGCGCCTGCTGCGGCCGCCCCGTCCGGCGGCGGCAAGGTCCTGTCCCAGGACACCACCTTCACCAACGCCGCCCGCAAGTTTCAGTTCACCATCCCGGCCGGATGGGAGATCGTGGAGGGTAGTCCGGAATCGGAGAGCGTGGGCTTTCGGTACATGAAGACCACCATGGGCTTTAATTTTCACGCCGAACAGATGGTGCCGAGCTTTCCCCGGGCTGCGGCCGTCACTGCCGGGCTCAAGCAGGACCAGGAGCGGGTGACCATCAAGAAGCTTTTGGCCGCCAAGCGTCGCGACGACGGGGACGCCAAGAAAAAGTGCGGGGTTATCGGCTGGGAGACCGTTGAGGCGCCGCAGAAAAACGATTTTCAGCGCATCATCTGGCAGTGCTACGACGGCGAGAATTTCTACATGAATTTCATGGCCTATAGTGAGAACAAGGACTTTGCGGCCTCGGAGGCCATCCTGCGCAAGGTCATGGACTCCATCAAGTTCTGCAAGTAATATCCTTAGCGTGCCCGCGCCGCCGCAGATATTACGGCGGCGCGGCCCCCCTTGGTCCTGATCCGTCCGATACGGATGTCGCCGCACAGACGGACGACGCGCCCTGAGGCATCCGCTGGAATCACCGGCAGGCGTGGCGCGGGCGCCATGCGCCTGGCGCATACGGAGAACCGAGCTCATGAACCGTCTCTTTTACGGCCCGGGCAGCACCCTGGGCAGGCTGGCGATGACGGCGTTTCTCGCCCTGGTCCTGACCTCCTGCGTCATGGGCTATCCGCCGCCGCCGCCGCTTATGCTGTCCGAACCGGCGAGCGTTCCCGGGGCCGTGTCCGCCTCTTCCATTGACGTGGCCGCCATGGCCTATGCGGATGACGGCGAAGGACTGAATTTTTCCATGGCTGGGCTTGCCCCGGTGCTCATCGTGCTGCGCAACAAGACAGCGGGATATCCCCTGATCGATCCGGCCGAGGTGCGGGGGATCGCCCCAGGCCGGGAATACGCCTCCTATCCGCCGCCTGCGGCTGCGGATGTGGCCGAGGCCACGTCGGCCTTCGACGAATCGGCCAAGGCCGCCTTGCGCGGCGCCACGGCCGGGGCGGTCATCGGCGCGGGGGTTGGGACCCTGCTCGGCGCCGCCGTGGGCGGCGGCGCGGCCCTGTGGCGCGGGGCGCTTATCGGCGGAGGGCTTGGCGCGTTCACCGGGGCGGTGTCGTCCTTGCCCGAGGCCAGATACCAGTTGCGCCGGGGCATCGATACGGAGCTTGAGACGTTGGCCCTGCGGCCGATCCCGGCCCCGCCCTACGGCATGGCCGCCGGATACGTCTATTTCCCGGCGGGCGCGGGCATCGGCTGGGTGCGCCTCACCGTGCGCGACCAGGGCGCGGCCTCGACCTATGACGTGCCCATCGCCCCTGCGCCCCGCCAGAGGCAGGGAAAGTCCGGCAAGTCAGCCCCGGCCCAGGCTGCGGCGCCCTCTCCGGCCGAACAGCCCGCCCCGGCCTATCAGCCGTCGCCGACGACGCAGGCCCCTGTTCCGGCCCCGGCCTATCAACCGGCCCCGGCGACGCAGGCCCCTGTTCAGGCCCCGGCCTATCAGCCGGCCCCGGCGTATCAATCCGCCCCGGGATATCAGCCTACGCCGCCGCCGACACAGGCGCCGACACAGGCGCCGGCCCAGACGACAGCCCCGTAAGACATCGCGGCGAATTCTCATAGGCCACAAAAAAGGGGTCTCCCAATGGGAGGCCCCTGTCATGTGCTCGCGCCCGGTCATGGGTTCCAAGGGGCGCCCGCCCTTTGGACTCGGCCTGGACTGCGGCATGCGCCATGGGCAGGCTACGCCGCCATCCGGGGCGTCCCGCAGAGGGCCTCGTCCGGAAATAGCGGCAGGGTGAAGACGAACTGCGAGCCGCGTCCGACCTCGGAGCGCACCCGGACCGTTCCCCCCAGCCGCTCGGTCTCGGCCCGGACCGCAGCCAGCCCCACCCCCCGGCCGGAGAGCAGGCTCACCTCATCGCGGGTGGAGAAATCGTCCCGGAAAAGGAGTTCAAAGACTGCCTCAGGCGCCATGTCGGCAACCGGGTCGGAGGCGAGAAGCCCCTTTTCCGCCGCCTTGGCCAGAACCCGCGCCACATCGATGCCCCGGCCATCGTCGGACACGGTCAGGCGCACCATGTCCTCCCCCAGGCGTTCCACATGGCAGGCGATGGTCCCGATCTCGGGCTTGCCCGTGGCCAGCCGTTCGTCCATGTCCTCCAGACCGTGGTCGATCATGTTGCGGAAGACATGCACCAGGGCCTTGACGAAGCCCTCCCGGGGGGAGCGGTCCACGAATACGTCGTCTCCGGCGACGATAAGCGGCGCCACGGCCTTCTCCAGGCTCTCGGCCAGCCCGGCCAGATACTCGCCGTAGGGGATCAAAAGATCCTTGATGTTGTGGCGGCGAAGCACCCGCAACTCGGCCAACACAGCCTCCCGGGACGGGCCGGACAGGAGGGAGCCCACCCGGGCCTCCAGGTCGAGCAGAACCTTTTTCTCCACCCGCAGGGTCTCGCCCCCGCCGAAGAAGGATTCCCCCAGGATGTCCGTCAAAATGGCCACGTCCCGCTCCAGGATCAGTTCGGCGTCCATGTCCGCCAAGATGGCGGCCAGGGCCTCCCGGGACGGCGGTTGGGGACTCTGGGCCAGGTTCGCCAGGGCGTTTTCAAACTCGTGCAGGGCGGCGGCGGTGTTGTGCAGGCCAAGCTGGGCGAAATCGCCCTTGGAGGTGTGCACCAGCCGGAAGACCTCGGCCAGGGCCTCGGCCGGGGAGGCGCCCGGGCCGTCACCGGCCGTCCAGACGTCCCGGGCGGCGGCGAAATCCCGGAAGGCGGCCATGGCGGCGAGCACCTCGGACTGGCGCGACAAGGCCCGCACCACCATTTTTACGTTGTTTTTCTCCTCGGCCATTTCCCGTTCCAGGCGCTTTTTCTCGGTGACGTCGGTGAGGATGACCATCATCCGGGTTTCGTCGCCCCGGCGGATGAGCTTGTACTGGGCGCGCACGGCCCGATCATGGATGGTCATCTCACCCGGCATAAGCGACAGGAAGACCTTTTGCTGCAAGGGCTTGGCTGCGGTGAAGATGCCCCCCAGGACCTCGGCCACGGTCTTTTGGGCCTCGGGGGGCAGGTGCCGCGCCACCAATTCGGGAAAAAGGCGGCCGCCTAACTGCACCCGGAAAAGCTGCACGCATTCCAGACTGTATTCTTCGGAAACCACGAGGTCCGCGCCAAAGGACAAAAAACCCTGCCCGGCGTTATCCAGGAGGTTTTTGATGGCGTCGTTTTTGTCGCGAAGCTCCCCGTTTTTGGCCTCAATCTGCTGGCGGTGAAGGACTTCCGCCTCGTTGGCCAGACGCAAAATCTCTTTCTGCTCATGCAAAAGCTCGATCTGCCGTCCCCGGCCGCGCGACAGCTCCAGCATGAAGTGCTTGATGCTGACCACGCCCAGGTAGCAGTCATCCTCGGTGACCAGCACCATGTCGTAGAGGTGGTTGGGATCGCGGTTCATGGCGATGACCGCGATGGAGGCCACGTCGACGGAGACCTCCACGATGAGCGGGGCCGGGTTCATGATCAGCCGGATGGGCCGGGTCATGAACAGGTCGCGGCCATAGAGTGAGCCGAGCTTTTGGTAGAAGTCGTTGCGCATGATGAGCCCGGCCGGGCGGTCGCCGTCCAGCACGGCCACGCCGTCGGCGTCGGGATGTTCCTTGAAAAAGGCGTGGACCGTGCCGCCCAGGGCCGAGGCCGGGAAGGTCATGGCCTGCTCCACGAGGCTTTTGATGGTCTGGTCCTCGCTGGACAGGTCGGCGGGGCTGAAGGCGGACAGGCTTGCGCTCATGGAATGCCTCGCGGGGTGCTGCGGTGTGGGCGCGCGTGATGCCCGCGCGCCCGGGAGGAGATCAGTCATATGGGCAGGGCGCGGAAAAGGGCTTCCAAAGGGCTTCGCCCTTTGGCCGCCGGAGGCGTTTCCCTGCGCGGATTCACGCAAAACATGCGGCGTCAGGCGGCCAACACCTCGGTCACGGCGTCCACCACCTTGTCCGCTTCAAACGGCTTGGTCAGGTAGTGGCGGGCGCCGTTTTGCAGGGCCTCCAGAATCTTGGCCCCCTGGCCCAGGGCGCTGATCATGACCACCCGGGCCGCGTCGTCCTCGGCCACGATGCTTTTTAGGCCCTCGATGCCGCTGACCCGGGGCATGGTGATGTCCATGGTCACCAGATCGGGCTTGAGGGATTTGTATTTTTCCAGGGCGTCCAGGCCGTCTCCGGCCTCGCCGACGATCTGGTGTCCGGCGCGTTCCAGGATTTCCTTGAGGCTTTTACGGGAGACGGCGGAATCGTCCACCACGAGGATGCGGGCCATGGCATGTGCTCCTTTGCGCTACGGCTAATTGAAAATGGGCGACCCAAGGCCGATGAAAAAGGTGAATTCCCCGAACGGCAGGCTAAACGGTATGGCGTAGGCCACGCCCACGGCCCGGATGACGCCGTCGCTTCTGCACTCGGGGGGCAAAAGCTCAAGCTCCACCCAGTCGTTGGAGAGCTTGGAGAGAAAAAGCCCGTTTTGCACATTTATAAATTCCCCAAGCGCGTCCCGGGCCATGTCGTCGAAGCCGTCCATGGTCATCTTGGCGTAACGCGCCGCGAATTCGGCCATGGCCGGGCCGGAGCCGGAAAACCCCGTAAAGATTTTAAAACGGCCGTCCATCTCCTGGTGCACCAGATGGGCAAAGGGGGTGATGACCACCTTCTCGGCCCGGCGGATGACGATGCCCGGATCGATGAAACGCACCAGGTTTCGCGTGAAAAGCGCAAAATATCCGGCATAGACCTCGGGGTCGCCAAGCTCGGGCATCCGGGCCAGGGAGGCGGCCACGGCGTCCATGTCGTTTTCCTTGAGGGCGTCGTATTCGGCGTCTGAGAAGCCCGAGTCGCGGCGATAGGCGGCAAGCACCCGCTCGATGTCCTCGAAGCTCATGATGCCCTTGTCGGCCAGGGCCTGGCTGACCAGCAGATGGCGTTTGCTTTGCCGGGACAGAAGGTCCGTGAGCTGGTCCTCGGTGATGTAGCCTTTGCCGATGGCGATTTCGCCGAAGCGCATGTCGAAGGTGGCCTGGAGGCGGTGGGCGGTCTCCACCTGCTCGGCGGTCATGTAGCCCGCATCGATGGCCAGGATGCCGATCTTGACCCGCACGGAATCCTGCAGGGCCAGGACCTCGCGCAGTTGGTCGGCGGTGATGTGTTTGTTTTCCAGCAGATAGTGACCGAAGAAATGGCTGAACATCGGGGGTGCTCTCCTTGTGAATCGGCCATGCGGCGGGCCGTTGCTCCCCAGGATGCTTACCCGCCGCGTGTGATGGTCGCTTCAAGGTCGTGTGGCGATTTCGTGAAGCCGGGGGCATGGTTCGCCACAAAAAACGGGGAGCCTCCCATGGGAGGCTCCCCGTTGCATATTCTTTCCCCGGTACGGGATTCCAAAGGGGTCGTACCCCTTTGGCCGCCGGAGGCTTTTCCTACTCCATACGTTTCGCGCTTAGCGCCGGTCCCGGCGGTCCCCGCCACGTCCGCCAAAGCCGCCTCCGGGCCTGCGGCCGCCGCCGCCAGTCTTGGGATAGTCGGCCGGGTCGTAGGGGCGGCCCTGCTCCTCGAAGAGCACGGCCTTGCGCGACAGGCGCACCCGGCCGTTGGACTCGACATCCAGGACCTTGACCTCCATGGGCTGCCCCAGCTTGACCACGTCGGCCACGTTTTCCACGCGCTCGGTGTCAAGCTGCGAGACATGCACCAGTCCGTCCAGACCGGGCAGGATCTCCACCACCACGCCGCAGTCCAAGACCTTGGTGACCGTGCCCTGGTAGTTGCGGCCCACGTCGGCCTTCTGGTCGAAGTACATCACGCGCTCTTTGGCCTTTTCCAGGGCCTCGAGGGTGGGGGCGAAGATGCTGACCTTGCCCGAGTCCTCGATGTCGATGGAGGCGCCGGTCTCGGCGGTGATGGCCTTGATCATCTTTCCCCCCGGTCCGATGATCTCCCGGATCTTTTCCGGGTTGACCATGACCACGGCCAGTTGCGGCGCATTGGGGGACAGTTCGGGCCTGGGGGCGCTTAATATCTCGTTCATCTTGCCCAGGATGTGCTGGCGGGCGTCGCGGGCCTGGTACAGGGCCTTGCGCATGACCGCCTGGGGGATGCCGGTGATCTTGATGTCCATCTGGATGCCGGTCACCGCGTCGTGGGTGCCCGCCACCTTGAAGTCCATGTCGCCCATGGCGTCCTCGTCGCCGAGGATGTCCGTGAGCACGTGGAACTCGTCGCCTTCCTTGATAAGCCCCATGGCGATGCCGGCCACGGGCTGGGTGATGGGCACGCCCGCGTCCATGAGCGCCAGGCTGGCGCCGCACACCGAGGCCATGGACGAGGAGCCGTTGGACTCCATGACCTGGGAGACCACCCGGATGGTGAAGGGGAAGTCCTCGGAGGACGGCAACACCTGCTGGATGGAGCGTTCGGCCAGGGCGCCGTGGCCGATCTCGCGCCGGGACGGGCCGCGCAGCATCTTGACTTCGCCCACGCAATAGGGCGGGAAGTTGTAGTGGAGCATGAAACGCTTGGAGGAGTCGCCGGTGAGCGTTTCGATTTTCTGCTCGTCGCCGGTGCTGCCAAGGGTGGCCACGCACAGGGACTTGGTCTCGCCCCGGGTGAACAGGCACGAGCCGTGGGTGCGCGGCAGGACGCCGACTTCCACGGCGATGGGCCGCACGGTGGTCAGGTCGCGGGTGTCGATGCGCGTGCCCGTTGCGCGGATGCGCTCGCGCATGATGGATTTCTCCATCTTGTCCATGAGCTCCTTGGCCTGTCCCTTGAACTCGGGATGCTCGGGATACGCGGCGACGATGGCTTCCAGGACCGCCGTCTTGACCTTCTTGCGGGCCTCGCGGCGCTCCATCTTGTCGGTGATGGTCAGGGCCTGGGTCATCCCGGCCGTGGCCAGTTCCGTGACCTTGGCGTCGATTTCCGGGTTGATCTGGGGCGGCGTGAATTCGATCTTGGGCACGCCCACCTTGATCCGCAGTTCTTCCTGAAGATCGAGCAGGGGGATGATCTGCTTGTGCCCCCATTCCAGGGCGTCGGCGATGAGGTCCTCGGTTACGAACCTGCCGCCGCCTTCGACCATGACCACGGCGTCGCGACTGGCCGCGAAGACCATGTTCAGGGTGCTCGGGCCGTTTAGGGCGGCATAGGAGGGATTGAGGACGAACTTGCCGTCCACGTAGCCCACCCTGGCCCCGGCGATGGGTCCCAGGAAGGGGATCTTGGAGATGTGCAGGGCCGTGGAGGCCCCGGTCAGGGCCAGGATGTCCGGATCGGTGAAGGGATCGGCGGACAGGACCGTGGCGATGATCTGGACCTCGTCACGGAAGCCCTTGGGGAAAAGCGGACGGCAGGGCCGGTCGATCGAACGGCAGACCAGCACCTCGCGTTCGGACGGGCGGCCGATCTCGCGGCGGAAATAGCCGCCGGGGATGCGCCCGGAGGCGTAGGACATTTCCTGGTAGTCCACGACCAGGGGGAAAAATCCCTTGTCCATTTCCAGGGTCTGGGTGCAGGCCGTGACCAACACCACGTTGTCGCCGCTTTGGATCCAGATGGCGCCGTCGGCCTGGTTGGCCAGCCGTCCGGTTTCAATGATGATGGTGCTGTCGCCGACAGTGGCCTGCAGGCGGGTAGCCGGTGTTCCGAATGCCATAGGGTGTGTTCCTCGTTTCCAGGGGCGGGGAGAGTCCCCAAACCCCCGATGTTGGGGTGCGCCCCCCCAAAAAACTCCGTCAGGCGCGGCGGCCATCGGGACCGAAAAAAAGGTCCCGCCGCCCGGCGCGCTTGGTGAATTTTCGGGGAGGCGGGGTCCGGCATGGCGGCCCCTCCCTGTGTGGGGAGGACCGCCATGCCGGACCCCGGCCGGTGCTACTTGCGCAGTCCAAGCCTCGCGATGAGGTCGCGATAGCGCTGGACATCCTTCTTCTTAAGGTAGTTCAGAAGCTTGCGACGCTGTCCGACGAGTTTCAGAAGGCCGGTGCGGGAATGGAAATCCTTGGCGTGGGCCTTGAAATGGTCGGTCAGGTAGTTGATGCGCGAGGTGAGAAGCGCCACCTGCACCTCGGGAGAGCCCGTGTCGCCCTCATGCTTCTTGTACGCATCGATGACCTTAAACTTATCTTCGGCGGTCATGACCACAGCGATATCCTCCGTTTGTCGTGTTCCCAAAACGCGCGCGTCCCGCCAGGGCGGGAAGGCCGGGCGTCCGCATCAGCCAAGGCCGCGCAGGATCGCCCACCGCATCGCGCCGTCCGTTTCCGTGGCCTCGGCCACGGCCAGGGGTTCGTCCCCGGGACCCAGAAGCAGCGCCCTGTCGCCCGGGGTCGCGCCTGCGGCGGTAAGCCGCATGCCCCGGGCCACCCTGGCCGCATCCTCGTCCCCGAACCGTACCCTGGGCCAGTCCGCAAGCGCCGCGCCAAGCGGTAAAACCCGCTCGGGCAGACGCATGGGCTCGGCCAGCACCTCGGCCAGGCCATGGGCCTGGGTCAAGGAGAACGGACGGCTGTACTCCCGGACAAGGGTGGTCATCACTGCGCCGCATTTAAGTCGCTGCCCCAGGCTGTGGACCAGGGAGCGGACGTAGGCGCCGGATGAAACCCGTACCCGGAAAGAAATCGACGGCAGGTCCATGGAAACGACCTGCGCGTCGGAAATAGTGACCTCTTTGCTCTTGACGGGGGTCATCATGCCCCGTCTGGCCAGTTCATACAAGGGTTTTCCCTGATGCTTGGCCGCCGAGAAGGCCGGAACCTCCTGCTGGTAGGCGCCGTTTAGGGCCGCCGTCTCCCGCAGGACATCCGCCTCGGCCACCCCCTGCCAGGGGGACTCAGCGGTCACGGTCCCCTGGATGTCGTAGGTGTCCGTGGTCAGGCCCAGGCGAAGGCTGCCCAGGTAGACCTTTTCGTCGTGCAAAAACGTGGCGAGCTTGGTGGCCCGGCCAAGGAGCACCACCAAGACGCCCTGGGCCAGCGGATCAAGCGTCCCGGCGTGGCCGATCTTTTTCTGGCCAAGCTGGTATTTGATGTCGTTTAGGCAGCCGGTCGAGGTCGGCCCGGACGGCTTGTCCAGGACCAATATGCCGTGCTGCTGGGCGGGTTTTTGCAGACGCGGCCTAGACTCCAAGCGACGCTCCCACGGCTGCGGCCAGTCTGGCCTCGGCCGCGTCCAGGGGGCCGTCCACAGACCCGCCCGAGGCGTTTTTATGCCCGCCGCCGCCAAATGACGCCGCCACCCGCTGCACGTCGGCGTCGCCCACCGAACGCAGGCTGAATTTGACCCGGCCGTCCGGCAGCTCGCGCACCGAAACCGCCGCCCGCACCCCGCGCACGCGAAGCACCCAGTTCACCAGCCCGTCGCAGTCCTCGACGCTGGTCCCGGTGCGGGAAAGCGCCTCCCGGGAGATGGCGATGGAGCCGATGCCGCCGCCCGCGTGCAGCTTCATGCCGCCCATTATCTCAGACCACAGCCGGATGCGCGACAGGGTCCACTGGTTTCTCAGGCTTGCGTTTAGGGCGCCCACGTCGAGTCCGGCCCGCAGGATGCGCGCCGCCAGCTCCAGGGTCTCGGGCCGTGTGGAGCCGAAGGTAAAATCCCCGGTGTCCGTGACCATGCCCACATACAGGCACTGCCCAAGCCCGTCGGTCAGGGGGAGACCGAGATGTTCGGCCAGGGCGGCCACCATTTCGGCGGTGGACGAGGCCCTGGTGTCCACCCAGTTTATGGCCCCGAATCCGGGGTTGCCCAGGTGGTGGTCGATGACGATGAGCTTTTCCGGGTCCACGGATTTTTCCAGCGCCCCCAGGCGCGGGCCGTCGCCGCAGTCCAGGGCGATGGCGTAGCCGTGGCGCGGCGGCACGGTGTCGGTCCACGCCCCGGGGATGTCCATCCAGGAAAACTGGCGGGGCAGGGGGGAGACGTTGGCCAGGGTGAAGCGTTTGCCCAGCCGGGACAGGATGTGCCCCAGGGCCGCAGCCGAACCCACGGCGTCGCCGTCGGGATTTTCATGGGACAGGACCACGATGTCGTCGTGGTCCGTCAGGATGCGCGCGATGTCACGCATCGGGGTGGGCATAGACCATGTCCTCAAGAAAGGTGTCCCGCTCGAAACGCAGCTCCGGGACGAATTTGATCTTGAGCCTGCGGCCAAGCAGGCCGCGCATGAAGCCCTTGGCCTGCTCCAGGCCTTCTGCGGCCTGGGCCAGGCGCTTTTCGTCGCCGTTAAGGGTGTAGAAAATTTTGGCCACGCTCAAGTCGGTATTTAAGGCCGCGCCGCTTATGGTCACCAGTTCGAGCCTGGGGTCCTTCACGTCTTCCACGAGCATCTGGGCGATTTCCCGCAGGATCAGATCGGAAAGCCGGGTGGAGCGCCGGGAGGTCGCCTGTTTCATCTGTTATCCTTGCCGTCCCCTCGGGGCCGAGCCGGACCGGACCCTGACGGGTCAGGCCTGCATGATCTCGATGTCGTCATAGACCAGTTCGGCCGCGTCCATGGCCACCACCTTGTTCAAGGCCTTTTGCAAAAGGCCCTGCACCCTGGGGGCGTCCGGGGACACGGTCACCGCCGCCAGCACCAGGGTGTCGTGGGAGTCCTGGTGCGCGATTTCGCTCACGGCCACGTTGAAGGTGTTGCGCAGCTTCTGCTTGAGGCTTAAGGCCACGCGGCGCTTGCCTTTTAGCGAGTCGTTGCCGTGGAGCCGAAACTCCAGGGTCAGGATGCCGATGACCATGGCGCACTGCCCGCCTTAATCCAGGGTGTCCTTCTCCTCCACGGATTCGAAGGCCTCGATCACGTCGCCGATCTTGATGTCGTTGTAGTTCTCAAGACCCACGCCGCATTCATATCCCTTGGTGACTTCCTTCACATCGTCCTTGAAGCGGCGAAGCGACGCCAGCTTGCCGGTGTAGACCACCACGCCGTCGCGCAGCAGGCGGATGCCTGCGTTGCGGGTGAGCTTGCCGTCGAGCACGCCGCATCCGGCCACCAGGCCGATTTTCGGCACGCTGAAGGTCTCGCGCACCTCGGCCTGACCCAGATACTGCTCGCGGATGACCGGGGCCAGCATGCCGGACATGGCGTCTTTGATGTCGCCGACCAGCTTGTAGATAATGTCGTAGAAGCGGATGTCCACGTTCTCGTGGTCGGCCACGTCCTTGACCTTGACCGTGGGCCGCACGTTGAATCCGATGATGATGGCCTGGGAGGCCGAGGCCAGAAGGATGTCGGACTCGGTGATGGCCCCGGCGCCGGCGTGGATGATGCTGACCTTGACCTTGTCCGTGGACAACTTTTTCAAGGCCTCGGTGATGGCCTCCAGCGATCCCTGCACGTCGGCCTTGAGCACCAGATTGAGCGTCTGGGCCTCGGCGTCGGGGCGGGCGGCCAGGAAGGTCTCAAGCGTGACCTTGGTGGCCTTGCCCAGTTCCCGCTCGCGCTGCTTGATGCCGCGGGCGTCGGCGATGCGGCGGGCCACCTTGTCGTCCTCGACCCCCACGAACTCGTCGCCAGCCACGGGCACGCTCTCGAAGCCCTGGACCTCGACAGGCATGGCCGGTCCGGCCTCGCGGATTTTCTTGCCCTGGTCGTCGAACATGGCCCGGACCCGGCCGCTGACCACGCCGCACACGAAGGAATCGCCCTGCTTGAGGGTGCCTTCCTGGATGAGGATGGTGCCGATGGGGCCGCGTCCCTTGTCCAGACGCGCTTCGACGATATGGCCCCGGGCGCGCTTGGAGGGGTTGGCCTTGAGTTCAAGCACCTCGGCCTGAAGGAGAATCATTTCCAAAAGGGCGTCCAGGCCGATTTTCTGCTTGGCCGAGACGTTGGCGAAGATGGTCTCGCCGCCCCAGGCCTCGGGCACAAGTCCCAGATCCCCAAGTTCGCGCATGACCCGGTCAGGGTTGGCGTCGGGTTTGTCGATCTTGTTCACGGCCACCACGATGGGCACGTGCGCGGCCTTGGCGTGGTTCACGGCCTCGCGGGTCTGGTCCATGACGCCGTCGTCGGCGGCCACCACCAGGACCACGATGTCCGTGACCTGGGCCCCGCGGGCGCGCATGGCGGTGAAGGCCTCGTGGCCGGGGGTGTCCAGGAAGACGATGGCCCCGCGAGAGGTGGCCACGTGGTAGGCGCCGATATGCTGGGTGATGCCGCCCGCCTCGCCGGAGGTGATGTTGGAGAGCCGGATGGCGTCAAGGAGCGAGGTCTTGCCGTGGTCGACATGGCCCATGATGGTGACCACGGGCGGCCGTGAGCGCATGTCCTCAGGATTGTCGGCCTCCTGGTCGAGCAGGAATTCCTCTTCGGAAAAGCCGACCTTCTCCACCTCATAGCCGAATTCGCCGGCCGCCAGCACCGTGGTGTCCACATCCAGGGACTGGTTGATGGTGACCATGGCCCCAAGTCCCAGAAGCACCTTGATCAGATCCTGGGCCTTGATGCCCATCTGCTTGGCCAACTCCGCCACCCGGATGGACTCGTCCATGCGAATCTTGCGCTTGGCGGCCTTGAGCGGCTGGGTCCCGGCCTGGACCTGGGGCTGCACGGGCTGGAAGTCCTCGCGGGAACGCTTGCGCTTGAAGGACTTGGCCCGGCCGCCGGTGCGGTCCGGAACGTCAGGGGCCTTTTTCTTCTTGGCGGCGGCGCTTTTGCGGCGCGACTCCTCGGTCTCAACCGGGGTGGGGGCGAATTCGACGGTCCGGCGATCCTTTTTGCCCTTTTTGCGACGCTCCTCCTCGGTCTCGGCCTTGGGAGCGGCGGTTCCCGGCGCGGCGGTCCCGGGAGCGGCGGTTCCCGGCGCGGCGGCCGGGGCGACGGGTTTGGGATCGGGCATGGAAATGATGCGCACCTGGGGCGCGACGGGCTGCTCGCGGCGCGGCTTCTTCTTTTTGCGGTCGCCCCGGGCGTCGTCCTCGGCCGTCTCGGAGGTCTCGGCCTGGGCGGACTGATCGGCGGCGGCAGGGGCTTCGGTCTCCCCGGCGACGGACGTTCCCTCAGCCTGGGCGGCGGGGGCCGCTTCGGCGTCGTCCGTGGACGCGTCGCCCATCAGGGGTTCGCTCAATTCCCTGACGGCCTCGGCCTCTTCCACGGCCTCGACCACGGCGGCGGTCTCCATTTCGACCGGATGGGGCAGGGCGGACCCGGGTTCCGTCGTCTCGGACTCCTGGGCGGGGGGCTGAGAGATGATCCGGGCCCGGGTCTCCGCTTGGGGCTGGCGCGCCGGACGCTTCTGGCGACGCGGCTCATCCTCGGGGGCGGCCGTATGATCGGGCGATGCAGGGGCCTCGACCATCGGTTCGGGCTGGACATCGGCCTCGGTATCCGGGCTCTTGGGCCTGGGGGCGTCCTCGCCCTCGGGGAGCTGGGACGCTTCAAGCGTCGCCGGGCTGGGTTCTGGCGCAGGCGCTCCGCCATCGCGGGCGGGTTTGCGACGCCTGACGATGACCCCGGGCTGGACCTCAGTGTCGATGACCTGGGTCTTGCCGACAAGCGACCGGGCCTTGGCGCGCACCAGCGCGGCTTCCTCATCGGTCAGGGCGGCCACCAGGCTCTTGGCCTGGATGTCCAGCTCCCGCAGGAGCTGCAAGATTTCCTTGTTGCCGACCCCAAGCTCCTTGGCGAGGTCTTTCACCCGAATACTGCTCACTTTGGCTTCCCCCTAACGTTTCCTGCCGCGTCCGGCGAATTTTAAGATCTTTTCCCGGCAGACGGGTGCGTCGCAGACGTAAACCCCTCTGCCGTCCATGCGCTTTGTCGCGTCATGGACCAGATGCGGCGGCGTCATCCCGGTCTGGTCCCGGCCGCCCGGGGCCTGGGACCGCTCGACATATCGGGCCAGACCGGCCTTGGGAAACCGGCCACGGCATATCACGCACATGCGCACTGGAACGTGCTTCCCACCGCCGACATCGGTATCGGACAACGGTGCGGGCATGGGGGCGGCGTTCCTATTCCCCGGCCTGCGGCGCTGTTTCGCCGTCAGCCTTGGGGGTTGCTTCGTCTTCAGCGACCGCCTCGGGCGCATCGGCCTCGGGCGCATCGGCTTCAGGCGCGTCGGCCTCGGGGGCATCGGCGACCTCGTCGGCGATCTCGACAGGGGCCTTGGCCGGGGCCAGAAGTTTGAGCGCCAGACGGATGTTGCCCATGCGCGTGGGGGTCATGCCCCCGATGGTCGCCAGGGCCTCGTCGTCGGCCTCAATCATCTGCTCAAGAGAGGTGAACCCGGCGGACAGGAAATTCTCCACCGGCATCTCGGCCACGCTGGCCAACTGCTCCAGCTCCTTGCGCGAGGCGTTGAGCTCGCCGAAGCGGGACTCGGTGAAAATATCGATCTTCCAACCCAGAAGTTTGGCCGCCAGCTTCACGTTCTGGCCCTTGCGGCCAATGGCCAGGTTGAGCTGGTCGTCGGGAACCACGACCTCCAGGGTCTTTTCTTCCTCGTCCACGATGATGCGCGACACCGAGGCGGGCGACAGGGCGTTTCTGGCGAAGCCGGCGATCTCCGGGCTCCAGACCACGATGTCGATGCGCTCGCCGCGCAGCTCCTGGACGATGTTTTGGATGCGCGATCCCCGGATGCCCACGCAGGCCCCCACCGGATCCACGTCGCGGTCCTTGGACATGACCGCCACCTTGGCCCGGGAGCCCGGGTCGCGGGACACGCCCAGGATGCGCACGGTGCCGTCGGCCACCTCGGGCACCTCGCGGGAGAAAAGCGCGCTCATGTACTCGCCGTGGGTGCGCGAGACGATGATCTGCGGTCCCCGGCCCTGGGGCAAAACCTCGATGATGAAGGCCTGGACCCGGTCGCCGCGCTTGTAGCGCTCGCGGGGAATCTGCTCTTCCTTGGGCAAAAGGGCCTCGGTGCGGCCGAGGTTGATGATCCAGCCCGAACGGTCCCGGCGCTGGATGATGCCGCTGACGATTTCGCCCTTTCTGTCCTTGTATTCCTCGTAGATGATCTCCTGCTCGGCGTCGCGCATGCGCTGGATGATCACCTGCTTGGCGGACTGGGCCGCGATGCGCCCCAGATCCTCGATTTTGACCTTGAACCCCATCTCGTCGTCGAGCTGCACGTTGGGGTCGATGGCCCGGGCCTCTTCAAGGGTGATCTCGGAATCCGGGTCCTCGACCTCCGCGGCCACCACCTTGAACTGGTAGACCTCGATTTCGCCCTGTTCCTCGTTGTAGCCCACCTCGAAATCCAGATGGTCGCCGTACTTGCGGGCCACGGAGGAGCGCACGGCCTCCTCCAGGGTGTCGACGAGGAGATCCCGGTCAATGCCCCGGTCCTTGCTTATCTGGTCGATCGCCTTTTTCAGCTCCATGCTCATGAGGTCACCTCCGCGGGTCCATGGGAATGTTCCGTCCCGTGATCGTCAGTCTCACCGGGGAAACGGTGCACCAGCCTGGCCTTTTTCACCTCGGACCAGACAAAGTCCACGGCGGTCTGTTTCGGCCCCGGATCGGCCATCATGGTGAACGACTCGCCCGAAACCCCGGTCAAAACGCCCCGAAACTTCCGGCGTCCTTGGCGGGGGACGGCGAGCGTCACCGCGATTTCCCGTCCGGCATACCCGGCAAGCTGGCCGGGCGAAAAAAAACGACGTTCGATACCCGGCGAGGACACCTCAAGCTGGTACGGGCCGGGCATGACGTCTTCCACTTCAAGCAGATATCCGGCGTGGCGGCTGACTGCGGCGCAGTGGTCCACGGTCACGCCCGCCTCGCGTCCCGGCTGGTCCGACACCGCCCGGGCCTCGGGCGACAGATCGATGAAAATGCGCAACAGCTCCCTGTGCCCAGCCGAGGAAAGATCAATTCCCCAGGGGATGAGCCCCTCGGCGGCCAGAAACGGGGTGAGCAGTTTTTCGATCAGTCGGGCGCGTTCCTGAATGTCCATATATCCTGTAAAGTAAAGGGAAAAGCGGCTTGCGGGCCATAGTCCGGCAAAAAAAAAGTGGACCCAACCCGCTGGTCCACCTCGTCGCGTCATACAAAAACGCCTGGGTCGTCAGAGGCTTAGAAGCTGGAGCGGGCGACGAGGTTCGAACTCGCGACACCAAGCTTGGGAAGCTTGTACTCTACCAGCTGAGCTACGCCCGCTCGAATTGATGAAATTACCCGGTGTGGGAGTTTTGTCAAGGGGCAAAATGTCCCGGATGGCGCCCGGCGCGGCGGCGTCCATGGCCGGGGGCAAGACGGCAGGGGGGCGACGACCCAGGAAAGACCGTATGCCAGGATGTTGCAAAAGGCCAGTCCGGCGCCTGCCGGGCTTGCATTTTCTGCGATTCGTGTCTATGAATTCCTGGTTCATGGCGGGCTGCATCGGGTGGTCCGCGCCTAGCGACAATCAACCCAAGGTTTTTTCATGGACCCTGACGGTAGTCGGCCCCGAAAGGCCGCGCGGCGCTCGCGCCGCGATACGACCCGGACCCGCGCCTTCTTTGGGCCGCGAGGGCCTGTGCGGTCGCCGTCTCGCAGCGGTTCCGCCTAGCTTCCCCCTCCCGGTTCGCCACAGGCGCGGCATATTCCGTGAGCCTGTAATTTCCCTGTAGGGAGGCGAACCATGCCGAACACCCTCCTGGCCAAGTTTCCTTTGGTCGCCGTCGCAGCTGCCGACGACGGCGCCCTGGACGCGTCCGCCGACGTTATGGCCCTGATCCGCGCCGCAAAAGGCGACGAGCATCCGGCCGTGGCCGCCGAGCGTGTCAGCGCCGTCTTCGACGCCCCCCCGGGCGACGCCGACCCGGCCGCATCCGCCCAGACGGCCCGCCGTGTGCTGGCCGCCGTCTCCCCGGAGCGGCGGGCTGAAATCTTCGTGCACCTGTCCGTGACCGCCCAGGTGGCCACGGCCCAGGCCATGACCCGCAGCGAGATCACGGCCCTGGTGTCGGCCATGCCCCACGACGACCGGGTGGATCTGCTCAAGCGCATCCCCGGCGACTGCCGGTTGGCGATCATGCCCGCCCTGGCTCAGGCCGAACGCGAGGACATCCGCCGCCTGTCCTCCTATCCGGAGGGCACGGCCGGGGCCGTCATGACCTCGGAATATGCCGTGCTGTCTCCGGAGACGACCGCCGCCGCAGCCATCGACAAGCTGCGCCTGGAGGCCCCGGACAAGGAAACCATCTACTACGCCTACGTGATCGACGAAGGCCGGGGCCTGACGGGCTTCGTGTCGCTTAAAGACCTCATCCTGTCCCGGCCCGAAACCCGGGTCTGCGATCTCATGAACCGGGAGGTGATCTTCGCCCGGGCCATGGACGACCAGGAGGAGGTGGTGAAAAAGATCTCCCGCTACGACCTCCTGGCCCTGCCCGTGGTGGACGAGCGGGGGGTCCTGGTGGGCATCGTCACCCACGACGACGCCATGGACGTGCTGCATCAGGAACATACCGAGGACATGGAGAAGTTCATGGCCATTGGCGGCAGCCACGACGGCCAGGCCTACCTGCGCACTTCGGCCTTCGGGCATTTCCGCAACCGGGCCTTCTGGGTGGTGATCCTGGCCGCCCTGGGGCTGGTTTCCGGATTCATCATCAGCTCCTTCGAATCCACCCTGGCCAGCCTATTGATCCTGACCCTGTACATGCCCATGATCGCCGCCGCCGGGGGCAACGTGGGCAGCCAGTCGGCCACGGTGATCATCCGGGCCTTGACGCTCGGCGACGTGAAGCCCCGGGACGCGCTGCGGGTCTTTTTCAAGGAGTTTCAGGTGGCGGCCATGCTGGGCGGCATTCTGGCCGTTTTGGCCTTCGCCAAGGTGTCTTTTTTGTCCCACGGGGCGTCCTTGCCCGAGGGGGTGACCCTGGCCAAGGTGGGCGTGGTGGTCGGTCTGGCGCTGTGCGCCCAGGTGGTCACGGCCACCATCCTCGGCGCGGCGCTGCCGATTTTGGCCGTGCGTCTGGGGCGTGATCCGGCCGTGGCCGCAAGCCCCTCCCTGACGACGCTGGTGGATATCACCGGCCTTTTGCTCTATTTCGGCGCAGCCAAGATCATTTTGGGCGTGTAGCCGTAGCGAGAAACGAAGCCGGGGTCGGACGATGGCGCATCGTCCGGCCCCTTTTTTTGCTAGGAACCGGTCTCGATTCCGAGGATGGCGGCCAGAAGGTCCGTCACGCCCTCACCCCGGCCGTTCTCGTCGTTGGTCCGCCCCTTGCATTCGTTCCTGGCGAGGAGGACTCCTTCCATGGAAATGAGCATGTACAGCGCGCTTTTCGGAGCCTTGAGCAACGAAATGCGCCTCAACATCAGCGCCAACAATTTGGCGAACGTCAACACCACCGGCTTCAAGCGAGACCAGGTGTCCTTTCAGGACACCTTCGCCCGCTTCGCCCACGACTACAACCCCGACCCCCGCAGCAACATCCGTGAGGAGAAACTCCTGCCCCGGGCCGATCTCATCGCCAAGCCGCGCCTGGCCTTGCAGCAGATCGACTTCACCCAGGGGGCGCTCCAGGTCACCGGCAACACCTTCGATCTAGCCATCCAGGGACCGGGGTTTTTCCGCGTGCGTAGCGGCGGCGGCGACTACCTGACCCGAAACGGGGCCTTCATGCGCGGACCCGACGGCACGCTCATGACCGACCAGGGCTACCAGGTGCTGGGGGATGGCGGACCCATCGACATCCCCGCAGGCAAGGTCATCACTGTGGCCGGGGACGGCCAGATATCCGTGGACGGGGCGCCTGTAGGCAACCTGGACATTGTCAACGTCGCCGATCCCCAGGCCTTGGAGAAATACGGGGCCAACCTGTACCAGGGCGACGGCGGCGGGGCCATCCAGGAAGCGGCCATCGATCCGGACCGGACGCAGGTGGTGCAGGGATACCTGGAAAAACCCAACGTGGAGGTGGTCACGGAAATGGTCTCCATGATCGAGACCCAGCGCACCTTCGACGCCTATCAGAAGGTCATGACCAGCTCCTCGGAACTTGACAGCAAAGCTACCCGGATCGGGTCCGACAGATAACGCAGGAGGACGACGCCTATGATGCGCTCCCTTTGGACCGCCACCACCGGAATGGTGGCCATGCAGATGCAGATAGACACCATGTCCCACAACCTGGCCAACGTGAACACCGTCGGCTTCAAGAAAAGCCGGGCCGAGTTCGAGGACCTCATGTACCAGACCCTGGCCGTGGCCGGCACCGAGACCACCGGCGGCAACCGTCTGCCCACGGGACTTCAGGTGGGCCTGGGCGTGCGGCCGACCACGGTGCACAAGTTCTTCACCCAGGGCGACCTGCAAAACACCGGAAACCAGCTCGACATCGCCATCGAGGGCGAAGGCTTTTTCCGCGTGGACGTCAACGGCCGCGAACTCTACACCCGGGCCGGATCCTTCAAGCTCAACCAGGACGGCACCATCGTCACGGCCAACGGCTACATTCTGCAACCCGAGTTCGCCGTGCCCCAGGAGACCAAAAACATCACCATCACCGAAGGCGGCCACCTGGCCTGCCTGGACGCCAGCGGAGAAGAACTGGCCGGGGTGGACATCCCTCTCTACACGTTCATTAACCCCGCAGGCATGAGCGCCGAAGGCCGCAACCTGTATTCCACCACCGAGGCCTCGGGCGACGCCGAGGAACTCAACCCCGGCGACCAGAACGCGGGCATCCTGGTCCAGGGCTTCCTGGAAATGTCCAACGTGGAGCTCGTGGACGAAATGGTCGGGCTCATCGTGGGCCAGCGAGCCTATGAGGCCAACTCCAAGGCCATCACCACCGCCGACGGCATGCTGCAGACGGCGGTCAACGTGAAGCGGTAAAAAGTAATGAAAATTAAACGGATATGTCGAGCAATAGGCGGGGCGTCCCTGATCGTTACGGCGGCCTGCCTGTGCCTCGGCGCCGGGGAGGCCCTGGCCGCCTGGCGGATGCGCATTCTTCCGGCGGTTAGCGTGCAGGGGGAACGGGTGACTCTTGGCGACATCGCCGTGCCCGAGGCGGGATTCCCGGACGACGCCTGGGCCATCCTTCGGGCCACGGCCCTTTGGAACGCCCCGGAACAGGGACAGACCCAGGCCCTTTCCGCCGCCGAACTGCCGGGAAGGCTACGCATCTATCTTCAGGAAGCCCCGGTGGAATACGTTCTGCCCGGGATGCTTCAGGTGCGTCGGGGCGGGCGGGCGGCCCAGCGCGTGGAATTGGAGAATCTTGTCGTCGATTTCTTGACGCCGCAACTGGCCGGGCTTTCCGGCCGGGTATGGATCAGCGGGGTGGATGTGCCGGAATACCTGTTTCTTGGCGAGAACGACCGACTTGCCGTGGAACCGGCCGGATCGGGCTGGACCCCGGGGCCGGGCACGGCGGATCTGCGCCTGTGCGTGACCGCCCCCGACGGTCGGACCACCAACAAGGTCGTGGCCAAGGTCGTGGTCAATCAGGCGTCCCGGGTGGCCGTGACCAAGCGGCCCGTCAATCCCCGCGACGGAGTTTTGACTCAGGATCTGGTCTCTTTTGAAGAGCGCAATGTGAGCGGTCTGCCCGGACGTCCCTGGGACGGGATGGGCGGCGCGGTGCGGCTGGTGCGCGGGGTGGGGCAGGGACAGGTGATCCTGGCCCAGGACGTGGAGCCCATGCCCCTGGTGCAAAAGGGCGACAGGGTGAGCCTGGTTTACGAGGGCGGGCGCATCCGGCTTCGGGTGGACGCCCTGGCCGAATCCGACGGATTGCCGGGCGGGCCGGTGACGGTGCGCAACTTGCAAAGTGAAAGAAAGGTAACCGCCTCGGTCCGCGACAAGGACACCGTGGTGGTGACCCAGAAGTGAAACCAGGGAGACCTGCCATGAATCGTAACGCAACTTTGGCCATTTTCGCCTGCCTCGCGGCGGCGGCCGCCATGGGCTGCACCACCACGAGCAAGAAGCCGGCCCCGTCTCCGACCCTGTCCGAGCCGGTCTTCCAGGCCCCGCCTCCGGCCGAAAACCCGGCCTCCATCTTCAGCCAGTCCCAGGCCGGGTTCCTCTTCGAGGACAACCGGGCCCGGCACATCGGCGACATCGTGATGGTCAACATCGTGGAGAGCTCCAAGGGCAAAAACAAGGCCGAGACCAAGTCCGACAAGGATTCCAGCGTCGACATGGGCGTTGAGAACTATTTCGGCAACCGCACCTTCGACGGCTCCCTCACCGGGCAACTGGGCGGCGCCAATTTCGGACTCGTCGGCGCCACCGGCCAAAACGCCATGGTCAAGGCCACCAACAGCAACAAGTTCAAGGCCAAGGGCGAAACCAAGCGCGAGTCCGAGGTCAGCGCCACCATCGGCTGCCGTGTGGTGTCCATCCTGCCCGGCGGGGTGATGCAGGTGGAGGGGGCGCGCGAGACTAGGGTCAACGACGAGAACCAGATCATCGTGGTCAGGGGACTGGTGCGGCCGACAGACATCGATCCGGACAACTCGGTGCCGTCGACGGCCCTGGCCGACTGCAAGATCGAATACTACGGCGAGGGCGTTCTGGCCGACCGGCAAAAGCCCGGCTGGCTGTCGCGTCTGCTCGACAACGTGTGGCCCTTCTAGGGCGCCTCCGGCCGTCCGGCGGTATCGCAAGTGTAGGCATGGACGCTTCGAAGAGGTTCTCACGGCCCGTAAGCGGGCGTTCGAGGACACGTCGTTAACCCCTGCGCACGGACGCGGCAGGTCTTCCCGACAAGGGAACAGCAACGGGAGAGGATGGTATGGGCGAGATCCTGATCGGAACGCACAACGGCCGCATGGCCCACCCGGCCGCAGGAAGATGGATGGCGGCGGCCGTGTTCCTGGGGCTTATGGTTTTCGGCGCGACCCAGGCGGTCCACGGCACGCGCCTAAAGGACATCGCCTCGTTTAGCGGTTCGCGCACCAACCAACTGGTGGGCTACGGATTGGTGGTCGGCCTGTCGGGCACCGGCGACAAGCGTGGATCGGAATTCACCGTGCAGTCCATCTACAACATGCTCGACCGCATGGGCGTGCGGGTGGACAAGGCGACGCTCAAGCCCCGCAACGTGGCCGCCGTCATGGTCACGGCCCAGATGGCCGTGTCCTCCAAGCCCGGCACCCGCATGGATGTGACCATCTCATCGCTTGGCGACTCGTCGAGCCTGCTTGGCGGGGTGCTTCTGGTCACGCCGCTTAAGGGCATCGACGGCAACATTTACGCCATCGCCCAGGGGCCGCTTCTGGTCGGCGGCGTCTCGGCCTCCGGCACCTCGGCCACGGTCACCAAAAACATCACCACCGTGGGCATGATCCCGGGCGGGGCCAACGTGGAGCGGGCCATTCCCTTTGAATTCAACCAGCAGGAGGGCCTGACCCTCAATCTGCAACATCCCGATTTCTCCACGGCCCAGCAGGTGGCCCAGAAGATCAACGACACCATGGGCGGGGCCTTTGCTGCGGCCATGGACGGCGCCACCATCAGCGTGGCCGTGCCGGAACAGCACAAGGGCAATCTGGTGCCGCTTCTGGCCAATCTGGAAAACCTGGAGATCCGTCCCGACAACCGGGCCCGGGTGGTGGTGGACGAAAAGACCGGCACCGTGGTCGTCGGCCTAAACGTCAAGCTGGCCCCGGCCGCCGTAACCCACGGCAACCTGCAGATCGAGATACGCGAATCCGCCGAGGTCTCGCAGCCCCTGCCGTTCTCCGGCGGGCAGACCGTGGTGGTCCCGGAAACCGACATCGCCGTGCAAGAGGACAACCGCAAGCTCAAGCTGGTGGAAGGCGCCAGTCTCCAGGAGCTGGTGCAGGGCCTAAACGCCCTGGGGGCCACCCCCCGCGACCTGATAAGCGTCCTGCGCACGTTGCAGAGTTCAGGCTCCCTGCACGCCGAGTTGGAGGTCATCTAGCCATGTCCGCGGGGATTGATCCTGCAACGCTTACGGCCACCGCCCAGACGGGCCTGGACGTCCAGAACAAGCTGCGCATGGACTCCCTGGCCCGGACCATAAATGCCGGGAACACCGACGAAAAGAAGCTGATCGAGGCCTGCCGGGGATTCGAGAGCGCCTTTTTGCAGAAACTCATGGCCCAGATGCGGGCCACGGTGCAAAAAGACGGCCTGCTGCACGGCCAATATGAAGACCAGTACGTGTCCATGTTCGACCAGGCCTTTGCCGACAAGATGGCCGAGGCCGGGGGCATCGGACTGGCGGACATGATGTTGGCCCAGTTGCGCAGCAAGATGGGCAAGGGCAAGGCGGACGGCGCGGCGCCAAGTCCCGTCCAGCCGGGACAGATCGTCCCGGACGGGGCCGTGGCCCATTCGAACGCCGCCGTCGGAACCACGCTTCCGGCCAACCGCCCGGCCAACCAGGCCGTCGGCCAGACGGCGAACAGCCTGGGACATGGCCTGGACCACCTTCCGGTCTCGTCCGGGCCGTCGGCCAAGGCTGCGCAACGCATCATCCAGGATCCGGTGCTGGCCCATCCCTCCCACGCCCTGTTTCTGTCCCAGCCCGCCGTTTCGGAACATGACGACGCGCAGCCCGGCCGGGAGCAGGCCGCCCGGGAGCTGACGGCCCCGGTGTCCGGGACCATCACCTCCGACTACGGCTGGCGCGGCGATCCCTTTACCCACAAAACCGCCTGGCACGCGGGCATGGACATCGCCGCCGAGACCGGGGAACCGGTTGCCGCCTGCTGGGACGGACAGGTCGTTTTTGCCGGGCAGATGGGCGGCTACGGCAATGTCGTCATGGTCGAGCACCAGGGCGGATGGCGTAGTGTTTACGGGCACTTAAGTCGCGTCGACGTGCAAGAAGGCGATGTCGTCGCGGCAGGCCGGAAAATTGCAGAGGTTGGGAGTACGGGACGATCCACCGGGCCCCACCTGCATTTCGAACTGCGACACGCCGGGGCCAGCGTGGACCCCCTTCAGGTGGGAATCTATACGGCGAACGCCGGTTCGTCGGACGTAAATGCAGGCGCGCAGGGGCTTGCGCGGCAAAGCGGGGGAGGGACTCATGACCGAGAGAATCATCGCCAGCCTGGAGAGGCAGGAGAAGGCCCTGGCGCTTCTGGCCATGTTTCAGGAGGCAGAATTTACCCACCTGCGTAAGCTTGATCCCACCCAGGTGGCCGGACTGGAGTTTTCCATCCACGAGCTCATGCGCCAGATCGCCAATGAGCGCACCTCCCTGGCCGCCCTCTACACGGCGATTTCCCCCACGGCCAAGCGGCTTCGCGACGTCATCCACACCTTTTCCGAAGAAGACGCCACGCGCGCCCAGGACCTCTATGAGTCCATGGATCGCCGCGAACAGGCCTGCGCCAGGCAGGCGGAGCTAAACTACAAGATGGCCCTTGGGTTTTATGACCAGAGTCGGTCCTGCATCGAGTTCATTCAGAAGCAGCTCATTCCCAAGAAGGGCGTCTACACGGCGGCCGGCCGCTACGCCCGGGCAGCCTCGGAACCGGGCCTGATCAGCGGGAGGACGTAATGCCTGGGATCAGCTCCGTCTTAAATATCGCCCAAAGCGGGCTTCGGGCCTCGCAACTGGCCATCGAAGTCACGGGCAACAACATCGCCAACGTCGATACCGAGGGCTACAGCAAGCAGGTGCTTCTTCTCGAAGAAGCCATGGCCATCAACTATTCCCCGGGACAGCTGGGAACGGGGGTTTTGGCCAAGCAGGTGATCCGGCTTTTCGACAAGTTCATCGAGATGCAATACCTGGACAAGTCCTCCACGGCCTCAAGCTACGAGGCCGCGTACGGCGCCCTGCAAAGCGTGGAGGCCCTGTTTAACGAGGCCAACACCGCAGGCATCAGCTCCGCATTGTCCCAGTTTCTGGAGGACCTTCAGGAACTGTCCCTCAACGCCGAGAACAGCGCCGTGCGCGAGGTGCTCATCGACGACGCCGAGAACCTCCTGAGCATGATCTCCCAGGTGGATGCCGATCTGGCATCCATCCAGGATCAGATGGACGACTACATCGCCCAGGACGTGGACCGTATCAACGAGTTGGCCGAAGAAATCGCCGACATCAACACCGAGATCAACCAGTACGCCATTCCCGGGTCCAACGAGCCAAACGCCCTCTACGACCTGCGCGACACCAAGATCCGGGAGTTGGCCACCCTGGTCGATATCCAGTACGTGGACAACGGGTACGGCGACATCACCCTCATGACCAAGGCCGGACACACCATCGTGGACGGGGCCACGACGTTTGAATTCAGCTTCGAGCCGGGCCGCACCACCCAGATGCTCAGGCAGAACTCCACCTTCGACGGCCAGGCCTATTACGACGGTTCGGACGAAAACGAATACACCCTGCAGGTGGTCGATTCCGGTGCGGTGGCCAGCGGGGCGGGGGCCGCCACCTTCCGGGTGTCCCTGGACGGCGGCAAGACATGGCTCAAGGACGAAAACGGCGCGGACATCCTGTATTCGGCCCGGCCAGAGGACGGCAAGGTCCGGGTCGGAGAGCTGGACATCTGGTTCGGCGCCGCCGCCAATCCCGACGACCCGCCGACCGACGGGAACCTCACCGCCGGAGACACCTTCACCCTGGTCCCCAAGAAGGCCATTTATTGGCACAAGGCGGCGGGCACGGTGATCAACGTCACCCCCCAGGCCTACGCCAACGGCACGGAGAACACCTCGCGCATCACCGGGGGCAGCCTGGAAGGCTACTTCACCGTACGCGACGTCAACGTCAGCGCCTACCGCGAGCGTCTGGCGGCTTTCACCGAAAGCCTGGTGTGGGAGGTCAACCGCATCCATTCCCAGGGTTCGGGCCTGACCGCCTTCTCCTATGCCCTGGGAACCTACTCCGTAGCCGACGCGAGCATCCCGCTTGGCAGCTCGTCCTCGGGACTGGCCTTTGGCGACAAGCTCACGTCCGGGGTCATGAGCATGTATTTCTACGACTCCGCCACCGGCAATCTGGCCTCGGCGGCGTCATTCGGCCTCGTCGACTTCGACCTCGCGGCCTCGGGCGTGCAAGGGTTCGATCCGGCGGTGCACAGCTTAAACGATGTGGTAAACGCCATTAACGGCACCTTCGGCGACTACTGCACCGCCCAGGTCATCAACGGCGCCCTGGCCATCACCGCCGACACCGGCTGCACCTTCGCCTTTGGCGAGGACTCGACAGGAGTGTACGCGGCCCTGGGCTTGAACACCTTTTTCACCGGCTCCACCCCCCATGACGCCGCCGTCAATTCGGTCGTCGCCAACAACACCAATTTCATCAATGCCGGGCATGTCAACGGCGCCGGGGAAATGAACACCGGCGACAACACCACGGCCCTGTCCCTGGCCGCATTGTCTTCGACGAACGTCACGATCTCGACCTTCTCCGGAGGCGAGACCACCCAGACCCTGTCCGAATACTACAATTCCCTGGTGGGTCTGGTGGGCGTGGACACCAAAAACGCCAAGTACAACTCTCTGTATCAGACCGCCCTGGCCGATGAACTGGCTGCGCGTCAGGATTCGGTGTCGGCCGTGAGCCTGGACGAGGAGATGTCCAACCTGATCCGGTTTCAGCAGTCCTATCAGGCGGCGGCCAAGCTCATCAGCACCGCCGACGAAATGTTCCAGACCATCCTCGGCATGAAGTCCTAGACCGGGAGGCATACTATATGATCATGCGCGTCACCCAACGGGGTATGTACTCCAACGTCATGGAGCAGATGAATTCCTCCCTGTCGCAGCTCATGGAGTCCAATATCCAGTCGTCGAGCCAAAAGCGGATCAACAAGCCCTCCGACGATCCCATCGGCATGGTGCGGGTCTTAAACGGCCGCGACACCCTGGCTTCGCTCACCCAGTACCGCGACAACATCTCCATGGCCGAGGGCTGGCTCAATCTGGCCGACAGCACCATGACCTCGGTGAGCACGGTGCTCACCAGCATCAAGGAGCTGGCCGAGCAGGCCTCCACCGGCACCCTGACCGACGAAAACCGGGAGCAGATCAGCTACGAGCTGCGCCAGCTCTTCGAACAGCTCGTCTCCCTGTCCAACACCACCTTCCAGGGCAGCTCCATCTTCGCGGGGCATAAGACGGACTCCCCGGCCTTCAAGGAAGCCCTGTGGATGACCACCAACGACGAGGCCTTGTCCGCGACGTCATTCACCATCAACGGAGATTCCGATTCCACCATTCTCGTGCAGTTTTCCGAATCCGGGAGCCTTTCCGACGTTCCGCCCCCGGCCTTCCGCTATTCCTCCGACGGCGGGGAGACCTGGACCGACGGAACCTACAGCGCCACGGCCCCCATCGGGCAGGTGCGCCTTGAACTGGGCGACGGCGTCACCCTGGACCTGGACGCCACGGCCAGCGTGACCGCAAGCGAGGACGAGAACGACGACGACGGCACCTGGCTGTGGATACGTCCCACGGCCGTCTATCAGGGCGACGACGCGGACTCCACAGAGGTCGATCCCCTGTATAACACCTCCGTGACCGGAACGGCTGACGGCACGTTCAAGGACAACGTTGTGGTCCGGGTGGACGAGGCTGTGGACATGTCGGCCTCCGGGGCCTCCTTCACCTATTCCTACAGCACGGACGGAGGCTTGACCTGGTCTGAAGGCCACACGTCAAGCACCATCGCCTCGGGCAGCGCCATGCTGCCCCTTCCCGGCGGCATCATGACCCTTACAAGCGCCGCCGGAGCGACCATCCCGGCTGGCGGACAGTTCGTGGTCAGGCCGCGCACGGCGGATATCGACGTGCAGATTTCCTCCAACCAGACCGTGACCCTAAACGGGGTGGGCAAGGACATTTTCGGGGGCGTCTACGCCGACCCCTCAAGCGGCGGCAGCTATAGCGCGGTCTCCATCAACGGCAGCCTGTCGGCCAACGTCTTCGAGACCGTGGGCAAGCTGGTGGGATACCTTGAGACCAACAACCAGTCGGGATGCCAGCAATGCCTGGAGGACCTAAACGACGCCCAACAGACCATCCTCAACTATGCGGCGGATGTGGGCGGTCGGGAGAACCGGCTGACGGCTGCGGACAACTTCCTGGAGAACCTCCAGGCCAACGTGGAGGAACAGGTGAGCAGCGTGGAGGATGTGGATCTGGCGGCGCTTTTGGTGAAGATATCCCAACAGGAGCTGGCCTATCAGGCGGTGCTCAAGTCCTCGTCAACCATCATGCAGATGAGCCTGGTGAAGTACATCTGATGCGGCGCAACGCGAAGGGGGGGACGCCACGCGACGCCTCGAAGCAAAAGATGGGAGTTTGCCGCGGTTTAGGTTGACACCCCTCCCGTGGGGCGAATAGACAAGCTGTCAGGCGGTTGGTGCGCCACGCCGCCGTGTAACCTGTTTCCATCAAACGGGGCATTGATGCTCATACTTACCCGACGCCCAGGCGAGAGCCTGCACCTGGGCGACAACATCAAGATCACCGTGCTCGGCGTGCAGGGCAAACAGATCAAGATCGGTCTGGATGTCCCAAACGACATGCAGGTGTACCGTGAAGAGGTGTATCTGCGGGTTCTGGAACAGAACCGGCAGGCCATGCAGGCAAGCGATCAGGACGTTTTCGCCGCGGCGGATATATGGCACAAGAAAACGAAAGAATAATCCAGTCCCGGGTGGGGGATATCAGCGTACCCTCAGAACGGGTGATCCGTTTTCCCAGGGGACTGATCGGTTTCGAGAACCACAAGGAATTCACCCTCATTCATTTGAAGGAGGATTCGCCGTTCCATCTTTTGCAAAGCATGGACGATCCCAAATTCGGGCTTCTGGTGGCCGATCCCTACAGCTTCATGACCGAATACGAGGTGGTGGTGGGCGAGGCCGACCGGCGCATCCTCGGCGTGGACGACCGGCGGCAGGTGGCGGTGTTCGTCACCGTGAGCATCCCGGTGGGCCGTCCAGAGCTGACCACCCTGAACCTAAGCGGCCCGCTGGTCATCAACCACGAGACCCGGGTGGGGCTCCAGGTTCCGCAGACCGACGCCAAGTATCCCAGCCACTACATGCCGGGCCAGGCCGTGGAGCAGGGCGGACAGGGCGGACAGGGCGGCGGCCAAACCCCCTCAGGGCCGTCTGGAGACGGCGGGGGATAATCTGACGACGCGCGGGATGCGCCGCGCCATGTAAACACTAAAAAGCCCGGCCCTGCGCCGGGCTTTTTTGCGGAAAAGTGTTTGATAATACGTTAACAATATTGACATAATATTTAGTATCGTATATCAAAAATATGCCTTAATTGAAAATAATAAGGCAGCTCTAATTAATTGGAGGCGTCATGAGTGTTCGTTCAGGCAGCGATATGCTATATGATATGTTTGTAAAAGGAGTATTAGGAAGCATGATACCTTTTGTCGATGTTTCGGAACCTATTTTACAAAAAAATAAGTCGAGTAAGCTGGTTAGCAAAGCTGGTCCATATGTGTTGAAGGTATATAATCCTTTTAAAGATATGAATGAATTTTATAAGATAACAAAGCAAACAGTATTTGTGCAAGAGGAAGTAGACTTTATAGATAGTATAATAAATGCTTGCGTCGAAGAGGAAGAAGTCTTTGAATCAAATTTTTGCTTTGAGTATATTGATAGTATAATAGACAGAGAGATTGCACGTTTTGTTTCTTCAAGTTGTGTTGATATTATTTCGTATATTTTTCTAATTTATAAAAATTGGTCATCGCAGACATATGAGGGGAAAAGAATTTCGCATACCCTTGGAGTTGATTGTTCAATTGCTAAAAAATCGAGCATTAGTTTTCTGAAAGTATGCAATACGGGATATTCGAAGCTGATTGGGGCAAGTTATAATACGCTGCTGTCTTTGAACAAAGACGGAGAAGTATGTAGCCTTGTCAATCTTGGGGATGTTAAGCCGGATGATAAAGAAAGGATTTACGCGCCAATTTCGATGGCTCACATTGCTAGTTGGGCATCCTCAGAGGGTAAGATTGCTCTGTCGCTTACGCGGAATGGTGAAATATTGATTTTTAAAAACAAAGAAATGATCTTTGCCAAACGTCGTGGTAGGTGGTTGTACTTCTCTCACAAAATGATAGTTGATAAACTTACTCATGGAAGAACGGGGGATTTGGCAAAAAAAATTAGAGAGGCTGTGTATCTTACATCTATAGATGTTTCATTTAGTCGTTCTGGAGGGTGTATTGGGATTGTTGAAGATGAAAAAGATATAAATACAATTATGAAATTATCAGATAAGTTTTCATGTAATAAAAGAACCTCCCAAGCTGCATGTTTGTCATATGTGTGCGGGAAAAAGCGTTTTCACAATATTCCTCGGTCAATACGTGCTGAGATTTGTGCTGTTGACGGAGCACTTGTAATCGATTCTCAAGGGAGAATTATAACTGCAGGATCAATTTTGAAGACTAGTGGATCATCTGGCTCCGGAGGAGGAAGGACTGCTGCAGCGAAAGAATTAGGGAAGAAGGGTCTTGGTGTAAAAATATCAAACGATGGTAATATTACTCTGTTTACGATGAAGAAAGAGATGTCTTTTGGATAGGTTGGGCGGTGTTTTTAATTCAGGCTCGCCATTCGCGGTCTCCAAAAAAGACGGCGCTTCCCTCTCGCGGAAAGCGCCGTCTTTTTCCTGCGGTTCGTCTTGGTCAGGACAAAAGATCGATCTCGGACATGAGCATCTTCTCGGCGATCTTGCGCGAGTCGGGCTGGTATTCCCCGGACTCGACCTGCGCCTTGAGTTCAGCCACCCGGTCAACTCGGACATCGGGCGCGTTCTGGGCGTCGCGCACGGCCTGGGAGAAAAGCTTGGCGTTGCCTGAAAGCGTCACGGTGTCGGAAGTGCTCCCGGCCCGGCCGGACTTGCCGTCACGGCTCGCCGCAGAGGTTTCGGCCGACTGGCCGGAACCCACCCGGTTCTGCCCGTAGGACTTTCCCGCCCCGAAGACTTCGTTGATGTCCATATGTCGCCCCCTCCCGGGGACTCGCCCCGGTTGCACATCTTATCGGCAGCACACCCTCAAAAGATTAGAGCATGGTCTCATCGACTTTTTCAAGGGCCACCTGCCACAGCTTTTGCAGGAAAATGGCCCGATGTTCCCCCAGAAGCTCCTCAGGGGGCGCGTCGTCGCGCAAAACGTATATTTGCAAATCCTGTTCCTCGGGCGGATAGGCGTAGAGAAACCGCTCCCCGAACTCCGTCTCGATCTGTTCCTTGATGTCGGCCACCACGGGATTCTCGCTGCCGGTGACGATCAGGTTCTCCATGATTTCGGAGGTCACTCGCTCGACGAGTTCACGCCGCTTGGCCTCCCGGGAGATGGTCACCTCGTCCTCGGCCCCGGCGGCGCGCAGCATGCGACGGTAGCGGGCCAGCCGCCGTGCGGTGGTGGCCTGCTTGCCATAGGTGCGCAGCATGTTGCGGACGTCGAATGCGGTCGCGGTCACGGCCCTATCCTCCCCTTCCGCTTTCTCTTATCGGCACAACCCTGCCCGGACTTTAGCCCTCATCCGAGAAAAAATCCACGCCCGGACCCCCTGCGTCCCAGGCCGAAATGGCCCGGATCGCGCCCTTCCCGGGGGACATGATTTGTCATACACTTGGCGGCAAGGAAGACCCACATGCCACACGCCGTCAAAAGCATCCTGATCGTCTACAAGACAGGGGCCCCCAAGGCCCATGCCCTGGCTCTGGAAATCGCGGGCTGGCTCTCCGATGTCGGGGTGGCCACGCTTTTGCGCGAGAGTCAGACCGACCCGGAAAAGTGGCCCGTTCCCCGGGGACGCGGGGCCGACCCAGCCCGGAAGCCCGATCTGGCCGTGATCCTGGGCGGCGACGGCACCATTTTGAGCGAAGCCCGCAAGACCCGGGTCAGTGAGATGCCCATCCTGGGCATCAATCTCGGTCGTGTGGGTTTTTTGACGTCCCTTGGCCCCAAGAACTGGCGTCCGGCCCTGACCGGCATTGTGGAGCACAGGTTTCAAACCGTGACCCGCATGTGCCTGGACGTGACCGTGGCGCGCGGCGGCGAGCAGGTCTTTGCCTCCCGGGCCATCAACGACGCGGTGGTGGGGCGGGGGGCCATGGCCAGGCTGGTCGAACTGCGTCTGGAATACGACGGGGAATACGTCTGCGACCTTCGCGCGGACGGACTCATCGTGGCCACGCCCACCGGGGCCACGGCCTACTGCATTTCCGCCGGAGGCCCCCTGGTGCATCCGGATCTGGACGCCTATTGCCTGACCCCGGTGTGTCCCTTTCAGACCGACCTCAGACCCATGGTGCTGCCCGCCGGGGTTCCCGTGGCTGTGACCACCATGGACCCCGGAGCGGACTTGCATCTGACCACGGACGGCCAGGAGGGCTTCGCCCTGCAGGCCAACGACCGGGTCCAGGTGAACAAGGCGGCGCGCGGCATCACTTTGGTGACGCTTCGCACCGACTCCTATTTCGAGAAACTCAGGCACAAAGGATTTGTCGGACAACGATGAGCACCATCCCCGCCGCTGCGGCCACGGAAAGTTCTTCTTCGGCCCTGGACATCCGCTACGGGCGCGATCCCTACCTCGACGCCTGGATTTTGCACTTCATGTCCGAAAACAACATCGAATACACCATCGATCCGGCCAAAAACGCCTCCCCCGAGCAGTTGCGGTTCATGGTGGCGCTTGAGCCGGACCAGGTGTACGTGCCCTGCACCGACGAAATGCTTACGTACCTTTTGGACAAGCGCCTTGAGCCGCCGCTTCTGCGTCAGTACAACGAGCGCTGGGACCGTATCGTACGCCTCATCGAGGACTGCCGGGCCGACGACTACACCAAAAAAAGGGTCCTGGCCCTGTGCGAACACAAGTACCGCCAGGCCCTGACCCATCCGACGCTCATTCCCTCCCGGCTCATGAAACGATTAAACACCATTTTCCTGACCCAAAGCGGCCAGGACGATCCCAGCCGTGAGCGCAAGCGCCTGCTCAATCGCCGGGCCTTCGCCTTTGTGCAGCGTTCGGAGTTCAAGACCCTGTTGTACTCCTGCCCCGAGGAGATGATGGCCTGCCGGACCATCCCGGACATGCGCTTCGAGCTTAACAGCCTGGAGCTTAAGCGGCTTTTTTCCCTGTCGCTGTGGCCGCGCATCTGGGAGCAGGACGGGACCATGCCCGACCATGAGGAGTTGGCCCGGGAGATGGCCGACCAGGCCGAGGAGTTCGCCCCCGCCCGGTCCCTGATCGATCCCCAGCGCCAGGGGGAGATGAAGATCCTGTACCTGCCCGACGTGTCCGGGGGGTTCGTCATCGACCTGCTTTTCATCCGCACGCTTTTGCGCATGGGACACCGGGTGATCGTGGCCCTCAAGGAGGGATTTTATTTCGACGCCCCCACCTTCTGGGACGCCGAGGAGGACCCGCTTCTGGCCAGCGCCCTGGCCGGGGCCTATTTCCTGGAGGACAACCGGGTCAATAAAAACGAGCTGCTGCGCATCATCCGGGAAAACCCGCTGGTGGTCATCTCCGACGGCACCCGGGAGCGCCTGAACCTGCACCGGGTCAGCGTGACCTTCGCCCGGGCCTGGAAGGAGGCGGACCTGGTCCTGGCCAAGGGCGAATTCAACAACCGTCGCCTGCTGCTCACCAGTCACCAGTTCACCCGGGATATCTTAATCTTCTGGCGCGACCATGACGGCCGCTTCCACCTGACGATCAAGAAAAAGGCCCCCGGAATCCGCAAGTTCACCGAGGCCGACATCAAGGGCAAGGCCGAGGAGATCATCCAGGGCATGCGCTCCGCCAGGCTTTCGGGCAAAAGTGTCATGTTCTACAGCGCCATTATCGGCAGCATCCCGGGGCAGACCAAAAAGGCCATCGCCGTGGTCAACGCCTTCGTCGCCCACCTGCGGGAGCGCCTGACCGGGACCATCATCATCAATCCCGCCGAGCACTTCGAGGAGGGCATGGACGCCGACGACCTGATGTTCATGTGGGAGCGGGTGCAGCGCAGCGGGCTTCTCGACGTGTGGCGCTTCCAAAGCCATTCGGACATCGAAAAGAGCTTCGAGCTTCTGGGCGAGGCCGTGCCCCCGGCCTGGGCCGGAAAGGACGCCACCTTCTCCACCGGCTGCACCAAGGAGATGCACATCGCCCTGTCCATGCAGTCCAAGCAGCCGGAGCTCCAGATCATCGGCCCGGAGCCGGAGAAGTTTTTCCGCCGCCGCGAATACGGCGTGGGTAAATTTTGCGACGCGGCCATCGCCTGCGAATAGCGGCCGCGAATACGCGCCCCGGGAGAGTCGGCCCGGGATCGGCATCTGCCGGTCCCGGGCCGTTTCTCGTGAGGCTTGCGTCGTTATGCCGTACAGGCCGGGACCGGCCCGAGAGGATGCGGCATTGGCAGCTGCGGAGGCTGTGTGGACGTTGCCGCGACCCGCTGGGACGTGTTTCGCGGTATCAAGATGACTGCGGCAGGATACTACAGCATTTCCACACTTCGAACACCATGTGAAAATGGGGGGGGCGCGCCGCCGTACAGCACAAGACCAGCTTGGTGATATTTTATGGTAGGATGGATATTTCATTGAATGACTGAAATATTTGGGATACGTTCTGCGTATGGGGTGGCGTGAATCTGCTCATGGGTATGTTGATTTGCCTATTAGTTCTTGAATGGAATCGAGATAGCGTTTAGATATCGTTAAAAAATGGAGGGCGACATGACAGATGTGTCATTACAGTGCAAAAAGTGCCGTATTAATATGGACTTATGCGCAACAAACAGATTTATTATTCATTACCTCATGTTGTGTTTCGTCGTGCTTGGGATGTTGTGCACGCCCTTCTCCGGACAGGCCGCGACACAGTACGACATGGCATATTATCAAGGCTTCGTCACGGCGGACCGGGGAACCTCCCTGGTGGATAAGCGCTACGTCATTTATGCCGAGCGGGGGGTGGATATCGAGGACGGAATCATGTGGGAGCATCTCCAGCATGGCATCGCCATGTATTACCACACCACCGCATCGGGTCTGACGCTGATGTCCGACTGGTACTGGGAGGGCGACGCCTCGGCCTGGGTCTATTCGGGCACGACGATCTTCCGCATCACGGCGGACAGCATCGTCTATCTTGGAAAATACGATGGCGAGACAGGGATTGCCTACACCTTCGAAAAGGGCTTGGCCATTCCCCGCCTGCTGGAACAACACCGGGCCGTTGTCTTCAAACCCACGGTGACCATCTCCGGCGCCCGATATGATCTGACCTTTTCCTATCGTATCGACTCCACAGGGCTTGTGGTGTCCACGGACTACCAGCCCTCGGGGCAGAACCTGACGGGGTGCATCCAGGCCCAGTCCACCGAGTCCGCCCCCCAAGGCATGCGGATGAACGATTTCATCTGCTGCCCCGGCGCCGGGGTCATCATCCAGAGCCACGCCGCGCACGAGGATGGGGACGCCAATGTGCTGCCCTTCGGGGACACGTCCATTTCCTATCGCTCCAAGGTCACGGATTGGGGAACCGGCACGCCTTCCGGCGTCAACAATTTTTTTACGTCCAGCGGCGTCTCCGAGGCCCAGATCGAGTCGGCGGTGGAGGCCCTGACCATGCCCACCCAGACCATGGGGCCGTCTTCAGGAAATGTGGCGGTCATTCCCCTGGCGGAGTAGCACGCAACAGGCGGGGGGGGGGCTGGTTGCGCCCGCCTCGCGGACCGGGCGCCGCCGCTCCGTTTAGAGAGCAACGTCGTCCTCAATCTATAGTCAGCCATAATGCCTTACTATAATTACAGGTCAATTCTTGGCGCAACATATTGTCTTGATAGTCAATGTGCCGCCATCAGCTTGCCCATCATTTCCCAAGAGGCGCTTTGCTGCGGGGTGCGTTCGGAGTGCGCGAGATCCATCGGAGGGATCAGTGCCCGGGAGCGGGCGAAGCAGCACATTATTTCCTACATCTCTCGCAATAATTTCATGCAACGTGGGGCAAGGACCTAGGAAGCAGGTGGCGGCGACATTCTGTGACATGGATGCGACTGGCGCGGGACCGCATCGGCATGCACGACCGCCCTGTTCGGTATTTGCGACAGTATTGATATGGAATATGATTTTGGCGGCAGGAAGAACGAATTGATGATGCGAAATGGATGGGGATGCTTCTTGATTTGCAAAAGATGTACTTGACTTCAGTTGGATGATACTTGATATCCGTGTGGTCATGGTGCCTGATATATCGGATGTATCCGGTAATCACGATGTTTTACCGTGAACCTACGGCGTGCTGCTGCGGCATGGCTTGACCGGCGGGGGAATGGAGAGAGGGCGTTTCCAGTGGGGCGGCCCGCCGGGGACGCCGTCTGTTTGGGAGTCAACCGGAAAGGACGGCGGCATGAAAAAGACGCTTCGCGTGATTTTCCTGGTGGCGATGACCCTTGTGGCGTCCCGGTCGGCCCTGGCCGACATGGTGGGCGAGAAGTTCGCGCAGTCCGAGACGTTCCGGCAGTTCGTGTCCAGCCAGAAGACCCTTGAGGAGCAGATAAGTCGGACAGATGCCGAAATCATTTCCCTGAAGGCCGAATTGGAGAAACCCCGCTACTCCATCCCGGACTGGGCCAAGGTCATCATCATACTTATCCCGGGAATGGCCTTCATCTTGTCCTTCGATCCCTGGATGCAGTTTGTCTTCATGGCTCTGAGCATTGGGTGCGCCGTACTTTACATATGCTATCTCATCCGCCGCAATCCCATGAAGTGGCGGCTCATGACGTCCGGGAAGACGTTTTGGCGGTTGTGGCGAAAGATTCTATGCCGCAACGGAATTGTCGGCGTCGCATTCCTGATAGTGACGTTTATTCCGTCCGCTTCCCAGGCTGCAACCAACGTCCTGCAGGACATCAAGATGTACTATGTCGGGACGACGTTCGAGAAAGGCTACGTTCAATGCAAATACGCCAGGGAGCGGATCAACCTGGGATATGGCGAGGTCAACGGCGTTGCGGTGATCCCGAGTCCGGAACCCGGATTCGAGCGTGAATACGATGTGTTGGCGCATCTGCAGGGGCTTGGGTTGGGCGTGGCGGCCGAGGATTTCGTCACCCTGTACGGGCAGGCCAAAACCGATGACCAGCGTGGCAGGGTCTACGCCCTGCTGGCCGCAACCGGCAAGGAGGTGGCGGGCGAGGGCGCACGCCGGATCGTGGAGGCCATATGCGCCGAGCGGGGCCAAAACGTCGGGGTGAGCATCCAGCGTTTCAAAGCCCTGCTGGCCGCCTTTGCCGACAGCAACAACCGGCTTGTGGCCAACGGGCTGGTGCGGACTTTTCTGGAGTTGTCCGTGGGCCGGGTCAAGAACCTGGAAGGACTGGACAGCATTGTCGAGTTGGCCGTGGAAAACGACGCCTTCGAGATCATCCGGGAGGCCACGGCCAGCGCCATGAAGTCGCTGCCCAGCCGCCTGCCCTATGCCGAAGCCCTGTACGCCGCGCGGATATATTTCAGGATCGACAAGGATATGGCCCGCCACTATTTTCAGGCCATCCGCTTCGAGTTCCCGGAGTTCATGAAGTCCGAGACCCTGACCCTCAAGCTGGCCGGGCTCATCCGGGACCTTTCAGGCGTCACCGCCTTCTTGCCGCTTTATGACAACGAGGCCCTGTATTCCGCCCTGAGGCGGCAGCCCAACGACCTGCGCGTGGCCGTCACCGGTTTTTTCGACGTCATCGATCCGGGGCTGGCCGCCGTGGCCTTCAGCAGCATCGGCCTGGAGCCGGTGGACATGGTCTTTGGCAACCCGCAGACCCTGGTGCTCTTGGCCCGGTTGACCAGCGTCTACAAGAAGGATTCCACGGCGGAATTCCTTGGCGCTCTCAAGAGGACCGTGGTCGAATACAAGACGTCGTATTCCAAGGATGTGCTGTTTGAGGCCGTGGAGAAGGCGCATCAGACGCCGTCGCTTTTCACGGAAAGCGTCCTGACCCAGGACATGAACACCGACTGCCGCTTCAACCAGAACGACGAATTGATTTTGTCCCTGATCCGGTCTCTGAACCCGGAGCAGATACGGGCCTATGAAAGCTACTTCATCAAGAAGTCCTCTTTGCACGCCGAGGTGCTGGATTTCCTGTTTGCGAGCCACAAGGACGTCTTTTATCGGCTTCTGATCTCGCTTTTCAGTGCGGACCCCGCAAGCGTGGCCCGTTTTTCCTATCCCAACGACATCATGGATCTGGGAACCGTGGCCCCGGCCTTCACAAAAGCGGCCCTGGCGGAATTCTCCACGCTGCCTGCCGCGTTTTTTGTGGCCAGCCAGACCCTGTCCGGGGCGTCACCCGATGTCCGGACGGCCAGACGAGCGCTTTTGCCGGAATTCGACGGCCTGTTTAAGACCTTTCTGAGCAGTCCGAAAAAGGAATTGTCGGAAAAAGACGCCATAACCGCCCTGATCCTTTTGACCCTGGCCCAGCGCCAGGGGATAGCGGCCTTTGCCGACGAGGCGTTTGTGCTGGAGAAGATGGTGTCGGAGTATTTCAGTCAGGATAAGCATGCCGAGCTGGCCAAAAAGCTTGAAGGGAAAAAGCAAAAGCTGTCGGAGCTAAAAGAGGCGCTTTCGGAGAGACGGACTCGCGAGATGATGCATCATGCCGTCATGACCTATCTTGCCTTTTTATTGTGCCATGCCCTGGTCGCTACGTTTTTTTCGATCAAGTACGCCTGCAACATCATGATTCCCGGGAAGAACCACTACCTGTTAAGCTACCTGGTTTTTCAAACGGAGGCCTTCGGGGCGTTTCTCATGTCCACGATCATCTTGTTCCCCTGCGGCGTGCTTATGGTCCTTGCCGCACAGCTTCTCCGAGCGTTTCAGCAAAACGACACGGCCGCCAGAGACATGCGCGACGGCGTGGCGGCCCTGGACCGCCCGCCCGCCCCTTCCCCAAGCGGCGATGCGCATAATGGCGGTTCGGGGGCGTAGAGCAGCGATGAACCAGACAGAAAACGGGGATAGAACCATGCGCAGACGCATGACGGCGCTATGCCTTGTAGGCCTCGTAGTGGCCTTTCTCCCGCTTTCCAAGGCCCTTGCCCAGGCCGGGACCGATGGCGATGTCGGCTATTCCACCGGCCCGGGAACCCCGCCCCCAAAGCCGCAGCAGACTCCGGGCGACCGGGAGAACGCAGGGACCGCCGAGTCAAAGCCGCAGGCCCCCAAGCTGTCCATCACCCTTGAGGGCTACGGCAAAAAGGACGAACCTGCGCCTGCGCCCGCGCCTGCGGGTCCCGCTCCGGACCAGACTCCGGCCGCCAGCCCGCGCCAAAGCCAGTCGCCTGCGGGCCGCCAGGACTCGCCGCCCGCCGTCCGGAGCGATCCGGCGCCGACCAGGGTCCCCGCAGGCCGCCCGTCTCCCGTCCTGGCCATGTTGGAAAGCACTCTGGGCGGGAGGTATTCCAATACCAAGGCCCTGGCCCGAAACATGCCGCAGAAGCATTTCGAGCGCATCGGAGACAAGGCCCTGGCCCGCAAACTCAGCAAGCAGGGCAACGACCTGCTCAATAAAAAGGACGATCCCCCGGCGGCCCTGGCGGCCTACCAGTCAGCCTACGTCAATGATCCCTCGAGTTCAGAGATCACCGGCAGCTACGGCTATACCCTGTTCCGCAACGGCCGTTTCGCCGAGGCCCGGGACATGGAGATCGAGTCCCTGGAGCTCGCCCCGGAGTATGCCGCCGCATGGTTCGTCCTGGGCGAGATATACGGGTACTTGAAGCAGGGAGACATGGCCTACGCCAGTTTCGTCAACACCTGCCTGTTCACAAAAAACATCAACACCTCCCTGGGCTTTCTGGAACGCGAGATCAATAAATACGGCGAGGTCACGGTGCAGCAGGCGGCGGCACGGGCCCTGGACGCCTGCCGCAGCCTGGGTCCGACAGCCGGGGCGACCGAGAGCCCGCCCCCTCGCGTTGCGCCGTCCGAACCCGAACCCCTGCGGTCCGATGCGCCGTCAGCACGAAAACAGGGCGCGTCCGAGGCCAGGGCCGACACCGCGCCAGCGGCCATAGCGGGCAAGGCCTGGGGCAAGGCCAGGATCGGCAAGGTGGACATCCAGGCGGCCATCATGGACAGCAAGCTTTTCCAGTCCATGCTCTCCAAGATGGCGAAAATGCCCAAGACCCAGATCGACGCCTGGCTGGATTCGCAGCTTGGGCCGGTCATCGTCGAATTGCAGGGAATCCTTCGCAAGTATGCCTCGGAGAACAATTTCCTGCTCATCATCAAGTCCGAGGACGAGAAAAAAGTGCGGGGCGGCGGTTCGCTGCGCACGTCGCTTGGGGGGCTGGTGGAGGATGACGACTTCGTGGCCTATCTCGACACGGCCGAGGGCCGCGCGTACCGGAGTGCGGCGCCCATCCAGGATCTGACCCCGGTGGTGGCCGCGAAGCTCGGGCCACGGTAGGGGCTGGCCGAAACATGAGATGACGGGGTTGTAGTCCGTTTCTGTAGTCCGCAAAAAATCAAGGGCCTACGATTTTCATCGTAAGCCCTTGTTTTTTGTGGTGGAGGCGATGGGGATCGAACCCACGACCTCGGCGTTGCGAACGCCGCGCTCTCCCAGCTGAGCTACGCCCCCGAAGGTGAATGGGCCATGTAAACCCGTTTCGCCTGGCGGTCAAGACGCACCGGACAGCACACTACCTATCCGGGCGCGCGGCAAAGCGCAAGGCGCTCGCATATCTCGGCCACCCGCACCTCGTAGGTATGCCGGGCCGCGATCTCGTCCCGAAAGGCCCGGATGAGGTCCGCCCGCAGGCCGCGCTCGGCGAAAAGTCGGCGGCACCGGGCCACGGCCTCGTCTGGTCGGGAAAAGACCGTCTCCCGGACCAGTTCGGCGGGAAAGACGGCCAGGCCCGGAGTGTCGTCGGACATGAGGAACCCGCCTGCGGCCCACACGTCGAAATGGCGCTGGGTCAGGCCGTGCGGCAGGAGCAGCCCGGTCACGTTGAGGTTAATGCCCGAGGCGGCATAGACTGCGGCCAGGGCCCCGTAATAGTCCACCGGTCCCCGGCAGGCCTGTCCGGGCAGCAGTTCGGCCCAGCGGCCGTCGCCGTAGACCGCAAGCTCCATCTCCCGGGACAGCGCCGTGAGCACCTCCGTGCGCCGCAGCCGCCCGGCCTCCTCGGCCCCGCATCCGGCCACGCGCACCGCGCCCTCCGGCCACAGGCTCGTAAGGCCGAGTTTTTCCACCCACCAGCCGAAATCAGGCCGCTGGCCGATCAAAAACATCTCCCGGGCCATGGCGGCAAGCTCGGGCGGCGGCAGGCAGCCGGAAAAAAAGCCGCGTTTGCCTGGGAATTCGCTACGCCCCACGAACACCACCTTGTCGGCCAAGTCCCGGGCGGCCTCGGGGAGCGGGGAGGGCGGGGGGGCGAAAAAGCGCGGGTTGGCGGCCAGGGGCAGATGCAGGACCTGCCTGGCCCCGTGGGCGGCCAGGGGGCGCACGAACCAGTCGTCGGTGACGAAAAGGGGCATGTGGCGCCAAAAAGGCGCCCGCAGGCGGCTTATGAGGTGGAAGGGGTTGTCCACGCACCAGGCGGCCACTGTCACCTCGGCCTCGCGCAACAGGAAAAATGTCCGCCCGAATTCGTCCAGCCCCTGGAAGTTGACGCAAAAAAAGAGTTCGGGCGCGCCGCCAGACAGGATGTCCGGCAGGTTTTCCTCGATCTCCGCCGGGTCCATGACGGTCACGGCGTAGCCTGTCCGTTCGAAGGCCTGGCGCAGCTCCGGAACGAGCAGGCTGCGGGCCGTGCCGGGCAGGATCACCCGGCGCTCCCGGGTGGGACGTCCGCCCTGCGTTCCGCCTTTGGCCCGCAGGTCATCCATGCAGGCCTTGGCCCACACCGGCCCCCAGAAGGAGGGGAAATGCTTAAGCCCCGGCATATAGAAAAAGACCGGTCCGGGCCACGGCCCGTCCAGAAACGTGCGCAGGGGGACGGGTTCGAAATCGGCGGGGATGGAGGCGCGCCAGCTCTCGGGCATCTGGGCCTCGCAGTCCGGGCATTCTACATAAAAGCATTTGCCCCAGGCCTGGGCCAGGAAGGTGGGCAGCCGCCAGGGGCTGGGACCCAGCCCCAGGAAAAGGACCGGGCCGCTTTGCTCCCCGAACCGCGAAAAGCTCTCCCGGCAGTCGGCCAGGGCCTGGGTGCGCCCCAGCTCATTTCTGATCGAGATGCGGCATGGCCGCGATTCGTGCTCCTGCATGCGCGCCTTTCCTTGGGCGGCGGTTTCGGTTAGCATAGCCGAAACCGTGAGCCGCCATGAAAAAATATCAGGATTTTTACTTCAAGAGAGCCAAACAGGAGAACTACCCAGCCCGTTCGGTCTATAAGCTAAAGGAAATCCAGAAACAATGCAGCCTGCTCGGTCCCGGGCAGTCCGTTTTGGATCTGGGCGCGGCCCCGGGGTCCTGGACCCAGTACGCGGCCGAAAAGGTCGGACCCGGCGGCCGGGTGCTGGCCGTGGATTTGAATCCACCGGCCATCTCCTTTCCCCCGGCGGTGACCTTCATCGAGGACGACGCCTTTTCCCCGGGACCGGAGCTTACGGCGGCGCTTGCGGACCATGCCCCTTTCGACGTGGTCATAAGCGACATGGCCCCCAAGACCACGGGCATCAAGTTCGCCGACCAGGCCAACTCCCATGAGCTGTGCCTGCGGGCGCTGGAGATGGCCCGGGCCTTCCTCAAACCCGGGGGACGCTTCGTGGCCAAGATTTTTCAAGGCCCGGACGTCAAGTCCTTCGAGGGGGAATTGCGCAAAAGTTTCGCTGTGGTCAAGGCCATAAAGCCTAAAAGTTCCCGCCCCGAGAGCAAAGAGATGTTTTATGCAGGCCTTGGCTTCCGCCCGGCCGAAGCCGGGCTGTAGGCGGGAGGGGCGGGAGACGGCCGTTTTGCGGGTTGATCAATTCCCTGGAAACGGTCACAAGACCGGCGCACCGGGGTCGCGGCGCGAAACCATGCGGGCGGGAAGCGCACGCTTCCCCCCCACCCGATATTTCATACGGAGGAGATGATGGCCGGACATAGCAAATGGAAGAACATCCAGGCCCGCAAGTCGGTCCAGGACGTGAAAAAGGGCAAGACCTTCACCAAGGTGACCAAGGAACTCATGTTGGCCGCCCGGGCCGGAGGCGGCGATCCTGGCATCAACGCCCGTCTCAAGTCGGCCATCGCCGCCGCCAAGGCCGTGAACCTGCCCAAGGACAAGATCGACACGGCGGTCAAAAAAGGCACCGGCGAGCTGGCCGGGGAGAATTTCGACGAGGTCGCTTACGAGGGCTACGGGCCGGGTGGCGTGGCCGTCCTGATCGAGGCGGCCACGGACAACCGCAACCGCACCGTGGCCGAGATACGCCACATCATGAGCAAAAACGGCGGCGCCATGGGCGAGGCCGGGTGCGTGGGCTGGATGTTCGAGAAAAAGGGTGTTTTGACCTTCGCCAAGGACAAATACGGCGAGGATCAGGTCATGGAAGTGGGCCTGGAGCACGGCGCGGACGAGGTGGCCGACGAGGGCGACGTGTGGGAGGTGCATACCGCCGTGGAGGCCTTCGAGACCGCCCGCCAGGGCTTCGAGGCGGCGGGCATGGCCTTCGAGGAGGCCGAGATATCCATGATCCCGGCCAACAGCGTGGCTGTGGACGCCGAGACCGGGGCGAAAATCATCCGGCTCATGGAGGCCCTGGAAGACAACGACGACGTGCAGAAGGTCCATTCCAACTTTGACCTGCCGGACGATGTCCTGGCCCAGATGGGCTAGGGCGTGACCTCCGGCGGCACGGTGGTCCTGGGACTCGATCCGGGGTCGCGTTGCACCGGATACGGCCTGGTTCGCGAGGTCTCGGGCCAGGTGTCGCTGATCGAGGCCGGGACCATCCGCACCGAGCGCGAGACCGACGTCAGCGTCCGCCTCGGGCTGATCTATATGCGGGTGGCGGAGCTCATCAGCCGACACGCTCCAAGCGAGGCCGCCGTGGAAAGCGTGTTCGTGGCGGTCAATTCCGCCTCGGCAATTAAGCTCGGACAGGCCCGGGGAGCGGCCCTGGCCGCCTGCGGGACGGCCGGGGTGCCGGTTTTCGCCTATGAGCCCACCCTGGTCAAAAAGAGCCTGGTGGGCGCCGGGCGGGCCGAGAAATCGCAAGTCGCCTTTATGGTGGGACGGGTGCTGGGATGCCGCGAGGCTATGGCAGTAGACGCTTCGGACGCGCTGGCCGTGGCCGTGTGCCATCTGAATCGGAAACGCTTCATGAAGCTGTGCGGGGCGCCATGATCGGATACCTGCGGGGAGAGCTTGTGGCCCGAAGCGGCAAGGGGGCCTTGGTGCTCACGGCCTCCGGCGTGGGCTACGAGGTGCGGCTCCCGGCCAGTGTGGCCGCGTCGCTTCCGGCTGCGGGCGGCCTGGTGGATTTTTTCGTGCACACCGTGGTGCGCGAGGACGCCATCGAACTGTACGGCTTTCCCACCATGGACGACCGGGCCGCCTTCGAGACGCTGATCGAGATCCCCAAACTCGGGCCGAAAACCGCCCTGTCCATTCTGTCGGTCTACGACACCCCGGCCCTGCGCGGGCTGTGCGCCGGGGACGATCCCTCCCCCCTGGCCCGGGTGCCGGGAATCGGCAAGAAATCCGCCCAGCGCATCTTTTTGGAGCTCAAATACAAGCTCGACGCCGACGGGACCATCGCCCCCATGCCCCGGCCCGGGGGCGCCCCCTCGGTCTATTCCGACGCCCTGGCGGCCCTGACCAACCTGGGCTACCCCGATTCCCAGGCCGGGGCAGTGCTGCGCGGCGTCCTTGAGGCCGAGCCGGACCTGGACGTGTCCCAGGCGTTGCGCCAGGCCTTGAAAAATCTGGCCAGGGAGCGGGCGTGACCGCCGACCACGGCCTTCCCGACGATTCGGTGCGGCCCGGCAGGCTGGCCGAGTTCGTCGGCCAGGACGACCTGCGGGCCAACCTGGAGGTTTTTTTGCGCGCCGCCCGGGAGCGCGGCCAGGCCCTGGACCACAGCCTTTTCTACGGCAACCCGGGCCTGGGCAAGACCACCCTGGCCCGGATCATGGCCTCGGAACTGGGGGTCAATCTGGTGACCACCTCCGGGCCGGTTCTTGAACGTGGCGGCGATCTGGCCGCCATCCTGACCAACCTCCAGCGCCGGGACATCCTCTTTATAGATGAAATCCACCGCATGCCCGCCGCCGTGGAAGAGATCCTCTATCCGGCCATGGAGGACTTCAAGCTCGACCTGATCATCGGGCAGGGGCCGGGGGCGCGCACGGTGCGCATCGACCTGGAGCCGTTCACCCTGGTCGGGGCCACCACGCGCATCGGTCTTCTGACCTCGCCCCTTCGCGACCGCTTCGGGGTCATCTTCCGCCTGGAATTCTACCGTCCCGAGGAACTGGCCCGCATCGTGACCCGGGCGGCCCGGATCATCGGGGTCGAGCTGTCGGCCGAGGCGGCCCTAGTCATCGGGGAGCGTTCCCGGGGCACGCCGCGCATCGCCGGGCGGCTCCTGCGCCGGGTACGCGATTTCGCCGAGGTGGCCGGGGCCGGGATGCTGACCGCCGATATCTGCCGGGAGGCGCTTGACCGCATGGACGTGGACCCGCATGGCCTGGACCAGATGGACCGCAAGATTCTGACCGCGCTTATCGGCCATTTCGGCGGCGGGCCGGTGGGGGTCAAGACCCTGGCCGTGGCCTGCTCCGAGGAGGTGCGCACCCTGGAGGAGATATATGAACCCTACCTCATCCAGTGCGGGCTTCTCAAACGCACCCCGCGCGGCCGGGTGGCCACGGCCAAGGCCTACCGTCATCTGAAGCTGAACCCCCTGTCGTAAGGCGGCGGGGGAGCGGTGGGAGATGCCTGTGGCGGCCATGGGTTGGAGGGGGAGAGGCCACCGGCGGCCAAAGGGTTTCACCCTTTGGAATCCCGTAACGGGAAAGGCCGGGGGCAGCCACGATTTTTTGTAAGGCGCAACGTGCCGCATGGCCTGCCGCCATCCTCTAACCGGAGCCACTTTCATGCCCGCCACATCGCTTTCCGTCCGCCTGCTGGCCGTCACCCCGAACGCCCTGGAACTGATTTATGCCGCCTTCCGCCAGTGTTATCACGCGGGCTACGTGGGCGACATGTGGGACGGACTTGTGGCCGGGGAGACCCCCCGGGAGAAGCAGACGGCCTTTGTGGAGCGCATCCTGGCCTCGGGGCACGAAAGCCCGGTGGAGCACGTGAGCTTCACCTTCGCCATCGAGGGGGTGTCGCGCACGCTTACCCACCAACTGGTGCGCCACCGCATCGCCTCCTATTCCCAGCAGAGCCAGCGCTACGTGGACGCCTCGGATTTCGATTACGTCCTGCCCCCGGCCCTGGCGAAGATTCCAGCGGCCAAGGCGCGGTATGAGGCCTTCATGGCCGAGGCGGCGGCCTGCTACCGCGACCTCCAGGGGCTCTTGGCGGTCGGAGGCCGGGAGGGTCAGAAGTCCAATGAGGACGCCCGGTTCGTTTTGCCCGGCGGGGTGGAGACCAAGATCGTGGCCACCATGAACTGCCGGTCGCTGCTGCACTTTTTCGAATTGCGCTGCTGCATGCGGGCCCAGTGGGAGATTCGCGCCCTGGCCGACCGCATGCTTATGCTTTGCCGCCAGACCCTGCCGGTGATCTTTGCGGCGGCCGGGGCCAAATGTGAGCGCCTGGGCTATTGCCCCGAGAGCGAACGCTTCACCTGCGGCAAGTACCCGGTCCGTCGATAAAATCTCCCTAATCCCTCCAGAACGCCGAATTTCGAGAGTTCCCCGCAGCGAAAAAAGCGGAACTCCCCGTTTTTCGCACATCGCCATGTGGTGCAAACATATGGCGATTTTTGTTTGGTTCGAATAAAATGAAATAATTCTGATATTTATCCTTGGAGGGAAAAGGCGGATCAGAGGGAGAATCGGGTATTCTCCTAGGGCCACGGGCTTTTTAGCCTGTCAACTCATGAAAAGTACAAAGATTCGTTCTCAAAAAATTTACGTATCATTCAAAAAACAGCGAAAAATGAAATCAAGCCTGTGGAAAACTCTTTCACAGATGTTTAAAATGCGAGCTCACTCCCTGAAACCCACGCCACGACAGGGCTGGCGGGAGTCGCGCAGATGGCGGCCCCGCCTTGCTTTCCAGGAAATATCTTGTATTCAAGGTGGTTGTGCTGTCGAGAACGTGATCGCCGTGAGGCCGAAGGACAACCCTAATCCGTTTTTGCCAACCCCCGCCGTCCGGGTATGGTGCCGTCCATGGAAAAGATCTGGACCCAAACCAAGCTCCTGCTCGAAAAGACCGTAAGTCCCGGCCTTTTTCACCTCTGGATTAAGCCCTTGTCCGCCCGCGTCGCGGGCGACGCCCTGGAACTGACCGCGCCCAACGCCTTCGTGGCCGCCTGGGTGCGGGAACGCCTACTGGACGCCATCACCGAGGCCGCCGCCTCGGTCATGGGCCGGCGGCCCACGGTGTCCGTGGCCGACGCCGGGGCCGCGCTCCCCCCCGGCCGCCGCACCGGGCCCACGACCCCGGACCGTGTCCCTGCGCCCGTGTCCCTGGGATTGCCCGTGGAGATGCCGCTGCGGCCCCTGGCCGAGGACCGGTTCCGCTTCACCTTCGACGAGTTCGTGGTCGGCCCCTGCAACGAACTGGCCTATGTGGCCTCCCGGGGCATCTGCGAACAGACCCTGGCCTCGGATCAACTCTTCATCAGCTCCTCGCCCGGGTTGGGCAAGACCCATCTGCTCCAGGCCATCGGCCGCCAGTTGTGCCAGATTCCGGGCAAGACCCGGCCCCGGGTGGTCTATCTCACGGCCGAGGAGTTCGCCGGGCGCCTGATCATGGCCATCAAGGCCCGGGACGTGGAGCGCTTCAAGGCGTCCTTCCGGGAGAGCGTGGACGTGCTGCTTCTGGAAGACATCCATTTTTTCCGGGACAAACCGCGCATCCAGGCCGAGCTGCTCAACACCTTAAAGGCCCTGCGCTCCCGGGGCTGCCGTCTGGTCTTCACCAGCTCCTTTTTGCCCAAGGAGCTGGCTGGCGTGGACGAGCAACTGGCCTCACGGTTCTGCTCGGGATTTCTGGCCGGGATCGTGCCCCCGGATCTGCCCACCCGCAAGCGCATCCTCGAGCGCAAGGCCGCCGTGCATCAAGTGCTTTTGCCCGAGGCCGTGTCCGATCTTTTGGCCGAGCACCTGCGGGCCGACATCCGGCAACTCGAGAGCTGCATCCATAACCTGGCGCTCAAGGCCCGGCTTATGAACCGGGCCATCTCCCTGGAAATGGCCTGGGAGGTGCTTGGCAACTACAAGATCGAAAACCCTGCCCTGACCCTGGACGACATCGTGGACTACGTCTGCGACATCTACCGCATCTCCCCCGACCAACTGGCCTCCAAATCCCGCAAACGCGAGCATGTCCTGGCCCGCAACACCGCCTTCCTTCTGGCCAGACGCCACACCGAGATGTCGCTTCAGGACATCGGCCAACGCTTCAACCGCCGCCACTCCACGGTGGTCAAGGGCATCACCAGCCTGGAGCGGCATGTCAGCCTGGAGACGCCGCTGGGCCGCCAGATCGAGAAGACCTTGGAGCGGGTGGCGCACTAGGACGCATTGCCGCCATTTACAAAACGTACGGCCGATGCCCCGCACAGGGACATCGGCCGTTTTACGTGGGCAGGGGCCACGTATTAGTCGGTGACGACCATCACGCTTGAGGCCTTGACCATGGCCTTGACCTTTTTGCCGACGGCCAAGCCCATGTTTTCCACGGAGTGCTTGGTTATGACGGACACGACCTCCACGCCGGGGGCCACTTCGATGATCACCTCGGCGTTGACCAGGCCGATGGTGATGTTCTTGATCGTGCCGGGGATGAGATTGCGGGCGCTGACGTTCATGGCTTTTCCCTCCATTATGGGTTGTATGACAGTCTGTGGGCGCTCTCCAGGGGGACATGCGCCCGGTGACCATTCGTAATGGCCCATATAATAATCACGAATTTAATTATTAACAAGATTGTCACTGATTATATACAGTGATGACAGTCCTGTATGCAGGAAAATCGTGACCTCAGGATGCTAGATTGCGCAGAAATACCAGGGCCGAGCGGGCGTTGCGCAGGCTGAAGGAGGCCCGCGTGGCGCATAGCCCCACCCGCAGGGTGGCGACCGACGGCCCGGGGGCGGGCAAGGCCGCGAAAATCTCTTCGCCGCCGTCCGTGGCTGCAACGGCCAGGGTGAAATCCGGCTGGCGCCGACGCTCAAAGACATACGCCGCCTCGCCACGGCCAAGACCTGCCCGCAGGGTCTCGACGAACTGCGGCCCGTGGCGCACGATCACATCGAGACCGGCGGCCAGATCCGCAAGCCTGGCGGTCAGCTCCCTGGCCCGCCTCTGACCCAGATTCTGGTCCGCAAGGCGGTAGCGCCACACCAGGGAGTGCTCCTTTTCCTCCACCTCCGCCCCGGGAACGCGGCTGGCGAACCGCTGCATGACGGGCAATATGGTGGCCAGCCACTCCCGGGGCAGGGGGCGGGGCATGATCCAGTCCTCGCCCGGGGCGCGCAAAAAGGCGCCGTTTTCAGCGGCCAGGGCCACGGGGAGGGCGCCGAAGAGGCGTTCCATGTCCGCCCGGCCGCAGAAGCCGATGACCACGACCAGATTCGCCGGGTCCCGGGCCAGAAGGGAAAGCAGATCGAGGACGCCGTCCGGGCAGTCCGCTGCGGCGCTGCGCTTGGGAAGCACGAGTCCTTTTGCCTCCGAGAGCAAGAGGCCTTCGACTTCCGGGAGCAAGAGGCCTTCGACCTCTAGGAGGAAAAGGCGTCGTTTCGCCTGCCGCGCCGTTTCGACCAGGACGTGCGCCCCCTGCGGGGACAGGCAATGGGCCTCCAGGCGGCGGCGCTCGTCGCGGACCCCGAAAAGAGAATCCAGAAAATCCCCGGCCCAGTGCCTGACGTCGAAACGGGCCAGGCGCGTGAAAAGCGTCTGGTTGATGCGAATCTGGGCGGCGCTGTCCATGGTCAGCGCGGTTTCGATGGCCTCGGCCATCTCGCGTGTGTCGCGCGGATTGACCAAGATCGTCTCGCCCATCTCGGCGGCGGCGCCAGCGGTTTCGCTTAAGATCAAAACGCCGGTTCCGCCGTTTTTGGCCGCCACGTACTCCTTGGCGATGAGGTTCATGCCGTCGCGAAGGGGCGTCACCAGGGCCACATCGCTTGCGGCGTACAGGGCGGCCAGTTCGCTGACGGGAAACGAGGCGAAGCGGTAGAGGATGGGGGTCCAGGCCATGGTGGCGTATTTGCCGTTGATGCGCCCGACCATCTCGTCGATGCGTTTTTTCATCTCCTGGTAGCGTTTGATCTCGATGCGCGAAGGAACCACCACCAGCATGAGCGCCACCTTCTCCTGGCGCTCAGGGTGAAGCCTGAGAAAACGTTCAAAGGCCGTCAGTCGGTTTAAGATGCCCTTGCTGTAGTCCAGGCGGTCCATGGACAGGATGATGTCTGCCCCGGACAGGGAGCGGCGCAGGTCGTCGGCCAGGGCGCGGGTCTCTTTCGAGGCCGCCGCCCGGGCATATTTGTCCACGTCGATGCCCATGGGGAAGGTGTCGGCCAGAACCGGGCGATCCGTAACGGTAAGCTTGCCCATGTTGTGGGGCAGGCCCAGGATGCTTGAGACGCTGTGCTGGAAATGGCGGGTATACTCGTGGGTATGAAAACCCACCAGATCGCTGCCCAGGACGCCACGCAGCAGGGCCTGGCGGCAGGTCCGGGGCAGGGTCCGGAACAGTTCGTGGGAAGGGAAGGGGATGTGCAGGAAAAAGCCGATGGCCGCCAAGGGATGGGCCTGACGCAGCATCTGCGGCAGGAGCATGAGCTGGTAGTCATGCACCCAGATCACGTCGCCTTCGCGCACCAGGGGCGAAAGGGCCTCGAAAAACCGGGCGTTGACCTTTTCGTAGGCCCGCCAGGAGGATTCCTTGTAACTGACGTAGGTGGGGAAATAGTGGAAAAGCGGCCAGAGCACGGCGTTGCAAAAGCCGTGGTAGAAGGCGTCCATTTCGTCGCTTGCGACATGCACCGGATGCATGTCGAAGGCCCCGGCGTGACCAGTAAAGATGTCCAGGTCCGCCAGGCCGGTCAGCGGGCGTCCCGGCCAGCCCACCCACAGGGGTTTTTCGTCAAAGGGGGAATCGGCCGGAAGCGCGCTCAGATAGGCTTCAAGGCCCGTGGCCAGGCCCCCCACCGAGGGTTCGACCGCGATGCGGCCATCCGTTTCCACCAGCCGTACGGGCAGGCGGTTGGAGACGACGACGAGTCTCATGGGGTTCTCCAGTGTGCGTCGCCGCTTGCGGGCGGCGGTTGTTCCTCCGGGATGAGGTTATGGCGTCCGCCAGGATGTCGTTTCGGACCTTCGGAGGCGGACAGGCGTAATGTTTCCACTCCCACAAAGACGTGGCGTCAGACGTGGTTGCGCAACATCAGCTCCTTGGGATGGGGCCGCAGGTACCACTGCTCCTTGAGATAGCCCACGTCGTATTTGCGCACAAAATGGGACACAAGGGTCATGGGGACCGCCAGGGGCAGCCGACCGGCCCGGTAGTCCGCAAAAAGCTCCAGCGCCTCGGCCTTTTCGTCAGGGGTGAGCGCCTTTTTGAAATAGCCCAAAAGGTGCGTCAACACGTTGACATGCTTGGCCGGGGTGGCGCGCAGGGCCATGGCCGACACCAGAAGTCGCTGATATTCCGGGAAAAGCTCAGCGTCCGGCAGGGAGGCGGCCCGGGCCGCAAGCCTCCCCATCTGCGTTGCGATTGTTTGCGAATGGGACATGAGCAGGTATTTGTGGGCGGCGTGAAAGGCCGTGAGCCTCCTGGTCCGCAGGCGTGTCCCGGGCGTATTTTCCGGGCCGCCGCCCAAGGCCTGTCCCAGGTCGCCCAGGCCCAGTTCGGCCAAAAGGTCGCGATAGCGGGCCAGGGTGAACACCCGCTCGATGAAATTTTCGCGCAGCCCGGGATCGTTTAAGCGGCCTTCCTCCTCCACGGGCAGAAGGGGAAAGCGGTCCATGAAGGCCCGGGCGAAAAGCCCCACCCCGGTCATGGCCGGGGGGCCTTTCTCCGGATAGACCTTGACCCGGGCCATGCCGGAAGACGGGGATTTGCTTTTGAAGATGTAGCCGCACAGACCCTCGCCGACCAGCTCCTCGACCCGCCTGGCGCAGAAAGCCAGCATGCGCTGCGTCAGGTCGGCGCCGGTCGCCACGGTCACCAGGCGCGGGCTGGCCGGGTCTCCCACAAGGCGCATGGCCTCGCGCGGCACGCCCAGGCCGCATTCGGCCTCGGGGCACACCGGCAGATACGCGAAATGGGCCGCCAGGGCCTCGGCCACATAGGCGTTTTTCTTGTGCCCGCCGTCGTAGCGCACGTTGTGTCCGAGCAGGCAGGCGCTGACGCCCAGGCGGATGGGGCGGTCCATGGCGGTCCTTTGCGGTTCGACGCCCGGGGGCGGGCGACGGGTGCGGGGTTGCCGGGCGGTGGCAAAGCGGATAAGTCTGGGTCCCCTTTGTTGGTACTGTTACGTGTTTTCGACGGCGAATGAAACCCCGGGGACGCCGGGGCGGCGGATATGGAGCGGATATGTCTGTGTGTACGGCGGATGTGGTGTTTTTCGACTTCGGCGGGGTGGTGGCCGAGGAGGGGTTCATGGCCGGTCTGGCGGACCTGGCCGAGGCCCGGGGACATGACCCAAAGGCGGTCGTGAGGGCCGGATTCGGCGTCATGTGGTCCTCGGGGTTTGTCACCGGGACCGGGACCGAGGCCGATTTCCTGCGCGATTTCGCCGCCGCCTCGGGCTTGGCCGTGTCCGCCGCCGAGATGCGGCGCACGGTTTTTCGCCGTTTCACGGTGCGGCCGTTCATGCTGGCCTGCTCCGACCGGCTGCGCGCCGTGGGGATCCGGACCGCGATTTTAAGCGACCAGACCCACTGGCTGCACGAGCTTGACGAGACATTAGCCTTTTCGGGTCATTTCGATATGGTTTTCAACAGCTTCCATCATGGCATGTCCAAAAAGGAAGCCGCCTTTTTCGAACTGGCCCTGGACCGTATGGGGGTGGCCGCCGCGCGAAGCGTCTTTATCGACGACAATCCGGCCAACGTGGCCGTGGCCGTATCGCTTGGCATGACGGGCATCCACTACACCGGCAGGGAGCGCTTTCTGGCCGACATGGCCCGTCTGTGCCCGGCCGCCCTGGAGGACATCTAGATGCGCGGAGTCTATAGCTTTTTCGGGCTGGCCGCCGACGGCCTGCCCATCATCGGCATTGTCGCCCTGGCGGCCCTGGTCACGGCCCTTTTGCGCTGGCCCTACGCCGCCGTCTTCTTTTTGCTCCTGACGGCCTTTTGCGTGCAGTTTTTTCGCGACCCGGAGCGGGTGGTCCCGGACGCCCCGGGGCTTGCGGTGTCGCCCGCCGACGGCCGGGTCATCCGCCTGGGCCGCGCCCCGGACCCGCTGACCGGCGAGATGAAGGACGTGGTGTGCATCTTCATGAACGTCTTCAACGTGCATGTGAACCGGACGCCCGTGGCCGGGACCATCGCGCGCGTGCAGTATTTCCCTGGCAAATTCTTTAACGCCGACATGGACAAAGCCTCGGTGGACAACGAGCGCAACGTCATCGTGGTCACGGACGCCGCGGGCGACGCCTTCACCGTGGTCCAGATCGCGGGGCTCATCGCCCGGCGCATCGTGTGCCGGGCCGCGCCCGGCGATGCGTTTCTGCGGGGCGAGCGCTTCGGCATGATCAAGTTCGGATCGCGGGTTGACGTCTATCTGCCGCATGGTTATCATCAAACCGCCATCATGGACCAGAAGGTGCTGGCCGGACAGACGGTCATCGCCCAAAAGGATCAGTAAAAGACCGCATAATGGACGAAACAACCCAAAGGCCCGCCCGCAAGGGCGTCTACATCCTGCCCAACCTGCTGACCGTGGGAAGCCTCTTCTCCGGTTTCATGGGCATTTTGTGGGCCTTGGAGGGGCGTTTCGACTTGACCGCCCTGGCCATCCTGGTCAGTTGCCTGTTCGACGGCCTGGACGGCAAGGTGGCCCGCCTGACCCGGACCTCCAGCGACTTCGGCGTCCAGCTCGACTCCCTGTGCGATCTGGTGGCCTTCGGCGTGACCCCGGCGCTCATGCTCTATCAGTGGGAGCTGCACGCCTTTGGCCGCCTGGGAATTATGGCCTGTTTCCTCGTGGTGGCCTGCGGGGCCTTGCGTCTGGCCCGGTTCAACGTCCAGACCTCCTCGGGCAACAAAAAATTCTTCGTGGGCCTGCCCATTCCGGCCGCCGGGTGCATCATCGCCACCCTGTACATGTTCACCCAGTATGTGCCCGATGAATTCACGGCGTCGGTCATGCCCAAGGTCTGTCTGGTCATCGCCTATCTCGTGTCCTTCCTCATGGTCAGCCGGGTGCGCTACGCCTCCTTCAAGGAATTCGGCATGATCAAGGCCCACCCCTTCCGGGCCATGGTCACCGTCATCCTGCTGTTCGTCATGGTGGCTTCCGAGCCCAAGCTTTTCGGCTTTCTGTTTTTCTTCGGATACATGATCTCCGGCCCCATCTACACCTTCCTGGTTCTCCCCCGTCGCGCCCGCGCGCTACGGGAGTCCCACCAGGAACTCTCGTAACCATCGTCGTACCCGCATACCGACAATCCCCGTATTGTCATGAACAAGGTCCTCGGCTAGGGTAGCCCCTCGCCGTGTCACGTCCCGCACCCTTCCGTCCGCACCCTGCGGACGCCACAAGGAGTCGGCCATGTCCGAACGCATCTACATCTTCGATACCACCTTGCGCGACGGGGAGCAGTCCCCCGGCGCCACCATGACCCCCCAGGAAAAGGTCCGCATGGCCCGCCAGCTTGAAACCCTGGGCGTGGACATCATCGAGGCCGGATTCCCGGCCGCCAGCGACGGCGACTTCGAGTCGGTGCGCATGATCGCCGCAGCCGTCAAAAACGTCCAGGTGGCGGCGCTTTGCCGGGCGCTTCCGTCGGACATCGATCGCGGCTTCGCAGCCATAAAGGACGCCGTAAACCCGCGCATCCACACCTTTTTGGCCACCTCCGAGCTGCATATGAAGCACAAGCTCGGCAAGACCCCGCATGAGGTCATGGACATGGCCAAAGCCGCCGTATCCCGGGCCGCCGCGCTCACCGCAAACGTGGAATTCTCCGCCGAGGACGCCTCCCGCTCCGAACCGGAATTTTTGGCCGCCATGTGCGAACTGGCCATCGAGGCCGGGGCCACCACCATCAACATCCCCGACACCGTGGGCTACGCCCAGCCCGCCGAATTCGCCGAACTCATCCGATTCCTCCTTGGCCGCGTCAAAAACAGCCATAAGGCCGTCTTCGCCGTGCACTGCCACAACGACCTGGGCCTGGGCGCCGCCAACACCCTGGCCGCCCTGGCCGCCGGGGCCCGGCAGGCCGAAGTCACCCTGTCCGGCATCGGCGAGCGGGCCGGAAACGCCTCCCTGGAGCAGGTGGTCATGGCCCTTAGAACCCGGCCCAACTACTACAACCTGGAGACCGGCGTGGTCTCGGAGCAGATCTACCCGTCCTGCCGTCTGCTCTCGCGCATCATCGGCATGCCCATCCCGCCGTACCAGTCCATCATCGGCAGAAACGCCTTCGCCCATGAGTCCGGCATCCACCAGCACGGCATGCTCAAAGACCGCCGCACCTACGAGATCATGACCCCCCAGTCCATCGGCCGGGCCGGGACCGAGATGGTGCTGGGCAAGCATTCCGGCCGCCACGCCCTCAAATCGAAGGTCGAGCAGCTCAACTACCGCCTGACCGACGAGCAGATCGATCTGGTCTTCGCCGCCGTGAAGGAGCTGGCCGACCGCAAAAAACAGATCTACGACGACGACGTGGAGTCGCTGATCCTTGAAAACGTCTTCCGCATCCCGGACAAGTACCGCCTGAAGTACCTGACCGTGTTGGCCGGAAACATCGAGATGTCCCCGTCGGCCAACGTGCTCATGGAGATCGACGGCCAGGAGGCCAAGATATCGTCCTTCGGGGTCGGCCCGGTGGACGCCGCCTTCGAGGCCATCAGCAAACTGACCGGCAAAAAGCCCGAACTGGAATCCTATCTGGTCAACGCCATCACCGGCGGCGCCGACGCCCAGGGCGAAGTCACCGTGCGCATCCGCGAGGGCGAAAAGACCTCCGTGGGCCGCGGCTCCCATGACGACATCATCGTGGCCAGCGCCCTGGCCTACATCAACGCCCTCAATCGGATGGCCAAAAAAGAGGAGGAACGCGAATGCGCCGCACTTTAGCCGAAAAGATCCTCGCCCTGCACAGCGGCGAGGAGGATGTCAGCCCGGGCCGCATCGTGCGTTGCCCCCTGTCCCTGGTCCTGGCCAACGACATAACGGCCCCCCTGGCCATCAAGGCCATGGCCAAGATGGGCGCGGACGCTGTCTTCGACCAAAAAAAGGTGGTCATCGTCTGCGACCACTTCACCCCCAACAAAGACATCGACTCCGCCGAGCAGGTCAAATTCTGCCGCGAGTTCGCCGTGAAAATGGGACTTGTGAACTACTTCGAGGGCGGAAACGTGGGCGTGGAGCACGCCCTGTTGCCTGAACTGGGCCTTGTGGGGCCGGGCGACGTGATCGTCGGCGGCGACTCCCACACCTGTACCTACGGGGGCCTTGGCGCGTTCGCCACGGGCCTGGGTTCGACCGACATCGGCGCGGCCATGGCCCTGGGCGAGACTTGGTTCAAGGTCCCGCCGACCATCAAGGTCGAACTCGCCGGAACCCTGGCCCCCTTCGTCGGGGCCAAGGACCTGATGCTTAAGCTCATCGGCATCCTCGGCGTCTCCGGCGCCCTGTACAAGGCCCTGGAGTTCGTCGGCCCTCTGTGCGCCGAACTCACCGTCGAGGGCCGCATGACTATGGCCAACATGGCCATCGAGGCCGGAGGCAAGGTGGGCCTTTTCGCCTCCGACGCCGCAACCGTGGCCTACGCCGCCGCTCACAACCGCCCCGGCGCGCCCATGCTCGCCGCCGACCCCGGCGCGGTCTACGAACGCGAGATCGTCATCGACGCCACCGGCATGTCGCCCCAGGTTGCCTGTCCGCATCTGCCCGACAACGTCCGGCCCGTGGGGGAACTCTCCGATATCGTCATCCATCAGGCCGTCATCGGCTCCTGCACCAACGGCCGCATCGAAGACCTGCGCGTCGCCGCCGCCATCCTCAAAGGCAAAAAGGCCGCCAAAAACGTGCGCCTGATCATCCTTCCGGCCACGCCCGCCATCTGGAGACAGGCCCTGGCCGAAGGCCTGCTCGAAACCTTCATGGACTGCGGGGCCGTCGTCGGACCGCCCACCTGCGGCCCCTGCCTGGGCGGACACATGGGCATCCTGGCTGGCGGCGAGCGGGCCATCGCCACCACCAACCGTAATTTCAAGGGGCGTATGGGATCACTCGACAGCGAGGTCTACCTGGCCAGCCCCGCCGTGGCCGCCGCCAGCGCCCTGACCGGGGTGATTACGCACCCGGCGGCCGTGTAGGCATGTGGGGAGGGGGCGTAGCCCCCTCCCCACACCCCACCCCCGCCCGGGGGGAATTATTCCCCCCGGACCCCCCGGATAGGGGGGCGGTGATGATGGGATGAAGTGAAATTATAAAAGTTTTCTGGGAGGGAGGGGTGTGGGGAGGGAACCCTCTTTTTCAAAAGAGGGTTCCCTCCCCACATTCTCCCCAAAAAAAGGAGACATCGCATGTTCCATGGAAAAGCGCACAAGGTCGGGGCGCACATCGACACCGACGCGATCATCCCGGCCAAGTTTCTGGTCACCACGGACCCTGTGGAGCTCGGCGCCAACTGCATGTCCGGCCTGGAGCCGGGCTGGGTGGACCGGGTGAGCAAGGGAGATATATTGGTGGCCGGGGAGAACTTCGGCTGCGGCTCGTCGCGGGAGCATGCGCCCGTGGCGATATTGGGCGCGGGCATACCTGTCGTCGCGGCGCACAGCTTCGCCCGGATCTTTTACAGGAACGGATTTAATATGGGGCTGACGCTCCTTGAGATAGGCGATGGCGTGGAAAAGATTCACGACGGCGACGAGCTGCGCGTGGACGCCGACGCCGGGGTAATCGAGAATGTGACGACCGGGGAAGTGATTCCCTGCGCGCCGGTGCCCGCGTTTATGCGCGAGATTTTGGACAGGGGCGGTCTGGCCGGATACGTCAAGGACAAGATCGAGGCCGGGGCGTAGGCGCCCCCCTGGAGATGATGCGGGCATTTTAAGGCAACGACATGTCGTCTGGGCGGTCGGCGGCTTTCCCCCGGCCTACCTGTAGGACGACAGCGACAGTCCGTAACGGGAGATTCACGAGATGAAATACGACATATGCGTGTTGCCGGGCGACGGCATCGGACCCGAGATCATGGCCCAGGCGGAAAGGGTGCTCGGGAAGGTGGGCGAGGTCTTCGGGCATGAGTTTGTCTGCCAGACGAACTTGATCGGCGGCGCGGCCATCGACGCCACGGGCGGCCCGCTGCCCGAGGCCACGCTTACGGCGGCCAAGGCCTCGGATGCGGTGCTTTTGGGGGCCGTGGGCGGCCCCAAGTGGGACGCCATCGACAAGGCCGTGCGGCCTGAGAAGGGGCTTTTGGGAATCCGCAAGGAGTTGGGGCTGTTCGCCAATCTGCGCCCGGCCCGGCTTTTCCCCGAGCTTGCGGCCTCGTGCTGCCTGCGCCCGGATATCGTGGGGCAGGGTCTGGATGTGATGGTGGTGCGCGAACTGACGGGCGGGGCCTACTTCGGACTGCCCCGGGGCGAGGAGATGCGCGACGGCGAGCGCGTGGCCCTAAACACCATGATCTATTCCGAGTCTGAGATCCGTCGCATCGCCAAGGTGGGCTTCGAGACGGCCCGTAAGCGCGGCAGGAAGCTGTGCTCCGTGGACAAGGCCAATGTGCTTGAGGTGTCGCAGTTGTGGCGCGAGGTGGTGGTGGAGGAGTCGAAGCAGTATCCGGACGTGGAGCTTTCCCACATGTACGTGGACAACGCCGCCATGCAACTGGTGCGCGCCCCGTCCCAATTCGACGTCATCGTCACCGAGAACCTTTTCGGCGACATCCTGTCCGATGAGGCGGCCGTCATCACCGGGTCCATCGGCATGCTGCCCTCGGCGTCGCTCGGCGCATCGGGGCCTGGGCTCTACGAGCCAATCCATGGTTCGGCCCCGGATATCGCCGGGCAGGACCTGGCCAACCCCCTGGCCACGATCCTGTCCCTGTCCATGATGTTCGTGCATTCCTTCGGGCTTGCGGCCGAGGCCAAGGCCATCGACGACGCGGTGTCCGAGGTGCTCAAGCAGGGATACCGCACCGGCGACATCATGGGCGCGGGTGGGACGGAAAAACGCGTGGGCTGCGCCGGGATGGGCGAACTTGTGGCCGAGCGCATCCGACGCTGATATTGCGCGTAGAAGAGACGACATTGCCGCCGTCCGGGCCGACCCGGGCGGCGTTTGCATTGTCGGAAGACGCCCAGGACGCCGCCGTCACGGCTTGAGAAAAGATGTCATTGTGTGTCTACTGTCCGGGACCGAGCATACCACTTGGGAGGATGCCCCATGCAGGAGATCGTGCCGCAGGCTGTCATGGCCGACGACTTCGTCCATTTTCACGTCAATATGAGCTGTCTTTTGAACATGATGCGCCGCAGCATCGCGGAAAACGGGCCGCTGTCGGAAGCGGGCGGTCTTCTGGCCGAGCAGTCGTTTCTGGGCGACGGCTACGAATTGCGTCTTTTGTGCCGCCAGGGCGGGGTCAGACCCTTTGTGGCCTGTCTGGAGAAACCCTGGCGGCATCGGGTGTCCCTGGGAAGGCTCGACAAGGACGGCGACGTGCGTATTTTCTCCTACGGTCTGCGGCTGTTCTATGATTTTTTGGCCGAGCAGGAGGTCTTGCACCTTTTTCGCAAGGATCTGGAAAAGGCCCTTGACCTGCATCTGCTGGGCCGGGCGCGGCCCGAGACGGACCACGGCTGCCCCCTGGCCCGGTCAGTCCCGGACAGCGGCCAGGTGCAGTGAGGCGGGTCTGGACGGTCTGCGCCTGATGGTGTGTACCTTTAATAAAGTGCGCCAGATTTTTTAGATAAAATAATTATTACAGTATGTTGTTGCGGTAATGCATGCCTGCGGATGGAGCAGGCGCGATGCTATGGAGTGGCGGGGCCGAGGCTTTGGATGGCGGCGTTGATGCGGGCTATGCGCTCCGGGGCGAGGCTTTTGCTGCACATGATGTGGCGGGGGTTGTCCGGAGGGCTTCCGGCCAGGGGGATGAAGCGGATGTCGCGGCGCAGGTCGGGGTTTGTTGCGGTCAGCCAGTCGTATTCCTCGGGGCCGATGAAGGTGTAGTCGATGCGGCTGCGGACGATCATCTCCAGAAGCTGGTCGTTTTCGGCCACCGAGCGGTCGATGGGCATCCGGTGGGCGGCTACTTTGGCGTCCAGCCACTCACCGTAGGAAAACCCGTGGCGAAGCCCGAGCCTAAGGCCGCTTGAGAGCAGGGCGTCGGCCGTCAGATTTTTGGGCAGTTTGGCCCGATCCGAGCCCCGCACGGCCACGCCAGTGGGACTGCCGATATAGATGGGGTCGCTGAAGCTGGCGTAGGCCTCGCGCTGGGTGGTCTTGAACCAACCCACGGCGCAGGCCAGATGTTCGCCGTCCTCCATGGTTTTGATGACGCGTTGGGGCGGCGCTTCCTCGAAGACGAAGGGGATGTTGGCAGCGTGCATGACCTTGCGGGTGTAATCGACAAGAAAACCGCTGAAACGCGAACCGTCTTCCACCACATAGTAGGGCGGACGGTGGAAGACCAGGATCGTGAGCGGAACCTCCTGGGCCTGCGCCGCCAGGGCGGTCAGAAGCGCCCACAGGACCAGGGGAATGCAGAGAGCATAAGCCGGTGGTTGGCGCATGATGCGTGGAGCCTCGTTTTTCCTGGGGGCGCCCGAAATGGTAAATTCCATATATTGATAATCCCCCCCGGGGAAGGACGGCAACGAAAAAATGCATGCCTGCGGGAAAAAAATCAACCCGTACGCACAGGGCGGATATGAAACAAGAACCTGAGCTTATCCTGGACGTGTTTGTGGCCTCCATGGCCTGTCCCTGCGGCGGCGGACGGGCGGATGCAGACTCGGAAACAGCCAATGCGGCCCTTCTGGAGTTGCGTCGCCGCCATCCTGGCCGCATCAGCCTGCGTGTGCACGCCCTCAATCTGCATCTGCCGCGCTTCCGCAACACCCGGGCCGTGGCTAAGCTGTTGCAGGAAAAAGGACATGGAGCGCTTCCTGCTGTGGTCCTTGGCGATACGATTCTTTTTGCAGGGCGGATACGCGACGCAGACGTTTTGGAGGCGGCCGTGGCGCCGTACCTGTCGCCGCACGAGGGCGAGGGGCTTTCTGTCGACACTGCGCCTGCATGAGTTTTCTTCACGACGATGGCCCTGGTGAACGGCCTTCGTGGAAAGCAGGGGCCATGATGCGGCTTTGGCGGCCCCCGCCGCGGCCTTTTTCTTTGCCCACCGACGGCGCCCCGGCATCTTCCTGCTTTCAATCCTGTCTCGGGCGTGCTACTTTTCAGGAGATACTAAAATAGTGGGCCTGATGCGGACCCTTCTCCCCCTCACCTTCTTCGTGTGGAGCATCGCGGGAACATGGCGCAGACCAACATTCTTCTCGAATCCGGCACCAACGAGCTTGAGATCGTCGAATTTTTCCTGGATGAGCGCCTGCCGTCCGGCGAGAAATATACCGGGTACTACGGCGTGAACGTGGCCAAGGTGCTGGAGATCATCCGTCTGCCCAAGGTCACGGAGATGCCCCAGACCCCGCATCCCTGCGTCATGGGCACCTTCAACCTGCGCAACAAGGTCGTGCCCCTGGTGGATCTGTGCAACTGGCTCGGCAAGGATCGGTATCCGAGCCAGACGGACAAGGTCGTGGTCACGGAGTTTAACAACATCGTCAACGCCTTCCTGGTATCCGGCGTCAACCGCATCCATCGCCTCAGCTGGGAGCGCATCGATCCCCCCAACCGGCAGGTCAGCGTTTTTTCCGGCGAAAGCGTCACGGGCGTGGTGCGCATGGAGGACCGGGTCCTTTTCATCCTGGACATGGAGAAGATCATTGGGGATTTGAATCCCAATCTGGCCCTGCGCGAACTGGATGAAGTGGAGTTCGTGGAGGAACGCCGGGAGCTCCCGGACAAGGATATGGTTTTTCGAGTTCTGGTGGCCGACGACTCGGGCACCATCCGAAATATGATGGTCAAGTCCCTGGAGCGGGCCGGATTCGTGGTCACGGCGGCGATAAACGGCCGTGAGGCCTGGGACATCCTGAGCCGGATCAAGGAAGCCTGTCAGACCCAGGAAAAGCCTCTACGCGAGTTTATGCACGTGGTCATTTCCGACATCGAGATGCCGGCCATGGACGGCCACAGCCTGACCAAGCGCATCAAGGAGGATCCGGTGCTGCGCGAACTGCCGGTGATCCTTTTTTCTTCGCTGATCACCGAGAGCCTGCGCCACAAAGGCATCGCCGTCGGCGCAGACGAGCAGGTGTCCAAGCCGGACATGAAGATCCTGGCCGAAAAGGCCCGGGAACTGGCCTACAACAACCTCGTACACATCCAGCACTGACGGGTCTTTATTCCATATCTGCACACAAAGCCGCCCCAGGGCGGCTTTCGTTTTTTATGCGGCCGGACTTGCCGGGAGGGGTGGGAAGAATCATCCCTCCCCGGCGGCGCCTGGCCGTGGAAACTTTGGCCCTCGGCTGCGGGAGAGGGGGAAAAAACGTCCGATTAATCTTTATCTATATGAAAAATAAAGAAAATTATTTGTTGGCACGGGTTCTGCTTGTCCAGGGAAAAACAAGGAACGTCTCGGTTTCAACAAGGAGGTTTTTGTCATGTCCCTGGTCATCAATCACAACCTCATGGCAATGAATGCCGCGCGCAACCTGTCCGACGCCTACGGCCAACTGTCGGTGTCCACCCGGCGGCTGTCCTCGGGTCTGCGCATCGGCACAGCGGCGGACGACGCAGCGGGTCTGGCCATTCGCGAACTCATGCGGGCGGACATCGCTACCCTCAACCAGGGGGTGCGTAACGCCAACGACGCCATTTCCCTCATCCAGACCGCCGACGGCGCGTTGCAGATCATCGACGAAAAGTTGATCCGCATGAAGGAACTGGCCGAGCAGGCCGCCACCGGCACCTACAACTCCGATCAGCGCCTGATCATCGATTCCGAATATCAGGCCATGGCCTCGGAAATCACGCGAATCGCGCTGGCCACGGATTTTAACGGCATCTACTTGTTAAACGGCAACCTTTCCTCCACGACGCATGACGGGGAAGGGCTGACTCCCGTGGGCAAGTTGAAGATCCACTTCGGGACCGGCAACTCCAGCGCCGAAGACTACTATTACATCCAGATCGGCACAGCCACGGCCTCCGCCTTCGGTCTGGGGCTTGGCGCGACCATCCCCAACAGCATTTCCACCCAGCAGGCGGCCCAGCAGACTCTGGACATGATCAACCAGGCCATTATCTCCAAGGATAAGATCCGGGCCAACCTGGGCGCCTTGCAGAACCGCCTGGAGAACACCATCTCCAACCTGCAGATCCAGGCTGAAAATCTCCAGGCCGCCGAGTCGCGCATCTCCGATGTGGACGTGGCCGCAGAGATGACCGAGTTCGTGCGCGAGCAGATTCTCACCCAGGCCGCCGTGGCCATGCTGGCCCAGGCCAACTCGCTGCCCAAGCTCGCCATGCAGCTCATCGGCGGATAACCGCCGTCATGAGTCCGACGCTCCCCGCCCGGCCTGACATGCGGCCGCCTCGGGAAGACGGCGGATCGGAATGAGGAAACGACCAGGGAGGAGAGGACCTAGCGGGTCCCTCCCTGGTCGGAAGGAAAGCGTCACAAGACCGACGCCACGGGCGAACCGGCGACGGGATATGCCCCGGTGCGAACGGCCTAGGCCTCTTCCTTGTCCTCAAGCACGGCCAGGGCCTTCCTGGCGGCCAACTGTTCCGCCTTTTTGAGACTCGACCCCTGGGCCGTGACCTCCTCGCCGTCCGGCAACACCACACGGACCTCAAACATCTTTTCGTGCTCCGGTCCCCGGCTGTCGGCCAGGGTATAGACGGGTCTGGCCTTGGAACGCCTCTGGGTCAGTTCCTGGAGTCTGCTTTTATAGTCCTTGGAACGGGGCTCAACCAGGGTCTCGGGCCACATGTCGGCGAATATCCGGCGGATGGAGCCACGCGCCGCTTCAAAGCCGCCATCCAGAAAGATCGCCGCGAACACCGCCTCCAGGGCGTCGCTTAAGAGCGAGGCCCGGGTTCGTCCGCCCTGGCTCTCCTCCCCTTTGCCGAGCAGAAGGCAGCGGTCCAGGCCGCAGGTCCGGGCCAGTTCCGCCAGGGCCGGTTCGCTGACCAGTTTGGAGCGTAAAAGGGTGAGCGCCCCCTCGGGGGCCTGGGGGAACCGGGCGAAAAGCTCCTCTGACACGCACAACTCCAGCACGGCGTCGCCCAGAAATTCCAGGCGCTCGTTGTGGGGCGTGGGATTGGCGGACTCGTTGGCGTGGGAGCTGTGGGTCAGGGCCGTCTCCAGGAGCCGCAGGTCACAAAAGGTGTGACCGATGTCCTGTTGCAACTGCCGCAAAATATCCTTCATGCCGTGCGCCTCGTTTGGATCGTGGATGTCGTCCCGGGGGGGCGCCGGGGCTGGGGAAAAAAATGCCGCATCCCGCGCAGCAGGGAGGCAATCCCCCGTATCTCCCGTGTCGGCGCATGCCGACACCAGTGGGGGACGAACGTGCGGGCGACCCGGAAGGGTCTTACAGGGTCTTGGGCAACTTTCCAAGCCGTCAGGATCATAAGCCCCAGGGACCGCCCCGCATGGTAAAAACGTCAAGCCCGTTCTTGCTCATACCCGTTCCTCGCGGTATGGATGCTCTCGGCGTTTGCGCCCGCGCGTCCGCTTACCGCCATCAGGAGGAACGATCATGGCTGGCATCTATGTGGGGTCCACGTCCGGATATTCCGGGAAAAACATGGTTGTCATGGGGCTTGGCCTCAGGTTGCAGAAAGAGGGGCTCAAGGTTGGATACATCAAGCCCGTGGGGGCTATGCCCAAGGACATCGACGGGAAGATGTGGGACGAGGACGCCTACTTCGTACAAAAGATCCTGGGGACGCACCAGCCGCCGGAATTTTTGACCCCGGTCCTGGTCACCCACGACTTCCGCATCAACGCCTTCAGTTCCGAAGGGGAGCCGCCCGATTTCATGGGCGACATCAAAAACGCCTATGAGGCCGTCAGCCGCGATCAGGACGTGACCATCGTGGCCGGGTCCGGCGGCATGTACTCCGGAAAATACTGCAACACCGACGGCATCCGGGTGGTGAAGGAGCTTGGGCTTCGGGCCGTGGTCATTGACCGCTATTCCAAGGAGCTCAACTACGACTACCTGCTGGTTCTGCGCGAGACCCTGGGCGAACGCCTGCTCGGCGTGATCATAAACGACATCCCTCCGAATTTTATGGACGAGACCCAGACGCTTATCGCCCCCTTCCTGGAGCGGCGGGGCATCAAGGTCCTGGGCGTCATCCCCAAAGATCCGCTCATGGGGGCCATCAAGGTCGCCGACCTGGCCGAACGCCTGGGGGGCAAGGTCATCGCCTCCCACCACAAGGCCGACCGCATCGTGGAGAGTTTCCTTATCGGCACCATGCAGGTGGAAAACTTCATGACCCATTTCCGCAAGCACAAAAATTCGGCCATCATCGTGGGCGGCGACCGCTCCGACGTCCAACTGGTGGCCCTTGAGGGCGACAGCCCCTGCCTTGTGCTCACGGGGAATCTCTATCCCAACGACATTATCCTGACCCGTTCCGAGGTCCTGGAGATTCCCATCATCGTGGTCCGCGAAGACACCTATTCCGTGGCCAAGAAGATGGAGGCCCTGCTTATGCGCCATAAGCTGCGCGACGAGATTAAAATCCGCCAGGGCGCGCAGTTGGTGAGCGCCAACATCGACTTCGAATACCTGAAAAGGGATCTCGGCCTGTCCTGATCCGGCCGATGCGTTATGAAAAAAAGTCAAACCCGGGACGTCCCTCGCGGACGCCCCGGGTTTTTTCATGCCGTCGGCGCGGCGGAACATGCCCAATAGATTGGGCTACTTGGTCTCCAGAGACAGGGTGATGAGGTTCGGGCCGCCTTCCTGGGGCAGCACGGCCACGGCCAGATCGGCCTCGCCGCGCTCAAAGGCGATGGTCATGGCCTGGGCCATGGCCATTTCGGCGGCGGCCGTCCATCCCTTGGCGGTGAGTTTTGCCCGGTAGTAGGCCATGACCTTGTCCGGGGCGTCTGTCGTATGGAGCATGACCTGCAGGGTCGATCCATCCTTGCCGACCATGATCACGGCGGCTCCGGGATACGCTTCCACCTCGGCGGCCAGGACAGGGGGATAGGCCACCTGGGCCGCAGCGGCCGTACACAAGGCCAAAACCAGGCACCATGCCGATACGATGCGCGCGACGCGTTTCATGAACGCTCCTTGGAATGTGGTCTCGCCGACCTCTGGAGCGACGGATCGCCGGTAGGTTTCTTTTTCGGGAAAAGGTGGGAAAAGGCAAGCGGCAGGATGCTTATCAGGGGGGGCCGAAGCCCTCTTTCGGCCCCCCGCAGATGGTCAGTTCAGACGGGTTTGATAAAAATCCCAGAAAACACGGTGCTTTCTCTGACGCAGTCGATGTTTGGGGACATTGGCCAGAACCTGTGCCGAGGGGATGGGCTCCATCACCCGCAGACTGTGAAACCGTCTGGCCCGTTCGTTGTCAAAATGCAGCGGTAGAAGGTGGGATAACAGGCCAACGGCCGTGTCCCTCTCCTGGAGCAGCGCCTCGGCCAGGGCTTCGGCGTGGAGCGCATCCCGGATCTGGACAATCGGCAACTCCTTCCCGTTGACGGTGATACTTTGCGCCAGTTTCATTTGTTGAAATAACCTCCCTGTTACAAACCAAGCCGTGACGCATCCGGCGTCTCGGTCTCTCTGAAGCTATCGGCCGCCTTTACAAAAAGTTTAGACCGTGTCCCGGGGGCTGGGGGCCGGGGGGGCATGTCCGACACGTTTCTGGCATGAAATCTGCTTGTTCTTTCGGCAAACCATGCAAACCTCCATGCACGACATTTCATTGACCAGCCGGGAAAAGCGCCCCGGAGCGGGCAGGTCCCTGCCGACCCGGCCGGGATGGCGGGACGTGGCGACCCTGGCGCTGTGCGTTTCACTGTGGCTCGCCACGACGCCCCTGGCCGCCCGAGCGGCCCTGCCCGAAAACGACCTCCGCCCTCAGGGCGCCGCAAGCGCCCCAGATGATGGCGATCCTGCGGCGGCGCAGGCGGTGCGCCTGGAGCTGAAAAAAACCGCCCCCCTGACAGGCGCCGTGCGCACGGGCGGGGCCGTGTCCTTTGAAGTTTCGGCCTTCTCAGGGGAGAAGCCGCTTCCCCGGGAGGGGTTCGTCTTCCGCTGGGAATCCGACGCCGGGGCCAAATTTCTCGACCCCGAGGGGCCAAGCGGCAACACCGTGGTATTCACCCGGCCCGGCCCCCAGAAAGTCTGGGTGACGGCCCTGGCCCCGGTGGACGGGCTTCTTGAGTCCGTGGCCGCATCCGATCCGTTGGAGCTGGTGGTGGCCGGGCCGCTTTTCCATATGTCCGTCGATCCCCGGGAACCGCGCGTGGGCGAGGAGATCAAGGCCTCGGTCAGGGATTTTCCGGTGCGCGAGGATGTGGATTTCCGCTGGGCCGCGCTGCCCAGAAACGCCACGCTGGTGGCCGTGGGCGAAAAAGAGATCACCTTTTATCTGCATGACGGCAAACCGGCCGAGGTGGCGGTGTCGGCCCGCATGCCCCTGGCCGGGAAGGATCTGGGGCGGGTGGCGGCCGAGATCACAGCCAAGCCGTATCCGGTTGAGGTCTCAAACAAGGGCCTTGTCGGCCAAAAGCCCGTGATCTGGAAGGACGGTTCAGGACCGGAAGAGGTGGACGCCGTGCCCGAGGGCGGGGCGGTGCTTTTGCGCGCCGACATCAACCCCATGCCCGGCAACCCGCCGCTTACCTTCGCCTGGAGGCTGCCCCCGGGGACGCGCCTGGAACAGGGCGAATCCGGCCGTCAGGTCAAGGTGGCCTGCGACAAGACAGGTGAGCACAAGGCCGTGGTCGAGGTCCGAGACAGCCGCAACCTGCTGGTGGGACGGGGCGAGGGGGGCTTCTCCGTGACCGTTTCCAAGGCGGATATGGACCGGGCCAGACAGAATGCGGCCCAGACCGCGAAGTTGACGGCCGAGGCCGTGCACCTGTGGAACCGGGGCGAGGTGGAGCAGGCCGTGGATACGGCGGGCAAGGCCGCGGCCATGAATCCCAAAAGCGTCGACGCGGCCGGGGAATACCAGCGGCTTCGGGCTGAGCGGGAACGGCTGACGGACATCCTGAACCGGGCCGGGGAGCACCTATCCCGGGACGAATTCGTTCAGACGGCGGGCCTTCTGGACGAGGCCGGGCGCATCAACGGCCAGTATCCCGGCGTGGCCAGGCTCGATCGCAGCCTGCGCGAGCGCAAGGACGTGCTGGCCAAGGCGGACGCGCTTTTGGCCTCGGGACAGCAGTCGTGGGATTCGGGGGACGTGGAGGGGGCGGTGCGCTCGGTGCAGTCGGCACTGGCCCTTGATCCCGGGCATGAGGCGGCCCTGGCCAAACGAACGCGCATGGTGGAGGGCCGGGACAGGATCATCGTCGGACTCAAGGAGGCCTCCGCCTTCCTGGAGAAAAAGCAGTTCGAGAGCGCAGCCGCAGCCCTGTCTGAGGTGCGCGGAATCAATGAAAAATTTCCTCCCTTCCGAGAGATGGACGCAGCCGTGGCCAGCCGTAGGGAAAACGCCTGGAAGGCGGACCAGCTTCTGGCCAGGGCCAGGGAGCAGTGGACCGGCGGCGACATGGACGGGGCGCTTGGGTCCCTTTCGGACATCCTTACCACCGATCCCGAACACGTCGGCGCCCGGGCGGCCAGACAGCAGACGGCCCAGGCCCGGGAGGTGGTGCTCAAAAACGTGGATCAGGCCAAGGCCTTCCTGGCCCAGAACCAGCCTGACGAGGCCCTGGCCGCCCTTGGCCGGGCCAAGGGCGTCAACCCCGCCTATGCCCCGGTGCGCGAGCTCGAGGCGGCCGTGGCCGAGCGCAAGAGCCGGGCCGGGCGGCTGCGTGATCTTGCCGCCAAGGCCCGGCAGGACATGGCCAAGGGCGACCTGGATGCGGCCTTGGGCGGGGTGGAGGGCATCTTGGCCCTGGAGCCGTCGGAGGCCTGGGCCAAATCCGAACGGGTCAGACTTTCGGGACTGCGTGAAGAGGCCCGTGGGGCCATGCGTCTGGCTGAGGGGCTGGCGTCCTCAGGGCGCTATGACAAGGCCCTGGAGGCCCTGGGGGGCGCTTTGGCCAAAGTTCCGAGCTATCCCCCCCTCGTGGCCCAGAAGGACAGGATCGCGGCCATGGCAGGCACGTCGCGGCAACGGGCGGCAGGGCTTCTGGCCGATGCCGCATCCCGGCTGTCGCGGGGGGACTTCTCCGGCGCCCTGGCGGCAGTTGCGGGACTGCAAGGCGAATCCGGATTGTCTGCGGCCGATGACCGCAAGGCCAAGGAATTGGCCAGGGCCGCCAAGGCCGGTCTGGAAAAGACCAGGGCGGCGTCAAAAAGCCCGACACCTGAAAAAACTCCGGCCCAGGCCGCAGCCGGAATCGACAAAAAGTCTCGCTGCGACGCCCTGTTCGCCCGGGCGGACGGCCGACGGGCCAGCGGGGAGCATGCGGCGGCCATCAAGGACTATCAGGAGATCGTCACCACCTGTCCGGACTATTGCACGGCCTACAACAATATCGGGGCCTCGCTCTACACCCTGGGCTATGCCCGGGAATCCCTGCCCTGGTTCGAGGAGGCCCGAAAGTGCGCCCCTGGCGAGAAACTTTTTGCGGACAACGTGACCCTCACGAAACGGCTCACCACCACCCCGGCCAAGGACAAACCCGTCTCGGTCGACCGGACCGTGTGCGCCGGGACGTTCGATCAGGCTGAGAAACAGCGGGCCAGAGGGGAACTTGCCGGGGCCGTGCGCGACTATCGCAAGGTGGTGGAGCAGTGCCCGGACTACTGCGCGGCGTACAACAACATCGGTCTGGCCTTGAACCGCCTGGGGCACGTCAAGGAATCCCTTCCCTGGTTCGAGGAGGCCTACCGCTGCAATCCCGGCGAGGCCCTTTTCCAGGACAACATCCACATCACCACCAAGCAGATGCAGCAGGCCAGCCGGGACAGGCCGCCGGGAACCTAGGCGCCCCCTTCACATACCCTTGGGCATGATTATATATAACTCGTAAGGGGAACGCGGGTTCCCCTGAGAGATAGGAAAAAAAACCACAGCGGAGGGACGAGAGAAATAAAACGAGACGACCATACCAGCGCATTGAGGCGCGAGACAAAGATTCGCCACGCATAAAGAGGTCCCGGAGATCGAAAAAGGGACACGGCCGGGTACCCGGCAGGAAAGCAAGGCGAATCTTTTTTATTGTGGGTCGTGCGCCCCGGCCTCAGGACGAGACGGCCTGGAAGTCGTCGCGGCGGTCCAGGAAGGCGTCCAGGCGCTCCGGGGACAGGGGTTCGGAAAAAAGAAATCCCTGGGCGAATTCGCAGTGCAGGGCCACCAGCATGTCCCGGTGTTCGGTCATCTCCACCCCTTCGGCCACCACCTTGAGTCCCAGGCTTTCGGCCATGGTGATGATGGTCCGGATGATCTCCCGGTTCTGCCGGGTCTCGGTCATGGAGCAGACGAAGGACCGGTCCACCTTCAGGGAGTCGAAGGGGAAGCGTTGCAGGTAGCTTAAGGACGAATAGCCCGTGCCGAAGTCGTCGATGACCACCTTGATGCCCAGATCCTTCAGCGCCCGCATGGTTTCCGCCGCCGTGGCGACGTCCTCCAGAAGCGTGCTCTCCGTCACCTCCAGGCAGATGCGGTCTGGGCTGACCCCGGTTTCTTCCAATATGGCGCGGACCCCTTCCACGAAGTCCGGCCGCCGGAACTGGCGCACCGAGATGTTGACGCTCATGGTCAAAACCGCTGCGGACGGATATTTGTCCGTCAGTTCGGTGAGCCGGACGCAGGCCTGGCGCAGCACCATATCCCCCAAAATATTGATGAGGTTCGACTCTTCGGCCACGGGAATGAACTCCATGGGCGGGATCATGCCGTAGCGGGGATGCCGCCAGCGGGCCAGGGCCTCGAAGCCGATGATGCCGCCCGAGAACAGGGACACGATGGGCTGGTAGTAGACCATGATCTCCCCGGCGGCGAGGGCCTTGCCAAGATCCAGCTCCATCTCCATGCGCCGGGCGGTGGTGATCCGCATCCCGGCGTCGAACAGGGTGTAGTGGTTGCCGCCGTGCTCTTTTGAGCAATACATGGCGTTGTCGGCGTCGCGCAGGATGTCGTCGGGATGGCGGGATGCCGTAGCGCACAGCACCACGCCGATGCTCACGGTGATGGAAATCTGCTGTTTGCGCAGGGTGAAAGGCGGCGCGAGCCGGGCCATGATGCGTTCGGCTGCGGCGGTGGCGTCGTCGGCCCCCCCGGAGTTCTCCACCAGCAGGGCGAATTCGTCCCCCCCGAATCGGGCCAGGGTGTCGCTTGGGCCGACCGCCTTGAGCAGGCGGTTGGCCACCACCATGAGCAGGCGGTCGCCGGTGACGTGCCCGTAGGTTTTGTTGACCAGCTTGAAGCGGTCGATATCCAGGTACAAAACGGCGAAGGGAGGGTCTGTGGCGGCTTGGGAGCGGGACAGGGCCGCATCCAGACGCTTGATGAAAAAGGCCCGGTTGTACAGGCCGGTTAAGGCATCGTGGAAGGCGTCGTGCTGGAGGTGTTCCTCAAGCTGTTTTTGCCGGGTGATGTCCGTAAGCGTCAGCACGGTGACGGCCGGAATGCTCGGGGTGCGCGTGGCCGACAGGCAGACGCACATGCGATGGTCCATGCAAAAAAGACAGGTCTCGGCGATGAAGCGGGGCTCGACGCCCCGGACCACGTCGTCCACCCCCCGGGTGAGGCAGGAGACCTGGGCGGGCGGGAACACGGCGGCGCACACTTCGGTAAAGGCTGCGCCAGGGGCCACGGTCGCCTCTGCGTGCGTCAGGGCGGCGAAGGCGGCGTTGGCCGCGATGACCCGGCATTGGGCGTCAAGAAACGCTACCGGCCCGGGCAGGGCGTCCAGGACGCGCCGGAGGGCGTCCGGAGGGAGCGGCCCGGAGTCTGCGAGGCCGCAGGGGGCGTCGCTCACGATGTCTTCCCTTGGGGCGCGCACTCGTTGCGCTTGTTGCGGTACATGTTGTCGTCGGCCTGCTTGAACAGGGTTTCGGCGTCCTCGCCGTCCTCGGGGCATACGGCCAATCCTATGCTGGCGGAGAGACGGAAGAGACGTCCCTCGATGGTGAAAGGCTCCTCCACCATGTCGCGTATCTTGTCCGTGAGTCCCTGGGCGTGCTCCCGGCATGACAGGTCAGGCAGAAGGAAGGTGAATTCGTCGCCGCCCATGCGGGCCACGGTGTCGCTTTCGCGCAGGCCCTGGCGGAAACGTCCGCCCAGAAGCCGCAGCAGTTCGTCCCCGGCCAGGTGTCCCAGGGTGTCGTTGACCTCTTTGAAGCGGTCCAGGTCCAGGACCACTACGGCCAAAAGCGTGCCATGGCGCTTGTTGCGGTGCAGCTCCACCGTGAGCCGGTCGTGGAAAAGGGTGCGGTTGGGCAGGTCGGTCAGGGGGTCGTGATAGGCCAGGTGGCGGATGATCTCCTCGGCCTTGACCCGTTCGGTCACGTCGCGCAACATGAGCACGTAGCCGCTTAAGCGGTCCTGGTCGTCGCGGATGCCTGAGACCTGGGCCTCGATGTGGCGCAGGTCGTCTGGGCCAGGGCGGTCGATGCGAAAGGTGTGGGCGGTGTTGGTGTGGATGGCCTGGAATCCCTTGGAGAGACGTTCCAGGGGCACTCCGGAGTTTTGGTGCACCTCCCAGATGTGTTTGCCCACGACCTCTTGGGACGGGATGCCGAGCAGACGTTCGGCCGCCGGATTGTAGTAGTTGATGCAAAAATCGATGTTCGCGGCCACGATGCCCATGTCCATGGCCGAGCGCATGATGTTGTCCAGATAGACGGTCTTTTCCCTAAGGTTCCGGTAGGCGGCCATGAGCTCCACCTCTTTGTCCCGAATGACCTCTTTGAGGGTCTGGATGTAGTTGCTTTCCAACGCCTTGACCACGTTGGACTGGGTGGTCAGCCCCTGGATGCTCCTGTCGCCGTTGGTCACCAGCAGGCGGCGCACGTTGTGCTGGCGCATGAGCGCGGCCGCCTGGGCCACGGAGGTGGCCGGGGTGACGGTGAGCACAGGGCTGCGCATCACATCCCCCACGGTACAGTCAACCGGGACGCGACCCGTGGCGGCCAGGCGCAGGATGTCGCGTTCGGTGACGATGCCGGTCGGGATGTCTGTCTCGGCCACCACCAGACAGCTTAGGGATTTGTCGGCCATTTCGCCAAGCGCCTTGAAAAACGGCATGTCCGGCGGCACGGTGAACACGATGCGGGACATGATCTGGTCGATGCGCTTGACTTCCATGAAGGGATCATGGCCCAGGTTTTCGATGAGGTTGGACTGGGTGAGCATGCCTTCGGCCGCGCCCTCGTCGCCGGTGACCACGAGGTGGCGGATCTTGCTGTGGGCCATGAGGTTTAAGGCCTCGTGGATGAAGGTGTCGCCTGTGACCGACAGCACCGGAGAGCTCATGAGTTCGGAGATATGCATCCCGGAGAAGTCCATGTTCCGTGAGGCGGCGAAACGGACCACGGCCCGTTCCGTGAAGATGCCCACGGCCTGGCGGCCCTGCATGACCAGGATGCTTGAGATGTTGCGGTCGCGCATGAGCACGAGGGCCTCGCTGGCCAGCGTGCCCGGGCTGACGCCCACCACCACCGGTGAGCAGATTTCCTTGATGCGGCGTTTGAGTACGGCCATTGGGTTCTCCGGGCGAAACCGGCAGGGTCGGTTCACGGATCGGGAAAAAAGTAACGCAGACGTAACATGAATCAAAAGAGAATTCACGTCCGATTTTTCGCAAGTCCCGGGAAATCTGCGGCTTGTCTCGCTGGCGCGCAGGTTTATGGAGGCAACACTTTTTTGTTGCGCGGCGTTCCCAAAAGCCGTACTCAAATCGCGATTTGAGTGCGCACCGAAGGGATGTCGGCCCTGACGTCTCCCGGGACGCGACTTCGGACGAACCCCCGCGAAAAAAAAGAAATGGGGTCAAAAAACCTAAGGAGGAAGTGATATGGCCATTGAAATCGATGTGGATGCGTGCATGGGTTGTGAAGCCTGCGTCGAGACCTGTCCTGACGTGTTTGAGATGAATGCCGCGGCGACAAGGCCCAGGTGAAAGACGCCGATGCCGATGCCGATTGCGTGGACGAGGCCATTGATTCCTGTCCCGCCGAGGCGATTTCCCGCTCCTAGGACGCCGGAAAATCGTTCCATTAACCCCGCGTCGGCATCTCGTCGGCGCGGGGTGTTTTTTTGCCGTCGCCGGACCAGGCAGTCGGGTTAAGCCCTGCGGAAAACGTCCGATAAGTGATGTCACAGGGCAAGACGGGCCAAAAGGCCCCCGGCCGTGTCCGGAACTGCTCCGGGAATGTTCCTTGCATTGGTTTTCAGCGGAGGCGGGCCACCCATCGGGGGTGATCCGGCCTGATCGGAGGGACCGCCATGAACTGGCTCAAGAATTCACTCCAGCACCTGCTCAATCCCGTTCATATGTACTGTCGGCTCATGGACTTCGGCATGACGAAAACCCGGGCCAGACGCATGTGCGCGGTCTACGAGCGCGTCTTCTACCGCTCATTTTTGGGGACGCCCTAGTCTTTCGGGCACATGCCCCGGCGGGGTGTCTGTGCTGGCGACAAGCTGAATTACTATACCTTATCTCGAGAATCCTGCCAGAGCTTCACAGAAATGCAAGAAGGAGACGGCAACGGTCGCACGCAGCGCCACGCCCAATGTCGCCTGCCGTATGGCTGCGGCCGTCCACCCTGTCACGCCCCGCCCGGTGTGCGACGTAATCCTCCTCCTCCTGGCTTCTCCCTTTCCCCGGTCGATTGATTCTGTCCTTGACGTGCCGGCGTGGTCGTGCGGTTCGCCATTCATGGGAAGATTTGCGCCGTTCGTGGAAAAATATCGTCCGCAGGGTGGAGGAAAGTGAAAAAAATGGTATACGCCTTGTAAAAGTGGATTGTGGCGTTTCCTGAAGGGAGAGGCCCGGACAGGTGTCGCGGAAGAGCGTCGGTTTTGGGCGGGAGCGGCCCGACCGTGCTCCGTTTCTGAAATGAAACATGCAGGAGGCATCGTGAGGAGGGGGACATGTGCCAGGCATCTTTGGCCATGACGGTGGACGCATTTCCCGGAGGGGCGGGCGCTGTCGCGCCTGAGGAGGAGGCGTTGATCGAAAAAACGGCCATCAAGAAACGTCTGGTGTCGGCCATTCACGACATCATACGTGATCGGGGGCTGACCCAGGGGCGGGCGGCCCTGCTCATGGGGGTCAGCCAGCCGCGCGTCAGCGACGCGGTCTGCGGCAAGGTGGAGAAGTTCACCATAGATGCATTGGTGGAGATGCTGGCCCGGGCTGGTTGCCGCGTGGAGGTCATGCCGCTCCATGCAGGACCGGGCAGCAACTGATGTAAACGCCATGGCGCATCGACCCGGGGGGGCGATTGTGGATGACCCGGGGGATATGGTCCCGGGCAGGGGCGCCATATGGGTGTGAGCAGCATGAGGAGCAAGAGAAAAATTACGTGAATACTACATTTTTTCTCTAGCAAGGGACTAGCCAAGCGGAAAAGAAAGGACTATAGGAACCCCATAGGAATTGGTAATCCCGGACATGGAGCGGTTTTTACGCTCATAAGCCCGTGGCCGGGAAAACGGATGGAAAACGGAGGAGGAAAGGATATGGCTGGTTCGATTCGCAAGATGGCCATTGCGGCCTTCGCGTTGGCCCTGCTCGTCGGGATGGCCCATCGTCCTGCTGCGGCCGCTGACATCGCTGCCCAAGGGACGTTCCACATCACGCCTGAGGCCGGTATCTACGGTACCGGGCAGAAGAGCGTGAACACCATTTTTACGGCTGGCGCCAGCGCCGGATACTTCGTCATCGACGGACTGTCCCTGGGCGCTGAATTTCTGTATTACAACATCAATCAGAGCGACACCGCCGACGACATCGTGTCCTACTTCGGCGGCAGCCGCAGCTATCACAGCACCGTCAACGGCTTCGGCACCAACTTCCTGATCCGGTACTACCCGATCCATCAGGATGGCTTCGCCATGTTCCTGGGCACCGGTATCGGCGGCCTGTTCACCGACGAGCGCGCCCCGGCTTGGCAGGACGGCACGCAGGGCGAGTACAACCACTGGACCCTGCCTGTGGATCTGGGCATCGCCATCAACCTGTCCGAGACTGTGAGCTTTGACCTGACCGGCCGCTACCAGCGCATCGGTTTCTCCAATACCGGCATCGACGCCTTCGGCGGTCACGCCGGCGTCCGCATCAGCTTCTAGTTGATGCTTCTTATGGCCTGTGAAGCCCGTCTCCCATTGGGAGACGGGCTTTTTTCATGAAGAGGCTTCATGCCGGGACACGCAACAGAATTTTTCTGGCCCCGGGCCGGGAGGCCTGGGTGAAGGCCGCCTCGAAATCCTCAAGGTCGAATTCAGCCTCAATAAGCGGGGTCACGTCCACAAGACGCTGGGCAAGATAATGCAGGGCCAGGGAGAGATTGCCGCAGCGCGATCCCACCACGCTGATCTCGTCCACCACCAGCTTGGCCAGGTTAAGCGGCGCGGTCCCGGCCACCGTGGTCTTGGCCACGATGACCCCTTCCGGCCGCACCATAGCCATGGCCCGGGCCAGTCCGTCCTCACGGCCCGTGGCCTCGACCACCACATCGAAACGTTCCCCGAGCGCCAGTTGCTCCTCCAAAAGCCGGGTGCGGACGCCCTGGCGGGCCGCCGTCTCCAGTTTGCGGGCGTGCTTGCCGATGAGCACGATCCCCGGGCAGGCGTGGCGCAGGGCGCAGGCGATGAGGATGCCGAGCTTGCCGTCGCCCAGCACAGCGCAGCGCATGTCGGCGGTCAGATGCACCTGCTGGGAGACCTCTAGGGCCGCCGCCAGGGGTTCGGCGAAAACCGCCTCCCGGTCGGGCACCGCATCCGGCACGGCGTGCAGGTTGACGACCGGGGCCGCCAGCCATTGGGCGAACGCCCCGTTCCATCCGGCGATGCCCATGGTTGTCCGGTTGGGACAATGCCGGGAGTCCGCCGAGAGGCAGGTACGGCATGAACCGCAGCCCCAGTTGATGTCTGCGACCACCCGGCGGCCTATCCACTCCGGGGCGTCCGGCGCGTCCTCCACCACGCCCACGAACTCATGGCCCGGGATGCCGGAAAAACCCATGTAGCCCTTGGCTAGTTCCACATCCGTGTTGCAGATGCCGGCGAGGCTGACCCGGATCAGGGCCTGGCCCGCCCCGGCCCGGGGTTTATCCTGGTCCGTCACGCACCGATTATTTCCGTGAAACATCACCGCACGCATGAAACCTCCGCGTCTTGAGGTTTTGCCGGGATTGCTTTCCCGGCCTCGAAAAAATATACCCATTGGGAAAAGCCGCATTGTGCGCGGGCGGTCCGCCCCGGCGGGGAGCGGGCCGGGCGCACAGGCAGTGGAGGGCCGCGTGACCACCGTCAGGGAACTCATCGAACGATATCAGCCAAAGACCTCGCTGCAAAGCTATGGCGCGGTCGTCTCCGACACCACGGAATTCATGAACATCGGGTATGGAGACGTCATCGCCCTGGGCGGCCGCCACTATCTGGTGCTGCGCGACGAGGCCGAACGCCGCTTCGGCATGGAGGACCCCAAGTTCTGGGTCAAGCGCTGCACGGAACTCGAATCCGGGGAGAAGCGCATCCTCAAACTGGTGTTCCACGAACGCTTCAACATGAAGATCGGGGACCTGGAGGTGCCCTGCTACCGCAGTCCGGAAAAGGAGGCCCGCATCCTGGACCTGACCCGGGGCGACCCCCGGTTCATGCAGGGGTTTTCCCTGCCCGACAGCGTGGGCAACAACGTCAGGGTCATTGAGGTGGTCTTCGGCAAGCGTCTGGATCTGGCTGTGGACGCCATCGAGTGCGATCATCGCACGTATTTCGCCGAGCATTTTCCCGGCATCCTGGCCGAGTTCATCGACGCCTGCGAGGCCATCGCCTTCCTGCATGGCCACGGGGAGCGCCATGGCGACATCCGTCGCGACCATCTGTATCGCCACTATGACACCGGCCGTTATGTGTGGATCGACTTCGACTACACCTTTGACGGTACAGCCAATCCTTATGGCGTGGACGTCTTCGGCCTGGGCAATATCCTGCTTTTTCTGGCCGGGAAGGGTGTGCATACCGCCCAGAGCCTGGCCGAAACCCCGGGAGGGCGGGAAATTATTTCCCGGGTGGCGCCAGAGGACTATTCGGTGATGTACCGCTACCGGATCATGAATCTGGAAAAGATTTTTCCATATATTCCCAAGGATCTCGGCCGGGTGTTGCGGCATTATGCCGTGGGCAGCGAGGTCTATTACGAATCCGCCCGGGAACTTCTGGACGACCTTCGGCCCTGCCTGGACAGGCTTGGCGCGCCGAAGCGGGAGGGGGTATGAACGAGAAACGCATTCTTCTGGCTGTGGACGGATCGGACAATTCCCACCGGGCCGCAGGCTACGTGGGCGAGGCGGCGGCGGGGGGGATCGGATTTCACATCGAGCTTGCAGCGGTTCTGGTGGCCCCGGATGCTGACATTTATCCCGACAAGGCGGCCTTTCAGGCCGAGCGGGACAAGCGGGCCGGGGATGCCGCACAGGCCCTGCACATGGCCCGTGAGACCCTGATCAGCAAAGGCGTCGATGCCGGGGCCATTGGGATGCGCACCATGTCCTGCCTGGACATGGATGTGGCCGGGACCATCCTGGCCGTACGCCAGGAGGCCGGGTGCGGCACGGTGGCCGTGGGGCGGCGGGGCCTGTCCAAGGCCGAGGAGTTTCTACTCGGCAGCATCTCCTCCCGGGTGGTCCGCCACGCCAAGGATTTCACTGTCTGGGTGGTGGGGTGAGCCGTCGCGCGGCGCGGCGCGGCGTCACCGATCCACAGGCCCAGCCCGGGGCGGACGCCGATCTCCCGGAGTGTGCAGATGCGGATGTCCTGTCCCTGACGGCCCCCCAGGCCGGGCGGCTCGACGCCGTATGGCAGGCCAGCCTGGGCGCGGGCGGGCCGACCCGGGCCAGGCTTCAGGACTGGATTCGGGACGGCCGGGCCACGGTGGACGATCAGGTCTGCCGCAAACCCGGCCAGCGTCTGCGCGGCGGGGAACGCCTGGGCCTTCGCCCCGAGGCCGCCACGGCCGAGGTGGCGCCCGAGGCCGGGGAACTGGATGTGCTTTTCGTTGATGCCCATCTGGCGGTCCTGGACAAACCCGCCGGGCTTACCGTGCATCCCGCGCCCGGGCGGCCAAGCGGCACACTGGTGCACCTTCTGGCCCATCATTTTCCCGATCTGGCCGAAATGGGGGGGCAACGTCCGGGCATCGTGCATCGTCTGGACAAGGACACCTCCGGGCTATTGGTGGTCGCCCGCACCGAGGCGGCCCGGCTGGCCCTGGCCGACAGTTTCGCCGGACGGCAGGTGCAAAAGACCTATCTGGCCCTGGTGCATGGCCTGCCCGATCCTCCCCAGGGCGTGATCACCCTGCCCCTTGGCCGCGATCCGGCCTGCAAGATCAAAATGGCCGTGGTCAGAAAAGGCGGCCGGGAGGCCTTAAGCAGCTACCGTACCGTATGGGCCGCACCAGAAGGCCGCGCGGCGCTTGTCGAGGTGGATATCGCCACCGGCCGCACCCACCAGATACGGGTGCACATGGCCGCCATCGGCCATCCGCTTCTGGGGGATACGGTCTACGGATCTGGTCCGGCGGCGGTCTTTCGCCGCGAGGCCGGGGCGGCGGGTCGGCTGTGCCGCAGGCAGATGCTGCATGCCTGGAGGCTGGCCTTTCCGCATCCGGAATCCGGCGCGGTGCTGTCATTTGAGAGGCCGCCGCCAGCGGATTTCTGGCGCATGCCCTTCTTGTTGTCCCGAGGGCCGCAACGGGTGGGGATCGTGGGCGCTCCGGGCAGCGGCAAATCAGCCTTGCTGGACGCCTTCGCCGCCGCCGGATTCCCGGTCTTTTCCGCTGACGCCGCCGTGGCCGCCCTGTACGCCCCGGGCGGCGCTGCGATGGATATCCTGACCCGGCGCTACGGAGACCGGTTTTTGGCGTCTGATGGCCGACAGATCGACAAGGACGCCCTGCGCGCGGCTATCGTGGCCTCCGAGACCTTCCGGCGGGAGCTTATGGACATGGTGCATCCCCTGGTCCGGCAGGCCTATCTGGATTTTTTATCCGCCAACCGGCTGGCCCGGTCGGTTTTCGCCGAGACGCCGCTTTTATTCGAGGCCGGTTGGCACGAGGCCGGGCTTTTTGACGTGACCCTGGGCGTGGCCAGGGACCGGGCGGACCGGGAGGCGGCCCTGGCCGTGCGGCCGGGCTGGTGCGGGGAGACGGCGGCCCGCCTGGAGGCCGGACTATGGCCGGAGGACCTCAAGCTCTCCCGATGCATGCGTGTTGTGGACAACCGGGGGGACATGGCGGCGCTTGAGCGCGCGGCCACGGCGGTCCTTGGGGATCTGCGCCGGATGCGGCGGGATGGCCTGCGGGGCCTGGCCGCCGAGCTGGCCCAGGCGGGCTATGCACCGGCCAGGCTTTGCGACGGCGCGCTGTCTGGAAAGGAGGCCGGGCCGTGATTCCGCTTCGCGACAACATCCCCCGGGAGCGCCCTTCGCTGGTCACCTGGACCATCATCGCCCTCAACACCCTGCTGTTTTTCTACGAGCTGTCGCTGCCGGACCGGGTATTGGACGCCTTTTTCCACATCTACGGCGTGGTCCCGGCCCGGTTCACCAACCCGTCGTTTGCGGCCCAGGCCGGATTCCCCGACGGGGGCCTGGAAAGCTTTGTGACCTACATGTTTTTGCATGGCGGATGGGTGCATTTTCTGCTCAACATGTGGGTGTTCTGGGTCTTTGCCGACAATGTGGAGGACGTGTTGGGACACGTGGGATTTATGGCCTTCTACCTTGTCTGCGGACTGGCGGCGCTTGGCGCCCACATCCTTTTTCACCCCTCGTCCACAATGCCGGTCATCGGGGCCTCGGGGGCCGTGGCCGGTGTCATGGGGGGCTATTATCGGCTCTTTCCCCACGCCCGGGTGCTGACGCTTATTCCCATCGTGTTTATTCCGTTTATCACCGAGCTTCCGGCCACGGCCTTTCTGGGCATCTGGTTTTTCATCCAGCTTTTTTCCGGGCTTTTCGATTCGCTTGACGCCGGGAAAAGCGCCTCGGTGGCCTTTTTTGCCCATGTTGGGGGATTTGCGGCCGGATACGTCATCATGCGGGTCGTCGGGACACGGCGCTGCCGCTACTGCTGGCGGCCCGAAGAGGGGCGCTACGAGGATCCGGGCAAATTAGGTTAGTCCCTAGAATTCCTGAAAGACCCACACCACCCGCCCCACCAACCGACTCGTAAACTCCTCGGGCGTGAACCGGTAGGGCGGCTGTTTTTTTTGTTCGTCGGAGAGCACCACCATTTTCGTCTCAGGGTCCACCACGGCCCGTTTGATCACCAGTCCCTCGACCGGCGCCATGACCCCGTATATGCGTCCGGAGCGGATGATCTTTTTCGTCCGGTCCAGGCCCACGTAGGACCCGCGCCGGATGGCCGGGGCCAGGCCGTCGCCGTCCATGCGCACCACCAGGATATTGTGGTCCTGAAATTGCTCCGGGATGACCATGGTTTCGGCGCAGATGACCTCCAAAACGCCTCCGGGCTCGATGCCGGCCAGGCAGACTGGCAAGACACAGGAGGTGGCGGTGGCGTCGCGTGGGGAGGACTGGGGCATACGGCGCAGCTCCTTGTGTTCCGGGGAAGCTTTTTCCCGGACAGGGGGGTGTTCGCAGGGACCGATCGACAGGGCCGGGAAATGCGGTGTGGAACGCGCCTGCGGTATGCGTTGTTCTAGCCTATTATCGAAAAACTTCAATATAAAATGTATATTATTGTATAAGATAAAACATTGAATGTTCTATAAATAGATTGTCGTATATTTGGGTGGATTTGTCAGGCTAGGTCCGGCGACAACCGGGAGGCGGCGTCGCTGCGAAGTCGAATGGTGGCGGGCAGGGAGGTTAGGGCCGGAGTCGACCAGGTCGCGGGTCATGTTCCCTGTTGAAGGGAAAAATGCGACAGGGCAGGCGGTTAGCCACGGCGGGTGACAGGCAATAAAGGGGTGGCGGCGGGAGTCGGCAGGTCAGCCGCCCGGGACAGGTCGTGGCGAATCCGATCAGCGGCGAACCCAGGGCGGAAACTGGACGCAGGGTCGCGCCTGATGCGGCGCGTGGTATGGGCCGGGCGCAAGGCCGGTGTGGCGCAAAAAATCAGTATTCCGCAGGCAGTCGGTCCAGTTCGGCCTTGGAGAAAACCGGGCCATGCTTGCATACGTAGCGGTTGCCCACGTTGCACCGGCCGCAAATGCCGATGCCGCATTTCATGCGGTTCTCAAGGCTCATGAATATCTGCTCCGGCTGCCAGCCCAGGTCCTCGAAGACCGGCAGGCTGAAGCGGATCATGGCCGGTGGGCCGCACACCAGGGCCGCCGAGCCTTCCGAGGCGGGGGCCACGTCTTTGAGCACCCTTGGAACGAAGCCCACCAGACAGTCCCATCCCTGGCAGGCGTTGTCGATGGTCACCCGGCAGTCCACGTCGTCGCGGCCCATCCAGCCCCGCCATACGTCGGGGTAGAGAAGAAGCTCCGGGGATCTGGCCCCGTAGATGAAGGTGATGAGGCCGTACTTTTTGCGGTTGGCCGGGTCCAGGAGCCAGACCATGGCGCTGCGCAGCGTGGTCACGGCGTAGCCTCCGGCCACGATCACGATATTTTTTCCCGCAAGGTCCGGCAGGGGATAGCCGTTGCCAAGCGGCCCGCGCACCCCAAGGCGGTCGCCAGGAGACAGCGCGTGCAGGGCGGAGGTGACCAGCCCCACCCGGCTGACGGTGAAAAGCAGGTGCGTCCCTTCCGTGGGGCTCGAGGCGATGCCGATGGGCGACTCGCCCTTGCCCGCCAGGGAGAGCTCCGCGAACTGCCCGGGCCGGTAGACGAAACGTGCGGCCGTTTCCGGGTCCTCGAAGGCCACACGCAAGGTGCGCAGGCTCTTGTCCGGGGTGTCGAAGCAGGCCTCGACCAGTCGGGCGGGGAAGGGGAGATAGGGATTGGCGGCGTTCATGAGACGGCCTCGTCAGGGATTAAGCTGGAGGGCGGCGCGATGCGGCAGGCCATGTCCATGGCCCGCAGGACCTCCCGGATGTCGATGTTCGCCGGGCATTGGCGCACGCACCGGCCGCAGCCTACGCAGCCCGGGCGGCCGCCAAGGTTCATGGGCATATACTTGAACTTGTGCATGAAACGCTGCCGCACCCGCTCCACCTTGGTGGGGCGTGGATTGTGGCCCGAGGCATGAGCGGTGAAGAGCCACGACATGCAGGTGTCCCAGTTGCGCACCCGGCGACCGGAGCCGCCCTTGGTCTCGTCCTGGATGTCGAAACAGTGGCAGGTGGGGCAGGTAAACGTGCACACCCCGCAGTTGAGGCAGGTCTCGGCGATCCTGGGCCAGATGCCCAGGGCGTGCACCGTGCGCTGGCTGCGTCGGGATACGGCCTCAAGCGTCAGCCCCGGGACGAAGGGCGAACGGGCCATGACCGCCTCAGCCCCCATGCGCCGCGTCTCGGCCTGGCCCAGGGCCGCGCCGCCGCGTTCCCCCCGGGCCGGCACGCCTGTCGCCGCCTGGGCCGCCTCGGCCAGCAGGGCGCGCCCCCGATCCGTGACCGGGCGTAGGAGCACCTCGTCGCCCAGGTCGCAGGCCAGGATGTCCAGGCCCGCCGTATTATGGGGGCCGCCATCCATGGCGGTGCAGAAACAGGTCTCGTCCGGGCTGTTGCAGGCCAGGCCCACCAGGAGGGTGCGCTCCCGGCGTAAGGCCCAAAACGGGTCCGTGGACCGGTCGTCCTGGACGAACACGCGGTCCAGAAGGGCGAACGCCGCCGCGTCGCAGGGCCGGACGCCGAAGAGCAGGCGCTTCTGGGCGCCCAGGGGTTCTGTCTGGCACAGCCCGGCCTCAGGGCCCCGGGTGGCGAAGCGCAGCAGGCATTCGGTCTGGGGGAACAGAAAGGACTTGGGCGACAGGGTGGTGTTGCCGAAATGAAGCGACAGGCCGCGTTCGGGGTTAAACAGGGCGAACGCCGTCTGGGCGCCCGCTGTCTCGGGGATGTACACGGCGCGCCCGGCGCCCCAGGCGGTGAGGATGCGCGGCACATCCAGGCGGGAAAAAATCAGAGCCTCGTCCATGCGCCCTCCATCAGGAAAAGACCTCGTCCGGGTCGTCGGGAGAAAAGACGGCCAGGGCAGGTTTGGCGTCCAGGGACAGGAAGGCTTCATGGCCGAAAAGCCGCCTGGCGTCGGATTCAAGCTTTGAGGTGAGCCGCCGCATGGGGATGCCCGCCGGACAGGCCGATTCGCAGGCCCCGCAGTCGGTGCAACGCCCGGCACAGTGGAATGCCCGCAGCAGATGGTAGGTCAAAACGTCGGGTTCGTCCTGGGTCTTGCCCAGCCATTGCGGGTTGGAGCGGTTCACGAAACAGGTCGCGCAGTGGCACAGGGGACAGGCGTCCCGGCAGGCGTAACAGCGGATGCAGTCGCGGAAGGTGCGGGTGAAGAGTTCGAAGCGGGCCTCGGGTTTTTTCCGCTCCCACAGTTCGATGAGCTTGTCGATGTCGCCGCCGCCGGTCTCGGGCACGGGGTCGGCCACCACCTCGTCGGCCAGCACCGGATTGCGGTGCAGGCAGGTGAGACAGTTGTCGCGCTTGACATCGCCGCGCCCAAAGACCTCCTCGAAGTCTGCTCCGGTCACCGTGACCTCGTCGCCTTCCTCGCGCACGCCGGTCACCGCCCGGCCGCTCATCCTGGTCACGATCTTTCTGGCGTCGAGCATACCCAGGCAGGGCACGGCGATGACCGTCAAATCCTCGCGCCGCAGACGGTTTTCCCGCACGATGCCCACCAGGTTGCGGCTGACGCAGCCCTGGGCGCAGACCGCCAGCCGACCGCCCAGACCGGCCGCCAGCCGGGCCAGATTGCCCACGCAAAACCCCGTCCAGGTCAGCTCCCCGGCCTCGGCCGGGGTTCGGGCCACAAACGGCCGGGCGCGCATGGGCACGGTTCCGGCCCGATATCCCAGCACGGCGTCGACGCGCTTTTCGGCCAAAAGGCGCTGGGCGATCTCCCGGATGCGACGGGCATAGGCGTTCATAGGGTGCAGGTCTCCAGGGTCTTGACCAGCCGTCTGGCCGGTCCCAGGGCGGAGACGGCGGCCACGAAGGCCTCGGCCTGTTGCTGCAGCTTGTGGGCTTCGGAGGCCGCGATCCAGGTGAAAAGGAGCCGGGCGTGCTCGAGTCCCACGTAGTCCAACATGTTGTGAAAAAGGGTCAGGCGACGTCTGGCATGCAAGTTCCCGATCCGGTAGTGGCAGTCGCCGGGGTGGCAACCTGAAACCCATACTCCGTCAGCTCCCTGCAAAAGCGCATAGAGCAGGAACTGGGGGCTTATGCTCCCGGAGCAGGGCACGCGGATGATGCGCACGTCCACGGGATAGCGCAGGCGTAGGGAACCAGCCAGATCGGCCGCCCCGTAGGAGCACCATTTGCAAAAAAAGGCCACGATGTTTGGCCGGTAGGCATGGGGGCTGACCATTATGGGCTCACTTCCCGATATGGACGTTCCCGCCGGGGATGGTCCGTGGGCAAAAAACAAGACACGACAGTATCTTCTGGGTAATCACACTAGCACTCCGGGGACAGCTTGTACACCCGGCCAGTGTCTTTTTTCAAGGTCCGTGGCATGGCCGCGGCGTAAAAAAAGGGGCCGCACGTCGCCGCGCGGCCCCTGGATGATCCATGTATGCGGGGGCTAGATTTCCTGGAGCACCCAGACCACCCGGCCGATGACCCGGGAGGCCCCGTCTTCGGCGGGAATGTTCTGGTCTTCGTGAGCCGGGTTTTCCGAGCGCAGGATCAGCTTGGCGTTTTCCGCGTCGTAGTTGATGCGCTTGATGACCAGGCCCTCGATGGGCAGGTCCAGGGCGTAGATGCCGCCGGAGCGGATCGTCTTGCGGTCCTTGTCGATGCCCACAAAGGCCCCCCGGCGGATCAGGGGCTCCATGTGCTCTTCATCCATGCGCACCACCAGCAGGGAGGGACGATGGAACCTGTCGGCGATGGTGATGCTCTCCACCGGAGTCTCCACCCAGCCGCCAGCGGCGCCCTCGGGCAGGGTCATGGCGCACACCGGCACCGTATGGTGCTTGAGCTTGCGGGCGCCGTACCCCTCTGAAGACTCCATGACCGTGAGCGCCCCACCCTTGCGTTCCCCCAGGAACTGGGGTTGTTCCCCATCCAGTATCCAGTTGGGATTGAGTCCGTAGAGCTGATAGAGTTTTATCAACCAGCCGTCAGGGATGGACTTACGGCGCTTGGCGTCGGAAATGCTCGACTGGCGGATGTCCAACAGTTTGGCAACCTCAACCTGGGTGCGCAGCCCCGTTGCCTTCTTGATCCGCTCGAAGGCGTCTTCGAAGGTGTTGTATCCAGCATCGGAATCTTGGTAGGCCATGATAAATACCTGTTTTGCCTGTTAAAGTGTTCGCTTAATTTATGCTGCTCAATGCAATGAAATTGCAGACTGCTTATATCGCCACTGTCGTCTGTGTAAGGGTGTCCAATATTGAACTGCAAGGAGAAAACGTGAAAACCACCTGTTTGAAGCGTTGTCGCGATAAATACTGGACTGAAAAAAGTTATTCGTCAAGCAGAGTTGCAAAGCCCTTGCAGCATGAACAAAAATTTATGGTCACGTAGCTTCGCAACTGGAATTACAGAAAAGCAGGATAGGGCTGGACGATTTGAACAGACCAACTACCCTGACCTGCCCGGCTTTCCTCTGCCGCCGCAGAACCGCCGCCTCTGCCATCGCGACGGGCATGATACGCGCTTGTGCGGAGGCGGTTCCCTCTGGACATATGCCTCATGCGAGAGATGAAAAATATATAATAAAGCTATGAAATACAACCCTCGCCCCGAGTCTGGGAAAGCAGCCCGTAGGCCGCCTGCCCCAGGCTTATGCATCCGTCGCCGGGGGGCAGGAGCACATGGCGCACAGGGACAAGGCCGCAGTCATGCAAACGCCGCCACAGTCCATCGGCCAGGGTCCGGTTCAGCAGGCAGCCGCCGCTTAGGGCCACCGCGCGCGTGCCGCAGGCCCGGGCCTGGCGCAGGGCCATATCCGTCAGGCCGTTCACAAGCCCCAGGTGGAAGCGGCGGCTGACCGCGCCGACCGACGCCCCGCGCGCCACGTCCCGGGCCGCCTGGGCGAAGAGGGTTTGGGTGTGAAGCACCGCCATGTCGCCGTTTTCTTCCAGGGGGCAGTCGTACGCCGCCCGCTCGGCCATGTCCTGGACCGTTTCCAGACGGATGGCCGCCTGTCCCTCGTGGTCCACATGCAGGCACACGCCGCACAGGGCGCTGACCGCGTCAAAGAGCCTGCCCAGGCTGGTGGATGTGGGGCAATTGAGATTTTTAGCGAGCATCTGCTCCACCAGGGACGCTGACTGCTCTTCGCCGGGCAGCCAGGGGGGCCGTAAGGCGTCGCGGTCAAGGTCCATGTCGGCCAGCATGCCCAGGGCGATGCGCCAGGGGTGGCGGATGGCCGCCTCGCCGCCGGGCAGCCGCATGGGGGACAGATGCCCCAGCCGCCGGTGCACCGGGCCACGCGGGTCCACATACAGGCACTCCCCGCCCCACAGCGTGCCGCCCTCGCCATATCCCGTGCCGTCCAGGGCCAGCCCCACCACCGGCCCGTGGTCCGGCCCGAGTCCGTTTTCGGCCAGCACGGCGTGGATATGCGCGTAGTGGTGCTGCAGGGGGATGACCGGCAGCCCCAACTCCTCTTCGGCCAATCGGGTGGTCAGGTAGTCCGGGTGCAGGTCGCGCACGACCAGGGTGGGCGAGACCCGCAGGATGTCCTGCAAATGGGCCAGCATCTCCCGGTAGAAACCCAGGGTGGCCAGGTTTTCCATGTCGCCGATGTGCTGGCTGACGAAGGCCTGGTCGGCCTTGGTCAGGCACAGGGTGCATTTGAGGTGCGGCCCGGTCCCGAGCACGCACGGCCCGGAAACCGGCAACCGGATGGGCGAGGGCGCATACCCCCTGGCCCGGCGCAGAAACTGCACCTGCGGGACGCTGGGCGGGACGCTGGGCGGGGAGCTGGCGACGGGCGCGGCCTGGGCCTGCAGGGGCCGGACCACGGAGTCGTCGGTGCGGATCAGGATGTCCCGGTTATGCAGCAAAAAGATGTCGGCGATGCCGGGCAGCCTGGCCAGGGCCTCGCGGTTGCCCAGACAGATGGGCTCTCCCCCGGCGTTGCCCGAGGTCATGACCAGGGCCGGGAGACGATCCGGGCCAAGCTCCCGGACGAGGTGGCCGAAAAGCACGTGGTGCAGCGGGGTATAGGGCAGCATGACGCCGGTCTCCCGGGTGTCCGGGCCGATCAGGGCGGACAGGGGGCCGTCCGGGGGCGTGGCCACGAGTACGATGGGCCGCACGTTGCCGGTCAAAACGGCCGCTGCGGCCTCGCCGACGGCCCCGGGCGCGGCCAGCCGCCGCACGGCGGCAAGGTCCGGGACCATGACCGCAAAGGGCTTGGCGGGGCGGTTTTTGCGGCGGCGCAGTTCGGCCACGGCGGCATCATCCGTGGCGTTGCAGGCCAGATGGAAGCCCCCCAGGCCCTTTATGGCCGCAATGCGCCCGGCGGCCAGTTCCCGGGCAAGGCGGGCCAGGGCCGGATCACCTTCGGCCAGGGTTTCGCCTGAAGGCTCGGCCAGCCAGACCTTCGGGCCGCAGACCGGACAGGCGTTGGGCTGGGCATGAAAGCGGCGGTCCAGGGGATCGGAATATTCGGCGGCGCAGTCCGGACACATGGCGAAGCAGGCCATGGACGTGGTCTTGCGGTCGTAGGGGATGGAGCGGGTGATGGTGTAGCGCGGGCCGCAGTCGGTGCAGTTGGTGAAGGGGTAGCCGCAGCGACGGTTTGCCGCATCGGCCATGTCCGCCAGACAGCTGGCGCAGGTGGCCACGTCCGGGCTTATGAGCACGTTGTGGCCGGTCCCCGGGTCGCTTTCGCCGATGCGAAAGCCGGTCTCGCCCAACAAAGCCGGGGCGGCCTCCGTGTCCATGGTCAGGATGCGGGCCAGGGGCGGCAGATGGGCCGCAAGCTCCCGGGGAAAGGCGTCCACCATGGCCGCCGGGCCCTGGATCTCGATGACCACGCCCTGCGGCGTGTTGCGTACGCCGCCTGTGACCCCCTGGGCCAGGGCCAGCCTGTAGACGCAGGGTCGAAACCCCACGCCCTGGACCTGCCCGGTGACGGTGATGCGGCGGCGAATCAGTACATCCATATTTGGGGTGCAGGGTAACGCGGAATGAAAAGATGTCAATGAAATCGCGCCAGCAGGCTCTTGACGCGCCCGGTGACGAAGCGCCAGGGCCGAAAGGCCACGGGGCTTAAGGCGCGAGGGAGGACAAAACCCGAGGCGTCGAAATCCGTTGGTGAGAGCAGGGGATAGTCCACATCCTCCGGACGCGCCCCAGGCATCCCGGTCGCAAGGGCCTCGCGCCACAGGGGAACCATCTCCGGCCCGATACCCAGCAGCCCGTACAGGGCCGTATCCATGGCCACGGCCGAGGCCGAGGCGGCCAGAAGTCCAAGATCAAACGGATCGCCGCCTGCCGGACCGCAGCGATGCATGGCGGTTATGCCGTCCACGAGGTGAAATAGCGGCGGCAGGACGGCCATGACGTCAAGGATGAGCCTGGGGAAGCGGTTGCCGCGTTCGCCGTGCAGTTGGTGGGCCAGGGCTTTTCGCGACCCGGCCACGCAGCCGAAGGTGTTTTTCACGGCGCAGGTCATGCCCATCTGGTCGTGCACCTTCAGACGCGGCAGGTTCAGGATGACCTCGGCCTCAAGGGCCTGCCGGGCCACGCCGATGCTTCCGCCAAAGGACAGGGGAATCCGGCGCGTGGCGGAAAAGTTCACCACGGGCGCGGCGATATCCGCCACGGCCCGGGTCAGGCCGCATGCCCGGGCCACCACCCGGGCCGTGCCGAAGGCCGGGGAGTCGCCCACGCAAACCTGCGCCCCGCAGTCCAGAAGATACAGGCAGGCGGCCCGGACCACGCCTGGATGGGTGCACGACAGGTGCGTCCGTCTGGGGGCCACCAGATTGGGCTTGACCAGCACCCGGGTCCCAGGGGCGGGACGAAAACCCGCAGCGCAACAAAGCTCGGCCACGGCGCGTTCGAGCCGGGCCGGTTCGTATTCCGGGACGCGGGCGAGAAAAACCGGGATGGTCATGGCGCGGGGGGAGGGCCAGGCGGCGAGTTGCCGAGCATGTCCGGGGTGACGGCCGTCACCCCTTCCCAGGGCGGCGGCAGCTCGAAGGTGCGGCCGAAAAGCGCCATGCGCCAGCAGTGCAGACACAGGCCCTGTCCGCCCCTGGCCGTGTCCTTCGGGCCGTACTTGGCGTCGCCGACGATGGCGTGTCCTCGGGAGGCCAACTGCACCCTGAGCTGATGCGTCCGGCCGGTGAGCAGGCGCAGGCGCAAAAGGGAGCGGTCGTCCGTCACCAGAAGCGGCGCGGCCAGGGCTTGGGCCTCGCGGCCCGCCTCCTGCCCGGGGCGGACCTTTTCGTGTCCGGCCGGGCCGGTCTTGGCCAGCCGGTCGATCAGGGAGATGGTCTCGCCCACGGCGCAAGGCGCAAAGGCCCCGTGCACCCAGGCCAGATAGTCTTTCTCGACCAGGCCATCGCGAAAGGCCTCCGAGGCCTCGCGGGCGGCGCGGTGGGTGGCGGCGACGATAAGCAGGCCGGAGGTGTCGCGGTCCAGGCGATGGACCGGGGCGGGGACGAAGGCCGCGTCCGGGAAGGCGGCGGCCAGGCGGGTCTGGACGGAATCGACGTGGCCCGTGCCGGGGTGGACGGGCAGTCCGGCGGGCTTGGCCAGGATGATCAGGCCGTCGCCTTCAAAAATTATCGGCGGCAAGGACGTCTCGCCAACGCCGCCGCGCATGTCCTTTTTCCCGCCAGCCTTTTCCCCTGGCCGAAACGGCGGGATGCGAACGGTCTGCCCGCTGGCCACGCGGTCATAGGGTCCGGCCCGACGGCCGTCCACCCGGACCTGGCCGGTGCGAATCCAACGCATGACGGCGGAGGCGGGGACGTCTTTTCCGGCCCGGCGCCTGACGAAGTCCAGAAGCTTTCTTCCCTCTTCGGCCCCGTCCACGCCCACCAGCGAAACCGTCTCCCCCATGAGCCCCCCTGCGCACCCCGACAAAGTTTTTGGGAAGGGGGTTCGGGGAGAACTTTTTTTAAAAAGGTTCCCCCCGAAAATCTTCCTTTCCCCTCTTCCCCCTCTACTTCGCCACGGCGTACTTGCCGTCCACAACTTCGAGCATGACCATGGAGTCGGTGGTCAGGCCGTTATGGTCTTCGGGGGTGATGGTGAAGACGCCGGAGACGCCGACCACATTTTTCAGGGATTCCAGGGCGTCGCGCAGGGCGGCGGGGTCGGCCTTGCCAGCCTTCTGGAGTCCGGCCTGAAGCAGGATCAGGGCGTCGTAGGCATAGCCGGAGTGGGTGTTTAGGGGGAACTTGGCCTGGATGCCTTCCTTGTCGTAGTCGGCGATAAACGCCTTGACCACGGCGGCCTGGGGGTCGGAGGCGGCCAGGGAGTCCGGGGCCATGAGCTTGGTGGCGGGCATGAGCACGCCGTTTGCGGCGGGACCGGCCAGTTGCAGGAATTCGGGTCCGGGCTGGCCGTGGCATTCCACCACCAGGGGTTTCACGCCAGGCAGGGCGGCGAAGTTTTTGGCGGCGATGGCCCCGGCCGGTCCGATGGTCCAGATGATGACCGCCTGGGGTGAGGCGGTGGCCAGCTTGAAGGCCTGGGCCGAGAAGTCGGTGCCCTTGGGGTCGAAGGTTTCCTCGGCGACGATTTCGAGGCCGTATTTCGCGGCCATATTTTTCAAGTGGTTCAGGCCGTCCTGCCCGAAGGCGTCCTTGGCGGTCATGACCGCCACCTTGGCCACGCCCTTGTCCTTGAGATGGCTGTAGACCTTTTCCACAGCGGTCGAGGTGCGCTGCGGGGTCTTGAAGGTCCAGGCGAAGGGGCCGAAGTTGCCGCCCGCAATGATCGGGTCGCCGCCCACGGTCATGATGGTCGGGACCTGTTTTTCCTCGGTGTATTTCTTGACGGCCAGTCCTTCGCCGGTGGAGGTGGGGCCGATGATGGCCAGGACCTTGTCGGCCTCCACGAGCTGGCGGGTCATGCGCAGGGCCACATCAGGGTTGGACTCGGTGTCGTGAATGATCAGTTTCAGGGGGCGTCCGAGGATGCCTCCGGCGGCGTTGATCTTTTCGACGGTCATGTCCGCCACCAGACGGCTCGGGGTGCCCACGAAGGCGGCCGGACCGGATTCGGCGAAAAGGCCGCCGACCAGGATGGGCTCGCCCGTGGGTTCGGCGGCATGGGCCGGGACGATACACATAAAAAACGCGGCCAGTACGATCAGGATACGGGGGATCATGGGGGAACCTCCGGGGATGGATGTCGCCGGATAAGGCGCGGGCAGGGTGTTACATGGGTTTTCGGCCCGGGGCAACCGGTCGGATGGCCGCGGCCGGGCAGGGGGCGTCAGGGGCGTCCGGCCGCAGGCTTTCGTCCGACGCCGCGCCAGTATCCGGCCAGAAGGGCCACGGTCAGAAGCAGGCCGTGGGCCAGGGTGCGGGCGTCGCCAAGAAACTGCATGCCGGACATGAGAGCCTCCAGGATCAAAACCGCAAGAAGCGGCCGCAGGAGGTTCCCCGGACCGCCGATGACCAAAAACAGCAGGGCCTTGAGCGACAGCTCCAGGCTGTATTGCTCCGGATTGATGAAGCCGCCGTAGTGGGCGTGCAGCACCCCGGCCATGGCTGAGACGGCGCCCCCCAGTCCGAAGGACAGGGAACGCAGGGCGGCCCGGTCGATGCCGCAGCTCGACGCGGCCAGGGGATCATCCTTGCAGGCCAGGAGCGCCCGACCCGGGCGGCTGTCCTTTAAAGCCGCGAATATCCAGCAGCCGCAGGCCATGACCGCAAGAAACAGGAAAAAAAAGGTTCGGTCGCCGGAAAGCGGCCCCAGACCCGGGACATACAGCCGACAGTCCACCATCATGCCCGCCGAGCCGCCAGTGACGTCGCCCATGGTCAGGACCACGTTGGTGAAGATCAGCGAGACGCCAAGCGTGGCCATGGCCAGAAATCCCTCGCCCAGCCGCTCCATGGGGCGGCTTATGGCCGCCGCAAAGGCGAAGGCCCCAAGGATCACTGCCGGAACCAGGAGCACCGAGGCATGGGGAAAATGGCTGTGGGCCAAAACCGAGGCGTAGGCCCCGATCCCGGCCATGCCGCCCTGGGCCAGGGATATCTGGCCGCCCAGGCCGAGGCAGAAGTTGAGGGCCAGGACGTTTATGGCCAGAAACAGATACTGATTGACCACCAAAAGCCGGTAGTCGGGCAGGACAAGGCCCACGGCCGCAAGAATAGCAAAAAATCCCACTGCGTTGCGGGTGCTGCGGGGGATGGCTGGGCTCATGCCGGGCGCTCCGATTCCTGTTCCCGGGGGGACAGGACCAGAAGGCCGATGAGCAGGGCGTAGGTGACGGTTTCCTTAAGCTCACCGGACAAAAGCAGCACCAGGGCGGCCTCCGCCAACCCCAGGACCACGCCGCCCCAAAAGACCCGGGAGACGGAGGAGTAGCCGCCGATGCTGGCGGCCACGAAGCCCTTGAGCCCGAGTCCCAGGCCCATGTCGTAGCGTAGCATGGTCTGGGGACCCACGGCCATGGCCGCCATGGCCGCCAGCACCCCGGCCAGGGCGAAGGTCAGGGCGTGGCAGCTCCTGGGCCGGACGCCCTGGAGGCTTGCGGCCACGGGATTCATGGACACGGCCCGTATGGCCCGGCCGGTCCGGGTGCGGTGCAGAAACAGGGACAGGAACACGACGCTCGACGCCGACAGGGCCAGCGCCGTCAGCGTGTCCTGGCTGAAAAAGAGCAGTCCCAGGCGCACCGGAGGCAGGGGCAGAAGCTGGGGCAGCATGACGGGATTTTTGCCCCAGACTACGATGGCCACTCCCTGCCAGCACAGGCTGGCGGCCACGGTGAGCATGAGCTGGCGCAGCGGCGAGGCGTTGATGCTGACCCCCAGGGTGGAGGCGTAGAGCGCATGGCCCAGGACGAAGCCGAACAGGGCGGCGGCGGCCAGGGCGGCCGCCGGGGGCAGATGCAGGGCCTGGGTCAGGCTTTGCAGGGTGAGCCCGCCAATGAGCAGAAGCTCCCCCTGGGCGAAATTGATCAGGCGGCTGGAATTGAAAATCAGGGCGAAGCCGATGGCCATGAGTCCATACACGGACCCAAGGGCCAGACCGGAATTCACGATTTGGGCCAGATACTGGATGACCACCGGGGGAACGGCTCCCATGGCGTGGTGCGGCGGAACGAAAGCCGTGGCGTCGCATCCGTCCGGCAAGCGCACGCCGCTTGCGATACGGGGTTTACGTGTTCATTGCTCCGGGCCATCCGGAAGCGGCCGGTCCGGGACAGGGGAAGGCCGCCCCCGGGGGGACGGCCTTTCCCAAATCTTTGGCGGCGCGCAAAGCCGCCGCAGTGTCGCGAGGCAGGCTAATCGATGTCGTGGATGTTGCCGTAATCCGCATCCTGGGTGTTGGCGCTCTCGGAGTCAAGGCTGTAGGACATGATGACGGTCTTGCGGTTGACCACGCCCACGGCGCCCGGCCAGGTGTTCAGGGAAACCACCAGCTCCTGCTTGCCGTCATTGTTGACGTCTCCCAGCACATAGCCGGAGATGGTGCCCTTGATGCGGCGGGTCTTCCACTTGAGGTTCAGGCCCACGCCATCCCAGAACAACGCATGGATTTCACCCTGGGAGAAGGACCGGTAGTTCTCGAAGAACTGGGCGGCCACGGAGATGTTGCGGCTGACCAGAAGCTCGTAGTGCGGATCGTTGTCCAGATTGGCCACCAGAAGCGGCAGCGGAATATAGTAGTAAAGCCACAGATAGTCGTTTCGCGGCCGGTCCATGGGGGCCATCAAGGGATCGTGCTCGACCCCGATGCCGGAGCCGGCGTATTCCTCTTCCGTCAGAGCCACCCGCTCGCCCTTGGCGGTGTACACGCCCAGCCGGTCGCCATCTTCGGACAAGATCACCCGATATCCGGCCTTTTCAGGAAGAAAGGCGAAATTGAAGGCGTTCGCCTTTTTGGGCAACGTCACAGGGCTGCCCACAACGGCCTGACCACCGTTGAAGGTGATCTGATGGACGCCCTTGGCGAAGACTTCCCGGGTCTCGGGACGGGACCCCACCAGGGTGCGGGTGAAGTCGGGCGGGGTGGGAACAACATTCAGATACAGAGGAATGTCGCGGTATTTGAGTTCAAGTTTTCCGCTCGACATCTCAAGCACGAAGGCGCGGGGCTCCTTGAAGTACCGGGCGGAGACGATGATCTCCGCGCTGCCGTCGCCGTTGATGTCGAAGGTGCTGATGTTGAGCAATTGGAAGTTGGTGGGCGGGTCGTACTTGGCGATCGGGACAAGCTGCTCGTTTGAATGGGAAAAGACTTCCACCGAGGCCGTGCCGAGCACCACGATCTCGTTTTTGCCGTCGCCATTGACGTCGGCCACGGCAACGCCTGACGAGGCGTACTGCAGGGCTTGGCTGCGCCAGACGCCACTGGTCTGGGTGGGGCCGGCATAGCGGAAGTTGGGGTTTAAGTAGCTTTTCTGGGGATCATTGGCGCTTTGGCTGCCCACGAAGTCGGGGTTGGGCGGAGGCGACGCCTTGCTTCCGCCCGGGGCGGAACCGCCAGCCTGGGAGGGGCTCGGCGGACGCTGGAATATCTCGGCGCCAGCCTCCTTGACGGCCTTTTCCATGGCCGGAACCAGATTGGCCAGCTTGGCCTGCACGGCCTTGGGCGTGGATTTGCCTGCGGCGTCGAGGAAGTGCATGTCCAGGCTGGCTTCTTCCCCGGCGATGGTCAGGCTGCCGTAGACGAGGTAGTCGGCGTGGAGCTTTTTGAGCAACGCCTGGGCGTCCGCCTCGGAGGCGGGGGGCGCGGGCTGGGCCGCATCCACCTTGGCCGCATCCATGGCCTGGAGTTTCCCGGGCCAACTCAGGCGGGAGACGACCATGCTTTGGATGCCTTGTTTGAGGTACTGGTACTTGTCGGGGCCGTGCACGGTGAACTGGGTGACGGCGAAGGTTTTCGTCTGGGCGTGCCCGAGCGCCGGGATAAACAGCGCAAGCGCCAGGGCGATGATGACAAACGGTTTTGACTGGGTCATTCGGATTCCTCCGGGCCGCAAATTAGGGCCAGTGTTTTCCGGAAAGCGACAGACGACGAAGGCGCGTTGATCCGTCTGACGTTCCCGAGACGCGGCATTGGCAATACTATCAACATCGGTCCGTATCAAGTGAAGAGATGTGCACATGGCCCTGGGCCTGCTCCTTTGGCGGCGGCGATATGCCTGGTTCGACCAGCGCCTGGGCCAGAGGTTGCGGCAGTCGTCGAATCGACACCAAAACGCCACTGTTTATGACTTGTCGTGCCGGGGCTTTGCGATTAGAAGCGCTTCGTCGCCATCGACCAGGGTATGATTTGCATCCCACCGAAGTTCGAGGTTTTCTTCATGAATCGTTGCCGCCGCATCCGGTTTTGCTTGCCGGGAGCCGTTTTCGTTGTCCTGGCCTGCCTTGTTGCGAGTCTGTCCACCCAGACGCCTTGCCATGCCGCCGAGCAGGCGGCGGTGCATCCGGAGAAACCCCTGCGCGGCGGCTTTGCGTCTGGCGGCCGGGGGCTTCTGGGCGTCAACGTGAACTATCTCCTAGACGACGACGCCAACCGGCCGGGAAGCAGGCCCCTGGCCCAGGCCCTGCGCGAGGTGGGCGCGGGAACCCTGCGTTATCCCGGCGGGGCCAAGTCCGACGTGACCTTCTGGAGCCTTCCGCCCTATGGCGGGCCGCATCCCGAGTTGGCCCGGCGCGGTCCCCAGGAATGGCCCGCCAACGACCCCAGGGTCTACGCCCCGCAGCAGGGCGGCTTCGTTCCCGACCCCCTGGACTTTGACGAGTTCATGAAGCTGTGCCGTGAGACCCGGGCCGAGCCGGTCCTGGTGGTGGCTCATGATTCGGCCTTCAGGCCGCCCACGCCCGGGGGCACGGTCCCCGCCCGCGAGGATCTCCTGGCTGCGGCCGTGGCCTGGGTACGCTACGCCAACCTCGAGAAAAAATACGGCGTGAAGTATTTCGAGATCGGCAATGAAAGTTATCTGGACACCTACGACGGCGGCTGTCGGGCCGAGGACTACGCCCGGGACCTGATGCTTTTTTCCCGGACCATGAAGGCCGTGGACCCATCCATAAAGATCGGGGCCAACGGGCCGGTTGTGCGCGACGCCGTGGGGGCCTACGACGAGAAGGCCGGGGGGTTCGCCCCCTGGTGGAAGACGGTCTTTGAGATCGCCGGGCGGGACATCGATTTCGTGTCCGTGCACGAATATCCGTGCATGCAGTGGATGGGCTACGACTACTACCGCACCAATCCGGTGCGCATGGATGGGGTGGCCCAGATCGACGCCGCAGCCCGGGACTTCGGCCCCCCCGGCCTGGCCGGACGGCTGCGCTACCTGCTCACCGAGATCAATTCCGCCGACTGGTACAACCATCCCAGAAATGACGGCTGGAGGCATGAAAACAGCCTCGGCCATGCCCTGGTCCTGCTGGACATGCTCAGGCAGGGCGTAAGCGACCCCCGGGTGGACACTGTGCAGATCTGGGCCACCCGGTGGATGGAGAACGCCGTCCGGCCGGAACTATGGGACGCCCTGGACGCGGCCAACCGGCCTTTGCCCACGGCCACGGCCCTGTCGCTTCTGGCCGCACGTCTGGGGGACGGACCGGTCGCCGTGCAGACCGGGGACGACATGCCGGTCTTCGCCACAGTGGACTCCGGCGCCGGGCGGCTTTCGGTCTTTTGCATCAACAAGGATACGGCCCGGGAGATCGAGGTGTCCGTGACCGGGCTGGCCGAGGCCAGGGCCGAGCGGCTGGTGTGGCGCGGCAAAGGTCCCGACGACCTGTCGCCGGTTTTGGCCCCGGGCGAGGCCGTGCGGTTTTATGGCGGCAAGGCCCGGGTGCGGTTGCCCGCCGTGTCGCTCACCGTCCTGGACATCCCGTGGCCGGTGAAGCGGGAGTTTCACCGGGTGGACCGGGAGTCGTCAGCCGTGCCGGGGTCCTGATTCCCCGGCCGCTGTGGAAATCAGGATTGCGAGGCCCGCTGTCTGGCTGCGGCGCGCCGCGCCCGAATGAACTCGATGACCCCGGGCGCAAGCGAGATGATGATGATGGCCAGGATGACCACGCTGAAGTTTTTG